>Ga0115006_10002632_pt1 | contig 11876 bp, 5 predicted proteins | sample ArcOceMetagenome_3_FD_88943 | JGI IMG/M metagenome (GOLD analysis project Ga0115006, IMG submission 88943) | Marine eukaryotic phytoplankton communities from Arctic Ocean - Arctic Ocean- Svalbard ARC20M Metagenome | ecosystem: Environmental > Aquatic > Marine > Oceanic | place: Arctic Ocean...
CTTTTGGTTCTTCAGCACGCACACCGCGACGCCCTCCTCGACTCAGCGACCTAGCGCGAGCGAGGAAGAAGGTGCGCACTGGCGGCGGTTGGACTAGGGCCAACACCTGCGAACCCTTCACTGCATCTCGCTGAGCACTTAGACTTAGTACCCAAATGGTTAGAGGCTGCGCGCCGCGCGGGCGCCCTGTACTCCTTGAGGGTACTTGAGCCCTCTCTCTGGCGTCTGGGCCAGCGTTAATAAAGTATAGTGTCGTATAGTTGGGTTCGGCCCGGCTGTGTTGCTCGAATAAACTCTGAACTAGCTCTGTTACTGAACGGCGGATACTGTCTCGTCTGGACTCTGGACACAGTGCAAACAGCCCCAAAAAGCATGCAATCCAAACTTGCAAAGCGGGGTCCCGGGCGAGGGTCAAATCTGCCAAAGTCGCGCCGACCCCTTACGCCTAGGAGCGACCCCCGGGTGGCTCTGTGCGGGGTGTCTCGGGTGTCGCATGACCAAGCACTGCGCTGTGCCTGCTCAGAGCCTTGCCGTGCCGCAGCCTTTCGCTTAGTTTCGTTAGTTGGCACCAAGGCCCAGACGCGGAGACCCTTGCCGGCCGCGCCCGCCGCGCCCGCCGCGCCCCCCCGCCCCGCGGCCAGCGACCTCCGCCTTCGCAGCCTCCGCCTTCGCTTCGAACCCAGGCTCAGCAGCTCCCGCCCTGGCGCCGCGCCCTCCCCGCCCGCGGCCTCCGCTGTGCCCTTGGCTGTCTCCGAGGCCGCGACCGCCGCCGCCGCCGCCGGCTTTTGCAGTGAGCGCGGCGGCTGTAGTGGGTACGGGCGCGATGGCCACGGAAGCGGTGGCACCGCCGGTACTGGAGAGGCGCTGAAGAGACGGTAGCATGTCGTCGTCGTCGTCATCGTCGCGGTCGCCCCACCGCGGCGCGGGCATCGTAGCCTTGCCCGCGCCGCCACCGCCACCGCCACCGCCGCCACCACCACCACCGCCGCCACGTCCACTTCCGGAGTCGCTGTCAGTGAGAGGGCGCGGCACAGCCGCGGCTCCTAGCGGCGCCTTGCCGCTGGCTACGGGGGCCGCGACGCTGTCGCTCTGCTGTGCGTGCTCCGCGCTCGATCCCACGCCTGCGTACCATAGCACTGCGTAGTGCATTATGCCGCGCGTGCCATCGCCCAGTGCATCAGCCGGTGCATCGTGCAGTGCACAGGGCATGCCGCAGTGCATTGCATAAGGTAGTGCGTTGCACGGTCCTTTACGTACTGCATTGTATAGTAGTACGCTCTGCGCCTGCCCGTGCTGCGCCCGCGCCGCCGCGGCCGCCGTCGTTGCCGCCGCTCCCGGCCACCCGACCGCCCCGCTCGCTCCGCAGCACGCTGCGCGCCGCTTCCGCCACCGCCTCTGGGCTGCGCACCACCCCATGCTCGCGCAGGCTCAGCGCGAGCGCCGCCTCCAGCTGTGCCGCCTCCCGCGATCTCGAGCTGACCTCCCGCGACCCCGAGGCCTTGCGCTGCGGCGTCTGCAGCACCGAGAGGTCGCGAGGCGGCGCGAGGTCGGCGGCGAGATCGCGAGGCGCAGCGGCTCGGCTGCTAGCCGCCGGCCTGCCCGGGGGGGGTGGCGCCGGCGAGCCCGTCTCGCGCGTACCGCGCGCGCCCGTCACCCTGTCAGCCGCCCCTCCCTTGCCGCCGCTCCGCCCAGCCGGCCGAGTGCTCTCCACTGGCCGCGCCGCACCTGCCACGAGGCTGATGGCGCGGGGCCCCCTGCCCTTGCCCTTGCCGTTACGGCCGCCGTGCGGTGAGGCCACCAGCCTGGTGGTAGCGGGTGCCATGCCGGACCCAATGCGGCTTTGGGAGATCGCCTCCTCGAGCTCTGCCGCCTCCACCATCTCGACCGCCGAGATCGAGATCGCCCCCTCGAGCTCGGCCGCCTCCACCATCTCCGCCGCCTTGCCACGTTCCCTCTGCTCGAGCCCCCATGCCAAGGACCGGTCGGCCTCCTCGTCCCACTCAACCTCCATCGCGGCCAGTGCCGCCGCCTGCGCCGCGTCCTTCTGCAGCTGTAGATTTTGGAACACCATTTGACGAAGCAGCGCGGCCTCCTCCTCCTCGGCAAGCTCCTGGGCCAGCCGGGTCGCCCGTTGCTGCTGCTGGCGCTGCGCCTTGGTGGCGCGGCGGCGCAGCTGCTCTCCCGAATCGAGCGCAGCACCCGCTCGCCCCGCCTGCTGAGATGGGTCCTTGCGAGTTGGCTGAGCGTAGCCGGTAAACCGGTGGAGCAACGACCTCAACTCGGAGCGCCGCTTGGCGCATAGCCACAGGACGCCGCAGATGATGGTGCATGCAGCAATGGAGCCCGTGCTCAAAAGAATGCTCATCGAGACGATGGCCCACGAGACGAGCCCCGCCTGGTTCGGACGCAAGTCTGCGGGGCGTTACGTAGCGGACCGCGCGCTGTATGTAGGCCGTCCGCACCAGGGTGTCCGCATTGTAGTGGTAGGGGGCCCTTCGGGGAGTACATGTACACGTGACCGCCGACTCGAATGCATGAATGAAAATAATCAAACCACACACGTCACTGCCTAAACAGGACCCGGCGGCCTACGTCCCTGGGACACCGACACTGGGTCAATACCACCTAAATACCACCAGCCTAAGTAAGGGGTAGTAGAGGCCTAAGTGAGCGCTCCGCGCGCTGTCGCCCCACCCTCTCAGTGTCGTGTCGGGTACAGTCCGCCTAGATAAGATAAGATAAGATAGATAATCTTATCTCTTCTTAGTCCGCCTAGGACTTTTTCCAATTGTCCTAGTACATACAGGATAGTATTAAAACTGCAGTATTTAATACTCAGTATGTTAGAGGTACTGCCCAATTTCGATTTGTACTACACCCAAGCACAATCGTCCTCAATCATACCAAGGGGGATATTGAGCGGATGACGGTTGATCACGTGATTGCATTAATTGCATACACAGTCTCACAGAACTGAACACACTCATGCAATCCTTGCACCGGTTCAAAAATGCGATCTAACTTGCAATCCCACAGTGTCCCGATCGGGACTCAGGGTGCAGACCCCGTGATCAGCGATTTGACGTTGGCTGACTCTCCCACCCACCATATACATATATGAAACCTCCCTCACGCTAGCAAGCGCGACGCGTTGAAGAAGCCCGCGTTGTAGTTCCGGTACGAGGTCTTGCTGCACCCCTCCTGGACGAACTGGCGGCAGTCCCAGTGCCGTATCACGCCGCACATCCACGCGGGCTCCGTATGGCCTCGCCCCTCCCACTGGTCCGTCCCGCACACGTGGATGCCCCGCAGCTCGGCGGACGACGCCCGTGCGCACTCGCCCGGCATCGGCGTGCGCGCGTGTCGCAGGTGGTTGTAGCAGCCAGAATAGTTTCCACCGCGCTCGTGCTTGCCGGCTGCGTCGCGGCGAGGCCGGAGCCCGGCGGCAGCGGCGGCTCCGGTGGCGGCGGTGGCGGAGCCCACTGCGCCGGACCACGCCAGGGGCCCGGTCACTCGGATGACGCACTGGTGAGGCCCGCGGCAGCGGTCCTTCGCGTTGTCCCGCAGCTTCTCTGCCTCGCGCAGCACGTTCGCCGCGGCCAGCTGGACGAAGCTCCGCATGATCGGGTGGTCGGGCGCGAATATCAGAAACTCAAAGGTCCAGCTGGGGTTGGCGACGACGGTGGCGTCGGGCGGCACGATGGCCCTCAGCGGGCCGCGCAGCTCACAGTCGAGGTCGGCATACACGCCGCCGCGGCGGCGGAGGTAGACGCCGCGGAAGAGGTCGGCTCGCTGAGCCCCCAGGACCACGGCGCGGTAGGCACGCTGCTCGTCGGCGCTCGCGTGCTCGCGCATAAAGCTGGTGCAGTGTGCATCGGAGAAGAAGCGATACTCGTACTCGGGGTTGAGCGCCCACCAGGCGCGCATGTGCCGGAGGTGCTTGTTGGCGGCGTGCTGGAAGGTGCGGCCGATCTGCACGATGCGGCGCGGGACCACCTGCACGGCTGTCGCTGCGAGCAGCGTGGCGTTGGCAGGCCGAATCCACGAGATGTTGTCGAGGACGAAACCGAGCTGCGCCATGCGGGCGCGTCCCCACTGCTCGTGCGTCGGCGACGCGTGCGCAGTGCCTTTGCCTTTGCCGGAGAGCCATCGACGAGAGCTCGTCGTGGTGGAGCTCATGCCGCGTGGCCGCAGTAGCAGGGTTTCACAGTTCGACTATGTTTGATGCGGGTGGAACTTAGCCAACCCGGTGGCATTTGGAGTGCAGTGAACAGTGCTGTGGGTTGGTATTGTTCCGGAGAAAAACGAGCGCGAAAAAGTTGCCGAATCGGATTCGTGGCACGCGCCCCGCTTGGGCGGCGGGCGCGGAGGAATGCAGATCGTCGTGCCGTGTACCGCGCTGCTCGCAGGCAGTCTCGATAAACGCAGTGAGTGGATGCGCTCGTGGAACCCGCGCTTCGTCGTGCTCACCACCGAGGCACTGGCGTGGCACCGGGAACCGACTCCCGGGAACCACGAAGAGCCCAAGCGTCGGACCGTGGTGCTTAACTCGGCGATGACGTTTTCCGTGCGGGACGGCTCGCTGCACCTCTCGCAGCCGGGCTGCACTTCCCTCTGCTTCCGCGCGGCCAGCGACGAGGAGACGCAGGTCTGGTTGGAGACGCTCAGAGATGTTGTGGGCACGCTCAAGGCAGAGGGACGCGCTGCGCGCTGGCACGCGCTGAGCTGCGTGAAGCAGCTGCTGACGAGCGCGCCGCCCTTTCTCGAGCTCCCGCACATTGGCTCGCGCAACCTGCGCCAGCGGCAGCTAGACAAGCTCTTCTTCACCGTGAGGCGGCATGACGAGGCCGAAGAAGAGGTGCTGCTGTACATGATGCGGCTGCCGGAGGGAGCGGTGGCGTGGGCGTCGGCTGAGGGTCACGCCTTTGAGGAGCTGCTCGAGGTGCTGCGCCTCGCTGACCACCCCTTCGTGATGAACCACCTCCATGCGGAGCTGCTGCCGGCGACGAACCGCGTCGCGGTCTACCGCCGCTACATGCCGCGCGGCTCACTGCGCGACGCGCTGCACCGCGCGCACGCGCCGCGCGACCCGCACGGCGTGAAGTACTCGCCGCAGCCCACGGGTTACAGCTCTGGCGACAGAGGCGGCTCCCCCGCCTCCCCTGGCGTGGCGCCTACACCCCAATGGGCATCGCCTGCGGACTCGCGCGGCGCTGCTGGCGGCAGCACGCCTCCCGGTGGCGACGGCGGCGTCGGCGTCGGCGAAGGCGTGGGGCCGTGGCCGCTTGGCGAGCAGACGGTGGCGAGCTTTGGGCGGCAGATCCTGGAGGCGATGTGCTTCCTGCAGAGCGTGGGGCTGCCGTGCGTGCACGTGCACGCGGGCAACGTGCTCCTTGACGGCAGCGGCCACTGTCGTCTGAGCGAGGTCGAGCTCGCCCTGCTCCGTGCCCCCTCCGCCGGCGAGCAGCTGGCGCAACCTGCCCGCGCCGACGAGCCTGACGAGCCCAGGCGCGGCGTCGCCGAAGCGGGGAGCACCACAGCGGATGTGCGGCTAGCGGGCGGCTGGAGCATCGGCGGTGATGTGGTGGCATTTGGCCACCTGCTGTTCGAACTGCTCACGGGGCGCGAGTTCACGGAGCAGGAGCTCGCGCACTGGCGGCGCGCGCTCCGCCTTGGGGTGCACACCGCCAAGCCGCCGTGCACCGCCGCGCCCGCCGCATGGCATGTGCTGCGGCGCATCTTCGTCCCGGAAGCGCTGGAGCACATGCCAGCGCTACAGGACCTTCCCCTCGCGGCAGACACGCCGCAGCAGATGCGCCGCAGCAGAGGCCGGGAGGCTCAGGGGCCGACGGTGGCGACGTTGCTGCAGGAGCCCTTCTTCCGCGACGCCCTGGACTGCTTCCCCCGTGGCGCCGCGGCGAGCTCGGCCTCGGCCTCGATCTCGATCTCGACCTCCGACCCGGCCCAGATAGCGCTTCTCGCCGCGGCGAGGCAGCACTATGGCATGGTTCACGCCGGCCAGGCACCGGCGCCTGAGGCGGCAGCGGCGTGCTGGGGTGGCAACGGCCTGCTCGAGGGCGGTGTCGTGTTGCCAAGGCGGAACACCTCCAGCTGCGCCGGGGGCCTCCGGGACGAGCCAGCATCCCCCGGCTGCTCTCCCGAGCAGATGACATCGTCGGGCTCCCCCGCGAGGGTCGTATCTGCTTGCTGCTCTCCCAGCCCTTCCGACTGCTTGGCCCTGGCCGAAGCCTCTGCAAAGAGCGGCTCTGGCTCCGCCGCCGCTGCAGCAGCGCCCGGCAGTACTGACGCCTCGCCAAATGAGCCGGCCTCGCGCGGCAGCGCGGGCGCGGCGGCGCCGCGCCACGCCGAGGGCTGCAGCTCGCCGCAACTCTCCGCGCCTCGTCGCACCTCTCCGCAGCCTGCTGAGGGCGGCTCCAGGCCGCGGGAAGCTCCGGGATGCGGCGAGATGTGCCGAGACGCTTCGAGACGCAGCGAGGCGCCACTCGAAGCTCCACTGGCCACGCCGCCGCCGCCGGCCCGCCATCCCGCCCCGGACACTCCTCCCGCTGCCACTCGCGGCGTTGACGAGCCTGCCATCGCCCCCCCCTCCGCCGCTCCCTCCGCCGCTCCCTCCGCCGCTCCCTCCGCCGCTCCCTTGGCTTCCTCTCCCTCTCCCTTGCCCTTGACCGCGCCCACGCCCGCTCTCGACGCCGCCCCCACCTACACCTCCGTCCCCGCCCTGCTCGCCACCGCCACCGCCGACAACCCTGCCCCCGTGGCCGCGCTCATCCCCGCGCTTGCGTCCGCTCCCACTCCCGAGCCTGCCCCCACCCTCCTCGTTGCCCCCGCGGCTGATCCTGTCTCAGTCCCCGCTGCCGCCATTGCCGCCGCTATCCCTGCCGTTGCCACTGCCCCCGCTGCCAGCGCCCCTACCGCCGCTGCCACTTCTGCCGCCGACCCTACCAAGGCTGCAGCCCCCCCTGCGCAGTCCCTCACCAATGGCACTCGTCCCACCGCCGCCGCCGCTGCCGCCGCCGCCACCCCTCCCGCTACCGCCGCTGCAGCTCCTGCCTCCGACAATGACCCTACCGCCACTGCCGCTAGCGTCGTCGCTCCTACCGCCGCGGCCGCCGCTCCCACCCTTACCGCCGCCGCCGCCACCCTTACCATCGGCGCCGCTGCTGCCGCGCCTGCACCTGTCCCATGTGCCGACAGCCCGCCCCGCACGGTCGCCGCTTTGCCCGCCACAGACTCTGCGCTGGTCGCACCCCCGCCGCACGCCAACCCAAGGGGTGATAACGAGCGACGCAACCACCTGCGTGACCAACCCGCCGCCTCGCCGCCCACCCCACCCCGAGCGAGCGCGCCCGCGCCCACCGCAGCGTCGGTTCCGGCGGCGGCGCCAGTGCACCCGGCGTCGCAGCTGTCGGCGTTGGAGGTGGAGGTGCAGCTCGACAGGGCAGCCAACCGAAACCGCCCCTCGCACTACCAGTGGATTGCGGGCCTGCTGCAGCAGATTGCCGCCAACAGCGCGCCTCTGGTCTCGGACATGCAGACCGACGAGAACGGTGTCCCGCTCTTCATCGTTGCGGGCGCTTGCCCCTCAATGTTCGCGTCGATGCAGGCTGTCATGTACGTCTCGATGCTCGGTGCCGCCGCGCCCGCTCTCGACTTTTGGTGGATCAAGCCGCACCATGCGGCGCCAAACGAGCTCGAGCCGCAGACGCTGTCTAAGCAGCACGCGGGGCCGCACAAGAACGACCCTGGCCGCTCGCGCGCCGTCTACGCGCCGATCGCCTCGCTCATCACCTCGGGCGCCATCAACGGCGGCGTGCGCTTCGGGCTTGCGGAGGCGGCGGGCAGGACACGCGCGTTCGTGGAGGATGCGCGCGGCGGCCGCCGCTATCTGTGCCTCGTGTGGCAGGAGGATTGGTCGAACCCGCTCGCCCGGAATAAGTTCATCGCGGGCAAACTTGTCTACCAGAAGGAGCCCGGCGCGACGGAATACTACGCCTGCGAATACCGAATCGACAACGAGACCTTCTCGATGCCGCCCGGCCCGGAGCACGCGGTGGGCAGCCCGCTGCCGGAGGACTGGTTCAAGATCGGCTGGTGATGACAGAGCCTTCTCTGCATTATTTAGGATGGGCCCGGCCTGGTGCTGGGGTGCATTCTTGAGGAATTAGCGCCCGCCTCGTTTGACCAGGACAAGTACAGCGGTACTTTACCTGTTTGATCGTGATACTGATAGCTGTCCATTTATATTTTTATTTGAATGCTAAGCAAGAGGCAAGAGACACGGTATTCGCTACCGTAGCGGCGTAGACCCACGGTCATCGGTCTTACAGTATTCCTCAGAGCTCAGTCGAGTGTCAGTCGTACTTTAAAGTGATTAGTGAAGAAGGTCGACATTTCGAAATTTGTGGCGGCTGGCACCGCAGCAGCGAGCAGGGTGGCAGGGCTGCACACCTCCGAGGTGACACCTGTGCAGCCTCTACTGTACCCCTTTTACTGCAGCTCTCCGCAGAGAGGATCGGCGCGCGGCGCTCGCTCCACTTAGATACTTTACTGCGCACTATATCTGCGCACTGGCCACTGCGCGGCCACCGGCCACCACATATCGGGGGAACCGTTTCAACCGTAGAACGGGGAATGCAATCGCAATCGGCGGGACCTCTCTCTAAAGTACGACTACACTACGTCTACGACGCGAGGCGAACTACTTAACATACGCACTCAGCACTCCATGTGGCCTTGTGGGGGGGGCGCGTAATCGCGTACGAGACAACACTCAACAGCACACACATCTCCACCCCCTTAGCTTTCGGAGGCTAGATAGCCCGCGCCGGTACCCCTATACTACAGATGCTTGCCCGCGGCTCTCCGCGCCGCCTTCTCCCTCTCAAGCTCGATGCGAGTGGCGTCGACAAGCCACTTGCCCTGCGCGTGCAGCCGCTCAGGGATCATCTCGTCAGCGCGCCTCTCGCTCAGGTCGAGCAGCGTGAGCTTGCACCCCGCCTCGAGCAGCAGCCGCGACACCGCGAGGTGGCCGCCGCGCGTTGCGGCGTGCAGCGCGGCGCGTCCACGCCGAGACTGCGCGTCGACGTCAGCGCGGCTCTCGAGCAGCACCCGGCACGCGTGCATGGCGCCCGCCTCCGCCGCGAGCTCGAGGGGGTGGCTTCCCGCCCTGTTGCCTTTGCTCGTGCCCACAACGTCGGCTTCCAGCAGCACCACGCAGCACCGCGGCCGGTTCGCCGCCGCTGCCACGTGCAGCGGCGTGTCACCGGCCGAGTCTGCGACGGTGGGGTCGGCCCGCAGCTCGAGTAGCCGCTCGATCGACGCCAGTGCCCCTGCGTGCGCCGCCGCATGCAGCGCTCCCCGCCCGCGCAGATCGAGCGGCGGCATGCCGGAGCCGATGGCGCGACGCCAGAGTGCGGCGAGTGCCTCGGGGCGGTTGGCCTTGGCGGCGAGGTGTAGCCCGCACTCGAGCTGCGGCCCGAACCCGAAGAGCCATGCTCCGCCCGCGCCCTGCTCGACACCCTCCGCCTCCGCCTCCGCCTCCGCCTCCGCCTCCGCCTCCGCCTCCGCCTCCGCCTCCGCCGCCTCCGCCGCCCGCGTCGCACCCAGCAACGCGGCACACCGCAAGGCCTCCCGCGCGCCCCAATGCGCCTCGACCGCGTACCGAAGCCCCGCCTCCGCCTGCAACGGCAGCGCGCCCGCGCGTACTGCCGCCGCACACGCGGCGGCGGCGGCGGGGTCGGTGGCGCGCAGGGTGACGAGTGCGGGCGTGCTGCCGCACTCGGGGTACAGCGTGTGCCACGCAGCCGCCTCCTGCACGCACCGCAGCAGCGACCCGCTCAGCGACACGCCCCGCTCGTCGGCCACCACCTCCACCGTCTCCACCGCCGCCGCCGCCGCCGCCACCGCCGCCTCGCGCGCCGCCTTGGCCTCCTGCACCGCCTCCGGTGACGCTTGCCTGCCTGCCACCGCCGTTGCCGCCGCCGCCGCCACCCCTATTGCCGCCCCGGCGGCGGCGGCGATGGCGGCGGCGTCAGGCTGAGACGGCAGGCTGCGCATCGTCAAAGTCAGGGTAAGGATGCGGCGGCGCGAGCGCTCCTCCACGGGCACAATGTCGGCCTCGGCCTCCTCGACCTCCTCGACCTCCTCGGCCGCCTCGGCCTCAGGGCTCTCCTCGGTGACGCTCTTGTCGGGCGGCGCGGCCTCGGCGGGCGCGGCCTCGGGGATGGCCGAGACGCCCGAGGTGGCGTGGCGGTGGAGCCGAAGGCAGTTGCTCTGCCGGAGGGCGCAGTGCAGCGCGTAGGCGAGGCGCGCGTCGCTCGGCAGCCGGCACCGCATGTGGAGGAAGGCCGCGTCGGTAGAGGCCGAGGGCGGCACCCACCCGAGGGCCTTGAGCTCGGGGAGGAGATTGAGGCAGACCGGCAGTAGCGGCCTGTGCAACTCGAGCAGCAGGAGTGCGGCCGCTTCGGCCTGTCGCACACCCGGCAGCGACAGGAGCGCGGCCATCGCTTCCTCCGTGCCCAGAGGGCGCAGCCAGGCGAGGCTCGCAGCTTCAAGCGCTGCGAGGAGGGCGTGCAGCGCTGCCCCTCGCCCCTGCACCCATGCCGCCAGCGCCTCCGCCTCCGCCTCGTAAACGTGTGCCTCTACGGCGCCTAGCGCCGTGCAGAGCGTGTGCAGCGGCAGGCGCGCCACGGCGCGCCAGCACAGCGGGCCATCGGCAGCGGGCTCGCCGCTCGCCACCTCGGTGTCACCCGCCGCGTTCGCCACGGCGTCACGCAGCTCGTCAACCACGTCGAGCAGCACCTCGGCGCCGCTCGAAGCTGGTGCGAAGGGCGCGCCCAGCAGCAGCTGCACGAGCGCCGCCAACAGGTCGCACGACGTGGCGCCCCGCGCATCTGCCGCCAGAAGCGTGGGTTGACCCACATCCGCCGAGCTGAATAGCGAGGCAGATATCTGCCGCTTGAGCTGCGCTGCCGTCGGAGCCGCCCAGAGTGGGTAGGGTTCCTCGGGCGCCTCTGGTGCCGCGCTGCCCTCGGCTTGCGGTGCCAGGGCAAAGCGGCGCTCGCTGCAGCCTCTCACGGTCGGCTCTCGCTGCTCCGGCGGGGCCAGCGTGTCCCACTGCCGCAGAAGGCGAGCTAGCAGCGGCGGGTTGGAGGGCACTGGGTCTGCGCAGCGGCCCAGCGCTGCATCAAGCCTCAGCGTCTCCATGTGTGAGTCGATGCGGAGGGCGAGGGACAGGAGCATTCGCGCACGGTCATACTCGCCCGCGCCCAGGGCAGCCTCGCTCCCAGAGAGGATCAGCGCCTCGGTCATCGCTGCCGCGTCGGCGTCGGCCATGGTTTTGCGGCGAGAGAAGTTTGGGGTGTTAATCCGGCCGTTTGAAAGGGGGGTGTCGCTTTTTCTGGAAAGTGCACGCCGAGGGCCACCGCTCGATCGATCCGCGATGCTCCGCAGCCTTCGGGGCGGGCCCTTGGGCGCGCTCGGTGGCAGCGCACGGCGCGCTAAGCCTGCGCCCGACTCGCCGCAGGAAGACGTCGTGGACCCGCTCATGAGCCGCGGGCGCCCCTTCAAGCAGACGGCCACCGCAGATGCCATCCCGTTCTCGACCTCGACGCCCGTCTACACTGAACTGAATGGAATTAGAATCACACCTAAATCACACCGTAGAAGTCACACGCTGCTGAACTGAACTGAATACACCGCATTCCCGACCCCTCCCAGTTCCGACAATTCCTGTAGGGGCGAAACCCTGCAATAAACCCTCGCGCGTTCAGGGCACCTCTGGCGCACTCCGGCAGAGCGCAGAGGACCTGCAGCGCTGCGACAATGGCTGCTCTGTCAGCTATTGACGCAGGCAC
>Ga0115006_10002635_pt1 | contig 11873 bp, 15 predicted proteins | sample ArcOceMetagenome_3_FD_88943 | JGI IMG/M metagenome (GOLD analysis project Ga0115006, IMG submission 88943) | Marine eukaryotic phytoplankton communities from Arctic Ocean - Arctic Ocean- Svalbard ARC20M Metagenome | ecosystem: Environmental > Aquatic > Marine > Oceanic | place: Arctic Ocean...
CGAACCCCTCCTCTCCACCCCCCGCAAGCCAGTCTAAGAGAGACCACCTGTCCTCCACGCACTCCTTGATCTCCTTCGTCGTAATTACCAAGTCCACCCCAAATCTCCCGTCTTCAGACTGCCATGAGCCAAGTTAATTAAGAAAAGGGTTAGAAGAGGAGCGAAGCGAAGCGACGAGTAAAGGGTGGAGTGCATCATAAAGAATAATATTAGGCAGCGAGCGTAGCTCGCTGACTTTGCTCCTCGCTTGCCTCACCTCCTTGAACTCTGACCTAGTGGCCTCTAACTTTTTGTCGTGGCAGGGCTCCACGGCAACCACGAAGGTCCTCCCGGCCCCTCTCAGCAGGTCTGCAGTCAGCATCATGCAGCTCTTGACCCTGCTCAGTGAGTCAACGAGTGGGTGCGCTGACTTCTCAGCATAGCAGACAAACCCAGGACAGTGGGAGGTGAGGACAGGACGCACCCGCTGAGACCGTCCCTCCGAGAACTGCGACTCGTCCGCAAACTCGTTGTAGGAGTCGGCGAGCCACTTTCTTCTCGCCCACTCGCTGTCGCTTGTGAAGACCCCCTGACAAACCCCGCCTTTCTCTCTACACCAAGCCCTCAACCTCCCTTCCATAATACCCTCAATCGTTCCCCTACCCAAGCTGGTCCCTACGATATCCTCGAAGTACCTCTCGAGCTCCACCATCGACGCTGCTGAAACCATGAAGGTTATGGACTTGGAGGAGCCCAACGCTGAAACCAGAGCATCCCTGCTTTGATTGTTAACCAACACCGACTCGGTGCTCGTGACGCACCCGGTACACGCCAAGCAGTCTGACAGTGCAATCGTCGCCTTCTTGGGAGGTTCCTCTGGAGTAGCCTCAATCTCCTCGTCGTCAAACGCAAGAGACACAGCAGTCTTCTCCAGCTTCTCCTTATCATTTTTGTCCTTACCGTCCATGAAAGCTGGGTTAACACACGCCATTGAAGGCTCTATATAATCGCTTACGTTGTTTAGATGAAGTGATGCCATGGTGGGAGTGATGGTCGGTGTGAAACTTTCCTTATTATTCTAGCTTTGAAGGTGTTATGATTACTTTGTAGTATACTTTAGGTATATATTGGCCTTATGTCACAAACACGCTATCAAACTTCCTTCTTTGCACACCTTGGAGAGGTGGAATTAATTGGTTGCCCACAATCAGCTTTAACAGGAACCAGACACGTTTCCGACGTTTCCTTCCCATTCCTCGACGTGTTTTTCGTAACATAGACAATAGGAAATTGATAAATATATTGGAATACTTGAATTGAAAAACACTCCACCCTGGTTACAACAGCCATCGCCGAAGCCTGAGGTTAATTCTCTTCTCCAAAAAGGTCCAAAATGAAGTCCAAGAATTCAAAGTGGGCGACCCACATCCAGAGTAACGAGGAGAAGCAGTCTCTTGCCGATAATCAGGGGGCTGTGGTAGCAGTAAAGAAGTTAGACGAGTACATGGAAGGTGAGTTATGTGTTGTTGGACACATATCGGATCAGTCTCTTCCTTTCTCAGTTCTAACCCTCGTCTGTCCTCCTACCTCGTCCCATACCTTCCCCGCTCCCCAGCTCACAAGCTTGGGATCCTTCAAGTGTTCAGGGACTTTGATGACGACCGCAATGGTCTTCTTTCCAACGCTGAGATCCTCGCCGGGCTGATGAAACTTGACGTGGAGATGACGCAGGGCCAGGCAAAGGCCCTCGTTGCCTTCCTTGACCAGGGAGGGGATGGCGAGATAGACTTGATGGAGGTGAGACCCGAGTTACCTGCAGCGCAACAACAACAACAACAACAGCTTCGCTCACAAAATTCTAACGCGCATTGTGTTCGCTTGCGCCCCCAGCTTGAGACCTGTATCAAGGACTACAGGAAGCACAAGAAGGATGGAACCCTTGAGGAACTCATTAGCGACAAGTCGAACGAGCCACTTGACCCGGTCTTCCCCAACTGGCTTGTGAATCGTAGGGACTTCCGGCTTGTATTCACAAGATTCCAAGATGAAGATGAGCTGGACGAGTACCAGCAGGTCCTCAAGTCTTTTGAGGCGACACGCGAGAAGCGAACGCACGAGGATCTTCAGCGGATCGCCATGTGGATGGACAAGAGAGGTGAGATCGTACGAGGAGCGAAGGACGGCTGGAGCGAAGCGACGATAAGATCAACATGAAGTCTCTCTTCAAGATTCAGCTCGTCGCTACGCTCCTTGCTCTCGCACATATCGGCCACCCACATGACTAAAAACCTTCTGCTCGTCGCTTCGCTCATCGCTTGCAGACATCCTCCCAGGTCTTGGCGCCAAGCGTTTCCAAGAGCTGGCCAAGCAAGTTTACTTCAAGGAGTATGAAAAGGGGGCAGTGTTATGTAAACAGGGGGACATCGGAGATGCCTTCTATATCATTTACGATGGCGCAGTAAGAGTCGTTATTGATGGTGGGGTGGTAGGAGAGCTTTTGCCTGGACAGGGATTCGGAGACAGATCCCTTGAAACTGATGAACCGAGGTCCGCAACATGTATCACTTCGGAGAAAACTTCCTGTGTCGTGATAAAGTCGAATGAGTACAAGCTCATGATGAAAAATCTCCAGCAGAAGAAGCTCACTCAGAACATGGGCTTCCTTCAGCACGACTGCAAAGTAATGAGGTCATGGACGTATCCCAAGGTTTTCAAACTCTCTAAGGCCCTCGTGAGGCGGCGATTCGACGCAGGTGATGCGATCTGCAAGCAGGGAGAGGAAGCACACGTCATGTATCTCCTTTACAAGGGCAGTGTGTCGATCCAGAAGGAGGTTGTATATAGGAAGGACAACAGATGGCCGGAGCCCAAGTCGACTTATACTGTAATCACATCAGAGAGGACAGTGGCGCTGCACATGACCAACCTGTCCACTGGGGACCATTTCGGGGAGGAAGTTGCCCTTGGTTATGACACACGTCAGTACTCTGCGGTTGCTACGGAACAGTGCGAGTGCTTTGCAATCAACAAAGGGGACGTGCTAAACTTCTTTACCACAAACCAGGTCGTAAGCGAGCTGAAGGAGAACAATGGAGCCTTCTACGAGGAGCCTGATGAAATTAAACACCGCCATGACTGGAAGGTCAGGCAAGACCTCCTATATCGGGAAATTAAAAAATTAGCCTTTGGGAAGAAGTACAAGCAACGGGCTGGCTTGAACAGACATAAGGCCCTTAAGAGGCACAAGGAGGGCAGCCTAGAGGACAAACTCAAGAAGCTCAATGACACAAATCGCGCAAAGCAGGTTGCGGGGCTTGAAGTAGACGGGGACGAAGACGTCGATGGTCGTTCGGTTGTGACGGCAAACACCTTGCCATCCATTACCAATAGCGTGAACAATCCTAGGAGGCTCCCGTTTCTTCGACAGAGCCTGACGGTGAGAAGAGAAACGAAGGAGGAGAGGCAAAAGTCATTGATGAGCTCAATGTCACTGCCCTCCCTCCAACCTATGAGCTTGGACGGCATGGTGAAATTCCATAAAAAGAACAAAAAGGGACGGAAGTCTAAGAGAAAGAGCAAACTAGAGGGAAGCATTGGAACTTTGAGCATGTCAGAATCAATCCGTAGTTTAGAACGGCCGAGCATCCTGAGTAAAATATCGTCGGGCTAAGGCGCCTTTCTTCCTTAAAACCAGCTCCTCGTTGTAGTTGTAATCCGCTTTCAGTACTTTAATTTAAGGTAATTTCAATTCAGGATTCAAGGCCACAAATGAAAGTTTTGCCAGTAGCCATGGGAAAAGACGAGGATCACATTCGGATGGAGGACGGTGTCGTGGCGACACCAGCAACGGTTGTTGAGGCAAAAGTAACCAATGGGACTCAATCCATCAACAAGGGGGACCTGTCCAACGCCTCAGCATTCGTTATCATGGTGATAGGGGTGGCTTTGGTCGCAGCGGATGGGAATAGCACGGGATCTAAGTTTCTGCTCAGTTTCGGGCTCTTCAGTTTCGCCGGAGGAATCACGAATTGGCTTGCAGTTAAGGTGAGGACACCCCCCCCCCCTCCGAACCCGTTGGTGGCAGAAGGAAGCAAAATTAACCCCGCCGTTCGCCTCTCCCTGCCTTCTCATGAAAGATGCTTTTTGATCGTATCCCCTTCCTGTACGGTTCTGGGGTGATTCCTCGCCAGTTCGTTGCTATTAGAACAACAGTAAAGAACACAATCATGAAGGTGAGGCGGAGCGAGGAGTGAAGGATGGGAGGAGCGAAGGGCTATATGCGCTGTAACTTACAATCCTCCCGCGCCCGCTCCGATTATCGCAGACCTTCTTTGACTCCGATTACCTTGAGACTTATATCAACGACCGGGCTAAGGGCTTGCTCGGTGACTTAGACCTCGGGGATCGCATCAAGTCCGGCCTAGAGAAGCCTGAGTTCGATACGAAGCTGATTACAAAGCTAGATGAAATGTGCCTCAAGCCCGAGGGAATGTTAATTCAAACAATGGCGCAGATGTTCGGGGGCGTACCTTTGCTCGTGCCTGTCATCAAGCCTCTCATCCTTGGGTTCGCTGACGAATTTGCTTCTTCCTTCATTGATAACTTTGATGTGAAGGAGATTGTGTCTGCTGAGAAGATCCGCACGGAAATCGACACATTGATGAGCCAGAAGTTGTTGTTGTTGACGCCGGAACTTGTCAAGAAGTTGATGGAGGAAGTCATCCGTGAACATCTGAGCTGGCTGATCATCTGGGGCAATTTGTTCGGAGGTTTGTTGGGGGTTATCAGTCAGGCGTGTGGGTTTGGGGCGTAGGAAGAGAGAGAAAGAGGGCGATTAACAAAAAATGCCTTTGCGCTTCATCATAAAATATTTTCGTCGATTCTTCGGTCCATTGTGGCCTTTAGCGTAAATTTAAGCGTCGATGCGATTCTTCAGGCCATTGTGGCCTTTAGCGTAAAGTCAAGCGTCGATCCAGCAGTTTCCCTGCCGCAGTCCGCCGCAGGATTGTGACACGGACACTCAAGCCTGCAACCGTCTTCATGACTATTTTGGCAACATGGTTCGCAGTCCCCGGCTCCCTCTTTCCCTTCCACGCACAGTAATCCTGTCCCAAGAGGGCCTGGCTCGTTAGCTAAAAAACCTGGCAGGCATTCTGGTGCGCAAGGAACACAGTTCGACGCGAAACATTTACCCCCGAACTCTTCGCAGCTACAGTGGGGGTTTGGGTCGATCATAAATCTAAGATACCAATCGCAAGTTAAGCAACAGAAGTCATCAGAACAACCAATTGCGCCCTCAGGATTTGGGTGGAAGCAGTTCGTATCATCAGTGTTGCCCATGACATTGCACCAGTCTCCGCACGTTGGTCCGCAGGTCGCCTTTGTAAAATGGAGGGACGTTGCTAGGAGGATGAGGATGGAGACAAAGGCCGCCGATGTGGTAGGGGAAGTTTGGTTGGCCATGAGGAACTCTTGTTGGGATTTGATTAATGTATTTGTTACTATTATTGGGAATAGCGTGCGGGCTGTTTGATGTTTTTTTCGAACAGGGTTCCTCCAAATGTGATAGGGCTTTCTCTTATTCACTCTCCCTTTTTACCCCCAGTGGTCAACACGGTGCAAATCAAAAAGTTGAAGAGGTTCTTGAGTCCGATTTTCCCTTTCCTAACTTCCTTTCTCATATCCTAATTCGTCCCATTGACACATCAACCCAATCTTCAGTTGGACGTGAAGGAAATGTTTGCATGTTCTTTTGACTGTGTGGGCGCCAGCACGTGTTTGTATGCTGCAGAAGGTGCATGTTCCGCTTCACTTCTCCTTGTGCACAACACAACGTCCGCCACTGCGACATGTGCCTTCAAGGACACACCCCTTATGCGGGTGCGTCTGTGACAATGGTTTCTCCTCCTCGGGTTCATACTACTGTGACCCTCAAAACATGTCGGCCAATTGTCTCATTAAAGAAGATGCTGCTTTCGTTTTGAAGGATGCTGTCCAATTCACTAGCGTTCTATGCTTCTTCTACGCTTTCAAGAACATTGTCACTCTAAAAGTTGAGTCGAAGAAAACAAAAGGCCTCGCCCTTCACGTTCGCTCCCTCGCTTTTGATTTGAACGTGTTTATCTTCATGGAGGATTCGCCTTCAAGAACGAGGACGGGTCAGACATCTCTCTTGACCAGCACCCACTGCTTTTTGTTTTTCGCGTAATGTGATCGCTTTCCAGGTCATGGGCACGTGTGTGGAAGTCACGGGGATGTGGGTCAATTTGCTTCCGATCGAGATAATGCAAAATGAGCCAATCATGAAAGTCATTACCTTCGTGAGCGCCTACAAGCTTCGCATTGAGTCTCTAATTTTCGCTGCCTTTGCGATATCTGCGATCGTTGGAGTAGTTGACGATTTTAGGGTCGGAATGGCGTGTGTTTTTACGACCATTATCTTGACTGTCCCCTTCCCTATGTTGTACGTGACAATGCTCAGCGCCAAACTTTACGAAAAGATGGTTCCAGACAACAATGTGTCTGGTATCTCATTCTTTAAGGTCCTTGGTAAGGATACTTACGACCCGCTTTCGCTTAGTGATTCACCACTAACAACCCTTTGCTCGTCACTTCGCTCCTCGTAGTCACCATATTCACCCGAGGTGCCAATACGAAAAAGCAGCCATTGGAAAGTTTGGGGAAGTGTTTTTCAAGCTGCGTTTCAGTATCTTCATCGTTGGTTTTATTGATGCAGGGGCAATCCTGTTTTCCGTGGGATTGGATTTCGTTCCGCTCGTCAAGGAGCTACCTGATTACTTGGATACTCTTCTATTCTTCTGCGGTCTAGGTTTCCTTGTTGCGATGGAATTCGTCTTCTCCCCCAGGAGGATCACAAAGGCGACAGAGAACACCAAGAAACAAGCTGACTCCCATATGTCAACCGCCGATCCATCGGATCAAATCGAAGAAGGTGAGTAGCCTGCTCCAAATACTGCTAAGGTTGCGCTCTCCAACTAAATAGAGTCCAATACCTGTCACGACGCCGATCGATACCAAGAAGAAGGCAAATAAGAAAGTCAGCCGACCTGTTTATCTAAAACATGCTTTAACCATTAACGAAGCTACGAACCCCAACCGCCTCCTTCTCGAAAGGAGAAGCGCTGGAGATGGATTTCGGACCTTACGAAAATGGCCCAGGGCTTTGTGAGGGTAAAATAAAAGATAATGTTGGAAAATTTCCCAACGTGGAAAAAGTCAAAGGTGAACGTGAGCAAAATGTCGAAAGTAGGACCGTTTTCGTGCGCAAACAAACGTTGATGTTGAGAACTTTTTTCGTTGCAAAAACTTCAAAAGCGAGAAAGATTGGCCTTCTTTGAAATTTTCACCGTCGAAAATTTCAACGCTGCACATTTGAATACCACTAAAAACATGCGCTCGCATTATTATGTTTCACGAAGTTGTTTAAAATAACAAAGTTCATTCAGTACCCTGCCCTTAACTTTTTCAGCTTCTCCACCATTTTCTGTTGAGGGTGCTCTCCGCCCCCTCAATACAGACATGCCCAAGATCCCCACCAAGCTGTACGATGCGAACCCAAGAGCCATCTTGAAGTCGCGGAAGGAGTCCGTAGAGGTTGAGAAGCAGAAAAAGCTTGCTGCTAGGGAGGCTCGGCGGAAGAAGGAAATGGGTAAAACCCTGGTCATGTTGACCAAATGGAAGAAGGAGATGGGAGACATTATGAACGGTGTCGACTATCCCTCTGTGGACCAACCGCAGACCCCCCTTTTGGCCTCTGTTGATGCAGGGACCTCCCTCTCATGGCAGATGAACTCCTCAGCTACTCTCAATGATGACAGCCTCGTCACGGAATACACCGAGACGGACCCCCCTCCTATGTCTACACCGTCTCCCGATCGCAAAACAAAATCGAACCAGAATCGGTCCTCTTCTTCGTCACCACCTCAACAACAACCTCCTTCGGATTACGAGCTTCTTAAATGGAAGGCCGAGGCGACCTTGTTTGTTTCTCAGGCGGAGACTTACTTGTCTCCCGAGAAACCCCGGGTTGATGAGGAGGAAAAGGAGGATTTAGAAACACCGAAACAGAAGAAGAAGGTTGCCTTCAGCAGGCGGCAGACCACAATAGAGGGTGAACCCAATGAGTTCGCGACCCCTGCGATAAACCCCAACACCACTGAGCTTGTCGAGCGTAATTTGTCCAATTTCCAATCCCTCTCGTTTAACACGACCGCGATGGCCCTGGACAAATCTGTCATGAGCGAAGACAAGTTGGAGGATTATATACTATTTCAGAAAAAAACGATGCTTCAGAAGAAGCTTATGTCGCCAAAGATGGTGACCGGTGAGAAGGAGACGATCCTCGTGCGAGAAAAATACCATAGTCCCGTCAGGGCTAAGACGCCCAATGGAGATGATGGAGGTGAGATTGGACGTGGAGCGAAGTGACGAGTGAAGGCAGCGAGCGCAGCAGCGAGCTGCCTAATGCTGCTCTATACAAATCATTAACCCCCCCTACTCGTCGCTTCGCTCATCGCAGCCAAACGATCCCAGATCCCCAATGTTCCCCAGCTGTACAAAATGAGCTGGCCCGTCATTCCTAATGCTTACGAAATGGAAAAGTTTCAAAAGGAGAATGAAAACCTCAAAAAGAGAATGCTCGTCGCAAGAGGCAAGCTTTCGCCTCGAGTACTCAAGGAACCTGACGCTCCTCCTCCCTATCCCCTCGGAGAGACCCCGCTGAATCCCCGCAGTGGGGGTATTGTAGAGCCCGGGTTCTACGGTGTGAAGCGGAATGAGAATCCTGTGCGGATTCCGAACTCTCACTATAGCTTCTGGCAGCAGCATAGCAAGATGGCCCCGAAGACTGTGGAAATGGGACTGGGCATCATGAGCTTTGAGCTCCCCGACGTTGACCTAGAAGCGACCCCAGACAAAAATTCTGGGGAGTTGAAAATAGAGAGGGATCGCAAATATTTTGGAAACGTTGACAACTACATAAGGGCCCAGAATGGTGGGTTCCTTGACGAGGAGGAAGCCAGCGATGCTGATGCCCGAAGTAGAAATCCGCGCACACCCGTGGCTAGGCAAGAGACTGGGATAACAATGAGCACAGCAAAGACGAATTCCCCCTTTGCAATGTCCAAGGTCCCCTCCCCTGAACGGAAGGCCGAACTCTTTGGTGAAGCTGCAGAAACACTCAACGACGTTTTGAACTCGAATATAGGAAAGGGTCTCTACCACGATACTACGTCTTCGGTACTCGCGGCGCCCATCGGTGCCCATACGATCGTGCCCCAAATTCAGCCTTTTGGGTTCTCTCCCGACAAGCCCCGCCTCCGCATCCTCTCCATAACTGACGCGCTAAAATACCAAGGTGAACTCTCCCCAAGGACCAAGCTCCACCACTTCCAGATGTTTCCGTACAGTACTGAGGCCCATGAGGCTGCCTTTATAATCCAGCGCTTCTGGGGCCGCCACATCAACAAGAGGAACTGGGCCGTCACTTTGGTCCAATGTTACTTCAGGAAAATGAGGGCGATGCGAGATTTCCAGCAGTATATCACTATGCTAAGGCGCGCGAGGAAAACGATCGGCATGGGCGCGAGGAAGTGGCTCAAGAGGGTGCACCTCACCAGGGACAGTGAGATTGGGACTGCCATGGTATTCGAGGACTTGGCGAAACAGCTCGCGGAGCAGTGGTTTGAGGAGGAAAGAATTGAACAGTTTTGGAAGAATGCCATGTTGTCCCTTCTCTACCGTTACAGGTGGAAAAGGAGGATGAAGAAGAGGAGGAAGAGGAGAAAAGAGTTGGAGGAAGTTTGCGCCGTGAGAATGCAGCGGGGGGCGCGATACTTCATGGTAACAAGGATGATGAAACGATGGAACGATTCGCACATCGTTATCAAGAGAAGCTTCCGGGCGTACTTTTTCAGGGCTTACAAGAAGCAGCTGAGGAGGATCATGAACTGCTGGAGGAGCTACTGGTTAAGGCACCACGTGAAGCTCATTCAAAGGATTCATAGGGGGAGATTGGCGAGGAAGTGCGCCAAGATTATGAGGAAGAAGTTAACGACTGTGGAAAGTTTAAGAGGCGCCAGGGAGGTTGACGCGTTGAACACTATGTTGAGGGACGTCAAGGTTGAAATGGACAAGCACCTGACGACGAAGGGTGGTGTGAAGGAGCTTCGCGCCAGATCCAAGCTGGTAAGAAAACTGAGGAAGGAGAGCGCAAAGAATGGCAAGGCCGAGGCTACCAAGGATTGGGGAGGGAAGTTCGCCCTGAAGCTGAGAGCCTGGTTGGCCATTTTCGAGGTCGTTGAAAACGATGAGGGTGTCAAGGGTGACGGGTTCGTCGACATCAATAGCTTGAAGATTGCCATGGGGGACCTGCTTCTTGGGGAGAGGGAGTTGCTGCAGGAGGAGGAATTGGAGGATATGATCGACGTTCTCGACAATTTCAAGGTCGGTCACTTGAACTGCGACCTCGTTACCGGGTATCTAAGAAAGTTCGTGGAGGAGAGGAGGGCTGAGAGGAGGGCGGGGATGGGTTTCGTCAAGAGAGTCAGGACGGACGTCAAGTGTTTTGGTAAGGGTCTGAAGATCGCTGGGACCAACGGGGCGTACATCAAGGCTGCCAGGCACAGCCTGCTCGAGCAAGAACGCAAACGATTCTTCGTAAAGACGATCGAGGCGTACAGGGAATCAGGAGAATCCGGTGCGAAGCCAAGAGTCGTCTGTCAGGGCTGCTTGAGGCCGTTCCCGTTCTGGACAATGGCGGCACAGAGACACATTGCCTCTGGCGGGTGTTGTTTGAGGCCTAGTTTCTTCCTTCCGATGGAGGAAGGTGGGACCATTAATGCTGACGAAGGAATAAAGGAAAATTAATTGTTGTTGTTTGAAGGAAAATTGTTTGTTGTTGTTGCTGTCCGTCAATATTGCCTGTATAATATGGTATTACATTTCACTGCGCGTCTGTTGCCTTACGAATTAGAAACTCTGCGAGCATGAGAGGAAAATCTTTGTAGAGCTCCTTATAGCTTGGGAAGTAGTTCACGTCGACGACAATTAGCTCCTTCGGCACCTTTTCCGAATCCCGGACTAGGACGTCGAAGCCGAAGAGGTCGAGTCCAAAGGTCCTCCTGATGTTGTCTGCAATTGGCAGGACTTCGTCGAGGGTCAGGTGGGTTGGGGCAGGGCTTGTGGTCGGCTGCTCGTGGATCGTATCGACGCCGACGCCAAAGTCCACCAGGCCAGGATACGGCTTCTGGCTGTCGAAGTCAAGGCTCCTCTTTTCATACACTGCTCCGAAGGGCAGGTTGGGAAGGGAAGGTCTTGGGAAGACCCTCACGTGGTCGCCGAGGACGTAGACCTTGAAGAGAACCCCCCCGTGGTTTTCGAAGGACTGGAGGAGGCAGGGGGTGGTGAGGTCCTGCAATCCGTCCTCCTTTAGGACGACTGTCATCTTGTGCGACTGCACCGTTCCCGCAGCATCGAGAGGTTTCGCAATCAGAGGGTAGGCTGGAAGCGTGTTGTTGGTTTCGATATCCTCCTTCCGGTTGATGATTGCGTGGGCGGGGGCGCGAACGGTGAAGGAGGGGTTCTTAATCTGGGTAAGAGAGGAGGACAGGATGGAGGCGATGGAAGCCCTCGACATTAGCTTTTGGACGTTATTGGGGGGATCTATGAGAGTGCACAAAGAATTTGATTCGCAGTATGCGGTGAGGCGATCCAGGCGTATCCGGGACTGGGAGTTTATGGCAGGGTTGAGAGTGTTGGTCACCGAAAGCAGGTCCTCGGTGAGCTTGTGGAGGATGCAGTCGAAGTGGCCCCCGTGCTGCTGTTCTAGAGGTGCGTCCAAGTTGAGTGGCACGAACTGCGATGAGGAGGGGGCG
>Ga0115006_10002636_pt1 | contig 11866 bp, 6 predicted proteins | sample ArcOceMetagenome_3_FD_88943 | JGI IMG/M metagenome (GOLD analysis project Ga0115006, IMG submission 88943) | Marine eukaryotic phytoplankton communities from Arctic Ocean - Arctic Ocean- Svalbard ARC20M Metagenome | ecosystem: Environmental > Aquatic > Marine > Oceanic | place: Arctic Ocean...
CACTGGTCGCACGGCGGCGGCGGCGGCTTGCCCGGCGGCGACGAGGTGAAGTACATCACCCACTCCCCGCCCGGAGCCCTGATCACGTTGGGCTCGTGCGAGAACGCCGGGAAGACGACGGAACGGCGCGAGAAGGTCGCGCCGTCGCTCGAAGTGTCGTGGACGATGCGCGAGTTGCTCGTCCACGAGTCGATACCGCAGTGCTCCATCATCTCGCTCGCCCACATGTGGTACGTGCCCGTCTCGGCGTCGAGCAGCACCGCGCCGCCCCACGAGCTGGTGTTGACGCCGCCGTCCGTGCGGCGGTAGCCGTCACCGCGGCGCGCCGGCCGCAGTGCGAGCGTCTGGCAGCCCCCCCGCGTCGTCGCAGACGCACAGTGCGTCGGACGCGCACACGCCGTTGAAGCTGCAGTCGGCGTCGGAGTGGCAGCGTCGTGGTGGCCACGTCAGGAGGCCCGACGCGACGCCCGCCTCGGTGCTGCATGAGACATCGCTGGCGTCCACGACCCCGAGGCAGCGGCCGAGCTTGGGAAGCCAGGTGAACGAGAGGCAGCGCGTCCAGCCCGAGACGGGCGAGGCATCCCATCCTTGTTGAGGAAGGCGGCGCAGGCCTTGGCGCACGACGCCTCGTCGGTCCCCGTGAGCTCCTTGAGGTGCGACAGCGGCGCCGGCGGCGGCCAGTCGAGCGCACCGGCAGGGAGGCACGAGGTGTTGGGAAGGTGGCGGATCGAGGGTTGCGTGGCGAGCATGGTGGCAACAGGATTACGGCTCGGTGCCGGCGCGGCGAGCTACGATTACAACTGTACAGTGCGTCGGCGGTGCCGAGCGACGCGAAGGCGGCGAGGGGGTGAAGTACCTAAGCTATCCGGCTCGGATAAGTACCGTCCTAAACAATCAACCGAGCAGGCCGAGCTCGGACCGTCCTGACCACAACTTCGGTCCACTCACCGCCTCGAGCTCGGCCAGCTCGGCTGCCAGCTCCGCGTGCCTTGCGGCGGCCGGCGCGACCAACGGGGTCCACCTCAGCTTCCACCCTTGCCCGACGCCCGAATGGTGAGCGTCAATCGATGGTGGCGCCGACAACACCTTGGTCGCTTCGCTGCGGAAGCGCCGGCCGCACTGGCCGCACACGAGCGCTTGAATCACGACAGCCCACTCCACCTGGTCGTTAGTTTCCTCGATCGTATAGCCGTCAGTTTTTTTGATCCTGGTCAGGACTGTCAGCCCCTCCGGCAGTCGTGGGCAGGCCATGTGCTGCAACTGCCTCGAGTCGTGCCACGCCTGGGTCACTGCCATACACATGCAGGTGCTCGTGGCGTCACGGGCCGCCTGCGCTGCGGCCTCCTCCTCCATTGCTGGCTCGGCCTCCTGCAGCTCGGAGCGTTTGGCATCGGCGCTGGCCCGCGCCGCCTTCTCGGCGGCCCTGCGCTCAGCCAAGGACGGGGATGTGCCCGCCGTGGCCTTGGTGGAGCGAGGCGTGCTCGCGGCAACGGGCGGCACCACCCTGCTCTTGGGCCGCACGGCGCAGCACGTGAACATTCCTGGCTTGGGCGGATGCTTCTGCAGGTGCGCATGCCACCAGACCGGTTCCACTTTTGGCGCCTGTTTCCGGGAGTCCGGCGGTCGAGCGACGGTCTCGCCGAATGCGAATGCCTCCAGATCGCGACATGGATGCCAGACCTTCCGTCCGTCGCTAAGCTGGACCTGCCATGCGTCGCCGACGCCGTCGCCGTCCTTCTGTCTGATGAGGACGCCGCTCACGCCGCCGGCTTTGACGGCCTGGCGCACGGCGAAGTCCATACGATATGTACCAGACAGACAGAGAGAGAGAAAACGCGGAGCACCAGGGGGACAGAGACTTCTCCAGCCGCAGGGCGTTCACATGAAGACGACCTTGTGTTTTTGCTACATATCTCCGCAATCTATTTTGTCTATTTTGTCTGTGAGTTAGGGTTTTCTCCGTAGGGTTGCTAGTCGGTGTAAGCTCTGTTTTTGCGTAAAACTGCTTGGTAGGGCTCCCTTTCCGCTGGCTGGTCGACGCGTGGCGAGCGGGCGGGCGACCCGACCGCTCGCTCCGCTGGTGGTGGCTGCTGCTGCTGGGTGATGGCTGCTGTGCTACTTGTGCGCGTCTTCTGCCTGCGCTCGTCTCTTCGCGTATGTTGGTCTCCCCTCCTCGTTAGTCGCCGCATTCTGAACTTCGCGCGCCGCGCCAACCGTGCACCGGCGCCAGCGCTGGCTGTCCGCGCACTGGCGTGAGGTATGACGACCGCCGCCGACCTCACGCAGATTTCCGAGCTCTCGCTCTTCGACGCCAACGTGGGCTCGCTCGCGGAGCTGCGCGACCTGCCGCTGATGACCGGCCTGACCTCGCTCAACCTGCACGCCAACCGCATCGTCCAGGTCAGCCGCCACCTCGAGCCGCATGGCAGCCTGACGTACCTCAACCTCTCGTCCAACCGACTGGAGCACATGGAGGGGCTGCACATGCTCGGCGCGCTCCAGACGCTCGACCTCTCGTGCAACCTCATCCGCATGATCGACGGTTTGGCGGCGCTGCCGCAGCTCCGGAGGCTGCTGCTCGGATACAACCAGATCGAGAGCCTCGCCGGCCTGGTGCAGTGCCACGGCGGGCCGCTCGAGTGCTTCGAGGCACCGGGCAACCGCGTCGCGCTGCTGCGCGACGCCGAGTACCTGCGCGGCTTTGCGCGGCTGGCCGAGGTGACGCTCAGCCGCCACGGGCAGGCCAACCCGATCTGCGAGCAGCAGGGCTACCGCCAGCACATGGTCGCGCTGCTGCCGTCGCTCCGCATCCTCGATGGTGCAGCGATCGCGGGTGCGAGTGGAAACACCAGCAGCGCCGCTGCCGCCGCCGCCCCCGCTGCCGCCGCGATCGCCCCGCCGACGCAGCCGCTTCCACAGGCGACGACGACGACGCAGCAGACCTGCAGCACGCCGCACATCGACCAGGTGCTGCAGATGGCGCGCACGCGCAAGGAGGCGCCAGCGGGTACGGCCAAGTTCGCGGCCGATGCGGCGTCCAACCCGCAGCTGCTGGCGACGCTTCAGCACGAGCTTCGCCTCGAGCGGCTCGAATCGTCGCTCGCCATCGCCCAGCTCACCTCGCGGCTGGGGCAGGAGAACCTCGCGCCGCATTACGCGCGCCCGCCCCCCCCTGGGCACCGGCCGGAGCAGCAGCAGCAGCAGCAGCGGTGGCCGCATGGCCGCGCGGGCCCGCCGCCGCCGCCGCCGACGCAGCGCCGGCGGGAGGCGGGTGGTGTCGGCGGCGCGTCACGCGTGCAGTACGATCCCGACCTCGGCCTCGGGGTCGAGGCCGACGACACCGCCTGGCTCCTCGCGGGCGGCGGCGGCGACGGCGGCGACGGCGGCGACGGCGGGTGGGGCGAGGAGGACGAGGCGTGGCGGGAGGAGGAGGAGGACGACGACGACGACGAGGCTCGGGACGATGATTATTATGCGCGGGGCGGCGCCGACGAGGAGGAGGAGGCAGCGATGCGGCGCGGCGGCGACGACGACGACACGGACGAGCGACCGAAGCAGTCGCAGCCACAGTCGCAGCCGCAGCCGCTGCGTGTGGTTGGGAGGCGCATCGCGGGTGGCGCCGCCAGGCCAGCGGGCGCAGGCGGCGCAGGCGGCGCAGGCGGCGGCGGCGGCGGCGGCGGCGGCGGCGGCGGCGGCGGCGGCGGCGGCGGCGGCGGCGTGCCCCGTCGGAGGGTGGGCGGCAACGGCGGGTGCGTGAGCGGCCCAGCCTTTTCGCGCGCGGAGCTCAGAGGGGCGGGCGGGCCGCGTGTCGTGCCGCCCACCGCGGCGAACCTGGCGTCGCTCACGGGCGGTGAGGAGGCGGTGGGGACGAGCGACGACGGACTGGATGGCGACGGCAACGGTGGCGACGGCGTCGGTGGCGACGGCGTCGGTGGCGACGGCGCCGTCGCCGCCGCCCCTGCCGCTGGTCACAGGGGCGGTGGCGCCGGCGCCGGCGTGGGCGTGCGGGGCGAGGTGGCTCGGCTGCAGACGGCGCTCGAGGCGACGGAGGTGGAGGTGAGACGGCTCGCGGACGAGAAGGCCGAGGCGGACGCGGCGCGCGCGTCGGCGCTCGAGGCGGCGGCGGCGGCGGAGGCGGAGGCGGCGGCGTCGCACGCGCAGCGCGTCGGCGCTGAGCAGAGGGCGGAGGCGGCGGCGGAGGCGGCGGAGGCGGCGGAGGCGGCGGCGGCGGAAGCGGCGCGCGAGCGCGAGGAGGCGGTGCGGCAGATGGCGACGGCGACGGCGGCGGCGGGCGCGCTGCAGGCGCGCTGCGTGCGCGGCGAGGAGGAGGCGGCGACGCTGCGGCGCGAGCTCGACCGCGCCGCACACGCGGCGACGCTCGCGGCGCGGCGAGAGCAGACGGCGCTCGACGAGCTGCGCGAGAGCCGCGCGCAGGCGGAGCGGGCGGCGCACGCGGGCACGCAGGCGGGCACGCAGGCGGAGGCGCAGGCGGCGGCTCAGGCGCAGGCGGCGCAGGCGGCAGAGGCGGGCGCGCACGAGCGTGTCGAGCTCGCGGCGGAGCTGAAGCGCGTGGAGGCGGAGCTGGGGGTGGCGCGCGCGACGGTGCAGGCGCACGAGGCGTCGCTGGCGCGCGCGGCGGCGGCCGAGGAGGCGGCGGCGGCGCAGCTCGAGGCGGCAAAGCGCGAGGGGCGCGAGGCGGCCGAGGCGGCGCGGCGGCAGGCGCACGACGAGGCGGAGGCGGTGCGCGGCGCGCTGGCGGCGGAGGGGCAGCGGCGCGAGGCGGAGGGGCGCGCGCGCGAGGCGGCGCTGCAGGAGCAGCTCGGCGAGGCGCTCCAGCTGGTGAGCGCGGCGCGGCGCGCCGAGGGCCGCGCGAGCGCCGAACTGGCGGAGGAGAGCGGCCGCGTGGCGTCCGAGCTGCGGGAGCAGCTGCTGGCGGCGGTGCAGAAGGAGGTGGCGGCGCGCGGCGCGGCGCAGGAGATGGCCGAGATCGTGCGCGAGCAGCAGTCCCGGCTGAGCGCGTCGAGCGACGAGCGGCGCGCCGCGCAGGCCGAGGCGGCGGCGGCGCGGCAGGAGGCGATGCACGCGGCGCGGCAGGCGGTCGACGAGGCGCGCCAGCTCGAGGCGGGGCACGCGGCGGCGCTGGCGAGCGTGCAGGCGCAGCTGGCGCGCGCGCAGCTGTGCGAGGCGCGCGCGCAGCAGGCGGCGGCGACCGCCGAGGGCGGCGCGGCGGCGAGCGCGGCGGCGGCGGCGGCGGCGCACGCCGAGGCACTCCGGATCAAGGAGGTGATGTGCGACGACCTCGCAGAGCAGGTGCGTGCGCTGAAGGCGGAGCTGGCGGCGGCGACGCGCGCGGCGGAGCAGGCGACAACAGCGAGCCGCGCGCTGCAGTCGGAGGCGGAGGCGCTGCGGCAAGCGCGGCAGCAGCTCGAGGCGCACGAGCAAACCATCGCGCGGCTCGAGGCGGGGCTCGACGAGGTGGAGGAGGCGCGGCGCAACCTGGCCGACGAGGCGGGCGCGGCGCGCGAGGCGGTGCAGCAGAAGGAGGGGATGCTGCTCTTCGTCGAGCGCGAGGTGCACGCGGTCAAGGCGCTCTTTGCCGACAAGGAGCAGGCCATGCTGCAGGAGACGCGCGAGGCCGCCGCCAGGGCCGACGCCGAGGTCCGCGCGGCGCTCGCCTCGCAGCAGGACGCCGAGGCGCGCGCGGCGGGCGCGGCGGCGGCGGCGGCCGAGGCGGAGGCGCGCATCGGCGCCGCGGAGGAGGAGGCGGCGGCGGCGGCGCGGCAGCGCGCGCAGCGCGACGCGGCGCTCGAGGTGACGCGCGCCGAGCTTGCCGAGTCGAGGGCGCAGACCGCGACGGTGGAGGGCGAGATGCGGCTGGTGCTCAAGGCCATGGAGCAGCAGAAGCAGGCGGCGCAGCGCAACATGGCGCAGCTCTCGCGGCTCTGCAGCGACTGGAAGCAGACGGTCGTGCCCGAGGGAGACGAGTGACGACGGACCGAGCGAGCTCTCGCGAGATGCCAGACACAGACAGACTCAGAGGAGAGAGTGAGAAAAAAAGAGAGGGGCACCCAGGGCATGCATCACTGTAGCATCACTGTGGCATGTTCAATGCGGGGGCGGGTCTGGGCGTGGTCGAGTAAGACGGGAAAACTATTACTCAGCTAAGCGGTAGCAGAATTCTTCCTCGCCCCGGCAGGGGCCCCACGGTGCACTCTTGGCTCGGTGGTCGGTTGTCGAAGCGGCGCGTGTCCCGCGGCTCGCGCGAACTGCACACCGCTACCAGAACTCCTCGACGTCGTCGATGGCGTAGGAGGTGAGCGGCGCGACGGTCACCGACTCGAAGAGCCCCGCCTTGGCGTACGGGTCGCTCGCCGCCCACTGCCGCACCTCGGCGAGCTCGTCGCCGTTGACGATGAGCAGCGTGCCGACGTTGCCGGCCGCCTCGCCGTCGGGGCTCTGCAGCGGCCCCGCCATGTGGATGCGCCCCCCCTCGCGCAGCCACTCGAGGTGCGCGTCGCGCGTCGCCGCGCGCAGCTCGGCGCTCCCGGGCTTGTCGAGGCAGTACGCCGCGAATGTGAGGCCGGGCGCCTCCCTGTTGAGCTCGGGCTCGGTCGACTTGAGCCACCGGTGCACGGCGAGGCTCTTGTACCCTTTCACCTTCGCCTGCGGGTCCTCGTGCGCCCACGCCTCGGCGTCCTCGCGAGAGTCCGTCTTGTAGATGTTGAGGTGGCCCAGCACGAACTGCGAGCACAGCTGGATCATGCCGACCGGCTCGGGCTTCTCGCCCTCCTCGTCGATCGCCGCCATCTCGTCCTCGGTGACCACCACGCCCAGCTCGGAGATGTCGTCGATCGACTGCGCCGCGGGGAGGTACCGTGCGGTGCACAGGCCACCGCTCCCCTCGAGCCACTCCACGTACCGGTCCTGCAGCACCGGCGACGGCATGAGACCCTCGGCGTACATGCCCACCACCGTGTACAGGTCTCTCCCGTCAGGCACCGGCTCCTCCTCCGTCGGCACCGGCGGCCCCGGCGTGATCGGGTAGTCGTCGAAGCCAAGCGGCGTCGTCATCGGGACCTGCTTGATCGAGCGGTCCTCGTCGTCGTCCTCACCTCTCTCCACCGCAGCGGGCGCCTCCTTCTCCTCGCAACGGACCGCGTGGCACCGCACCGACAGAAGCTGCGGCGGTCGCAGCTGCAGCTGCAGCTGCAGCGCGTGTGCTAATGAGAGGCTCAGCGCGAAAGTGAGCACCCGGGTTTGTGCCATGGCGAGGCTAAGCAAGCGGTGCGCGGGCCAGTCGTCGGTCGGTTGTCTGGATCGCGCAGCTCATGTATGGCTGGTGGGGTGATAACACGAAGCGGGCAGTCGGGCGCAGCCGTGACACGAACATGCGTATTGTAACAAGACAAACTCGCCGCAAGACCCGCTCTCCGCACGGAGAGCGCCAGTGTGTCAGCCGTTTGCACTACAGGCCGTCATAGCCAGCTGTCCTCCTCCACGAGCTGCCTCCAGAGGCGCTGCAGGTTGTGCACGCCGGTGAGGTAGCCGTCCTCGTGGTTGCCCTGCACCCACGGCTGGTCGTGCTGGAGCGTCCCGTTCTGGACGGGCGTCGTCACGCCAAAGTCGATCATCTTGACGTCGGAGCGCCCCGTCGCGTCGGCCAAGAAGAAGAGCGAGCTCCCCACAAACTCAAACTGCCGGAAGGCGCCCCACTGGCGCAGCGCCACCTCGAGCGAGAGCAGCCGCGCCAGGATGTCGCGCGCGATCTCGCGCGGGTGGCACCGCCCTTGGGTGGCAGTGGCAGTGGCCTGGGCGCACTCGTCGACCCACGGCAGGAACGAGCGCAGCGCCGCGAGCACCTCGTCGTCCTCTCTCACGCGGAAGAGCTCCGAGTCGTCGGCCGTCTTGTGGCCGTGCGGCGTCGCGACGGCGTCGATCCGGAAGCCGAGCGTCTGCGTCGAGCTGCGCGAGTCTCGCAGCGCCATCCAACGGCTCTTTGTGATCGAGCCGCGCGCGTGCTCTTCTGCAGTGAGCACGGTAGCGTCCATCTTCGACCAGCGCTCGTACAGGTCGGCGCGCAGCTTCTCGTTCGGCTTGAGGATGCTCTCCTCGAAGCAGCGCACGCCGATCTTGCAGTCCATCAGCCGCGGGTTCTCAAACGGCGAGAGCATGTTCGTCAGCTTGAAGTTCGGCTTGCCGTCCCGCTCGACCATCCCGTGCAGCTCCGAGACAAAGTCGCCGATCCGCTCCGAGCGCTGCCGCGCCTCCTGCACGAGCGTGAGCATGCGGTACTCGTTGTCGCCGCGGTCGTTCTGTGCCCTCGGCTTGTAAAAGTACACGCCCTGCCGACCAGCGCGGGGGACAGACGCGGTCGGCGGCCGCGCGCGCAGCGAGGGGAGGGAGGACGGGGCGGCGACGCCGGCAGCTATGAGGGGTGCAAAGGGATCTGAGTGGGAGGCGAGGGCACGCGCCTCCTGTGACGTCCCGCTGTGGCCAGCCGCCACGAGAGCCGTCTGCGAGCCTATCTCGCTCGCCTCCGGCGTGCCGTTGGCGCACGCGGCTGGATGCCCACCTGTGGTGCCCTTTGCGGCGCTGGGCCCCTGCAGCGGCTTTGGCAGCCCGACCTCCTTGGCGGTGACGAGCCTCCGTCCGCAGAGGCCGCAGCTCACTGTGTGCATGAAGCCGCCGAGCCACGCCATCGCTGCGCGGTATAAAGCTACGCACGTAGCCCAGGTCGGCCTCTGCGGCGGCTGCTGCTGCTCCGCCGGCGACGACGAGCTGCCTGGCTCCGCCGGCCTGCCCCGCTGCCTCAGGCCGGAAGCCTCGGCCGCTGCGGGTGCAGGCCGGCCGAGCAGCTGGTCCTTCTCACTCATGTCGACCCTGGGTAGGCGCGGCTCAACACTTTGAGCAGCGCAAAGCCACACCACCCAGCAGGGATGAAGCTGGTTGCTGGCTGAGCTGCAGCCTCTATTAAAACTCAGTCAAAGGCTGACCTAGCCCGACCTACATGTAGCCAGCCGTATTTGCGTCGTGTGTTGAGGTCTTGATGTGCTCCGGTGTTGGGGAGTTGGCTTGTTGGGGCGTTGGCTTGGCTCATCATGCTTTCGCTCATTCGTTTTTTGCTTGGCCCGGCTCGCCAGTACAGCGCGCGCGAAGTCGTTCAAGAGTCTGGTCGTGCGTCAGTGAGCTGGGCTTCAGCTACTCATGTTGCGTGGCATGTCCGCCGCGCTCAACCCGCGCGGCGACCCGCTCCCGCCGCCACCGCCGCGACCCGAGCTCCAGGCGGCCCAGACGCCCGTCGGCAAGGCCATCCTGCGCCGCCACCGCATCCTGGCGTCCGGCCTGCAGCAGGAGCTGCGGCAGGCCGAGGAGCACGAGCAGCGGCGGCGCGCACTGGACGAGGCCGACGCCAGGCGGGCCGACGCGGCCGCGGCGGCCGACGAGGAGCGGCGCAAGCGCATCCGGCGGAGCGAGGCGACGGCCGCGGCGCACTACGAGTCGGTCATGGTCGCTCGGCAGCTCAACGAGGAGGACGTCGCCGCAAGGCGCGCCCACGCGGCCGAATCGAGCGAGCGGCGCATCTCGGCGCACCAGCAGGGGCTCGCGGCCGAGCGGCTGAAGGCGAAGGAGCAGGCCGACTTCCGACGGGGCACCAAGCTCGAGGGGCTGAAGGTCCGCCAGCGCCGCCGCACACGCCGCCGCACACGCGCTCCTGCTCCACTTCGCCGCTCTCGCTCTCTCGCTCTCTTGCTCCTCCCTCTCCTTACCGCAGAAGCTGATGCCCGACCTCTCGTCACTCCGTGCGGCGCCGCAGGTGATGGAGGCGCGAGAGGCGGCGGCGCTCGCTGAGGAGGTCGAGGCGCGCCACAGGGCGGTGGCCGAGCGGCTGGACGGGCTGGGCGGCGCCGTCGACAGGGCGATCCAGCAGCGGCGGCTCGAGCGGAGGAGGCGCGAGGAGGTCGTGGAGAGGGCGGCGGCGGAGAAGCGGCGGGCGAGGGAGGCCGCCGCGGGGAGGGCAGCCATCAGCTGGCGGGCGCAGGAGGCGCAGCTGGCGGCGACGGTCGAGGAGACGGCGCGGCAGCGGCGCGAGGCGGCGGCGGCCGCGCGGGGGCGGAGCGCGCAGGCGGCGGGGCGGCGCGCCGAGCACGACGAGGCCAACCTGGCGGCGCAGGACGCCAAGGCGCTGCAGAGCCTCGTCGACGAGGAGCAGCAACGGCTGGCGTGGGCGCGCCGGGACGCCGCGCCCGTCTCCGCCCACCTCCTCGCGCAGCAAACCTCGTCGCCGCGCGCGTCGGTGTCCTCGCCGCGCGCCGCCGCCTCGCCACGCACGCCACGCGCCGACGCGTCGTCGGCCGCCGCCGCCGCCACCGCCGCCGCCGCCGCCGCCGCCGCCGCCGCCGCCGCCGCCGCCGCCGCCGCCGCCGCCGCCTCCACCGTGGCCGTGGCCGTGGCCGACGACGACGCCGCGCCTCCTCCCATCGCATCGTCCGCTCGGCGCGGCGCGAGCGTCTCCGTCGTTGCGGGCGGCCGCGCGCCCTCGTACGCCGCTGCCGCAGCGACACCACAGCCGCCGCAGCCGCCGCCGCCACTGCCGCCGCCGTACGGAATGCCGCTCGCTGCTGCGCCCGTGGCGCGGCCGGGCTCCGCGCGCCCGTCCGCTGCTGCCGCGCCGCCGCCGCCGCCGGCGGTGTCGTGCCACGGCGGCGGCGGCGGCCGCAGCGGCAGCGCGCCGCGGCGGCGGCGAGCGACCAAGAAGACCGAGGTGTCGGTGGCGCCGCACGTGCTCGCCACGTTGCGGTGGGCCGAGGAGCAGCGGCGGCGTATCGAGCGGCGCGACGCCACGCTGCGCCGCCAAAAGGAGGCGAAGGCCGTCGACCTCGAGCAGCGGCAGCAGCTCGCCGCGCTCGACGGGCGGCTCCGCGCCTCGCTGCTCGACGCGCGCGCGAGCCTGCGCGTCCGGCGCGACCCACACAAGCTGCGCAGCGCGGAGGGCGCGTGCTCGGCCCTCGAGGCGTCGGCGCTCGGCCTCGCCCGCCTCGAGCTCACCGAGGGCGGCGAGGCGCGCCACCTCCTCGACGACGCCGAGACGGCGCTGCAGCTGCCCCTCGGCAGCCCGGCCAAGGCGCGCCCCCAGGTTGGTGCCACCACCACCGCCCGCCCGCGCACCGCCGCCACGAGCGGCCGCCGCCCCCTCTCCGCTCGGACGCCCGCCGCCCCCAGCACGCCCGCTGCCGGCACGAGGCGAGCCGACGGCAGCCGCAGCGGCGGCGGCGGCAGCGGCAGTGCGAGCGCGCGCCGGCCGCCGGGGCTGCACCCGCACGCCTTCCCGCCGAGCACGCGCCGGTGCGCGCTGTGCGAGCGCGACGTCGAGATCAAGCACCTCGCCTTCGCCGTGAGCCACTCCGCCGTCCACAAGCTCAAAGCCAAGTGGGGCGCGCCGCCGACGGCGGCCGCGCGCTCCCTCGCGACCATGTACGACGCGACTCGCGTCTGCGTGTTCTGCAACCAGTTCTTCCTCGAACACATCGAGCAAGTGGTCATGGAAGACTGAAAACGATGTCGGCTTGCAAGAGTCTAATGAGTTCAGCTCATACTTACTTTTCAGCTCAAATCGTAAGGCTCTCGCCTAGAGGCGTCACCATGGTAACATCTAACAACGCCAGCGGATCCTTTTTGGTAACCCAGTAGTGTCGCCCACCACCCGACAAGAAATCGGCGCCGGTGCATCAGCACATGGCTGACGCTGATGGCGACAAGCCATTGGGCAAGCTTTTCAAGAGCGTCGGGACCTCGCTCAAGGCCGCTGCCCTCTTCAAGCAGTCGAACGGCGCACCCATCACGGCCGAGGGCAAGTGCGAGCAGCTCA
>Ga0115006_10002640_pt1 | contig 11858 bp, 13 predicted proteins | sample ArcOceMetagenome_3_FD_88943 | JGI IMG/M metagenome (GOLD analysis project Ga0115006, IMG submission 88943) | Marine eukaryotic phytoplankton communities from Arctic Ocean - Arctic Ocean- Svalbard ARC20M Metagenome | ecosystem: Environmental > Aquatic > Marine > Oceanic | place: Arctic Ocean...
CGATGCCATGATAATGGCTAATGGGTAATGGCGCTCTCGGCTCTCTGTCTTTATCTCCATATAAAGCGACGCGTTGCGCACACGCCTGACGAAAGTGTAGCACTTTATTGCCGGTAAGAACGCTACGGGCATGGCACGGATGTCTACCCCCGGGAGAACTGCATAGGACATGCCGCCCTCGGCAGCCGCTGACTCTGACGAGCTGCAGTCAGCTGGTCGAAGAGATATGGCCCGCTCCTTCGGCATGAGGTCGAATTCGGCGTGCAATCGACTGGCTGGGCAGCCTCGCGCTCGGCTATCACACCGGGCCGTCGGGGCCTCGAGTGGACGAGCAGCGGACCGGGCCACGTCGGCGTCGCACGTGCGCCGAGTGGTTAACCTCAAACCTCTCTATCCCACACCCCAAAAATAACAGAATACCACCGGATGTGTATTCTGTGTGAAAAACACATGTGCTGAAAACACATGTGAAAACACACGGGGACGAAGCGCGATGTCCGAACGAATTTAGTTAGATATCTCATACTATCCTAGCTTAGACAGTATGGACTCTCCCCACAAGAGTTTTACGAATATCGTGCCTTAGGCTGCAACGGTCTTCGCTCGGCACCACGGCTGGACGCAGCGCTGGGCGTGCCCGTTGGGGAGACACGTTTTTTTTGTGGAGAAGGCTGCGCGCGGTGCGCAGCCGGAGGAGGAGGAGCGCACCGACGGCGAGCTGAACTGGGTTCAACGAGCTCGTTTGGCGAGCGAGGTGGCGGCGCAGAAACACCACGTAGGCGGTAAAAAAGCTTCTCGGGATGGCCCCACGTAGCGCAAGCGACGTGCGTGGTCGGGCGCATCCGATCGCTATCTATCTCACTAGGGCGTCGAAACTAGGTGGGGGAGGCGGCCGGCGCCCGTGGGGCCTCTGGGGGCGGACCTTCGGGCTGCGCCCTGTTAGACACATCTCTGGTGTCGGCTTTTCCCCCCTGTCTTTCTTTCTTTTCTTTACCCACGCGTCGTGCTGGCTCCTGGGAGTTCGTGTGGGTTTTGGCCGCGGCCTCTGGGTTAAATGCTAGCGCTGTGTGTCGCGCTCGCAGCCTCGCCCCATAGCGCTGAGTGCGCCTTCGTTCAGCCGTTGTCGCGGCTGACGGCGCGTGTCTCAGCGCGACCGAGACTGCTGCCTCCGACCGTGCCGCCGCGCCGAGCGCTGCTCGTGGCAATGCAGGCGAAAGCGCCGACCGCAGCGCCGTCCTTCCTCGAGCTGTTCAAGTTCACCATCTTCGCGATGCCCATCTATCGTAAGCCCAACTATCATGAACCACGTGTCTATCTGTATCGGCAGCCCATCCATAAGCCCATCTATCGTATGCCCATCTATCGTGACAGTCTCGCCCACGCTCCTCTCGCTCATCGACACCGCGGTCGTCGGGCAGGTCTCCTCGGTGCAGCTGGCGGCGCTTGGGCCAGCGTGCGCCATCTGCGACGCGCTCACGGGGCTGATGGTCTTCATAAGCGTCGGCACCACCAACGCGGTCTCCACCACCTTCGGCGGCGGCGACAAGGAGGGCGCCAAACGCGCCGCGACCGTCTCTGTGGTCTGCGCGTTCGCCATCGGCTGCGTCGTCGCCCTTGGTCTCTCGCTGTCCATCGGACCTTTCATCACCCGAGTGGCGTTGCCCGCCGCGCTCGCCAGCGCGGCGACGCGCACGGGAGGCAGCGTGGGGGCCGCCGCGTCGACGACGACGCTGTGGGCCGCGTGCGAGAAATATGTTCGCATTCGCGCGCTCTCCTTCCCGGCGGCCCTCGTCCTCATGTCCGCGCAAGCCTCGTGCCTCGGCGCCAAGGACTCGTCGAGCCCGACGCTCGCGACGCTCCTAGCATCTGTGGTCAACGTGGTCGGAGATGCCGTGCTCGTCCTCGGGCCCCTGGCGATGGGCATCGCCGGCGCTGCGTGGGCGACCGTCGGCTGCCAATTTGTTGCGGCGGGCATGCTGCTGCGCACGCTCGTGCGCAAGGTGAGCGAATAGGAAAAGAAGTGAGTGAGCGAGTAAGCGCGAACCGTAGCTCTTGCTTGCTCACTACTTCCTGCCACTCATTACTTACCATCCGCAAGGGTCTGCTTGATGGGCCAACGCTGCGCACGCCGCCCACCCGTGCCGAGCTGGGTCGGTTCTTCTCGTTTGGCGCCTTCATCTTCGTGCTACTGTCGAAGCAGCTCGTATACAACCAGGGTGTGCTGCTCGCCGCCGTACTCGGCACGGCCGCTGGGGCTGCGCACCAGTGCATTTACTCTCTCTTCCGCCTCTGCTGCACCATCGGAGATGTGACGGGTGCGACAGCGCAAGCCTTCCTGCCGCAATACTACATCACCGACGAGAACAACGGAAAGGTGGTGGGCTTCGACGCGAGCGCCGCGCGTTGCACGATCAAGCGCATCGTCGCCATGACGGGCCTCGTCGCGCTATGCAACACCGTCATCGCGTTTGCAGTGCCGCTGCTCACGCCTGGTCTGTTCACCACGGACCTCGAGGTGATGCGGCTTATGCGCCAGGCCGCGCCTTGGGCGGCGGCGGGCCTGCTGATGCACCCCTCGGTCGTGGGGATGGAGGGCTGCTTGCTGGCGACCAAGGACATCCGGTGGCTCGTGAGCAACTATGTGCTTACGGGTGGGCTCTCTGCGTTGGCAACACAGCTGCTGCTCAAACTCACGCCGCTTCGGCGCGTCCTTGATCTCAACGCGATCTGGATTTACCTTGCGACGTACCAGGGCATACGCTTCCTCACATTCCAGTGGCGGCTGCTCTTCTCCAGCTCTGGGATCCTGCGGGCGCAGCAGCCACTGCCAGCGGCGCGGAAGGAGATGGAAAAGGACGCGTGATGCGTTCTTTACACTTTAGGAACGAACCGAATAAAATGACGCAGGTTGTATTGACCACGTGGTGCGTCTGGGTCTGCTATTTACGCACGCGTCGTACAGGGTGTGGTACAGCATCGTTTACACTTCCTAATTTTAAGTCCAATATAAACACCCAAAAAGCAAAATTCTCTCACTTCGCTAGCGCAAAAAATCCCACCACACTGAATCTGCACCTTGTAGCTTTTTGCTGTGGATATTGACGGATAATATCGACACCGTAAGCACGTACCACATCACTGACAACGCGAGAGATCCGCAGCGCGGCTTGAGCCGCGCCACATACCTGCTCAAAGTCAGTCGTTGGGCAGCGGAGCCCAACGAGGAGGAGTCTTGACGAGTTTTACGCGGCCCACTGTGCTCGCCGAGGGCGATCTGCATCCGTCCCACGGTCATGGGTCGATGACGGGCCAAGAGAAGGGTGGCAACGCAGCACTTCATGAAGACTTTGCACCTGCGGCCTCGACTCCTGCGATCGTAGGGCCAGCGTAGCCACAGTCGAGACCGAGCTGGTCGCACGAGCACCGTCGCAGCTACGGCGACCGAGACGCGAGAGGCAGCCCGTTCCGCTTCCGGCCGCGAGCGTGCCTCTGCGCCAGCCGCCAGGATCGCGATCTTTAGGATCGCGCCGGGCAGCTTTTGCTTGGAGCGCGCTCGCAGCGCTCAAACAGCGGAATATAACATGCACCGGCGGCCGTCTTTCCCCACCCTACCCCCGAAAGAGTACCAAACCACATACGACAACACAGTTTCCATGTTTGGCGATACACCGAGAGTAGTCAGTCCCTCACGGTATGCGCACAGAGCGCGCGCCGGCTATACATTAGGCGGCCGGCTCTCGGAGAGGGACATCGCGCCGAGTTATTTTGCCCACATCGCTTCACAACGCGACAACTGGCGACCATTGCCATTCGCCGTCGCGCATGGGGGTGTCGACTGCAGGGGACTCGTTGTCCTCCTTGTCGCTTGGCTCCTGGCAATCCTCGCCATCATTGTCCCCGTCCTCCTCCTCGCCGTTCTCTTCGTCGGAATCGTTGGAGTCGTCGGAGCCATCGGTGTCCTCCTCCTCCTGCATTGCCTCGCATTCTCCCGCATGCCGCTCATAGTCCACCTCCAGGCACTTCTCGTCGCAGTAGAAGACCACATCGCAGAGCCCGCACGCGAGCAGTGCGTAAGGCTCGCCGCACGCGCCGCAATCGCCGTAGCCACCGGGCGCTTGAACTGCTGACGCACGCGCGGCCACCTCTTGCTCGGCGACGCGCGAGAGCTCGTCGATATTGTACAGCTCCACCATGTACGCCTTCGAGGGCTGAAAGCGGCCTGCATTGGTGAAGGTCCAGAACTTCACATCCAGGCCGATGTCGCGCCGTGCGTCGCCCAACCGCACCGCCACATCCTTGCGGAACGACTCGCGGATAAAGCCGTCTAGTCAGGGTTAGGGTTAGGGTTAGGGTTAGGGTTAGGGTTAGGGTTAGGGTTAGGGTTACGGTCACGGTTACGGCACATGTGCCGGTCCCGTGGTTCCGTCCCCCGTAGCAGTCGAAGAACTCGCCCTCCTCGCTCCCGTATCCCTCGTCGTCGCTGTATCCAAATGGGTCGCGCCGAGGTGGCGTTGACCGAGCCGTCGTCTTGTTGCGGCCGCTGCCGAGGCGGTGGGCGACCTGCACACAATGCGCAACAAGCCACAGGCACAATATATCGCGGTGCACACTATCTGTGTTGATGGCATGCATATGCCGCACCTTGCTCGCGATGGTTGCAGCCTCGACGAGGGTGAGGCGGCCCGTGATCTTTTCGATCATGAGCTCGTTAGTAAAGACCATCTCGCCCTTGCGCTTGAGCTCCTCGATGGGTTGGCTCCAGTAGGTGCGCGAGTTGATCACGTCCGCCTCCGCGTCAAAAAGCTCACTGATTCCGCCTTTGCCGCTTCCATATGGAGGGAAGCGGCAAAGGCTGCGGTTCGCAGTGGTAGTCTTGAAGGCAGAACGACGGACTCCAGGCACCACGCACTCGAAGCCCTTGGCGACATACTTCATGATGCGCGCGACGCTCGCCGGGCTCCAGTACATGATGTCGACGTGGAACGCCATTCGGCGGAGCGAGTTGATGAAGAGAGGGAGCGCCTCGACGATGAGCTCCTCGCTCTCGGGGTCGAGCCTTGCGAGAACCTTGCAGGGCGCGAAGTCAAAGTACTCAAGGATTTGAGAACGTGTTCGATGCAAGCCCAGTATGATCTGGAACGGTTTGTTGCGCTGCCGTTCATCGACAGAAGATGCTTCTTCTTGCTTCTTCTTCGTAAAGGTGACCGCAGCAGGGCTGCTCGCGCGCTCGTAGTCGCCCTTGTAGTTCTCGGCGATATGCGCGTCGATCTGGCGCAGAGCATCCGCCGAAGCGTCGTGGTCGAGTCCGTATAGAAAGAGGTCGACCTGGGCAGGTTAGGGGTAGGGAACTAGGGATAAGGACTAGATAAGGACAGGGTCAAGGGTTACAGTTAGGGTTACAGTCAGATCATTCGATTCCACGTCTTACATCAGAGCCCCACTCGGCCCAGCGCGAGACAGAACCGAGGACTGCTCCGCCAGCGACGGCGAGGCATGTCGGCATGAGGCGCAATAGAGAGACCACCGCCTCGGGCAAGTGAGCCTTGAGCTTCTCGCAAGGGTGGTCTACGAGTGTCTTCACGTTTGCGCTATGATCCGGGTGGAGAAAGTGTGGGAGCTCCTGAAAGAGCCAGAGCGAGTTCTTTGTGCGGATCGGCTCGTAGCCGAGGTACTGGGCCTTTTCGTGAGTGATGCGCTCAAGCGCGGCATCCGAGTCGGCGCCTGAGCAGCCAAGCATCCGAGTTTGCTCCTCACAGCTCTCAAGCCACCACTCTGGGCAGATGTGGTAGAGGTCCGCCCAGAACGTTGAACGCTCCAGCAGCGGAGGCTGCTTGCGTGCGGGAGCGCCGAGCATGTCGGCAGTCTGCTCGATCGCGTTGAGAAGCTCGCACGTCGGTGGCCGCTCGTTTGAGAATTCTCCCTTCTCGAGCAGGCAGAGGATCTCCTCGAAAACCGCGCGCTGGCACGGCATCTGCAGCGTGGGCAGCACCTCGTCGTCGCCCTTGACCTGCCAGCGGCCAGATAGCAGGGCGTTCACGTAGTCCATCTTGCGCAGGAGCCCCACACGCGCGCCGGAGACAACGAGATCGTCGTCGTCACCGCCTTCAAATGAGAGCAACACGGCGTCGGCATCGGCATCGGCACCCGGTGCGGCCGCAGTCTCCGGGGCGCATGCGGTGCTGGAGGGCTCCTCGGCGGAGACGGAGGGCTCTTCGGTGGCGGCGCCGTTGGAGCAGGAGACCTCGGTAGCACTTGGACGGGCCACGGCCTTGAGCAGCGCGTCGGAGATTTCGGTGAGTGCCGTGTCCCACGGAGCTCTAATCCAGTCCTTATCTGTGCTTGGGCAGACCACGATGATTCCGCCAGTGCCCGTGCGTGTGATGGTCTTAAAGTCGCAGTCCGCGAGCACCTGTGGGAGGGAGGCGCACGCTGATCAGGGTGTGAAAGTAGGCTTTGGCCAGAAAAGGGTGCAGAGGTGCACACCTGCGCACAGCCGTCATAATAGCCCTCCGCGTTTGCCAGTACCGAGCGGCGAAAGAAGTCTGACGCGGGGCCGCGTCCACGCGTAAGCAAGGCTATAGCAGGCGAGGAGGGGTGCCTCACAGAGAGGGAGGGGGGGGGCGCACAGTGGTAGCCCCTGCGTGTTTTCTCGCAGGGTACGCCACGCAGGAGTGGAAAGCGCTCCTCGAGCTGAGCAGCCACCTGGTGAGGTGAGGTAGGGTAGGGTTGAGGGGTGGCAATAGGTGAACTGTGGGCGGGGTGAGCAGCTCATTCTGCCCGACTCGAACCGCACACTCATCCCCGCGGTTTGAGCTAGGTCTGAGCTAGGTTTGAGTCGGGCAGGGCACCTCAGGGCTGTCGCAGTCGATGACGCAGAGGTCGCGCAGCACGATGGCCCAGTCGACCTGCGCCAGCTGGCCCTTGCCGCCCCGCTCCTGCACCAGCTCCTGAGCTCCGCGCTCCCGCATCACCTCGTCGAACTTGTCCCACGACCACAGGCCGTCCTTGTACTCGAAGGCTGGGCGCTTCTCTCCCGAGGCGCAGGGGATGAGCACATCTGCTTGGTCAATGGGGGGGGTTGGTGGTCAGTGCAAGGTCCTGTGGCGCTCGATACGCTGGCCCAGCCACACGCACCTCGGGACGAGGCCTTGCGCAGCCAGGTCTGCAAGGACAGGAGGGCGCTTTCGCCGGCACTCCGCGCCGCGTTGCACTGCTGAAGGCTCGCCATCACCACGTAAAAGATATTAAAAACCTCATCCTTCAAAAGAGAGGAGGAAGCAGGCTCCTCAAAAAAAATTGTGAATTCAAATGATTGAATCGATTTGACGGTGGAACGCTGCTGGCGGGACACGGATGTCTACCCCTAGTGTACCCCCGGGAGAACTGCATAGCCCCGGCCATTGCACTCATTATTGTGGGGTGCACGGTGTCCAAGGGGCGTGGTCACTTACGCGCCCTCACACCCCTCGAAATGCTGTTCGTTCGGCGTTGCAGGCGGTTTCAGTCGCAGGTTCAGTCAACCGAGTCGCCTGCTGCATCTTCGATGCGTCGTCGCGCTCTTCGGCCTGCCGACCCGTCGTCGGTGCGCGGGGAGCTCGAGCGCAAGGCGGAGGTGCGCATGGTCGCCGCCGAGCGCGAGGGCCAGCTCAAGCGGCAGCGCGACGTCGCTATCGAGCAGGTGCCCTGCCTTGGGACGTCGTTAGGATTAGAGCAACTGCCTCGGAGTTATATAAGGCCCCATCGCTGCGTGCTTGGCACAGGTCGTGGTCGAGTTCAAGCGCGTCTGCCGCAAGGCTGTCGACGTTGGCCTGCACGGTCAAAGTACCCTTGCTCTCCCTCCCATGAGTCCATGCGGCCCATTGCCGCTCCGGAGCCCCGCCGCTTGCTCAGGCGACCCTGGGCCCGCGAGAGGAGAGGCCACGCCTCTGTGACGCCAGCTAGGTGTATAGGAGACTCAGAGACTGTATAGCAGCGCTCTGGTACACCCCTGACAAGGGATACAGGCCGCTAACCCTAACCCTAACCGCGCATCCGAGCCGCATCACCTAACCCTAACCCCAACCCTAACCCCAACCCTAACCCTAACCCTAACCCTAACCCTAACCCTACCTTAACCCTAACCCTAACGTACCCTAACCCGAACCCGAACCCTAACCCTAACCCTAACCCTGTAACCCGAACCAGGCGGGCCGTGCCTCCGCCGAGATGACAAGTCGCATCACCACACTCGACGAGAGGTTCGCCTCGCCGCCACCCGAGGCATGGAGCGTCGTGGCGCTACCACCCGCCGTCACCGAGACGACCGAGCGCTGCGCAGAGTTCGAGCTTGCGCTGCAGCAGCAGGCACGCGGGCGTGCCCTGATGCCACCCTGATGCATATAAGCTAGAACGGGAGAGGGAGCGTGGAGTAGGAGAGAGAGAGGGAGATACAGCGAGCGATACAGCATATGTCGGAGAGAGAGAGCGCGGTTCGCCACCTACTGTAAATAGGTGCATGGGCCTCGACGCTCTGATGAGCAGTAGCTACTTTCACTCTTTGACTACATGCAGGTGAAGGCCGCAGGCTTCTCGAGCTACTCGGTGGCCGTAAACTGGACCAACACGCTGACCGGCCGGCCCCTCTTCGATGGCAAGCGCAAGTCGTGCGTCAAGTTCACGGCCTCGTGGAGCGACTCGGCGCGCGCGCCACAATAGATAATACTGTAGAGTGTTTTAGATGCGACGACCTCTCCCTTCTTTACACATACGTTAAGGTAACTTGTGCGTGCACACAAGTAGACGCATGGGTACGGAACGCACTTAGATAGAGGTTGCGGCCGCTCGTGCCCTCTGGCTCCGCAGTCTTGCACCCTTTGGGAGTGGCCCCGTGGGAGTGTATGAGGTCGGGTCGCACTGTGAGTGTTACCACATATCCGTGTCTAGGCGCGTCGCATGGAACGAGACTGTGCTGACTGGGCCGAGCGATCCGAGGAGGAGAAGTGAACGTTGCACCTTGCAGTAGAAAACGCCTTTCCCTGTTTCTAGAGACCGCTCGATAAGCGATATTTGTGTGAAGATTTCGCCAAAGTCAAGTTCTCGTGCGCGTCGAGATATAAACATATGCAGATGCTGGTTTCCCTCTAATAAATATGGAGAGTTATATGAACAAATAAAGGAGAACATGGCGTGAGCGTGGCTGTGTGCATTTGCTTCACATTCAGTGCCGCCTGCTCACAACGCACGCTCGCTCAATGCGTTTGACCGCCGAGGGCACGTCACATGGCCATGGATACCCGCTATATTACGCGGGTGAGCGTGCTGGTTGGATATGCTAGGCCTGCACCATGTGGTGGAGAGCTTATTGGGGACGCTGAAAGCGGTGCCGCGACGGTCGCGACGGTGGCGATACGCGCCAAGAAAGCAAGGGGTAGATCTACAGGTTCTCTACTAGAGAGGCCAAATTACGCCTTTTGGACGGTCCACGTGTCCATGAGAATTGCGCCCCTGGGCCGTGTGAGCACGGCTATGGCACGACAACACATGGACCTCTTCGCCATTTGCTTTGCAAGGGGTGGTGCCACACAAATCTTTTGAATGGCGCGCCGTCGAAAAGTGGTTTGTAGATTGTAGTGTGTACGCGCATACGTGATACGAGGGTTAAAAGGGATTTGAGCGGCTGTGTGCGCGATTACAACGTTCCAAGTTTCTTTAAACTCTTTACCTGCTTCGAGCAACTGCTTCGAGTAACTGGTTCATCAATCAACAGCCTGGGAGGCAAAGACCCTTCTTGAACGGCTCTCGCTAGGCACCTGCAGCCGTAGGTGCCCCACAGACCATGCTGGAGACGTGTGGGTACCGGTCTCAGGGGCTGGATGTCAGGCCCGTCATGCAGATACGCTCAGCGGCCAAAGGTGGCTGTGAGCCTCGCACGGCCCAGCACACCGGCGCCGAACATGTTGAAGCTCATGACCGACGGGCTGGTGCTCGCCTGGGTTGGATGACGGTTAGGGTGAGGGGTAGGGTTGGGGCAGGGTAGGGTTGGGGTTGGGGCAAGCGTTAGCGTTAGGGTTGAGTCATAGTTACGGTTAGTCAGGGCTAGAAGCTGGAGCACGCCTCAATGTGGGTATAGGAAGGGTGATAACAGGTAAACTATAGGGGTCTCGATGGACAGGCCGTCTCCACGCCGATCCTTGGCTATACTGCTCGCCTATGATAGTAGCCAGTATGATAGTATATACTACTGCTCGCCTCGATGGGCAGGCTGTCGACGCCGAGAGCGCTCACGACAAACATGTAGCGGTGGTCGCCGTGACCCTCGGGCGGCGCGGCGCCGACGAAGCCTGTGGGTAGATGGACGGATAGGTAGAAAGATGGGTCGACATGGATAAACAGATGGCTGTGGGGGGGGTGAGTTGGAGACCCAGCATCGCGACATCGCGTAGCGTGATGTGCCCAACTATCTATCTGTCTATCTATATCTATCTGTCGAGGCAGCCTGCAAAGCTGGCGTCGTTGAGGAGCATCTTGGCACCTACACTTATACGGTTAGGGTTACAGGGGGTTAGGATGGTGTGGGGCTAGAGGTTTGGCGTAAGGGGCTATAAGATTAGGGCGATGGTTCGGGCGAGGGAGGGAAAAACATCTCGCGCGGCACGCCTGCGGGCATTCCAGCGCCCGTCCTGTTGCCAGCGTTGAGCGGCAGCGACGTCACGTTCGCAGGGATGTCGTACATCGCCCAGTGCCCTAGTATACAGGTGTATAGCCACATGGTAAGTATGTGACCGCTGCCGGGAAGGGAGTCAGACATCGTCCGGCGCCACGCGGCAGCAAGGGAGGGTCGGTAGGGATGGGGGGCTGTATAAAAGCGGGGGAGGGAGGCGTTCACATGTTAGGTATGCCGTGAGTTGAGGCGGGGGGGGCGGCAGGGCGAGGGGCGGTGAGATGAAGGGAAGGGAGGGGAGGGGGGAGGCGAGGTAGGGAGGGGGGGCGCACAGAAGCCACTCACGGTGGGCGCGTCCGGGTCGTAGCAGGTGACCACGTACGACTTGGTGCCGGCCGGCGCCCCCTATAGGGAGAGGCGGTTAGGGTTCGGGTGAGGGCCCTCTAAGACGTCAGAAGGGCTACGACTACTATAGGGACACAGGCAGGGCTGGGGCTAGGTCTGGGGCTGGGGCTGGGGCTAGGGCTGGAGGCCTGGGGGTGGGGCTGGGGCTGCTGGTGGCCTTGCGGGGTGGGGCTCGGGGGCTAGGCTGGCTAGTGTAGGTCCTTGTGTGCTGTCTGTGTACTACTATATGCACCGTCCAAGCGAGATCCGGTGACACGTCCTCGCCGTCTGGAACTCCGAACGCGGCGGAGAGCTGCGGCGCAGCCAGGGTGACACCTGTTTGATCAAAGCAAGTGAAAATCGCAGTGCTCTTTGCGCCGCCCTCGCAGCTCTATCCGCGGCACTCAAGCGGAGACTCAGTGTCGACTCCCCCTCGAGACCCGTGACAGCCGGGCTACAGCCGGGTCATCCCTCTACTTGGGTGGCCACACACACTGGGGTGGTAAGCCATTCTGACAATATGATGGCGCCGTCTGTGACGGTCTCGCTCGTCAGCTCGAAGGAGGGCGCGGCTGGCAGCTGGTCGTAGGGGTCGTACCTCCTGGCAACAGGTGCTGCGCGGCCAGGCATGGAGGCGAACCCGGAGGCCGACTTGACAAGGCAGACGCAGAGGAAGAATCGAGAGGAAAGCATCTTCGATCTTCAAAAATCGAAAATAATGGCAGAAGCCCCGATACGGTACAATGGAAAAAAACTAGGCTCAATCCCACGTACGCCCACACTCAAGGTGTTAGCGGCGCAGCAGGACCTCGCGTTTTGTTTTGTCTATGTTAAG
>Ga0115006_10002641_pt1 | contig 11858 bp, 4 predicted proteins | sample ArcOceMetagenome_3_FD_88943 | JGI IMG/M metagenome (GOLD analysis project Ga0115006, IMG submission 88943) | Marine eukaryotic phytoplankton communities from Arctic Ocean - Arctic Ocean- Svalbard ARC20M Metagenome | ecosystem: Environmental > Aquatic > Marine > Oceanic | place: Arctic Ocean...
CCTGCCGCAGCTATCGACAGCTCCGCTGGATACTTGCCGCTTCGCACGTCGATGGTGTGGTCGCTGGTCTCGTCCTGAACCGCAGGCCTGCTGTGCTCCTGCCGTCATGCTCATGGCAGTCTTGGCCTCACGTCCCGCGTGAGATGGCCGCCATCGCCCACTCTTTGGGCACCCCCGAGGGTGTATACCACGTCGCGGCCGTTCAGGCAACCCGGAAAAAGGAAAAAAACTGCCTCTTAGGGTTCTAGGGAAAGGAAAGATCTAAAGTATCTAAAGACGCGAGACATCCGAGGAGAAAGTGAGAGGAGAAAAGTAGCGGTTGTTGAGTGGCTGTTCTCTAACGTTAGTTAGTCGTGTCCGCTGCGTAAACACCTCCTACCTAGTCGCGCGACTTGATCAAGTTCGGAGGCAGGCTGCCGCGTGGGCGAGTGCCATGGACACTTTCGAGGTCGTCGACATCAGTCAGGAGGATGATGCCGCTGCGGCGACCGTTTGTGACGCAGACGGCGCCCTCTTAGCCGCTGTGCCTCAGGTTAGTGACAAGGAGCAGCTGCTGCAAGTGCTGAGGACAGCGCAAGATGCCGCAGTCAAGGAGCTCGGCGCTGGCGGCGCAAAGCTGCTGCAGCTGCTCGGATGGTCGTCTAATGGGGACCGGCTAATCCGACCAACATCGCCTAGTGACCTTCAGCTCGCACTCGCGGTGAGCGCGCTGGAGTACGCAGTCTTCTCGGACGACCAGCAGCATCAGTACGCAGAGCGTGTCAAGCAGGAGAAGAAGGCCGACGACGAGGAGGTCGTCGAGGTGAGCAAGCCAGAGGCTGCGGGCAAGGCGGCTGGCAAGCGTCCAGTCGCGCCACGCGAGCATACGCCGCGCAAGAGGCGGGAGGAGGTGATTGACCTCGAGGAGCAGCCGTCGCCGCCCACCACGGCCATGAGCGCTCCAATCGATCTCACTGAGGAGCCGTCGCTGCCGACCACGGGCGTGAGCAGTCCAATCGATGTCAGCACCACGAGCGATGCTACCAGCATGGTGCCAGTGCGCTTTCGCGTGGGCAACGAGCAGCACCTACGGCTGCGCGTCGATTTTGGCGCAAACCTCGAGCTGTACTTGCTGTTCACCGACCTGAAGGTGCAGGCGCTGCTGCGTGAGAGCTTCCGCGACCTGTACCCGGAGGACGACGACGTCGTTCAACTCGCCGAGACCTTCGTCCTCTGCACGGAGCCCGGGGGCGATGTGTACGACCGTGAGCGCGCGAGCAGCACCACGCTCGCCGAGATGATCGGCAGCGCGGGCGGCGCAAGCGGCGGCGGGCCGTCGCTTGTGCTGCGCGTGCGCCCGACCGAGCGTGCCCATCGCCGGCAGTCGATCACCGAGATGTCGGGGCTCGGCAAGTGCGAGGCGGTCAAGATCGTGCGGCTCCGGTACCGGCCGCCATCGGGCAACTACATCGGGCAGCAGCACCTGGCCCATGTCTTGCAGCAGCAGCAGGGCCAGCTGGTCGACGGAGCATCGCCGATCATGCTGATCAAGAACTTCAACCTGGATGGCGGGGTCGGCCTGTCCACCAAGCTCTGGGAGAAGAGCAGCGCCGCCGGGGCGACAAACTACCGCGGTAGGGCGACACACTACCTGCATCACCAAATGACCCTGAGCATCGCCCACGACCCGCTGGAGCGCGCGGCCGACCGTGTGCTCGACCTGTGCGAGCACGTGTGCTTGCTGCGCGGCGACAACGCGGCCTACCGCGCGTTGCACGCGCGCAAGCCGTACAGGATGCATGCGGCGCGTCCCTACCCGGCGGGACAGCCAAATTCCCTGCCTCGCCATGTCGACGGGATTGACGGCTGGGTAGTCCTCTTCTCCTTCGGCTGCTCGGTCGAGTTCGACGTCGGCGGCAAGACGGTCCTCATCGAGACCGGGGATGCGCTGGTCTTCAACGGCGGCGCGGCGCACGCCGTGGTGCACGGAATTTCGCGGCCTGTGCACGGCACCGCTTCCCACCGGGGGAAGGAGAAGAGGGGCCTCGTGGGCTTTCACCCCTCGGGTCCGGCGTTTGACGACTGGCGCGTGAGCGTCCAGGCCCGGCAGCAGTAAGGGATGATTCCCCCTCTTCTTCCTTGCCTCCCCCGCACTGGAAGGTGATGAACCCCTGGAAGAGTGATTTCCAGGCTCCGCACCGTCTTACATGAGGGCTAGAGTTTGATTATTCCTTCATAAAAATGTGCAATTTTGAACTACACCGCACGTGTCAGCCACCAAACGGCCAGAAGCGCCCCAGACGGTACGGGTGCAGGTCTACAGAGGGTCCGCGGCCATCGGCGAGCTCGGCCACTAGCTGGCCGGTGATGCCGCCGAGCGTCCAGCCGATGTGCTGGTGACCAAACGCGTAGAGCACCGACGGCAGCTTGCGAGAGCGGCCGATGACCGGCAGCGCGTCGGGCATCGAGGGCCGGAAGCCGAGCCAGTCGGCCGACGGCACGCGCGGCCCCACGCCGGCGATCATCGCCTGCGACGCGCGCTCGATCTGCTCCCACCGCGCGGGAGTCGGCGGCGCGTCGACGCCGCCCAGCTCGACCTTTCCCGCCACGCGCAGCCCTCCCGCCATCGGCGAGGCGATGAAGCCCTCCGTCGGGTCGCACACACCGCGCGTGAGGCGCGCCTCGCTCCCAGGCGCGAACGCGACGTGGTAGCCTCTCTCCGTGTCGAGCGGGCACCACTCGCCCACCGACGCGACGAGCGGCTTGCTGTGCGCGCCCGCCGCCACCACGACCTCGTCGACCGTCTCCGTCGAGCTGCCGTCGCTCAGCCGCACCACCACGCCGCCGCCACGACCACCACCGCCGCTGCTCGCCTCGCCAATGGACACCGCCGAGCCGACGAGCAGCTCGCCGCCGCGCGCCTCGAAGCCCGCAGCAAGCGCGCGCATCAGCGCCGCGGGCTCGCTCAGCAGCCACCCGTCCGGGAAGAACCACGCGCCTCCCGCACAGACGTGCGCCGAGAGCGCCGGCTCGAGCTCGAGCACCTCGTCGCTCGAGAGCGCATGCATGCGCAGGCCGTCGCCGAGGCCGCGACGGCGCAGCGCCGCGCCCGCCGCCGACGCCTGCATCGCCGCCTCCGTCCGCTGCAGCAGCAGGTAGCCCTCCCGCACGGCAAACGGCTGACGCGCCGCGTCGTCGCCACCGCTCGCGTGCACACCCATCGGAGCGTCGATGTCGACGCCCGCCTGCTCAAAGACCGGCTCGTAGCCGCTCTCGGCGCGCTGCAGCAGCGCTCCGAGAGCGTCCGCGGTGTGCTCCACTGCCGAGCGACGGCAGTGCAGCGCAAAGAGCGCGGCCCACGGCAGCATGCTCGGCAGATGCAGCGTCGGTTTGACGGAGAGCGGACCGTCGCTATCGAGCAGCATGCCAGGCAGGTTTCTCAACACGGACGGCGAGTTGACAGGCACGTTGGCGTAGACAGCCATGGTGCCGGCATTGCCGTAGGACGCAGCGGCCGTCGTGCTGGAGATGGCGTGACGGTCCAGCAGCAGCACGCGCCGTCCGAGCCGTTGGAGATGCAGCGCGGTCGAGAGGCCGACGAAGCCGCCGCCGATGACGAGGGAGGTGCGAGCCATACCTAATAAACCCGAACCATGCAAAACATGCATACCACGTTTTCGTGGCAAGTTTCCCGCAATTCTAGTCAACCGTCGTGATGTCTCTGGCCTTCTCGACGTATGACCGTGTAAAGCTGACGGGCCTGGTCCGTCGCACGGACCTAAACGATGCCGCGGCCGTAATCGTCAAAGCCACAGAGGGCGAAGAGCGTCCCTACACTGTCAGGCTCGATGGCGCTGCTCAAGAGAAGGTCAGGTGCCGGGCGGCCAACCTCACGCTCATCGACAATAGCGTCATCACGCTTTCGGACACCGAGCCGGAGCCAATGGACGACGACGACGACGAGGACGAGGAGGTCATCGGCGCTGGTCGTAAGCGCCGAGCCAGCCGCCAGGTCATCGCTGACAGCGAGTCCGACGAGGAGGAGGAGGAGGCGGAGATGGAGGAGGAAGAGGAGATTGCGGAGGCGCAGGAGGAGCCGGCACTTGAGCAGGAGGAGGCGACGCCCTTCCGCCCACCCGGCGCGGTCCTGCACCGGCAGGTGATCGACCTGTCCGACGATGGCTGCTCGGAGATGGAGGAGGCGCAGGAGGAGCCGGTGCAGGAGCAGGAGGAGGCGACGCCCTTCCGCCCGCCCGGCGCGATCCTGCACCGGCAGGTGATCGACGTGTCCGACGATGGCTGCTCGCAGCACCCGCTCGACTGCACGTGCGACGCGTGCAACGACAACACCGACTGCGGAACGTACGCGTTCCTGGGCTGTGGCAATGTACGCAAGCAGCGCATGAAGGAGAGGGAGCGAAGGATGAGTGGACCGACGCCTGCCAGGTGGGACATCTTCCGAACGGATCTCGAGCGCGCGAGCCGGCCAGACTTTGTGGGACTGCTCGGCGCGGCTTTGCCTGTTGCCGTGACTGAGGCGCAGCAGCGGCATCTCGACGCCATGGAGGCCGACGAAGGACCGGGCGGCTCCTCACTCGCGGCCGACCAGGAGCTGCAGAAGCTGCTCTGGCGGCTCGGCTGCGAGTGGAGCCTGATGCCCCACCAACCGGCGTCGGTACGCTTCTGCGCCGGCGTGCCGGCAGACTGGCCGGCCTCGCCGTGCCCGCACGCGTCGCCGCCCGAGGAGGCCACGCGCGGCTGCATCCTCGCGGACGACATGGGGCTCGGCAAGACCTTCTCGTCGATCGGCGGCATCCTCGTGCGCGAGTACGTCGCCAAGCTCCGGGCTGCTGATCTGGGCCGGGTGTCGACGCTCGTGGTCGTTCCCAACCCGTCTGTCTTGGACCAGTGGCTGGATTCGCTGCGCCTCTCGGGAATCCACGGGCATCAGGTGCTCGAATTCAAGGGCGACTTCACCGTGGCAGGCCTTCAGAAGCCGACGCTGCGCGGCAAGAAGCTGCCCCGCGTCGTGCTGATGCGCAAGCACAAGCTGCAGAGCGAGCAGGTCGGTGTCTTCGACAGCATCAGTCAGGGCCGGCTCGTGGCCTCGGGGCTCACGCCGCACGCCAGCCTGCCGTGCGAGCAGAAGCTGCGCGATGCGTACGAGGCCGACAAGGGGCGCCGATGCAAGGGACGCAAGTTCGGCACGACCGATCCAGCGCAGCTGTGCAAGCTGGTGCACGGCGAGCTGAAGCGGCTGTCGACGGAGCAGCGGCCGTGGCTGACGATCGTCATCGACGAGGCGCATGAGCTGCGAAACCCCTTCTCGTTCTGGGCAATGGGCGCGATGATGGCGGGCGTGCACTCGCACCGCGTCGTTTTGCTCAGCGGCACGCCCTACAACAACAACAAGGGCGACCTCGCCACGATGTGCTCCTTCATCGACCCCAGCCTCTCGGCCTCGCGCAGGAAGTTCTGGGAAAAGGCGCTCGAGTCGAAGCAAAATGGCGGCCAGCTCGCAGAACACAACGAGTGGCTGCTGCGATACCTGCTGCGGCGCGAGAAGTCGGTGCTCAAAGACAGCCTGCCGCCCAAGACCGTGCACGAGCTGCTGGTGCACCTCTCCGACGGCGAGCGTGAGAACTACTCGCCGCTGCACGAGCAGCTCAAGAAGGTGCTAAAGGAGTGGCTCAGTGCGCAGAAGCGCAAGCCCAAGAGCCGTGCTGCGCGGCAGCGCAAGCAGCGCGACTTGAAGAGGCTGTCGGAGCGATTCCTCGGCCAGTCGCAGGAGTGCCGCATGGCGCTGGTTCACCCAGGGCTGAGTGGCAAGGGGCGCGAGCTGACGCGCCTGTTCGCACCGAGCCGAAGCGGCGCCGTCGACCCTGCGGTGCTGAAGGCGGCAAAGCGGAGCTGCGTCTGCTGCAACCCCAGCTTTGGCGCCCTGCAGTCGGCCAAGGACGAGGAGGACGAGACGGAGGACGGCAAGGACGCGGACGAGATGGAGGATGAGGACGAGGACGAGGATGAGACGCTGGGTGGCTTCATCGTGGGCGACGACGAGGATGAGGACGACGACGAGGATGAGGAGACCGAGGCGGCACGCGTGATGCAGGCGGACGACGACGAGGATGAGTCGTCCGGTGCCAACGGCGAGGGCGAGGAGTCGGAGGTCGATGAGGCCAACGTCGGCGACGCCGGCCCGTCGAATGCGTCGCGGCCGCGGCCGTGGCTCGAGCCAGCCGAGGGCTGCAGCTGCGGCAAGTGCATCGTGGGCCCGCCAGCGCAGAACCTGGTGCAGCTTCCCAGCGAGGCGTGCGGCGCGACCGATGGCGTGCAGCACATGGTGCACGCCTGCTGCTACGACGCCTGCATGCCACCCAAGGACTGCAGCGAGGAGGAGGCCAAGCTCTACCGACCTGGCGGCGCGCTCTACCCAACGTGCCCGCGCTGCCGTCTGCTGCGGCGCCGGCTGCACCTCGGCGCGGGCTCGAAGGCGGCGGACGCGGTTGAGGCCGACGAGGAAGAGGCGGAGGTGCTGTGCGCGCCGTGCGAGCCGGGTGCGGAGGACGACGCAGAGGGCAGCGCAGAGGGCCGCGCAGAGGGTGGCGGCGTGCTGATCGCGACTGACGTGGTAGATGGCAACGGGGTCAGCCTGGGCGGGCTGCGGCTGAGCACCAAGCTGCTCGAGATCTCGCGTCTGCTGCGTGCGACACCGCCGGGCGACAAGACGCTGGTGCTCAGCTACTTCAAGGGCGGGCTCGACGTGGTCGAGGCGATGCTCGTGCACGAGGGCGTCGGTTACCGGCGCTTCGACGGCGACGACAGCGCCGACAAGCGGCGCGACAGCCTGAAGGCGTTCAAGGCCGACGACGCCGCGCGTGTGCTGCTCATGTCGATTGTCACGGGCGGCGTGGGGCTGAACATTGCCGAGGCCAACCGCGTCATCTTCCTCGATGTCTGGTGGAACCCGTTCGTGCACCTGCAGTGCGAGGACCGCACCTACCGGATTGGGCAGGCGAAGCCTGTCGAGGTCACCTACCTCGTGGCGGGCGGCGGCTCGCTCGATGAGCACGTCATGCACCTCGGCTCGTCGAAGCGCGGCGACGCCGCCGCGCTGCTCGGAGGCAAGGCGACGGGCCCTCTGCAGAGCCAACGCATGGAGAGCCTGGCCAAAGGCCTCTTGGGCCGTGGCGCAGGCGGCAAGCCGGTAGGAGGCAGGGCTGGTGCCCAGGCTTCTGGCGGTCCGGCAGGCAGCGTGCCGGCGAGCAGCAGGGCGGCTGGCAAGGCGCCTGCGCCGCGCGATGGGGGCGGCGTGAATCCGCCACCGCCCAAGCGGGTGCGCCCCGCTTCTGACGACCACCCCGCTCCCGACTGCGACGACGAGGGCGACGAGGAGACCGACATGGAGGATTCCGACAAGGAGGATTCCGACAAAAAGGATTCCGACAAGGAGGTCATTGACCTGACGTGATGGCAAAATCCGCGCCGCAGCGTCACGAAGGATCGATGGAAAAGTGGAAAAGTAACAGTATACGTGTGAGCTGGTGTTGGAGATTCTTGGTGAAACTATGATATACACATGCGCGACTCGAAATATAGAAGAGTCGAAGAGCCGCATGATGCGGCGCATCCATCTACACTTTAGATTACACTTTAGATTAGATTACTTTAGATAGGAGGCTACCGGCAAGGAGTCATCGCTTAGACGTGACGTTGCGTAGCCGGTACAGTCCGTGGTAATAAAGCCTAAGCCCAAGCCTAAGCCTACCCGCAAGTACATCATTAACGTTTGAACGGAACAATGTGAAAGAATGCAGGAGTTTGCCGCGAGCGTGCGAGGACCTTCTTGGCGATATGAGTCGCGAAGTCAGCGGCTGGCGGAAGCGATCCCGCCAAGAAGACGACGCATCGGACGACCCCGATGCAGTGCTGGTTGGTGGTGGTGGTGATGGTGCGCACAAGGACCAGCTGATTGACTTCTGGCGCAAGGGCAGGTTCTGTGATGTGACAATCATCGTTGAGGGCCAGACCTTTGCAGCGCACCGTTGCGTGCTCGCTGGCGGCTCCGACTTCTTTGCGAAGGCCTTTGAGTCGATGTGCATGGAAAGCGCCGCCGGCGCGACGCTATACCTCGAGGAGGTCGAAGTGGGTGCTTACGAGGCTGCCGCCGAGTTCTTCTACTGCGCGGAATGCGTCGTGTCCGTCGAGTCCCTGCTGCCACTGCTACGGAGAGCACATTTCCTGCAGGCCGCTCCACTGCAGCGGGCTCTCAGGAATTCCATCGTCAATCGCGTCACACCGGCCTCGTTCTTGGACGCCTGGGCTATCGCCGGCGAGCTCTCCTTGCCCCGGCTCCGCATCAATCTCGCAGAGGAAGTCGGGAGCAGCAACGAGAGGATTCGCCAGTTCAGCCGCAGCACCGAGTATGGGTCGCTACCGGAGGAGGCGCAGGCGAAGATCCAGCCTGTCGCCAAGAGCATGCTGATCAACATGGTTCGCGACGGCTCGGCCCAGTCCGCGAAGCTCGAGCGCATCCGGACACTCTTCCAAGGCATCGGTTACGAAGAGGCTGGCGCTTCAGTCACGATCGACAAGCAAGCTCGGGTGACGATCTCGTGGCTTGCGGAGCCCAACTGCTGTGGTGGCGGCAACCACTTCGAGGTCGGCCACCACGAGCTCCGTCGAGCGCTCGCTGCGGGATGCAAGATCTGCCTGGACACCTGCTGCTTCAAACCCAATCCGCGAGCAAAGCCGCCTGGACCTGGCGTGATGTGCAATCAGGACGCGTGGAGGACCGCGCCACCATTCATCGTCACATGCATGTCCAAGCAAAAGCATCAAGTCACTTCCGTCGAGGTCGCGGACGGTTTCCCCAAGTCGGTCCGCCTGACAGCCGATGGGCCGACTGTGCAGCACTACGTTCTGACCGTCGACGTGGGCTGCAGCTTTGATGAAGCGCAGCGACTGCACACCAAGACCCTGCGTGGGCCGAACTCGAAGTTCGGTTGGTATCGAAGTAACGAGGTGATCGCCGGGACCGCACTCCACGAGTACATGCTGGTCTGTCCCAACGCCGACGTCCATCAGGACGACGAGTGCGACGTTGTGACGCCCAATGACGGCTTCATGCGGGCGGCGCGGGAGTTGTCGTCCATCGAACGTCGCTTTACTCGAACGAGCGAAGACGAGGCACGCGACGGCTGGGCAGCGCAGCACCTGCACGCCGCCTCGCAGTGCGAGCACGGGCCGAGCTGTGGGGCGGGCATGGACAACCTCTCGGAGCCAGATGGAGGCCGCTGCTGCATGAAAGGTCGAAGGCTTCGCAAAGTGCACCTGATCACGGGGAGCAACCTCCTCGGACTTTGGTCCGAACTCAAGGCCAAGGGTGTGCTCAACGTCCATACGACAAGCCCGCCATCGACCCAGCTGACTGGGCTGTGGGTCTCGCCAGAAAACGTGCCGCAAACTGCATAGCGCAAGGTCGGCCAGCGAGCCGGCGCCGCGCGCACATGCCGATGTCACAGCTGAGGCGAGGGTAAGGCGAGGCCGAGGGTGACTGATAGTCTGAGATCTGAGCCAGCGGCTGTGCTGGCACCGTGAGCGTGAGACGGTATGTACTTTGGGTTTTTTTCTCTTGAGCGTTTGAATGAATGGAAAATTGAATCCATTGGATGCGTACATACAACTCTCAAAAGTCACAGGAAAGTTAAGCGTGGTCCTCCACAGGTTGGTGATGGTGTGAGTCGGCTCGCCGGTCCACGAGAGCGCATGCGGCTGGGGCCAGTGGCGGCGGGCGACGGTCAGCCGCGCTCGCCTCCAACCCCCGCCCGCCACCCACGCGCTCATCGCCACCCGGGCTTCTCGGGCGGCGCGGGCGCGCGGCCCGCCTTGGCGAGCGCCATCGACTTTGCGATGCGCGTCACGTACGCGGGCGCGTCGTGCGTCTGCGGGTGGAAGGTGCACTCGCGCATCTCCTTCTCCTCCTCGGCCTGCCGCACGCACTCGGTCACCTTGTCCTTGAGGCGCATGTGCTGCTGCACGCGCGCAATGTACGACTCGGGCTCCGACGTCACCTTGAGGCGGCTCTCGACGCCGGGCACCACGTTGATCGTCGGCCGGAACGAGTAGCCCTCCGCCTCGCGCTCCTTCTGCTGGCGCCGCTTCTCGGCGGCCGCCTCCTTCTTCTGCAGGTCGCCGAGGCTCAGCTCGCCGGCGGTGCGCGCGCGCCGCGCCTTGGCCGTCTGCGTGATGTTGGGCGCGAACGTGCAGTCGGACGCCTCGTTGGAGGGGAGCGTCTCGCCGGCGCGGCTCTTGACCTGCTCCGCCTTGTGCTTCTCGCTGTTGTCGGCCATCCGCTGCAGAAAGGGCGTCGCCGCCTGCGCCGCGCTGAGCTTGCGCGAGCCGCGCGAGAGCGTCGGCGCCTGGTTGGCGGCGGCGGCGGCGGCGCTCTGCCGCGCGCTCTCCGAGAGCAGCTTCTGCTCGAGGAAGCGCTGCTGCCGCTCGTGGAAGGAGTCCGGGATCGCGCTCCTCCCTGGGTTCCCCGCGCGCGAGCCGCCCGCCTCCAGGCCGTCGCCTCCGCGCGGGGTCGTCATCCGCTCGCGCGGCGCCGAGGCCGAGCGTCGCATCGTGCGCCCGCCGCCCTCGGACGCCGACGAGAGCAGCTGCGAGGCGTCGGCGCGCGGGCTGGCGGGCGCGTGGCGCGAGAGGCGACTGATGACGTTGCCGTCGAGGTACTCGGCCGCCTCGCGCGAGAGGCGCGTGGGCACGCGGTTGACGCGCGGGCTGAAGGTGCAGTGCTCGGCGCCCGTCGGCAGCGGCTTGGGCCGCTGCGGGACGGGCGACGCGCCCGTGCGGTAGCGCGGCTGCACGTCGGTGGTGGCGAGGTTGTTGCGCGACGGCCGGTTGGTCCGCGGCTTGAACGAGCACTCCGCCTCCTCGGCGGCGCGCTTCTGCTCGCGCACGAGACGCTCCTTCTCCTCGAGCGCCTGCCGCGCGTTCGGCTGGTACAGCCGGTCGATGACCCCCTTCTCGGCTCGGCTCGCGCGCTCGGTCGCCGCGCCGCCGTCGGCATCCGCGGCCGCGGTCGGCGCGCCGGCGGCCGGCGCGTCGGCGGCGGGTGGCGGCCGCGGCGCGAGCGTCGGCTTGAAGGTGCACGCCTCCATCGTCTGCTGCTCGCGCTGCTTGCGCTTGGCCTCCTGCTCGGCGTCGCGCTTGTCGCGCCACTGCTGCGCGCGCTCGACGAACGCGTCCTGCGCGGCGGGGCCGAGCGGCTCGCGCTTGTTGATCTTCGGCGTGAACGTGCACTCGGCCAGCTCGCGCCGCTTCAGCTCCTGCTGCAGCCGCTGCGCGCGCAGCTGCGCCGCCTCCGACGAGCGGTGCAGCATCGGCGCGCCCGAGGCGCTGCCCGCGCACGAGAGCTGCGACGGCTGCTGCGGCGCGGGCGGCTGCGACAGCGACGGCGACGGCGCCGAAGACGGCGGCGCCGCTGGCTGCTGCTGCTGCGTGGGTGGCGGTTGCTGTGGTCGCGACGACGGTCCCGACGCGCCGTCGAGGCCAGACGTGGACGCCTGCTCCTTGCCCACCCAAGGAGCTCCCTCCTGTGCGGCGACGGCCATCGCGGCGGCCGCCAGGCCCGGCTGCTGGTCGGCGGCCGGCTCTCCCCATGCGACTGGCGGCGGCGCGGTCTCAGCAGCGTCGCGCATCAAGTCGACGTTCTGCTGGAGCGCGCTCTGGCCCTTGTCGAGATAGTCCTGCAGGCTAATGCGCGGTGCCGCCGCCTGGAGCAGCTTGCGCTTCTCCTCCACCAGCCTGCGGAGGCGCGGCGACGAGAGGTCAGTCAGCTGGTGTGGAGACGCTGGAATGTGGCACACACGGTGGAG
>Ga0115006_10002642_pt1 | contig 11857 bp, 10 predicted proteins | sample ArcOceMetagenome_3_FD_88943 | JGI IMG/M metagenome (GOLD analysis project Ga0115006, IMG submission 88943) | Marine eukaryotic phytoplankton communities from Arctic Ocean - Arctic Ocean- Svalbard ARC20M Metagenome | ecosystem: Environmental > Aquatic > Marine > Oceanic | place: Arctic Ocean...
CGACTCGAGTGTCACACTGTCACACTGTCACACTACATGCAGCGTCTCGAGCAACGTGATGCGCCTCGGCGGCAGGGAGGTCGATCGAGTCGCGTGATTCGAACAGCGTAGTGAAGAAGCGCAGGGCTGAGTACATCGCCCGTAGAGGCGACTCGTCGTGGCTGTGGCGGCGAACTCATCCGCATGCCTGCGCTGCTGGCTAATCACGTCATGAATCACGTCGGTCGTGTTGAAGGCGCGTTGAAGCAATTTGCGAGCATCTTGCTGCACCGGATGCAGGGCGGCGGCTGCAAGCAGAGGACCCACGAGGAGCGAGGCGATGGTCGCGCGGAGCATGGCGACGGCTGTGGCCGCACACCGAATACATATCATGATATGCCTAGGGTGTATGCCGAAGTCCCTGATATGACATATGACATATGACATATGACATATGTTTTGCGCCTGATATGCTCAAATATGTATTCGGTGCAATAAAGTTGTTTTCACGTGAATTGTTGGAGCAGTCTGCACCGTCACGTCAGCTAGCAACGCGGCACGCGAGCGTCAGAGTTCATCAGAGCGTCCGGACATGCACATGTTGTACATGGTCTCACATGTGCACGTGCTTGTCGCTGCTGTCAGCTCAAGCTTGACCTCAAGCACAGCAGCGCGAGAGGCGGCGCTCAGATGCCACCACGTCGCGTGGCCGCTCCTCAAAGACGAGCGCATCAAGAACATGAGGGAGTTCTCCGAGCGCACGGGGGCATGCAGGTCGCTGCTGATCATCAGAGCTGTGACGCCCGATACCACGACGTGGCGATCTGTTCCGAGGAGGGTGTGGAATGTCACTTCCGAGGGCTCGTGGACAGTGATCACCAGCCGCAACGCGTCGGTCTCCGTAAAGGCGTTGGCGGTGCTGCCCGTTTCGCCGGTGCGGATTCTTGACGCGTGCTCAACATTGCTTTGCAAGCATGTGAGACTAGTACGCACCGAGCCGGGTAGGTTCGAGAAAGAGATGGGCAACGCGCTGTCTCACCTGGGCCTCATGCGCAGAGTCGTCGCAACAGCATCGTCAGTGCCTGACGACTGCGTGCTCATCATGGAGGATGACGTGACGCTCCACCCCCGTGCATACGGCTTCTCGCCAACCGAGCACGATTCGCTCGCCAGATGGGCTTGCCGCGCGGCGGTAGCTCACAATCAGAGCCTCGTCTACTTCTCTCTCTTCAAGCCACGAAGTTCAGCAGCTGACTCGTGCGTCCCCGTGGGGTTTACTGGCTTGCCTGGAGAGTTTCCTGGCAACCACTCTCGCTGGCCGGGCCTCCACCGCTGCACCTGGTCTGCTTCCAGCCCCCCGGCGTCGGCTGCTGCTTACCTGATTACGAAGGAGCACGCGAGGCACGTCGTAGAGGCGTGGGACACGCTCACGGCCGCCCGGCTCAGCGCTCTGAAGAGCGGTGCGGAGGCCCCTGGCGGCAGCGTCTGTGCACGACTCACCTGGGCCGGCCCTCGCTGCGGGCACGACCCGACCATCCTTCGCCTCTACCTCGGCTTCTGTTCGGCCAAGCTCGTAGCGAGAGAATGCCGCTCTCTGGTCCTTGGCCTCGACTGGGAAGATTCGGCCAGCTCTGCTCTCAGGACCCAGGTCGGCGTCTACCTGCAGGGGCGCTCCGTATTCGGCTCCACCATCGCTCACAGTCGGGACGTGGACGCATCCCGTCGCCCCCGCCCGTCGCCCACGCGGCATCGTCCTCGTCGGCGTTCACCTCCTTGGTGAAGGCGGCCGCCTCCTTCCTGTGTCTTTGCGCGTTCCCGAGCGCCTGCGCCTGCATCTCCGCCTTGGCCGCGTGCCCCGTCGGCTTCGTGGGTGCCGCCGCTGACGCCGCCGATGCAGCACATGACACTTTCTCACCCCTTTTGTTTTTAATAAACAAACTCTAAAAGAACACACCTTTCGTATACACAAAACGGAAATTTATGGGCAACACGGCGCTCGGATGCACGCAACTTAGCATGCACTTCACGTTGGCTGTGGTGTCCGGCAACAACCAACAAATTGTAATCATCTAATTGGGGGTTTGGGGCTGCACTCTTGAAAGCTGGCTGTTCCTAGTGCTGTCTCGCTCGCTGTTTACTGCAGCTGTCGTTACGCTGTTTATTTACGCTGTTAGCTTCCCTCAACTGCACACCTCAGACCCCTTGCCGAAGCACCGAACCCAGAATCACTATAGCAGGACCCGGTTTGTGGCCCGGGTGCCGTGTCGACCGAAAAACAGCCGAGAATCCAGCTAGCATGCAAGAATGCATAACCACAACCCGGACTTGCAGCGGCGCCGGGTCGTTCCCACGCGCCCACGCCTGCGAAAGACCATCCTCCGCAAACGACGCGAGGAAGATGCACAAGGCCGCTGTACACACCACCCTCCACGGCCACCGCGCGCTCCTCCTCGGCCCGCTCAGGCCCAACGCCGCGCCACGCCCACCGCTCGTGCTGCTCGGAGGCACGGCGCAGTGGATCGGCTCGTGGATGGGCCACCTGACGCCGTTGGCGCGGGAGCGCAAGGTGCTGTGCTACGAGACGCGCGGCCAGGCGGGTGCGACGTCGACGCTCGACGTCGCCGACTGCACGCTGCAGCGGCACGCGACAGACATGGCGGCGGTGCTCGGCGAGGCCGGGGTGGCGTCTAGTCCGTTTGACGTTTGCGGCTTCTCGTTCGGCGGGCGAGTGGCCATGGCAGCGGCGTCTCGCAGGGACGCGGGAGGCCAGTCGCTGCTTCCAGGGCTGCGCCGGCTCGCCATCACCGGCGTCAGCGCCGACCGCGGCCACCGAGGCCGGCTGGCGCTGCAGAGCTGGCGAGCGTCGCTGGCGGCGGGCGACCTCGCGGGCTTCGTCTGGAAGCTGATCCTCGACACGCACTCGTCGGCGTACCTGCAGGCGCACGAGGCCGAGGTGGCGGGGTGGGTGCGCGCGGTCGTGCGCGCCAACTCGCTCGCCGGCCTGCGCGCGATCGTCGAGCAGACGCACACCGAGGACCCGGACGACCGCGACCACCCGCTCGCGATGGCCGTCGAGGTGGCAGCGAGCAGGAGTGGAAGCAGTGGTGGTGCGGTGAGTGGTGGTGGCGGCGGCGACAGCGCGCTCGAGGCGGGCCTGCTCGTCGCTGGAGCCGAGGACCTGCTCTCGCCCGCCGGCACGGCGCGCACGCTCGCCGACGCGGCCGGCTGGCGATTCGCCGAGCTGGAGGGCGCCGCTCACGCGACGCCGATCGAGCAGGCCGTCGCGTGGAGGAGGACGGTGCTGGGCTTCTTGGACGAGTAGTAATATAAATTGAGTCCAATCGCACCCGGATCATAAGATCGAGCTGCAACTAGATACGGCTCCACGCCGGCGCACGGCACGGAACGTGCAGGTGCCGCAATACTTTAGCGTCCCTTCTCCACACAACACACAAGACGCGAGCTCGACCACTCCTCCTCGGTCGCAGAGTCGACTCATCCCCCCGCCTGAGTCGACGAGGTCACCAAGGTCACCGAAGACAACACGGCCGCGGCCACCCGGCGAGGCGCCCCGACGAGGCTCAATGAACTCACCTAAGGCAAAAAAACTTCCCCACACAAAATGTGCCGCCTGCGGCGCTCAAGAGCGCGAGTGCATTCTTTCTATGCCATACGTCTCCTTTGGTCTTCATGCGTGCAGCACGCAGCGGAGCCGGTGGCGCTCCGCGGCGCAGCCAACAGCCGCAGCCAGGCTTGTCGCTCGAACTACCGCCGCAGAGCGCCAACGAAGTGGACGACTCAGAAGAGGTTGATTCGGAGCCGAGAATGTCAACAAAGTCCTCATCCGGGCCGAATATAATCCTGTTCGGCATCACCTGCTCTGTTTTCATCGTAATCTTTGGCATCAGCACACCCGACCCTGACGTTGCATCGGCAGTGCTTGGCGAACGACCAACGAATGGCGACCCGCGTGATTTCGGACGCAGTAGACCAGTTGTCAGCGCATCGAATGGTGGCATACCAGGCGCGGCCCAACAAAAGCACAGCACCGTCGTCATGCCGGCACCGGCACCTGCGGCAACTGGCCGGGGCACCTTGGATCTGTTCACAAGCAGCTGCGGAATGTACGATCAGACGTACATACCACACCACATTACATCCCTTCGCGCCTCCACGACGTGTTCCATTCACTACCACGTCCTGACCGACGACCCAGTGCCGATTGAAAATCTGTTGATTCCCATTCGAAACATGATACGACTCAAGTGGAGACGAAACATGCAGGTGTCTGTGCACGACGTGCGACAGGGCAAGTTCGAGAAGGGCGAGTGGAAACGATGCGCATCGCTCCGGTTCTCCATCCCTACCGTCCATCAGGGTCCTGGCGTCTACGTGGATGCGGATACTTCGTTCAACGATGATCTGTGCCAAGCCATCCCGATGCTGGACACGCTCGACAACAGTACCTGGGCGGCGATGGCGGCCGAGAATGGCCCGACGTACACATCGAACAAGCACTACCGTGACCGATATTACGGAACGTCCGGGGTCAACACGGGAGTCTTCTTCTTCCACACGATTCCTGGTGCGTTCATCGACTACATGAAAACGTACAAGGGTCCTTTGAGACTGGGAGACCAGGATGTCATCAATGCGTACTTCCACGAGTTTCCGAAGCAAGTGCGCCTCCTTCCATGCGACTGGAACGTTCGCATGGACTCCATGTGCGAGAACCGCCAACCGATCATCATTCATGGAAATCGTGGGGCATTCTCCCCCAATCAACCGTGGGACTTTGTCATGGCCATGGCGGCGCCGGAGCAAGCACGTGCAGCGGCCACAGTCGCGAGCTTGCCTGCCTGCACGGAACGCCCCCACCCCACCTGGGGCTCAAACTGTTCGTCCTGCCTGAAGTCCAAACGCACGTGCGGCGCGTGCAGCAGAGGTGGCTTTGACTGCCACTGCAGTTGTTGAAACTACTTTAGATAGAGCAGGGCCAGGGCCAGAGCGCTACGCGCCTACGCGCTCGCTTGTCTTTCACATATCTCGCTATTCTCCTTTTAATCACGTACACTGTTGCCCACTACACTCCCAAGAAAAGGTCTGTATCCCAGCCACGGCAGCCTATTTGCGCGCCCCGGTGATCGCTCCGGGTGGGAGCGGGGTGGCAGCGCCGGTCGGTGCCTTGTTGAGCGACTCAAGGGTCGACGTCATGCTCCTCGCATCGACGGGTGCAGTCGGCGCAAGCGCGGGGACCTGTGCCGGGTCGGCAGGCGCGTCCAGGGGATTTGTGGGTGCCCACGGATCCGCTTCCGCGGCCGGTGCATCAGCAGCCAACACGGGCGTGGCAACCGCGGGCTGCGCATTGATGGCAGCTCCAGGAGTTGCCGGAACGCCGACCGGCGCAGCAGCATCCGCCGGAACAGCAGCGGCGACCGGTGCAGCAGCATCTGCCGGCACGGCGGCGCTGACCGGCGCGGCAGCATCTGCCGGCACGGCGGCGCTGACCGGCGCGGCAGCATCCGCCGGCACGGCAGCGCCGACCGGCGCAGCAGCATCCGCTGGCGCAAGAGCGCCGACCGGCGCAGCAGCAAGCGGGTCAACAGCTGCCATAGGCGCGGCAGCAGCTGCGTCGGCAGCAGGGATAGGCGCAGCGGCAGCGGTCGGGTCGACAAGTGGGTCGACCTCAGCGGCCGGCGCATTGATCGGCGCAGCGTCCACAGGTGCAAGTGCCGGAACCGCATCCACCGGCGTGGCGACCGAGGGCACGGCAGCCGTGCCAAGCGGGTCAGCAGCGGCGTCCTGGGCCCCCGGGATATCCGCCGTTGCAGCCGGCGCGGCTGGGGTGGTAGCTGCTTCGGTAGGCTCCTCCTCCTTAGCCTCTGGCCGTTCCCAAGTGGTCTCGCCCGACTCTGTGTACCAGTAGGTGCGGTTGTCGTACCGCGGATCCTGGGCCTCGATCCACCCGGGGGCGAGCGGCGGCTCCTCGTACGTGCCCATCACCCTCTTCGCGTCATCCTTTTGATCGTCGCTAAACTTGCCTGAATAGTCTGGTCCGTGGTCGGCCTGGCCCTCCTTCGGTTCTTGCCACCAGAACTCGGTCGATGGCAAGTAGCACGCCTGCGGCACCTCGAAGGACGGTAGCTGCAGAGACCGCACCGCCTTCTGGTGCATCTTGACGGCGTGGCACCAGACGCGGAGGTCCTGAATCAGGTTTGAGGAGATCAGCTCGTCGTCCTCAATCTGAAAGTAGAGGTCGTCGACGTCGGACGTGTCCGGCGGCGAGACCTTCACCGGCGGCACCTGGTAATCGGTCAGACCGTACATCGCAGCGAGCGCCGGCCACACCGTGTCGATGTGCTCGAGCGTCACGACCAAGTCGAACTTGTCCAGATTGTTGATGGCGATGTTGGCCCAATTCTCCGTGTACATCTTCATCTGTTCTGCCTGGTCGTATGAGCCCTGCCCCGCGAAATTTGCGCCAGTCACGTTGATGCCCTCGGACATGTGGTTGTCGGCGAAGCAGTACGTGTTGTTGGCACGCTCGGCGAGATCGGACATCACCGTACCGTAAGCGTCGGGGTCGTTGTCGCGGAGCGTCTCGTCCTTAAAGCAGCTGCTGTACGCGTCATCCTTGGCGGCGTAGCAGCCGGACAGGTGCTGCAGTGGGATGTCGGGCGAACCGATCGTGCCCATCTTCAGCTGCTCCTGCCACTCGTCATCGTTGAAGCAGCACGCGGTTTTCCCATCATCTCTTTTCTTCGCCGTCCTGGCGATCTTGCTCTTGAGCCGGCCCATCGGCTCGCGAAGCAGCGTGACCGCCGCGAAGCCGTGGGACTTGAAGGCGTTGACGACGCCCATGTCGTAGTCCTTGAGCTCCACAAAGGTGCAGCCCATGTCGACGAGGCTCTGAATGTGGTCCGCGCAGTCATCCTTCTTCCAGCCAAACTTCTGTCCGAGGGAGCAGACCTTAGTGGCCGTGCCGCACGCCTGCTCCGAGACAGTCGTGTTGTCATCCTCGCCCCCGCTGGTGGTGGGATCGTTGGACGCCGCGTCATCATAGTGCGCGATGTTGCGAGTGTCGCCGTAGCTCAGCTCGGTAAAGTGCTCGCCTGCGGACTCATTTGCGATCAGGTCCTTCCCACTCGCGCAGGCGGCGTGGTAGAAGCCGAGCCACTCCGTGATAGAAGAGCCCCCCGTATGCTCGGTGTGCATGAACACAACCTTGGTCACGTTCTTCTTGCTGTGCTTTCGCGCCACCATTGAATCGAGCGCCGTCTCTTCTGGCAGCTTCGGTGCCCGCTTGTGGTACTGAGGCAGGAGGGGCGCATCATGCTTGGCGTGGCGCGACACCGAAACCGCCGCTGTGGCGGCAACCCAGCACGCCAGTACCACCTGCCGCATCGCACCCAGGCGCGGAGAGGCCCAGGGGCACTGCCTTTTTTGGTATCCGACTTACTTTGTGGCTTTGAAGGACGGTGCTTCGTAAAAACCTAGTAAGAAGACATGCTGGCGCATCGGAACCTACACTTCGCGACTCAATCGACCCTGAGGTGGGTACAAGTGAATGCCGACTGGATGTAGGCAGCCATGCCTACGTGTTTGCGCTCCAGCATGCGCTCCGGGCGCCCGGGGACCTAGTATTTGCTGACGAACCTCTGCATGTGCGTCGCGTCAGCATACTCGCGGCACGCGCCGTCGACCGCCGGGCTGCTCTTCGCCGACGCGACCATCAGCTTCGCGACCCCGATCTCCGCGTAGTCGTAGTCCTTGGCGTGCGAGTTGTGCGCGGCGAGGTCGGTGAAGCCGGCGATCCACCGGACGGTCGTGTCGTCTCCGACGGGCGGGACGATGGTGTACCGCAGAGCGCCTGGCTCCTTTTCTAGCTGCGCCAAGCCCTGCTTCTTGTGGGCCTCGACCACAGCCATCGCCGCCTCGACCGACTTGCACCTCCACGTCAGGTCGATTGTGTAGGCCGGACCGCCCTGGCCCTGCATCGGCTTCTCAATGTGCCACATCGGGCCCTCGATGATGGCGAGATCCTCGACTACGCTGCCCGTGGCGAGGCGCTCGCCCAGGTCTGGCACGAGCGCGGCCACGTGAGCGCGGGCGCTCGATTTTGGCATGCCCGGCGCAACGTAGGGCAGAGCTTCAAATTCCTCCTTGCTCTCCCACTGCTCGACCCAGACCGCCTTGTCGGCCTCGAGCGGCGAGGGTGGGTAGCGACCACTGCCCGTCGTGTTCGTTCCCAGGAGCGAAAAGTGCACCGACGTGCCGGGCCTGACAACGCCGGAGGAGCGCGTAGCATATGACTGCGTGCGTGCAAACGTGACGTCCTCAGTGATTGCGGACTTTGCGGCGGCGGCGTCCTTGGTCTTGAGCGTCACGTGAAGACCGTACATTAGCTTCCACTCGGCCTCCTTTGGGACGGGCATTGCGACTGAATGGGCACCCGGTCGCGGGTGTCCGTCTCGATGTAACCGTCAAATTTGGTAGTTCAGCTTTACGGGTGGTCTGGCCGGTAGGTTGGAGGTGAGTGCTGAGTAGTAGTAGTCCCACCTCCTCGTCAGTCACGGTATTGGTTTATTCCCAATAAACGCAGATCTACTACTGCTGAGGCTAGCAGCGCGGTGAGCCGCAGCAAGATTTGCATATAATATGACTCGATCGAGTCGGCGAACTTGCCCGATCCAGCGATGTGTTAGTTACAGTTGTACGCAGATTATCTCCTCCGCGCGCTGGGCTGGGCGGCGGCGAGACGGCGGCGGCGGCGGCGGCGGTGATTGCGACGGCGACGGCGACTGCGGCGCGGCGGCAGCGGGCTTAGTGGCGACGGCGGCGGCTTAGGCGGCTGTCGACGACCGGTCTGTGTGTGTGTCACCCCCCCCCCCCTCCCCCGGCACCCATCGGGATGAGGCATTACGAATAAAGTTGTTTTCACCTGATTATCTCCTCGAGCATTTGCCAGGACCCAAATGCGCCTCGAGAGCTGGCTGCTGCACTGGTGGAACAAGAGCTCGGCCTGCGTGCGCTACCAGGCCAGCGCCAGCGGTTCACGCGCCGAGGATCAGCCGCTGAGGCCGACGAGCGTCGCTGGCGACGTCGACGCGTGCGCCGCGTGGCCCACCGCACCGCTGTCGCCGGAGCGCTCGGCGCGCCTCGCCGCGGTGGCGGAGCACTGGCTAAGGCCGCTGCGCTCTCGCGCGGCGGCCGACCGCGCGGCTGGCCGGCCGGCTGCCGCGTGGGAGCTGGCGGAGCGCGTGGGCGCGGCGTGCCCGCTCGTCATGGTTCGCTCCTCGCAGATCTACGTGCACATTCCGGGCGCGCCGCCGCGGTGGGCGGCGTGGGCGGTGGGCGACCGCCCGTCGACGCTGCGGCAGCACGTCTCGCTGCGCCGCTGCGGCCAGCAGGGCCAGCAGGGCCAACCTCTGCAAGGTGATGGTGGCAGCAGCGACGCGCGTGGCGGCGCTGTCGACTGGCTCGACGGCCAGGCCACTCGGCTGGTGACGCTGCTTCGGCTCCTTCGCCGCGCGCTGCTCTCCGACGACGGCGCGCAGCCGCCGCCATGGCCGGCCGCCTTCTCCTTCCGGCTCTGCCTGGACGATCTCTGCCCCTCGGACGCCGCCGACGACCAGCAAGGCGCCAGCGCGAGCAGCCACGGTGGTGGCAACACCACCACCACCACTACCACCACCGCCGCCACCACCACCACCAACGCGTCGCTGTTCAGGACGAGCGTGCTGCTCGACGCGCCGCTGCCGCTGCTGTCGATGGTGGCGTGCGGCGGCGCGGCGCGCGCCTCGTCGATACCGGTGCCTCAGTGGATGGCGACGGGGGTCGCGGCCGAGCACAACGCGAGCGCCAAGCAGTGGTACGTATACGCCGCTTCCGCCGCTTCCGCCGCCTCCACCGCATCCACCGCATCCACTGTCGACCACTGCAGCTTCCGCCTCCACTGCAGCTTCCGCCTCCACTGCAGCTTCCGCCTCCACTGCAGCTTCCGCCTTCGCTGCCTTCGCCTCCGCCTCCGCCTCCTCCTCTGCCTCCACAGCAGCCGTCGCCGCGCCGACCACCTGCCTCTCTTGGCGCACGGCGCAGGTACGGCAGCGTCGGCGGCACGCGCGACGTCGACCTCTCGATGTGGCGCGACGACCTGCTGCGGCGGCGGCGGCTGCGCGCGGCCAACGACGAGCGCTGGGGCTGCCGCAAGCCGCTCGCCGTGTGGCGCGGCACCGTCCACGTCGAGCACGGCAGCGTCAACCTCGGCTGGGGCGACGACAAGGTGCGCGCTGCTAACTCAACCCTGACACCGCCAGCCCTGATCTCCGCAGCCCTGGCCCTAATGAGCCCTCACCTCCGAGGCGCAGCTGCCGTGCGGCGCCAAGTGCGCGCTGCGGCGGCGGCCGATCACGCGGCACCGCTGGCGCGAGCAAGGCCGCTTCGCGCTGCTGCACCAGAAGTGCGAGCGTGCGCCGCCGCGGCGAGGCTCCCACCCTCGACCAGCAGAGCAGCCTGCGTTTAGGGTGCTCTCTGCTGCCTCTTCAGACAATCCGCTGCTGCCGCCGTGGCGAGGCTCCCACCCTCGACCAGCAGAGCAGCCTGGGGTTGCTCTCTGCTGCCTCCTCTGACAGCCAATCTGCTGCTGCTCACGCGTGTAACGTGCCCCGGACGCCGCGGAAATGCAATACATGTAGACCCGTACCTGCTCGACGTGCGAGCGAAGGTGACGCGCGGCACGTCCGACTCTCACGGCGCGTGGGCGCAAAGTGGCCTCTCAAGCAACGGCAGCGGCTTCCTCGAGTGCGCACGCCGCGCGGAGGCCGACGCGCCAAAGTACATGTCGATGGAGGAGCAGGCGCGCCGCTTCCAGATCATGTTCCAGATCAAAACATCAGCAACCCAACCTCAGCCCCAACCCCAACCCTGACCCAACCCTCACCTGTCAATGGAGGAGCAGGCGCGCGTATTTCAGATGGCCGTCAACGTGGAGGGCAGCGGCGGCTGGGCCGACCGGCAGCGGCACCTGCTGCTGAGCGGCATGGTGGTCCTCAACCAGCAGGTGGGCGTGCACGAGTGGTGGGAGCCGCTGCTACGGCCGTACGCACACTACGTGCCGGTCGACTCGAGGCTGCGCAACCTGAGCGACGCCGTGCAATGGGTGCGGCAGCACCAGGCCGAGGCGAGGGCGATGGCGCGCGACGCGGCCGAGACGCTCGAGGAGGCGTTGTCGCTCGAGGCGCTGGCCGCCTACTCTGCGGACATCTTCCGCGGCGTCGCGGCGCTCGATGCGCAGCACCGCCCCTCGCAGCCCGACCCATCACGGCCGCCGTTTGCCGCGGCGCGCTTCGAGTGCACGCCGGTGCCAGACGCGGGCATGGGCGCGGGCGCGGTGGGCGACGACGGGGAGGCGCTGTTGTGCAGCTTCGTGGCCGCCGACGGCAGCGGCAAGAGGACGCGAGGCTTGTACTCGGATGTCGTCAGCCTGTAGACCGCGCGGGAACGGTCTGTAGATAAGGCGCGGGATGTTACTCGAGGTGTTAGTGTTGCTGCTTCTAAACTAAATTTAGGTGAAAACAACTTTACTTAGAGCTATGCTATCTATACCTGGTTTTAGGCTTCTACCAGGTGGTGACCTGTTTACTACCCCCGGACCCAGTTACCTTAGGGCGCCGCGGGTCGGCTCCTCCGAAGAGGGTACTGGCGTGGCCTTGCTGTCGATCTGGCGCGCCGTCGGGGGTGGGGGGAAGGGGGAGGGGGGGTGGGCGAGAAAGTGGCGGGGGGAAATGGCACTGCAGCGTAAAATAAATTCAGGTGAAAACAACTAGGAATACTACGTACTAAGTAGTAGCAAACTAAATTCATCAAATCCAGTGAGTGA
>Ga0115006_10002643_pt1 | contig 11855 bp, 21 predicted proteins | sample ArcOceMetagenome_3_FD_88943 | JGI IMG/M metagenome (GOLD analysis project Ga0115006, IMG submission 88943) | Marine eukaryotic phytoplankton communities from Arctic Ocean - Arctic Ocean- Svalbard ARC20M Metagenome | ecosystem: Environmental > Aquatic > Marine > Oceanic | place: Arctic Ocean...
CCAGTCCAGCCTCGTGTTTAGCGCACGATAATTTTTTTGCATTTGAATAATTGAAGCTCTGTTTTGCGCATAATAATTTCTTGTTTTTTTGATTAATTGAAGTTTTGTTCAGCGCATGATAATTTTTTAGTTGTAATAAATTACAGGGCCTGCATGCACTCATCAACCCATTTTTTTCTTTTTGTCTTTGTAAACAAAACTGCGCGGCTTAATTTCTTGACATTTAGTGCATTTGACACCAGACACATCTATAGTGGCAGCATTTTCACTCATTGTTTTGTGCAATATTTGATTGACCTATCACTCGGGCTGGAGGCGGCATGCGCCTGGTGCGTGCCATCGGCCGAATGGCGAGGGGCTGCAGGGGCGGGCTGGTAGCTCAAGACTTGGCTGGCCCAGCGGATTATCAGGTGCTCCCCGCACGCTTGCGGCCCTGCCTCCCCACACCTCTGCTTATCAACGCTTGCAGACAAGGTCATCGGCGCACAGGACACAAGGGCCTGTGGCTGCCAAGTGCCAGTGAGCATGCCATGTGCTGTTGCGGCTGTGTTCTTGCCGTTGGGGTGTTGGCAAGGCAGAGGCAGCGCAACCCAACCAAGCACCAAGCACCAAGCAGCCACGCTCACAGCAAGACACACAGGGAGGCACAGGAGGCACCTGACATGTCGAGCCCGCCCGTGACTACGAGCGCCCCCCCAGAAATAGCCGACATGCTGTGCCCGCAGCGCCGCACGCCCGTCTGTATTTGGGACAACGAGGTGAGGGGAGGGAGGAGGGGAGAGGGAGGAGAGGGCGCAGAGGAGCAGGCACCAGAGCAACAAAGAGATGCAAGCCGCAATGCGTGCGTGCAGCGTTGGCGTGCAGCGTTCGTGACAGCCCAGGCGCCACCAGTCTTGAAACACGCGTCCAAGATAGTTGAAGACCTAGCACGCGTCCAAGATAGTTCAAGACCTCGGATCAACCACGCCAACCCAGGCAAAGAAAAGGAGCGAGCGCGAGCGCGAGTGCGAGGGTCACGCCTGCGCCCAGTGACCCAGGCCGTGTTTTGCCTGCACGCGCCCGCTGCCTGTACTTGTCTACCGTCGCAGCACAGCCACTACTAGCGACTAAGGTCACAGCGGGCCCTCCGGCGCGTCCGTACAGGGTCAGTAGGGGATGTCGTAGGCGAGGGCCTGGCCAACACGACCCCTCACCCTTCCTCGCTGCCTGTCCGTTGCAGGGTCTGCCTCCCTCCCTGTCCGGTTGTCGCAGTGTCTGCCAGTCGTCCCTCGCCTACACTATCGCCTACTGACCCTGTGCCCGACGGCCCTCGGACCCGCCACCTGGTGCAGCGCAAGGGGTAGCGTGAGAGCAAAGGGGAGAGCATACATGCTCGATGGAGATGAGGGAGAGGGAGTCTTGCTTGGCAACCAGGGTCACGAGCTCGTCAGACACCCCCTCGCCCCCCGGCCCCGCAACTCGCCCGCCAAATACCACCAAGTGCGCCCCTGCCCCACACACAGACACGCACAGCACGCACAGACACGCACGGAGGATCAAGACATGGGAGGCAGCTAGCAGCACCCTGCCGCCCAGTGACCCAGGCCGTGTTTTGCGGCCTACGCGTGCGGCCACCACGGCACAACGTGGCCGTGCGCTGGAGCGCAGGCGAGCTGCGCACACGCGGCTACTCCGCAGTCCAGACATGACGCGCCACGACACACACTGGCGTACCGAAGCAAGCGGCAGCGTGCATTTCGCGCGCCGCCATCTTGGGGAGGGAGAGGTCCGGGATTTGACTCCAACTTATCTCTGCTGGCAGCTTGCTCAAGTCGGCTATCTCAACACGCAGCATGGGGCCTTCAGGGCCTCCCCCGCCGAGCACGACCATGCACCCTGCCATTGGCCCCTCTTGCATGATGCAGGCTGAGTGTGAGTTTCGAGCAGTGGGCAACCCGACTACTTGCGTCTCACTCCACTCCGCCCCCTCGCTGCCGTGTCCGTCGTCTATCGTCAAAAGCCTGCCAGCATTTCACAACTTGTCTTCAAAATAGATGAACGCAAGCTGGCGTGTCCTCGCTGCGGATTCCGCGGCGGGTCGGTGACGCGGGGGCGCGGAAATACCGCCCAGCGACGCGCATCGCACGCCCCACCCACACGCACGGCAACGCAGAGACCATGCGTCATTGAAGAACATCTCGAGCGCCATGTTCATGCCGCCAAAGACGAGTATGCCCTTGTCCTGCCACGCTACTGCCGAATGCCCGCTGCGCGCTGCTGGCCTGCGGCCTCGAACCTGCTTCCAGTGTGTCACAGATGGCGGGCTGCTTCAAGGCCTCCCTGCACGGGTGCCGCGCTGAAGCAGGCACGCGTCTGCCCGATACCGCGCATGATGATCACCCGCCCAGCTCGCAGCGGGCCTGCCGAGCGGGCCTGCCGAGCCCGCCGCCAACTGAGTGCGGTGCGCACCTGGACGAGGCTCCAGGACAGGGATCGGGTGCACAGGCGGTAGACGTTGTCGCAGTACTTTTGCTGGCGGTCAGCGCCGCCGAACACGTAGATTGCGGGCCCGAGACGCGTCGCCGTGTGCCCGCCTCGCGCTGCCCGCACAGAGAGCATACGGGCGAGTGAGCAGCGGCGCACACAGAGCGGCTCCCGGCGCGACCTGCGGGCATTACCCGCGGGGGCGTCGCCGGAGAGGCCGGTCGCGGCGGCAGTCGCAATCCTCGGCGGCGGACCGCCGTCCGCCGCCGCCATCTCGTCTGTGATATCCTCCAGGTACACCTCCATGATGCTGTGCCCGGCGCGGTTTTTTTCTTTTTTGTCGACGGGCAAGGCGTTCGTGTGCCTTCAGTTCGTGCGAAGATGGAAACCCCACGAACAAGGGTTTTTTTTCGAGCCCTGCGCGTGCGTTCAGACCGCAAGGCGCCACCGAGGTATGTGTGCGCGCGGCTGGCGCGGCGATACGCCATTGCACCTGTGTCGGCATGGGCGTGCGGATGTGGCGCGACGTGCGCGTGGCGATGCGTGCGTTTTGCGCTGCGGTTCCCGCTAGTGTGCTCCCCCGAGGGTCCTTTTGGCTTCATTGCCCCACCGCTGCACTCTGCCGCATACCGCGCTGGTCTCGAGGCGTGTGGGCATGGGCGCGTGCAAAGCGCGCCCGATGTGCTGGCGACACGTGGACGGCGTCGATGGGGCGGGCTGGCGCGAGTGCGCCGCAAGTCGTACGGCTGGACCCCTGTTTCCAGCCCCGTACCGCTGGCCACGTGCAGCAGGGCGGTGGTGTACTGTGGGGAGTGCTGCGAGGCACCGCGTGGGCGTCTCCAGCAACATCAGCAGGCCGTGCGGGGGCACCTGTCGCAGCCATCCTACCTCAGGCACTGTGTTGCGGAGCCTTCCGTCCTGAGCAGCACTCGTGGTAGTACATGAAGTCGGCCCTGAAAGGGGGCGTGGGAGGCGTGGTGTGATGGAATGTGCAGCAGGGGACGGCGCGCGGGGGGAAGGTTGGCGTGGGGCGTGGTGCTATGGGCGTGGGATGACTGGAAAGCGGAAGTTCAGCATCAGACTCAGAGCGGCAGCGAGTGCCTGTCCTGCGTTGAGAGTCGCGTGTAGCAGCCTTGCTGCGGTTCTGTGTACTGTTCATTTCTTGTGTTCTCGTCCTAAGATCGCGGGCAAGTCGTTGATTTCATTGTCGGTTTGGCAGCAACATGGGTAAGAAGGCCGCCACCGCCGGCAACAAGTTCCGCACCTCGCTGTCCATGCCGGTGAGCTTGAACCCTACTCTGAGCACTGGTCATGTAGACAGGGTCTCGGATGGGCTACCCCGAGAGAAGGGCAGGACAGGGCAGGGAGGGCATCAACGCAGATGTTGTTGCCTGCTGTGCAGGGTCCTGCTGCTTGGCATAGGCATGTCGCGGGGCGTCGCCAGCAAGTTGCCCTCATGTTGGAGGCGAGGAAGGAGGCGGTGTCCTGCACCATGGAGTCTGCGCGTTGCCGAGATGCGTGCGCGTCGCGAGCTCGCGTGCAAGCTCCTGGTGCAGGGTGGGTCGACGAGGCTTGAGCATAGTATCCTGAGAATCCGATGCTAAGAGTTTAGCAAGTCTCCTGGCGTTCTAAACTGTGTTGGACAACCTGTTGTCAAGACTGCAAGACTGAGAGAACCCGTTTTCACAGCTGGTTGATTGTTAGAAAGGTTATGCCATGCGATGACCACAAATCAAGACTGGCATAGCCGTATAGTTTTAGATGCGCAGCCCTTGGCGCGACAGTGGGCGGAAGCAGGGAGGGGGGCGGTAGCAGACAGAAAAGGCAGAGCGCTGGGTGCTTCAGACAAAGGGCTAGCGCGGAGGGAGCTCAAGGCTGGCTGTGAGCAGGTGGCTGCGGTGATGAACTGCGCCGACAACACGGGTGCCAAGAACCTGTACATCATCGCGGTCAAGGGCATCAAGTCGCGCCTGAACCGCCTGCCTGCCGCCTCGGTGGGCACCATGTGCATGTGCTCGGTCAAGAAGGGTAAGCCCGAGCTGAGGAAGAAGGTCATGCCCGGCGTGGTCATCCGGCAAAGGAAGACCATCCGCCGCAAGGACGGCACCACGCTCTACTTCGAGGACAACGCGGGCGTTATTGTCAACCCCAAGGGAGAGATGAAGGGTTCTGCGGTGACTGGCCCCGTGGCCAAGGAGTGCGCCGACCTGTGGCCGCGTATCGCCTCTGCGGCTGGCACCATCGTCTAAGTGCGCCTTTGCGTTGCGCAGACGTGTGTTATCGGACTGGGTGGGGGTTGGTATTTGGGGGGGCAACTGGTGAATGAAGCCAAGAAGCCAGCCCATGTCTTCCAAGTTCCCTTGTCACTTGCAAGCGCACCGAGGCGCGCTTGACCCGCGCCCGGAGCGCCCACCGCCGTGGTGTCCCCGCCCTGATCGCCGGGGGAAGCCCCGCCGCTGGGGCACGGTCCCTGAAATGGGCACCAGGTGCACCAACCCCCTTGTTCTGAACGGGCTTCAAAGAGCAGTTTTGGGCACTGAGGGGCACCTCGCACAGTACGCCGGGTTCGGGTAGGATGGGCCCATTAGATTAATATAGACATGAGACATGAGATTCTTAATTTTCCTGTTAAACTTTGCTCCTCCTCCTCCTCGCGTTGCCCTCAAGGCTTGAAGGCTTGTCGGCCAAGGCTTGTCGCCGATGCCTTGTCAGCGATGCCTTGTCGGCGCCCAGCGTGCTGGCTTCCTGGCGCGTGGCGCCGCCGCTGTCTCCTGTCCGTGTGCCCACCACCCGTGCTCCCGCGCACGCGCACGCTCCCTCGCTCCACTACCTCCCCGCCGCCTCATCCACTAGCTCCCGCGCGCCCCGGTCATCGGAAAGAGGCGCCAGACTCGAAAGAACGCGTGTAGCCAAAGCTAGCCTCCCCAAACGGCTGGCTTGCTCGCAAGCTGTTCCACTGCACCGGCCGCGGAACCGACCTTGAGGCGCTTGTCGCACTGGCCATGCCCGCGGTCGCAGGCCGCGTTGGAGGGGGAGGGCGTGTGTTGGCATTTCTGTTTTGCTCTCCTTCCCCACTCCGACCCATTCCACCGCCTGAACCTCGAGCAGTAACAACAGCGCTTGCTGGTCGACGCGTGCCAGCGCGCATTGGCCTGGAGACGGCCGGCGTGAGTAGGTGCATGGGCAAGTCCCCATCGATAAGGTCTGGGTGCGCGCGCGCCAGAGCTAGCAGCCCTCCGGAGAGCACCACAAAGTTGTCAATCCCCTTTTCATACCAATTTGACCCCACCGCTGTGGCCAGCTTCTCCTCTGCCAGCGCATGAACATGGTCGCACGCGTTTCAGATGCCTCTTTCACGCTCTGTCACACGCGACACGATATGCCGCGGCTCCTTTGCGAGCATCTTCAGCATCAGTCATCCTAGGGCTTAGCAAATCAACCGCTTCTACTGCACTGGGATCACCTATTTTGAAGACTCGAAATGGCGCCGCAAGACACGCGCGCGGCACATTAGCACGAGGGGAACGTCTGTCAGGAGACTCACCAACGTCGTACAGCACCATCAATTTGCCGTTCTGATTCTTGAATTCAAGGATCTCTGGCGTGAACTGGTACATGCTGCGAGACATCATGCTGGCCGGGTAGTTGTGCGCGTCCTGCAAGCACAGGCGCTCGCGTCACGCCATGCACGCACTGGTTGCGGCCGATGCGCCTAGGCGCCGCAGCCGCATCAGAGCAGCCGAAAAACGGCAACAAGCAGAGACATCGGGGGCACAGACCCGAATGTGGAAGGACTCGAAGTCGTCCTTTTCGCGCAGGTCGAGCAGGAGCACGTCTTGCATGGTGTTCGAGCGCAATTCGTGCGCGAGCTTCTCGGGCTTGATCCTCCGGAAACACTCTGTCCGCTTGTAGCGTGCAGAGGTGATGCCAAACCGCTCCTCAATCTTGCGCATATTTGGCCCAGTGTCCGTCTTGGCCTCGACGTGCGCGTACCTGCACGCGTACCTGTGACGTGAGCCACGGCGCAGCCAGCTTGCACGAGCGCGGGGTCGATGGGTGCACCTGGGGTTCGCCGCGGGTCGCGAGCCCAAGCTGGCAGACATGTCTAGCGACGCCCGGCCCGAGGCGGTCGTCGCGGGCCGCCATGCCTGCACCGCCGGCGCCGTGCTCGGGCGCGACAGGGGCGCATAGTGCTGCGCAGCCGCGGCGGACGGTCGCGGTCAGCCAGCTACGGCAGCAGGAGGGGGTGGGACCGTAGGGGGAGGGGCGGCGGGAGGGAGGGAGGCGGAGAGGGTCGAGCGAGGGGCGGTACCTTGCCGGACGACGAGATCACCTTGTGCGGCGCCGCGCTCGGCTGGTAATACTGCATACTGCAACCTGCACCTTGACCTCTCTCCCTCCTGTTTTTGGCGGGAGGTTGTTTCAAAAATTTGGGCACCTGCGGCACGGCCCGCACGGCCCCTGGTTCCTTGCTACACCGGATGCACAGATGTTCACTGGTTCCGCGCGACAGCATGACCGTCGCCGCGCGACGGCATGCACGCTGCGCGTCGCCGCACTGCTGCGTGCGGCGCTCACGCTGTGGGCGGTCGGCGCCGTGCCCGCCCCGCCAGCAGGCGGCGTATGGGTAGAGGTGCTCTCGCCGCGCGACGGGGCGGCGCTCTACGCAGACGAGAGCGCCCGCATCACGTACCGCACCTCAAGCCTCCCGGCCGGGGCACTCGTGCGCCTGTCCATCAACGGCAAGGAGGCGCTGCGCAACCCGAACACCGAGGTCACCGTGGACGTGCCGGGGCTCATCGCCGGGCGGCACGAGGTTGCTGTGGAGGTGCTCGACGCCGGAGGAGCGCCACTCGCCGATCGGCGCGTGCGATTCGAGGTGCGCACGGGCTACAGCTGGGTTGCGAAGTACGTGCTCCTCGCAGACGAGGCCGCCGCGGCGACGTGCTCGGCGGCAGACGTGTGCACCTTCCTGATTGACGCGCGCGGAGACGGCTCGACGCCGTCGAGCGGGCACTTTTTCCGTGTCCGGCTTGTGGGCCCAGCCATTGTCATGGGCAGCATTCACGAGCTCAACAGCACCGGCGTGTACCAGGTCACGTACCGGGCCGTGGACGCTGGGGTGTACAGTATGTCGGTGGTGCTGCTGCACGCCAGCAACACGGGGATCGCTGATCCAGGCGAGGGCATCCCACGACAATTTCTCGACCAGCACATTGCGGCAAGTCCGTTGCAGGTCCGTGTCACGCCTAGCGCGCATCCAGTGCAGCCGCCACCGGACTCGAGCGCCTGCACGGCAGGAGGCACGGGCCAAGGGAGTTGGGCGCGAGGGTGCATGGCGCAGCCCCCGTTTCACGCCCCGTTTCATGCCCCGGCCCCGCTCTGTCCCGGCATGCGCCGGTATGCGCGGCAGTCTGTCCGTCCTCTGGGGCCACCATGGGCGCAGGGTCGATGGGTGCATCGGCATGTCTGTGAGTGGCAGGGTGATTGGTGTGGGGGTGTGGAGAGCGACAGAGTCGACCAAGCCGACGCGCCTCAATTTGCCCAGGACCCCTGGATCTGGGTCCCGCACGGTCTGCCCGCTTGTCCCGCCCTCTCCCCACGCCTTGCGAGCGTAGGTGCCCACACGTCTATTCATTGCCCCAGACATAGCCGCATAGGCACTTGCTGCGGAGGTGGCAGGAAGCGGCAGGGAGGCGTAGGGAGGCGGAGAGGCGGGCGGCTCTGACGGCAGGAGGGACATGTCTCTTTGCTGTCTCTCATGCTGACGGCAGGAGGCCTGTCTCTTTGCGCGGCGCTTGGCGACAGGCTGTGTGCTGCGAAGGTACGATGGCAAAGAGGCGCACGCGTGTCTGGCTCAGGCATGGTGGACGGGTGGGGCAAAGAAAGGCGACCCAAAGAAAGCCGAGGGGCATGGGCACGCGGCAGGGGCGCCGGCCAGCCCAGGTGCTTGGGGCGCTGCCAGCGGGTGGTGGAAATACGGCCGCGACGGCCTGTGGCAGCGCTCTCCCCTAGATGATGGCTCTCCCCCAGATGACGCCTCTCTGCACCATGACCAGCCCCAGGCCGCCCCCCCGGATCCTCACAGCCCTGCGCATTTGTACTTGTCGGGAACGTCGCTGGTTCGAACCATGTACTATGACATTGTCTGCCTCCTCCATCCTGCGTGTGAGTCTTGCGAGAAAGGCAGCCAGGGCAGGGGTGGGGTGGGGGTGGAAAGACAGGGAGTGGAAAGACAGGGACGACAGGAAAGACGAAGAGTGATGACAGGGCAGTGCTGCCTTGCGCAACGCGGCGGTTGGTTCGAGTGGAGCGTGCATCCTGGTGCAGGACGGCCTGCGGTGCATTCGTGCAGGGCAGGCTGCGGTGGACGACGGACGCGGCTTGTGTGACATGCGCGGAAACCGCTTCTGCACCACGCCTCCTGGCCCCTGCTCCGAAGGCACGCGCCCTGCCTACAGCTGATTTGCGACCTACAGCTGATTGCGCGATATCGCGTGGCGCTGCTGGCGCGCGAGACAGGCAACGCGACCAAGGAGCACGAAGACCTGGCGTTTGCCGGCGGCAAAGGGGGCGCACGGGTGGCATTCCACTGGTTTGCGCGTTTTGCCGACCATGTTCTCTTTGCCGATCCGCCTCTGGGACGCGTCGATGACCGCACCGGGCGGCTGGCGTACAATACCACGCTCACTGACCTGCTGGAGAGCATCGCGCAAGTTGCGCACAGCCCTCACAGCATCATCGTGTTGGGCTCGCAGATCTTCGACATCCTCAAAGCGCCGCTGGGCGACTACCGCACCAACCTGGCTCTGCTCATCCAGCATGTCATCCCACACGTGTGCGCCCCTACTCCGCCATCGCACGAGCGGCGCGCCTCACATTGCATCCTGGTTGCTGGTTGCGTGTTGCATTCGTTGCATGTTGCATTGGTTGCGTGTTGCATTCGTTGCATGTTGCATTTCCCTTTCTCTCCAGCCTCCGCTCGTTGCACAGCCTCCTGCCCCGAGCTGCGCGGGCGCAAGAGAGGCGCGCATGGCTGCGCGCATGCCTTGCGGCTCGCCTCTCTCGCGCAATGGCGGCAGGTGCTTGACGCGTTGCGGCGGCCGCATGACAGGTCAAGGGCACGGTGGTGTGGCGCACCGGCGAGGCGCTCCACGACGCCACCCTCGACGCTGGCTGGGATTTTGGCGCTAATCCTGGGCGCTACATGAACGACCCTCGCATGCAGGTCGGTGGACCTGGTGCTCCGCCTCGTCTTCTGCCTCCCGCCTCTTGTTGCTCCTACTCGTGCTGGCGCTGGTGGCGTGCTGGCCGGCGTGGCGACCTGCGTCGCAAACAGCCCTGCCTCGCAAACAACCGTGCCAAACATGCATGGCAAACAGCCCTGCCTCGCAAACAACCATGCCAAACATCCCTGCCTCCCTTCTGTGCCCGTCTAGACGCCTTGTTCTCCTCCCTACTGGCTTGCACGGCGGCGCACGCAGTGTTGCCTGCAGGCGCATGCTGCCTGGGGGTTGTGGGCGTGGGCGGTGTTAAGCTTGCCCAGGTAGCGTGCGCGTGGTGAGCAAGGAGAGTGGGGTGTGAGCGGAGTGTGAGCACAGGAGGCGAATGGGATAGGCGTGGAGATGATGGGCGTGAGATAGGCGTGGAGATGATGCGTGTGAGCACAGGAGGCGAATCGGATAGCCGTCGAGATGATGCGCCAGGCTGGCGTCGCCGTCCTGGATTTGCATGCTGTCACGCACGGGCGTGAGGATCGGTCGCACGACGGAACACACTACTGGAATCAGGTCCTGCCCCTCCTCCCCTGCTGTGCTTGCGTGCGGTGCGTACGGCGAGTGCGTTGCGCCAGGCACGCGTGCCCATGGTCTCACGTCTGCCCTCGCTTACGTCTGCCCTCGCTTACGTGTGCCCTCGCTTCTCGGCACAGAAAATCTTGGGCGAGACAGAGAGCCGAGTGCGCAAGGGCAACGGCGTATCCTACACGTGCACACAAATCCTGCTAAATTGGCTCTGCAACAGCTGAGGGCTGCAATTTTCTGTGTGGAAAGAGGCCTGGAGCTTTGGGTGTGTACGGGGCTTTGCGTGTTGTTGCTGGCGCGCCTCTGCCTCCAGCAGGGTGTGCGTGCATGCATGCTCCCTGTGCGTGCATGCATCCTCCCTGTGCGTGCATGCATGCTCCCGGAGCGTTGGTCGCGCGTATCGCGTATCGCGTGTATCATGAGACATGCGTTTATGTAGGCATGCGTTTATGTCGTCCTGTCCGTTTGTCCGCTCTCTCTCGCTCGCTATATATATTATATATGTATATATATATATATGGCTAGGTGGCGTGTGTAAGGGCTGCAACTTTATGATTCAAGTTGATGCAGCAAGTCTGGGCACAGTCTTAGACTCGGTTTGCGTTGCCACGAGGGAGGAGAGAGCAACCGTGACCGTCGAGACGTGTCAACTGGAGCTAGCTGATGCGGCAGGACAAGGGACAGACGAGATGCTCATACGGCGGTAGCTGCCTATTGCTGCCTACTGATGTTCACTGTTGCCGCCGGGACTCGTGCAGGGGAACGAGAGTGGACGCGGGCGTCCTGCGGGCAGGAACGCGCGTCCTGCGGGCAGGAAGCTCGTGTCTTGAGCGGCGGCAGCTGTCTTGAGCGCAGCAAGCTCTGTGCAGCAAGCTCTGTGCAGAGCGTCGCTGCACACACCACGACACGAGCACACGGCACGCGCGCATAGTGCAGACAGCTTGCAGTCTGCGGGTGTGACGGCACGGTGCTGGCATAGGCAGGGCTACGCACGCCTGATCAGTCCCTGGCTCGGCACGGGCCGGCCTCGCCAAAGTCTAGCGCTGCCTTCAATCCTCCCGCGCTATGTCGTGGATGAGGTCGGTGAAGCGTAGAATGAAACTGGTGAGATCGGCCAGGACCTGCTGGACGGGGACGGGCAGATTTGCTCGCTTGCCCTGCCCTATTTGGCAGATCTTCTGTATCAAAGTGTTGCGGTCCTTGACGAGCTCAGCTTGGGCCTGTGGTGTGGTGCGGCCCATGTTGCGTGAGGCACCAAGGCCAATGTTGCGTCAGTGCTTGGTGCACGTCTCCGAGTGTGGTCAACATGGTGCATGTAGTGTGGTCTACATGGTCAATCAGGCGCCGCAGGAGACACAGAGGGCCGCAGCCCTCGCCTACACCATCGCCTAATGACCCTGTGCCCCAGGGCCTACTGACCCTGTGCCCCGGGGCCTACTGACCCTGTGGGCGCGCGCAATGACGCAGACAGCAAGAGGGCGCTACCCCAGTCCTCCAGTCGGGAACCGCTACCCCAGTCCTCCAGTCGGCAACCGGTTGCGCCGCACCCTCCCTGAGAGGCAAGGGCAACCAAGCACGGTGGGCAGGCCC
>Ga0115006_10002644_pt1 | contig 11855 bp, 8 predicted proteins | sample ArcOceMetagenome_3_FD_88943 | JGI IMG/M metagenome (GOLD analysis project Ga0115006, IMG submission 88943) | Marine eukaryotic phytoplankton communities from Arctic Ocean - Arctic Ocean- Svalbard ARC20M Metagenome | ecosystem: Environmental > Aquatic > Marine > Oceanic | place: Arctic Ocean...
AGAGCTGATAACGTTTTTTTCCGTTCACAATCAACCGTATTCCCGAGACGACATTGGCTTCGAATTCTTTCTCTTTCTTCTTTTCATTTTTGGTGAGTAGACAGTAGAACGATACAATTGTACTTTCATTCGTCCTGTCATTTCATTTTGGGGGTTCAGCAGATGGTATAATCGCCGCCTGTCAGACGCTCGGCCTCGCGTGCCAACTGACGAACGTTGTGGTTGGGAACGAGCATGCCAGGATTGGGAAGAGGCTGGTGAGTGAGAGGCGAAAGAATGCCACGCTCGGCCACAGCCCTGGCCTGCTTGTTGTTCGGATCCGATCGAAGGATCTGAATGGCCTCTTGGCACTCCGAACGCTGGCGCTGGATCCACATCTCAATCGCCGCCTTGGAATAGGTGTATCCGTCCGACGCAATGACAGGATCATTCACCATTAACACATGAGAGATGGGACACACCAGCTCATTCTGCACCCGGTTCGAGCTGGTACCACTGACGCCTCCCGACGAGACGACCGTTCCGGTTTCCAGTTGATTGCTCGTCACGGTTGAGTGAGCGACCGTACGTACAGTGGCAGCTTCCGCCTTGATCGGACCAGCCCCGCCCGTCTGCGAGGCACCAGCGGCGGCCATGGCAACCTTCTTGAAAGCAGCTCGCTTGAACCCCTTGACACCGACAGATCCATTTCCAACCTGTAGGACGGTGTGCAAGTACTCGTCATCCTTGACGGCATCTGCTAGGTCAGCAAGAGAATTGATGTCTTCCTCCTTGCGAAGCCATTCGCAAAAGTCGACAGCAGATCCTTTCAAACAAGATTTGTTCGCCTCAAGAAAGGCAAGCAAGCTATCCTTCTGCCCCTGTCCGCTCGGAATTGCAGCCACCCCAGGCGATACCTGAGACATGCCCTGCTGCTGCTGGGCCAAAGGCTGATGCATCTGCTGCTGCAAAGGCTGCTGGTACTGCTGAAGACCCTGCAAAAAACCAAGGCCGGCCGTACTGGAAGGCGTCTGCTGCAGAGGAGGCTGCTGCTGTGGCGTGTGAGCAGCAGCTTCGTTGAGAAGCGCAGAACCCATGAGGCGCTGGAGGTCCGACATATCGTTGTTCAAGTCCAGATTGATGGCAGAGCCAAACGGAGCCAGGGAGGCTCCGCCAAATGTAGACCCGCCAATGGTGGCTCCACCAAAGGCGGCTCCACCAAGACCGCTAAACTGCTGCTGGCGAGGTTGCTGCTGATGTGCAACCGGGGATCCACCGGTGAGATTGTTGTATGCCTGCTGCTGCTGCTGCTGCTGCTGCTGCATAGTTGCCCCCATAATAGTTCCCGGAGGAGGCGCAAGTCCAAGTGGGAGCCTCGTGTCAAGCTGTTGCTGCGGCAGTATGGTGCTGACACTGGGCTCCGATACAACAGACTGGATATCGGTGTTGATCTCCACACGATTAGGAACGTCAGTCGCGACGTCGGGAAATGTCGAGGGTGCCGTAGCGACAGGCTTAGGGGCGGGCGGGAAATGATTGGTAGCAATAGCGGGAGGCGATGCGCCTTTAGACGAGGGGACAGAGGCAGGGGTCGCCGTCGCGCTACTTGTAGCCGTGGGAGCTGGAGTAGATATCGCTTTCACGGGGGAAGCTGCCGTTGGCTTCGGTGGCGTCTGTGTATTGGGCACGGCAGCGGGCACCTGTTTCTTCACCTCAAGTTTCGCCTCGTCTTTCATTGCGAAGTCATGCGCATGGCCAAATTCATAGACAATGTCCTATGGAGTGCAAAGTCAATGGAAGTGGACGAAATAGTAGACACATGAGATGTGAGTATACAGTGAAGAGATGGCATTCGCTAGCAATTGAATTACAGGGGTAAAATTTTAATATTACTGTCCTTCTCACCTTGATCATCTCCAAAGCGCGGTCGACCATGTCCGGGTGGCCAGATACATCCACGAGGCGCATTTCATGAGGCGTCATACTCTCCTGGTCGATCCAGATGTTGCACTTGGTGGCACGGTGGATCTTCTGAATGTTGGCGCCTCCGTGTCCAATGACGCTGCCCACGATCTTGGGAGAAATTTTGGCCGTCTTTTTGATGAAGCGAGGCTTGCGGTTGGCACGGGCGCTCCGAATCTCCTCCGCGGTATGGTAGAAATTGCACTTGTCGGGAAGGAAGCGGCACTTTGCACCATCGCGACAGGAGCGGTGGGATTGCGCGGGCGACGGATTGGACGAGGGAGAGGCCGACACTTGAGACAGGTCTTTGATGACCTTAATCTTGGGAGCAGGCGCGGCAGCCGGCTTCGGAGGCTCCTGCTTCTTCGCTACCAACGTCTGAGCCTGCGCCGGGGCCTTCCGAGCCTTGACCTCGGCAAATTCCCCATTGGCTGGACGCGCCTGCGCCTGACGAGTCGCCGCTAGAAGCTGTTCCGAGGGCGCCATGTCGCCCCGGGGAGTTTCACACACATTGCAGCTGTCGCTGCGAGCAAGAGATCCGGTGTGGAGGAAGGTACAGGCGCCGCACGTCCATTCACCCGGCCGGGCAACGGCAGGAGCTGAGGTAGCGGGCGGCTCCTCCTCCGCCATTTTTTCCACGAGACTGAAAAGGTTTTTGGCCAGAATTGACTTGACTTCCCCCGTTTCGTGGCAAATAACGTGGTAACGATCCTGGCCACTGCTGTCGCCAAAAGTAGAGCTCCGCCCCTTGATGGTGGCAGTAGTGCCATTGAGGTCTTGGACGGCGGCATTCTTCAACCCATCGATCCGAATGACGGCCCCGGTCGTCAATCCCCTCCTCTCATCGGCCAGCCGCTCGGCATTGGCTGTGAAGGCACTGCGTTCCTCGGCGAAGAATCTCTGTTGCCGGAGGGCTCGTTCCTCGGCCTGCTTGCGCTCGGCCTCGACCTTGGCCTTCTCATCCGCCTCGCGCCGGAGACGGGCCGTCTCGGCTCGGACGGCTTCTTCGGCATCAACCCGACGCTCCTCGAGGGTCTTGATCTGCTTGGTGCTAAATATATCGCTGCGTTTTGCGGCAGCTTCCAGAATGTCCGAGTCCAGTTCCAGAGCGCCGTACTGCTTGCCCTTACCCTCGGCGAGCAACTGGTACAACCGATTTGGCTCGCCACCCATTTTGGCGAGGAAATCGGGAGTGCACTTCTCGAGAAGAGCTATGGCGCCACCTTCCTCGATGCACGTGGCGATCTTACTTTTGAAGGATTGCAGGGCATCACGCTTCTGCATGGCCGAGAGTGTTTTGTCCAGATCGGCCTTGGTGGGCTTGGCCTCTTCCAGAACTGCGGCCAGTTCGGACAGTGCCGACGCACTGTCACCGGAGGAGAGGGTCGGGTGCTCCGTGACCAAACGAGTCAGCCGGGAATGCGTCGACCGAGCCTTGGCCAGGACGGAATGCAAATGCCAGTACTTGTTCTCTAGATCCTGGCGGGTCCGCCCGCTGTTCGGTCCGGTAATGCCCCGGAGGCCGCGCAGCGTCTTGACAATGTCGGCGGTGCGGTTCCGGGCCAGGTCGCTCCATTCCACCACGTCGGCCATGCGCTTGATGGTCTCGTTGGACGTAACGTCGATGGTGGCCTCGTACGAGTGGGGCGTTTTGACGACTCGGCCATGGATGTTGAGCCGGGCGTACCACTTGAGGTACCACACGCCTTCCTCGGGAAGACAGACGGTCGTTTGGATGGCATCAATGCCGACGGCATCGGCATTGGGATCGTTCATATCGACGTAGCAGATTTCTTTCTCCCGATCTAGGAAGGCGGCATCGCCCACCACGTGGACACTGTCGCAGTACTGGAGGAACTGGTACTGATCCCCCGGCAGTGGAAGACTGATCCTGACGAACCTGTCGGTGAGGGAAAGGATGGTAATCCGCGCCTTGCGGGGAGTGTCGTGAGCGATGCCACCAGTCAGGGCCAGGGGCTTCCCGCCCAGACCTGCCCTCTTTTCGTCGTTGGCGGCATTGGTAGCTTCTTCGGTGAAGTTGATCAAAGGATTGCTCGCCACCCAAGCGTCGTGATTGCTCTTGGGATCATTGATCTTGCGATTGTTTCTACGAACTGTGTCGATGTATGCTTTCAGATCGGCGCCGGATGGTTCGATCTCATTGCCATTCTCGTCCTCCTCCTTCGGCATGGGGGGGACGGGAAGCTCGCCAACCCGAATGGTAACAATTCCCAGCATTTGATCGATGTACTTGCGCCTACTGATCGGATTGCGCAGGTAGTTGCGAGCCTCCGTCAATGCCTCGAAAGCCGGCCGGGCCTGCTCCCCCACCCGGTCGGGATGGAGCTTGATGCTCGATAGCCGATAATGCTTGTCAACGACCCGCGTCAGCCGCGCCTCGATATCGTCGGCAATCCTCTGGGCGATGGCCAGCTGCTGCTTGGGCTGATCGAGGTCGTACGTCGTCTTCTTGTCGTCGTCCTTGACCTTCTTGACCAGGGCCTTGCACTTGGCCACGGACGTTGCCGCCTTGCCCTCCTGCAGAAGGAGGGAGTGCAGATCGTCGTGCTGGGGACAGAACTCGACGATGAAGGGGAGCTGCAGTAGATGCTTGGGAGCCGGGTCGTCCCTCGGGATGACATGGGCGAGCAATTCCTGTTGCTGCTTTTGCTTCTCGGCCAGCTCGGCCTGCATTGCCTGCATCTTGGCGATCTTGGCCGCGTTCGAAATGTGCCCATCCGACTCCGCGAGGCCCAGGAAATGATCCTCATCGTTCAGCTTGAAGGGATCTTCGGACTCGGCTGTTCAATTCCGATTCATTTGAATCGAATCGAATCGCATGTGCATTGTATCGGATATGCCAGAGAGGAGAGGTGGTTAATAAGAGCATACGCATACAGTCCACCGCCATACGTACCGTGGAAAATAAAAATGATGAATGAGAGATGTTGCACCGCACCAGCCAAAGACGGCCAGGTCAAGCCGTCCTTTTCACCCAACAAAAATGCCTCAAATCCCGGTCCAGATACCAGTGATTTCAGGCCCGAAGGACAACAATGCACACCCGGACAAGCAAGCACAACAACAAAAACAGCGGCGTCCGTCTGAATCCACAACCACAAGTGCCAAGGCCCGCCCAGCCAGGTTTCCTTTCCGGCGATCGGCCGTCCAGAACAAAAGGTTCCCCGCCCCCCGCGGACACACAAAACTCACCGGACGCGGCCTTGGCCGCCTTGGCCTTCTCGTTCTTCTTCTTGGCCGCCTTGGCCTTGGTCTTGCGGCCCATTGTTATTGGCGATGCGGTACGTTCGTCTGGGAGAGTGGCGCGTGGGTATCGGTACTCTTCACCGCCGGCATTATTGAGTGCGACGAGCTCGGCTCGTTCAGATTGCATTGGCCAAAGATGCTGATCCAGCATGAGCTTCTGAATGACACACATCGAAACACCCTTTATTCATTCGATTCGATTCAGGAATTCCTCCTCTCTCTTCTACATGTAGACTAGAATCTAGATCTACTCTTGTACGAGTACACATTAGATTTCTACATGCGCCTGCAGCGGTTAACTATTATGCGATACGCTCCTTTATTAATATCTTCGGAGTGCGGCACAAGAGGTTGCACTCGGCTATAGGAATTCCTATAGTCTTGGCAGCCTTTCAGATCATTTTTCATTTCGGACTGCAATACTTGGTAAAGTCGGGCAAATCATCCGCCGCAACTCCCTTATGGAACGGACTGCGGTCCGTCAAGGCAGCCTCCAGCACCCGTCCCACGCAGTTTCCTCCCTCCTGATGCGGGAACATGTTGTTTGTGGCATGGCCGGCCCGTTCCTTGACGCAGTAGGAAAGTGTAAAACGATTCAGGCTGGATCGGCATTCCGCATCTCTGGCCGCCCTCACCTCACTGTACGCGAGCTGATGACAATCATGAAAGTCCAGACCGCGTCGCATGTCGTAGACATGGATCAGCTCGTGGACCAGCACCTCCTGGACCTCGGCCGGACTGTGCAGCCGGTTGGAACACAGGACGATGGAGAGGGGATTCGGTCCCCGCACGTACGCCCTCGCGCCGCCCTCCGGTCCGGTGTTGCTGCACTGCTGACACGCGATGGAGACCGATATGGACTCATCGTCGTTGCTGCCAGCATAGTCATCCCCATCGGCATTTGATTGGGCACCCTCCTTTTGTACCGCCGAAGTTGCGGCGACTGCCATCCCGCCGCCGTCCAACATCGGTACATTCCCAACTGCTGCCTCTGTCAACCGACGGCGGATGTTCATCAATATGGTGTTGGTATTGTTCTGCGCCCCCGCTGCTGCATCGATGTGCTGTATTGTTTGCTGTCGCTCGCTCGGCTTGTTGGCGGAAGCCTCCACAGCGGCGCCCTTCACCCGCGGAACAGCCGGAACAGTAACATGGGACTCGACGGCAGGATTGCCGCCGCCCTCCTTATTGTGCACAAGAGTTGCCGTGGCGCCCATGGCATCAAGAAGGGACCGCACTGGACCATCGGGGGTTGTAGTCGCCGACGTGAGGGCTTCGGCCAGGTAGTTTGCACATCGCAGACAGCTTGGTTTGAGACCGGAGGAATTGCTGTCAGCCGCCTGAGCCTGAGCTGGTGCCGGTGGCTTCGCCGCATTCGGTACTTCGGCGTCAAGATGTTCGCGCCCGGTTTCGCTTTTGACAGTCGGTCGAGACCGCATGATATGTCGCAAGCCAATCTCCTAATGCTAATAGTGTTTCGCTGTTGGCAACTCTGATCAGTAATAATATGATAGCACCGACGCGAGAATGCCTCTCAGTCAGCCGGGCGGTGAGCGGTGAGCCGGTGGAACACTTGTTCGATGTGCTTCAGTGTTTTTTGAGGACTTGTGTGGCGCAAACCGCCAACACCGTGATACCGCGTACCGCGATGCAGATTGCAGCAAGATGGCAAGATCGCAAGATTACCTCCCAGTCAAGGACCGACGACACTTATTACTGTAGACGATAGACGCTACAAGAAGGGTACGCAATTAAGTGAACCTAAAGTTAGCCGAGTATACCATGTGCTACAAATAAATAATGCAGCCGCCTCGCCTCCCAAGCAATGTTGCGCTCCCAACGATCTCCCTGGCCATCGTCGGAGGCATGGTCCTTCTCGTCTCGGCCTACGTTCTCCTCCGATGGATGCACGCGGCTCGGGCGAAGCTTCGGGAGATCAAGGAAAATGCTCCGTCGCTTCTCATGAAGAGGGTGAGACTGTCGGATGGTGAGCGGCGAACGATGCGTTCCAGTCTCCAGATACCGCGGGGTGGGACTGCCTCCACACCGCCTGCACCCACCTATCGATACCTTCAACTGGCTCACAGCCTCGACCTCACGGAGAGCTACGTGAAGAAGATGCGACGCGAGCATGGCCTCGAGGTCATGTCGCTGGGAGAGTACCTGTCGAGCCTCCGTCCCGCTGGACCGACCAAGTCAGCTTCGTTGAAGGACGTGGAAATGCTGATCGGCGCTGCGTTGCTGCGGACGCTCGGTCCATCGGTCGGGACGGCGCTTCTTCCCGTGCTGGGAGTTTTGCCAACCGCCCTCAAGGCCGCGGCTGGTATTGGTGGCGTCGCCGTCGCGGCGACGGCGGTGGGCACAGCTGGTCATGCCGCCGCGGATGCAAATGACAGCGAGACGACGGCGAAGGGCAAGTCCATCGGGGAGCGAGTCGCGGTGGATACTCCGGCTGCGGTCATCCGGGCGGTGGGCGGCCTATCCATCTTGCAGATCGCTGGAGCGGCCGATTTGGCGTCAGCCGTGGCGCGAGTCAGAAGCGGATGGGATGGATACAGTGCTCCCGAGGACTGCCAGGAGCAAGCACCGATGAAAGGAACCGCTGACAGCGACTCGTTTTCAGATGTGCCGACTGATCCGCTCAAAATCATGCGAAGAGGAGAGACGAGTCCATCGACGTTCCCATCGGAATTGCTGCCGAATCCATTCATCTTGTCCAAGCATTGGAAGGCGGCGATAGATGGCATGGTGGACATCACGAGATCCAAAATTGGTGAGAATTATGACCCGGAAGAGCACTCCATCCCCATCCCAGCTCCATTACGCGATGCTCTTCTTCCTGACCTTCATCTGGGCTGCCCGGTCCGCTGCTTGCAAACGAATCGAGAAGTGTTGGAAAATAGACTCCTGTGTATCCTTCTCAATAAGTTGGCCACAATTGATATTCTGGACGAGGTCGTCGATGAGGAAGGCAGTTGTCCCGCCAATCCATTTGTGGTGAAAATTGACGAAGGCGCATCTCCGATTCATCGACCCGATGCCCTCATCCAAGCGTTGATGGAGTGTGGTCACCAAGTCGAGGCGACTGTTACTACAAGAATTACTACCTTTGGTCTTCGTCTATGTGTCAAAGACAAAGTGGAGAACAGTGAAGGAGAAAAAGAAGTGAAATGGATCCACATTCCGATCGGCTTCGATCTTCGCAGCGGCCTTCAGCATCCTATTTCTGGGAGGAATATCTCGGCCTTCATCACCCACGGCGCCGTTGATTTATCCGTCAAGGGTTCGCTCCTAAAAAATGTAGCACTGCAATACTACCACAATCAGGACGGATTTGATGGCTGGAGCAGCGGGCATTACCCCGAAGCTGATTGGGCTGAGCGGCCTCCATATTCGCGGAAGCTATGTGACCCGATTCGGATGGCTCGCCTTGCTGGTCTCCTTTCTTGCTGCGAGAATTCGGTTGGCTCCAAGCTGCGTCTTCCGCTTGGAGGCTATGGACTAACCGGTTGCTGCACCGACTCTGCTGCGGCCATTGAATTTGCCCTTACCGGATCGACGGGAGTATACCCTCTTCTGGGTATAGGGTCGTACAAAAGTCACGTGGTTCGCCGAGCTGACGAATTGCGCAAGGTTAGTGAACGTCGAAGACTTGCAAAAGCAAAGAAATCAACACAAGGGACCGACGACGATGTCATATCTCCACCAAGCGAAGTGGTGGAGGACGCCGAGGCACTCCGATTGGCTCTGAAAGATTTACCAAACGACATACACCCTCTTCCGTCGACTAACTCTAGCACTGCGAAACGCATCTTGAGTTCCTGCGTTCCAGCAAAGGATCCAGCGTTCCAATTGATGGTAGATGAGCGCAGGATTTTAGAGGGCATTGCATCAGAGTCCTGAGGAGTGAAGTGAGTCTATATTGTGCGTTATGTGGTGAGTATGCGCTACATGTATGTAGTATGTTGTATTGATTCTTCGTATTATTAGTTATCACTCATCACTTATATTTCATTCTGCTTTCGTCCGTCCCTTGCTTTCATCCATCTCAGTTCATGCCAAAGGATCTGCATCAGTCATATTATTGGCAAAGAACGTAGACCCGCGTAGGTACCGAAGACTGTCGTCGCTATCGAAGCAGTTTCCACCTTGGCAGCATTTGCCACACCACGCTTCTCCGTATCCACAATGTCCCCAGGCCGAACAGCAAGCCGAGCTGTCAGCACAAGGCTTTTCTGCCCCACAATCACCTGTGTAGGCAAAGCATTCACCCTCCTCTGACGGTTCCGGCGTTGGCACCGAAGACGGAGCCGGGGTAGGTGGGCAGCACACGTCGCCTGGATAGGGGTGGCCCGCGTCAAAGCATGACTGCTGGCAGAACTTTTCTCGGGTCCAGAAGGTATAGTACGAGCTCTGATCGGTGCAGCGGTAGGGGATGAAGTCCCAGCTATCGCAGTATTTATCGTTGGCAACCATCCAAGGCGTTCTCTCGTCGTGACATTGGACGCAGCTGGTGCTGTCAGGAACAACTTCAGCGGGCGTTGGCTTGCTCGTCGGACTCGGCGATGGGTGCGAGGAAGGCGAAGAAGAGGGCACATGCGAAGGCCATGGACTCGGCGACGGAGTGGGAACAATGTGATTTCGAGGAGTGACTTCCAAACAGCACTTCTTCGTGCTATCGTAGGGAAATCCAGCGACATAACATCCCAACTCGCAAAAGCGATTTTTGATCCAGGCAGGGCGTTTGTCGTAGCAAAGATCCTCAACCTTGTGCCAGTCGCAAGTGCGTCCTCTTACCCGCATGCCGCCGGAAGGTTCATTAGTACAGGAAACGCAGTCTTCTTTCGTGTCCGATGCAACGGCATCAGTCGGAAGTGCCGAAGGGATACTACTGGGGAGGGCAGATGGATTGATGGATGGTAGCGTCGTCGGACTCATGCTCGGGAGAGGCGAGGGTACACCACTGGGTAGAGAAGACGGATTTGCAGAAGGTTTCGTCGATGGAGCAGCTGTGGGCGAGGTGCTTGGATCTGACGACGGGGACGAGCTCGGCGATGACGAGGGACTCGAAGAGGGTCGTGCGCTCGGGCCATCCGTAGGACTTGCAGTAATTCCACAGCAGACCGCGCCTTCATCGCTTTCATAAGGATGACCGAGCTGGACACAAGTGAAACGGCAGAACTTATTCGTTTCCCAGTACGTAGTTTTGCTTTGGCATCTAGTGGAGACGTAACTCCATGTTGAACACTCTTTGGCATTATCGATCATCCAAGGCGTTCTCTTGTCATCACAAATGACGCACTTGTTGTCATTGCGATTGGCACTCTCAACCGCACCAGCAACAGGACTAGTGGAAGGAGCAGAAGTTGGAGGCATAGTCGTTGGAGGAAGAGGGCTCAGCGAAGACACCTGCTTTGCCTGCTGGCAACAGTTACTTCCCTCGTATGGATACCCTAAATTGGCACACGAGGCTTGGCAGAATCCTTGACTCAACCAATACTGCGACTTGTCCGCGCAACGTTCAGCCGTTAGGGACCAGGATGCACACTCTTTGGAATTGATAGACATCCAGGGCGTTTCTGTATTCCAGGATTGATGGCGGATTGGGGTGGGGGATTACAAATGTAGGAGATTTTGAGTAAGTCAGTGTGAAACTCGAAAAAGGAAATTAGAAAATTGATAGATATGTTCTACATTTGAATAAAACTCACCCTCATTGGTGCACTCTTTGCATTGCACTACAGGAACCGGGATAGGATCACCTTGGTTATCGTTCCTGTTATCAATTGGCTCAGGATCTGTTGGCACGACGTGGCTTATCGTAATAACCGTGTGCTGCGTCGAGACTGGATTTGTTTCGTAATTGTAGTTTTTGACCTTGGAATCCTTACTCAATTTGCGAGGCGACCCAGAGACGGAGAGGGCATTCTCGGCGAACACATAGAGGAGGATCGATACGATAGCAAATTTCATGATTATGTTTCCGGAGGAGGAACGTTGATTGGAATGCAGAAGCTCGAATTGTGAGAGGGAAGAAGTGAGCTCGGTCGGCGAGACGATGAGTTGTTGATTGCGAAGAAGACCCGGGAAATTTCGCCAAATGAGTCTTGTGGGCGATGATTGATTCACGGCTACAAAACGAGTAATATCAGCAATGATACAGAGGTGGATCCTACGTGTTGTGTGTGGGGCGGGGGGCCATCCGTTGATTTGCAGCATTCATTCCCACCGGCGACATTTTCGGCGATCCGGGATCCGCTGTTCTGCAGCAAAGCTTGGCCTGCTCGTTTTTAGTCACACGGCGAATGAATCAAAACAGTACAATCGCCAGACATGATAGAGACAGATCATCAAGTGCCGCCACACTGACTGCCTCCTGAGTGTGCTATTCGTGCCGGTCCTCTCTACTAGCTAGTAGTCGTACATGCTACGCAAGCCTATTTGGTAGATCTGGCTAGTGGGGGTAGTAGATGCCTAGCTAGGTAGCTAGTAGCTGGTAGCTAGGCTATGCTATGTGGTTACATTATCTGATATTATCTGATTATCGGTAAATCGGCCTGCATGCTCGATCCATCCCGGTCTTTCGATCGCGGGAATGTTCATACAAATATATTATATATAAACTATATAATAATAAGAGTGCGCCT
>Ga0115006_10002645_pt1 | contig 11854 bp, 15 predicted proteins | sample ArcOceMetagenome_3_FD_88943 | JGI IMG/M metagenome (GOLD analysis project Ga0115006, IMG submission 88943) | Marine eukaryotic phytoplankton communities from Arctic Ocean - Arctic Ocean- Svalbard ARC20M Metagenome | ecosystem: Environmental > Aquatic > Marine > Oceanic | place: Arctic Ocean...
GCAGAAAGGGCCAAGGCGGAAGCGGTTGTAGAGGCGGCGGAGCGAGCAGGGAAGGGGGCGCAGGATATGACCAGGTTAAAGGGAGAACTGGAGGGGGCTCGGCGGGAAATCTCGGGATTGAGGGAGAAGCTTGTCGCTGCGTTGAAGAAGTCTGAGATAGATGTCCATCCGCTCAATGAAAAAATCGCTGATTTAGAGCAAAGATTGAGCGACACAGAGGCCGAGGCTTTGCGTCTGCAAGGCGACATCTCTGTCGCTGAGGCCCGGATCACCAAGGACACGTCGACTTTGACAGAAATGGAGGCAGCCCTTGCGGAAATGAAGAGGGCAGGTGATGAGCTCGAGCTGCAGCTCGAAGATGAGCGTAGCAAACACCTGGCAGCACTTGAAGTCGCGTGGGCGGAGACTCGCGCTCTCAAGGCTGAAGTCGACGCCCTGCAGAGCGAAGTGGCGGCGAAACAAATCACAGCGCTGACTCGGGCACAAGCCGTGGTGATGCGGGTGCAGGATGATGCCAGCATGCGGCTGAAAGAGGCCGCAGCAGTGCTGGCAAGGAAAGATGACGAGCTGCGCGACACACGTTTTAAGTTGCGCGAAGTTTCGTTGACTGCTGCAAAGTCGTCGGAAAAGTTGTCTGCTATCTCCGCCAAGGAGGCTGAGATTGCAGAGCAGGCAAGGCAGATTGCTGATCTGAAGGAGGTGTGTAGCGTGTGAGCGAGTGCCTGCGTGCGTGTATGTGTTTGTGTCGTGAATGTTTGATGTGTTTGAAGTCCGGTGGCACATTTTGACAAGCATGTGGCGAAAACAGATGGAGAAGCTGGCCTCCCTGAGGGCTGCAGCGGCAGCCAGGGCCGCCTCGTCATCAACCTTGGAACTCGAGCAGGAGAAGCAGACACACAACAATATGATGGGAAAGCTGCAGCGGTGCAGAGAGCTGAGCAAATCGTTGTACGCTCGCCTGCGGCAAGATGTTCTGGAGATGAAGACTAGCTTCGATAGTCATGGTCGGAGCAGTGCTGATGCTTCCAGCAAATCTACGGTACACTCTGCCTCCCAAGGACACCATCGCTCTCTACTGAGATGCCAAGCCAGTTTACGCTTGCGCGGTGACTGTCTGAGACTGTGCTCAGTGCTGATCACATATTTACATTTGCGTTTTCATTGTTTCCTCTGGTGTCTGTTATCTCTCGTGCTCGCTTTCTCTCTCGCCTGCAGGTGGGACTGATGTTCAATGGAGCTGGGATAGTAGAGTCGATGCTGCCAGGTGGACCCGCGCATGCGTCGCAAAAAATCGACAAGGGCGATCGCATTGTCCAGGTGGACGGTAACGAGGTCGTGGGATCTGATCTCTTAACCGCGATTACCGGGTCTGATGTTCCTGGGTCTGTCGTCAACTTCACATTAGAAAAACGCAAGGTTGTTTTTCGCGGCCGTGTCTTGTGCTTTTGGCCATGGCGTCTTTTGGCAGCAGACTGTCGAGTAGAAATCTGAGATCGGGGCTGATTGCTGTGTTGTGTCTATTTCGTGCAGGGAGGGTTCCAGGAGGTCTCGCTCACCCGAATGTCGACCGCCAAGGTGGCACACGTTCGTCGCATTTTCACGAACTTCACCGAAATGCACGACAAGGCCAAAAAGGAGGGTGATGACGATTCCGTTTCTATGGTGCGGAAGACTCTGGACTTGTGGGAAACAACACTCATGCATCAGCACGACCATGACAAGCAAGTCACCGAAAATGTTCACAAATTGCAGGGCGAGTGTGGCATCTGGATGCTCGAGCTTTCCTCGCTGCTTGCCTCAATGAGTCAATTGCTGGGTGTGCCCGATGATGGCGAGACTGAGAGTGCGGAGCCCTCGCCTGCTTTCGCACTCATCAGTCCGCCAATGGTTTCTTTCACCTCCCTCTCTAAAGACCACGATAATGGAGATGATGAAGATGACGATGACGATGACGATGACGAGGGCGAGGGGTTTGAGTTGTTTGAGACTCCTCGTGGGTCGAGATTTGAGGATGATAGCCGCGATGACATGCCTATTACTGAATTTTCTAGCCGTAAATCTATGACCACGCCAAGCCTGCAATTCTCACAGCGGAGTGCGCAAAAAGGCAGCAGCAGAGGACGCAATGTCAAGGACCTTTTACCCCAATTTGATGACACGGATGAATCACTAGTTGAGGCATGCAAGCGCGTGTGCGGCAAGCTAGAAGAGGTGCTGAGGGCCGATGTACTTTCCGTGCCGTCGAACACGATTTCTGCCGGCTTTGCAACAAAGTCTACCGTGGGGATGATGCTTGTGGGTAGCAAGATTGATAATATGGTCATCGGCGGACCGGCTTACAACAGCCAGAAACTGAGCAAAGGCGATGTGCTGCTCAAGGTGGACGACTTAAAAGTAGATGATGAGAGGCTGCATGAAATGCTCATCGGACAAGATATTCCCGGCTCCTCTGTCAAGCTGACCGTGAGGGATGCCGTCTCGGGACAGCTCAAAGAAGCCACCCTGATGCGCATGGCCACGTCTGCGATCGCAGATCACGTGCGAATTTTTGAGGTTTTTGCCGCTCTGAAGGAGCAGCCGTTCTACGACAGCGACAGATTCGCTGCCTCTCTTGTGAACGAGGCCATTGAATTGTGGACGGGCATGCTGCTTTCCCAAGCTGAGCGAGGCAACACGGTGCAGGTCAATGTGCTTGACATGCAGTTTACGTGCCAACAGTTGCTGTCGGAGATGAAGGTGTTGCTCAACGAGGTGCACGTGCATGGCAGTGCTCCAAACCCTACAGCGGCCTTTCGCATCGGAGCCGATCTCTTCAAAACGCGCTGGGCACAAGCAGGTGAGAAAACTGGTGGAAAACGAGGTTTAACCAGGCCTGCAGCCTACACTGCGTCCCGAGAGCAGGATTTCGCCCGGCCCAAGGCCACGATTGACGATGACATGTTTATTGAGATGATAGAAGAAGATGAGGGTCCATATGCTGGAGACCCGCCGTCTTCTCCAGTGTCTCATGCGAGCGCGGACAGCATAGCGCGCTCCACGACCAGCAACGGATCGGCGGGTGTAGTGCGTCGGAGCTTCTTCTTTGGTGCTTAAACGCTCGCGGCCGATTGGCGAAAATGATTTGCAGCGCCACGAGTAGATGTCGAAAGACATGGCGATTGAGTAGGCGGGAAACAAGGAGGAGGAGTTGTTTTTAATGCATACTGTATAGAGGGACCCAGAGCGCCTGCGATTAATCTAGGGGGAATCGGAATTGGTGCAGGCACGGGATCGTTACGGGCAGGAGGAGGAGGAGGAGGAGGAGGAGGTTTTATTGACTGCCTATAACAAGTGGCAGAAGGTAGGTAAGCACAACGCCCTGTCGGGTAACACCACCCTGGGCGCTCGTGGCCCAGTATGCGCAGGGTGGCAAGAATGAAAGGGAAGGGAGAAAGAACAAACGCGCTGCCGCTGCGGCAGCGCGCATTTATGTGAAACGTAAAAATACTGATAATAATAAAAGTAGATGTGTGTCCTGTCAGCGGACCCCTGGTGATGGCAAATGTGTGCTATATTACCAGTTGAGAGAGGAGGCATGAGAGAGGACACGAAGGTTGTTGGGGAGTCGTCGCAAGATGGTGTTCATTGTCTTCGTGCAAAATCAATAAAAAGGAGTCTGATTGGGCATTCATCATGACAAAACTGCGATGGAAAGCTGACACCTCTTGACCATCTGTGTAAGCTCTGCCTATCGCAGTGGCATCATGCGCAAACAAGCAAGCTCAGGTCTGATAGGATTCGCCACAGCGCCCCCCGTCTGCGTCTCGACGGTTGCTGCACAGGCTTACAAAATTAGTGACGGCATCACGCAGCTTTGGAGCCGGGGGATGGGAGAGGGGGAATGGGAGAACCTGCTCCCGTGCAATAGAGTTCGCAGGTCTTTTGCATTCCAGGGCAAGCTGCCAAAACAGATCGCAATCCTTGTTCGCTTGCGATGACGTAGTAGTCCTCATCCTCCTGGTCCTGTTGAGGATCGAAAATAAGCCGAAAACCAGGAAATTATCAGGAGGAGTGATAGGCAAGGTCGAGCAGAAAGGTAAAGCAATGAATAATTTGCACGGCAGGAGATCAACCTTAGCCATGAGCTCGACCGAGCGGGCTTCTAGACCGAATTCCGCTGCAATCGTCTCCTTGAGCTCTTGGAAAGTAATGCTCAGCTTGAGGAGAAGCATTCTGGTATGATTCCATGGTGAGCTGTCAGAAATTGATTGAGATTCCTCTTGGATCACTTCGGCTTGCTTGACATCCTGCACATTTTCCTCTTCATTGGTAGTCTGGCTGGAATTTGTTTTCGCAGATTGGCGAATGAATTTCTTGGCCTCGGCCCAGGTCCTATCGCGCTGTTCCTGCTTCCACGCCTTCCACGTCATCTCGTCAAATACCCTAAGCTTAAAGCGCACCATGAGTTCCGGGAGGGGCCCAACTTTATCATACAGAAAGGAGGCAACCTTTTCCAGATGCTCCATTCTCTCTGGCTCCAGTGCTCGTCTCGGGTCCATCGGGGGAAGCTCTCCTCCCATTCGCGGGTCAGCCTCTAGGATGTCATTCTGTGAACGTCCATCACCGGTTCTTGACCTCTCAGGGCTTACACGTTCAGCTTGCCCAGCAGACTTGCTGTCAACACTGCCAACCGGCCCTACCTTGGAGATATGATACGCGGTCTTGCTGAGCTTGTCTACCCAAAATCCTTCAACTTCACCCGCGTCTTTCAATGCCATTGGTTCCAAATTACGTTTCTGCGCAATTGGACGCAAAGACGAGGGTGACTCAACAAATATCACAACGCAACAAAACCCGCATAGCGTTCTCAATGACAATAAGCACCTGGTCAGAAACATCGGCTATAATCCTGTCGAGCTCATAGTCATCATCAGCGCTGCCAGGGGTGACGCCGCGACTTGTAAACTCATCTTCCGACATGATTTCAGCAGGTCGCGAGTCTCTTTGCGCCATGTCGTTGTTCACGTTCTGTTCCAGGTGGGTGCTTCCAAAAGAAGAGGGCATGGTACGATTGAGCGATGCACTGAGACTGGACATCGGACTGTCGCTGAACATGGCTCTGAGCTCTTCTGCGCCGTAAGCACCTAGCGCGATCCGACCTGCTGGAGCGGAACGGACAACTGGCGCTTTTGTTGTTGTCGCGAAGCCAAACTTTACCCCTGCCCGGACTCCAGCGACAATCGTTGTTGGGCCTGCAACTACACCGCAGCCATAAGGGATACGGCCTTGATCAATTTGGCTATCGTTTGCGCTTGAAGATTTAGGTGCCGTCTTCTTCGAGTGACGCTTGTGCGAAATCTTACTACATGCGGCCAGATCCTCTCGGAATCGCACCTGTGTGGGTGTGGCATTCACGATTTGAGCAGACAAGGATACACATTCACAAGTAAAACAGCGAGCGTGGAGCAGCAAAAGCGCTGCGCGCTCTGAGCACCGTGAGATCATGATCCGGGCCGAAGGCTTGGCGGGCACCCTCAGCGGCTTTTCGATGAAATTCAAGAGCATCCGCGAACCGGTGCATCTTCTCAAGCACACATGCTGCATTGTAATTTGCAGATGCAAACTTTCCAATAGCATCCTTCACCCGCTCCTGCATTGGCACTTCTCGATTCACAAGACTCCATTTTACTTTTTCACCTTCATTCCCCGCTGTTGTTGGGGGCGGTGGCGCAGTTCCATCAAAACAAGGAGTTGGAGGCACAGTGGGTGGGGGACGTGATTTTTCTTCCTCCCATGCGTCGTTCAACGTCAGCAAGCGGTCTTCCAAGATATCTAGGAGCAGGCAGCGATTGGCAAAGAATGTATGTCAGCAAAAGCCCCGGATAACATGCCCCACGGCTCTGTCTGTTCACTCGCTGTTCGGGCACCAAAAAAACAAAAGCAGCACCAAAATGAGGGACAAAATCCACTTGCGATCAACTTTTACCCTTTACTGGGGGGGGGCATTCACCTATGGCACACCGCACATGCTGAAACGCCGCCTCAGGCCTCTCTAGGCGAGACAACACACGGCACAAGTTGAGGTGCGTTGCTGAAGGATCTTCCACCAGCTTGATGTGGAGTTCCAACTTGAGCGCTCGACCGAGAAATTCCAGACTTTTGAGGAGCTTATTCCTGCGCTCGTAGTAGCAGCCCATGTTGTTGAAAGTAATTGCGCGCAGGCGTTTGCTCGCCTCGTCGCTGACAGCGTCGCTACTATCCGTAGTCAGCAGTTGCGCTCTATTCAGGTAATCGTAAGCCAGCTTTGCGTGCACGTCGCTGCCATCAGACGTCATTGTGTTTACGAGGTGCATCGCGACGTTGTTGAGCATCAATACCAGCTCTTCAACATGCTCCTGCACCTGGGGCGAGCCCTTGCCGTGCAGCTCCTCACGCAACCACCAGCCGTGCTCCATCAGCGAGATAAAGGTCGAGTAGTCGCCTGCCTCCAGCAACTTGCTGAACCGTTCGTCGTCCTCCATCAGCTGGTTCTCGATCTGAGCTTCAACGACTTTGATGCGCCGCGCTAAGTCGGCCAGCATGGGCTTCTTATCTTTCAGCAGCTGCGTTGGCCCGCTCCCGTACTCCTTGTGCGCAGCGGCAAGGAACTGTTTGGCATCAAAGAGGGCTCTGCTCCACTCCCACACGGGAAACCGTGTGCGCGCCAGCGCGGCCTCTGCGCGGCGCACGATGCGGTCTCCGGTCTCTTCGCGGCTCGGGGCGCCTGACGACTGCGTTTTGCCACGATCAAGTCCGGGGCTCCCGGGCGGAGACTGCCTTTCTCTGGACCCTCTCGAAGCGCGCGACTCTGCTCTCTCCCACTCTTCGCCTGCCCCGGACACCGGTGCGTCAACGCGCGCGCGGCTTGCTTCACGGGGGCCGGGGGCATTGAGACCAGCGCGGCGCGCAGTTGGCTGCGCGCACGCTGGCGGGTGTGTGGGTCTGCACACGGCGCGACGCACAGCAGCGGCGGCGCTTGGCGCAGACCTGGTTCTTCGCCTCGCTCGCCATCTGCCTCCTCCCGTCGCTCCCCCGACGGGCCCGAGGCCCGCGAGCCCGGGGTGTGCGGGACGAAGACCTCGATGTGCGAGCTGCCGCCGTCGCCGCCGTCGCCGCCGTCGCCGCCGTCGCCGGCCATCTCGGAGGCAGCCAGCGGGCGAGCCGCTGGATCGTTCGTCAGGCCTATCGCGGCGCTGCTGGGCTGCGCATCGCCCCGGCACCACGGTCCACGTCGAGGTGCGCACGAACAAGAACGGCAGGCACTGCAGGCAGGCGCCGTGCGCTGGGCAGGGGGGCGAAGTTGGACCAGGCGGCAGCGGCGGGGGAAGCACCACCCGCGATGCCAAAGACGCGCAAGGGCGGCAGCGACGCAGTGCGCGACGGGACAGGCGCCGCGGAGGACGGGCATGTAAGCCCCGCAGAGTTGGCGCGTCAGATTTCGCAGGTGAGGGCATGCGCGATGCCGCCGCCCGCTGAACGCACGCCCGCGCGCGGGCACGCCCCGCTGGCGGCTCCTGGGGCGCGGTGCCCCGTGTCGGAGGTCCTTCGTGCTTGCCGAGTCGATCCTGATCGCAACACGGCGTGTGCGCTCTGCAGCTGGAGGAGAGGCTGCGCGTCGTGGAAGGGCGTGGCGACGTGCAGACAGGCCCATCGGCTCCTGAGAGCGACCTGCAGGCAAAGGTGACGGGCGGTGCGCGTGCAACCACAATCGCACGGCCAGCAGCCCTGCTTCCCGCGCGGCTTGCTATCCACGGTGCACCCTGCGGCTGACCGCGCTGCCGCGATGGCCATCGCCTGCGCACAGGTGACGGTGCTGGGAGAGAAGATGGGGTCGTTGCAACAGCGGCTGGACCGCCTGGACGAAAGCGTGGAAAGTGTCAAGTCGAAGACTGCCGAAACGGAGCGCCGGTGTGTGCGTGTGTGCAGCGCTCTGAGCAGCCCCTGCATCCTTGCAAAAAGTTGCGCTGACTGCTCGAATTGTGGCGATCAGGTTGAACGCAACGCTCGGTGAGCTCGTAGAATCGCTTCGCAGGGAGGTGGACGAAAAGCTGAAAACAGCCATTCCATCGTCGTCTCAGGATGACACCAAAGTTGCACTGCTCTCCGACCATATCACCGACCTTTCAGACCACCTCGCGGATGTGAAACGCGACATCGAGGAGATCACAATGGCGGCAGAATACGCCGCAGCCAAGAGTGCCGACTTCAAGAAAGAAGTTTCAGAGCAAATTCGGTCGCTGGAGAAAAAACAGAGCGAACTCAGCCAGCAGATGGAACATGCGTTAGAAGATTTAGGTCCTCGCGCATCGAGGGCAACCTTTCAGTCCAGGGAGGTCTCGATGCTCTCTGCCCAGCTCTCCGAGCTGGAAAAGGAAGTCGAATCGTCGCATAGAGAAAACGTCAAGAAGTTCAAATTGTTGACGGAAAAGATGGAGGTCCGCCAGGAGGTGGAGGCAAAGCTGAAGACATCAGCTGCCAGCGCGCAAGCACAAGCGCAACTTCAGGCTGATATAGAATCCGTTGCAGATGAACTTGGGGACCTAAAACAAATTGTGAAAAAGGATTCTGCGTCGCTGGCGGCAAATATCAAGCATACGTCAAAGCTGCTTCTCGACCTCTCTGACCTGAAAGCCAATGAGGACATGAAAAGCAAGCGCTGGGCGGAAAAATCTGACCTGAGAGCGCTCGCAGAAAAAGCTGACTTGCTTCCGCTCGCATCGGTAAGTACGTAGATACACCACCGTACGGTATCGTACGATACACGTGCCTGCCGGTGCATGGGCCGTCGATGTACCTTTTGCCGACCTATCATACGCGTGGACTCTACGTTCTGATCGCCTGCACAATGCGTATCCATTGCTTTTGTTTCGGCAGGAGGTGAAAGAGCTAAAACGGTCCGTCGAAGCTCTCGAGAAGAAAGTCTCGAAGACAGATTGCACCACCGTAGAGCAAAAACGAACAGACTACAAAGTCGGAAATTCATCCGTGCCCGAAACACGGGGAGGGGGGGGAGGACGAGGAGGATTAGGCGATGCATTTGCAGCCACGCGGCCAGAAATAGTAGCGGAGAGTGCAGGCGCCCATGAGCTGCAGAATGACCTCCCGATGGGTGCAGAGGCTTCTGTTGTCATGGCGAAGCGTAGCTCGTTTAGCCGAAACACGCCAGGAAAGCAACTGTCGTCAACCCTTGCTGGTCTGAATTCGAATGCATCCTTCTCTTGCCTGCTCCCTTCCTTCCCATGGTCTGCACCTGGCTCTACCTGCTCGTGAGACTTTCTCACACCCTTTTGTCGCCGTGTCTTGCTAATACACAGACAAGGAGCTGAAGGAAGCCGCGACAAAGCAAGGAGCAGACGACGTAGACACAGCAGACACAGCAGAAAGTGCAGAAGTTCAAGATCGGCGATCTGCTGCAAAACGAAATTCAAGCTCACTGCTCGACGGTCTGAAAGCTTGGCAGGTTTCCTTTCTGTCGTGTCTGGCTGCGGCAGGTCTTTGTTGCATGTAAAAAAATCAGGTATTGACGTGCTTCTGGCCCATTTGCTTACAGTCCTCTGAGACAGTGTCGAGGGGTATCAAAGAAGCATCCGACACGCTCAATGAGGGCATGAAGGAGGCATCCGAAACGCTAAGTGAATCCCTCAACAAATCAATCGAATTTGTGTCGAGTCCTATGAAGCAAGCTGCCACCCAAGAATCTCCAGACGACAATACGGAAAACACAGAAGGCGCAGACAAAGGCAATGAAGAGACTGGAGGAGGAGAGGAACAAAAAAGTGGAAGTACTGAACAGAGAATGGTTGTAGACAGACGTAATCCCAAGAGTGATACAATTGCCAATGACTTAAAAAAATGGCAGGTTGTGACATGTTTTGAAAGTTCAGAACGCCTTCATTGCTTTTGCTATCGTTTGCCCTTCCTTCAATCCCGTTCTTTCTTTCTCCCTTTGCATTTTCGCGATATGTGTATTTGTCAAGCTTGCTGCCTGATTTGTGCAAAACCTTCTTCTGAACTACTGTCGATCTTGGCCAGTCCTCAGAAAAATTGTCACAGGGCATCCAGGAAGCATCAGCGACCATTGATAAAACTATTGGTTTCTTCACTAGGTACGTTTTATCGATCCGATGGACTAGTCATGCATTTTAGATTTCTTGTCTGCCTCATGTTTGCCCTTATTTAGAACAAGATGCTCTCTTGCTTTCGTGCTTCTGCGTCATCTTGCTCGTGCGAACAGATGCACACTTCTGCTCTCTGTCTGTGGTTGGCATGTTATCGATCCCCATTATCATCCTTCTTGTCGTTTGATGTTTGTTCATTGTATTTACGGATTCGTGTCTGCCCAGTCCGATCGTGGGCTTTTGGAATGATTTGACAACGGACTCCAAAGGAAAGGATTCGATTCGAACTGCTTCTGGCTCGAAAGCAGGCAGCGTGCATCCTGGCAGGAGATACTTAGGAGGACCCAGCAGAGCCCTTTTATCAGGCATCGTTTGCTCTTGAATCTGTTGCCAGATATCACTCTGCAAGCGTCACATCCTGTGCATCCTAACACACGTATTGCAGCCATATCCTGTCACGAGAAGATACAGTGACGCTCGCACGATTGCTGTGCAGCAATTGAAACACCAGACGAAGCGTATGGATCCTTCAAGTCATCATCACGGGTCTCTTCAAAGGCACCGAGCAACGCCGATGATGTAGCCCGCGATGGTGGGGACTTTGGCCTGACAACGCCAAGAAGTGCACGAGGTGGTCCCGTGACGCGCTTTTCGCGACGCAAGTCAGTTGGAGACGGAGCTGGGTTGAAATCGAGTTCAAAATCAGCATCAAAACTCGTCTCGCCGGACATGGGAAAGCCGTTTTCTCCAATGGCCAAAGGCAGGCACTACCTCAAGTCTGACGACTAGAGCCAGCTCCGTATCGAGCCTGTCGATGTTTGGCACGCATGGCACCCTGAGTGTCCAAGGACATGCACGCCTGCGAACGACTGCGCAAAGAGACAGAGATTTGAGCCAACCTGAGGCAGTGACTAAACCTGAGGAAGTGACTAAAGCAATGAGACTTTGTCGCCGCTATTTGCTCCTCAGAGGGAATCCTAACAGGATACGGCGGTGCGCCCTGGGGATTCAACTTTTTCTAAGATGCGATCTTGCCTGATAAACGTCAGACAGCTAGTAGTCCATCACTCTCAGCGCCGCAATAGCCTGTCTGCGTGACTCCCTGGCATACGACTGTGTCGTCTCATCCCCCTGCTGATGCTGCTGCCGCCTTCCGGCCCGAGGCTCCACAGTCCTGGCTGTCCAGTAGTGTGAGACAAACCCTTGCAAATCACGAGCGCATAGCAGAGTTCAGTAAGTCAGGAGATTGGCGTCGGAGGTTTTGGGCTGGAGATCTCTCATGTGTCGCTCCTCTGCCCCCCTCGAGCTATTCAGTCCATTGCAGGACATCTCATTTCAAACATTTGTCCTGAACGAGACTGTTCCGAGTCAACGACGTGCACACGGTCTCCACACCTGAGACTGTGTCATTGAGAGAACAGGGTGGGCACTGGCACACACAGAGAACTTCGCACAAGCATAAGAGATGAGAGAGAGAGAGATCCGACTGAGAGAGAGAGGGAGAGAGAGAGAGATTAATTGGGTTGTCAACCGGAGTAGGGGAAACCGTCGATAATAAAACTGGAAAACATGTGTATGTGTGTCTGAGAGGGAGAAAGAGAGAGAGGGAGAGAGAGGGAGACAGAGGGAGAGAGAGGGAGAGAGAGGGAGAGGGTGTGTGTATGTGTGTGTATGTGTGTGTGTGTGTGTGTGTGTGTGTGTGTGTGTGTGTGTGTGCA
>Ga0115006_10002649_pt1 | contig 11849 bp, 4 predicted proteins | sample ArcOceMetagenome_3_FD_88943 | JGI IMG/M metagenome (GOLD analysis project Ga0115006, IMG submission 88943) | Marine eukaryotic phytoplankton communities from Arctic Ocean - Arctic Ocean- Svalbard ARC20M Metagenome | ecosystem: Environmental > Aquatic > Marine > Oceanic | place: Arctic Ocean...
CGACGCATCAGGGAACGATGCCACCAAAGCCGCTGATACTACTACTACTACTACTGGGAACAAGAAGGCCGATGCCACCGGCAAATCTGACGGCGAATCAGGGAAATCGTCGGAGGAAGCCACAAGGAAGCGCAGTCGGACAAAATTAGCGAAGCAGTCCATCCTGGCCGGGCCGGAGCTGTACGATCCCAGTGGGAAGCTATCGACGTCCACTCTGTCGTTGTCGCCGGATGATGTCGTTGATGTGCCGGGAACGGGCACTGAAAAGGTCCAGAAGATCCGCGGTGTCATCACCAGCGTCCCTCGACCGAGCAAGCAGAAGGACTGGTTCGATATTCTGTGGTCCGTCAAGGATGCGGCCGTTCGCGAGCTCTTGCAGTCGAAGATCCCTGGCACTTCCAAGAATCGTGACTTGCTCAAGGGGGCCTTGGTGCATGATTCGAAGGGCAAGGTTGTCGACGAGTCTGAAAAGGAGAGCAGCGCGAAGGCCTCGGCACCAGAATCTCATCCTACTTCGGGTGATCATCCGCGGCCGGCAATGCCAGAGCCGGTAGCTGATGGCAACGAGAAGCACAATCGAGCAGAAGCCCCCGAAACCATTGCAGCTGTATCATTAGGAAGCAACACGTTGCAATCATCCGATTCGGAGCTGGAGGCCAATGACGAAACCGCCGCTGCCGTGGATAAGGCCCGAACTTCCAAGCCAGCTGCGTCCGAAACTGTCGGCATTCCCACCTCGCCTGATGTTGACGATTACGAAGATGTAGTGGGTGTCAAAGCCCTCGCTGCCGCTGAACCGAAATGGGATGATAGCGACGAGGAGCAAAATGACGAGAACGGGGTCAGGATTCAGTGTCATCGATGCAAGAAATGGCACGTCCTTCCCGAATCTGCCCGCGACGACCAACGGAGCCGGATTTGGTTTTGCGAACACAATGTTTACGACCCTAATACCCCTCTCTGTCCTGCACTGGGGAATGATCTGGAAAATGCACCATCGATGTTGTCATCAAATGTCGACGCAAAGAAATCGACCTATGGAGGGAAAGTTTGCAAAGACTCTCCAAACCTGTATGATGATTACGTGAAGAGCGGACGGCCCTCTCGTCCTGGCGATACCAAGATGACTGTGCCGCAGCTTGTTTCCTTTCTCTTTGAGACTCACGTTATACCTATTCTGATTCGGGGCGGATGGGCGATATCCAAGAAGGCAAGAGTTGTAGACGAATCGGATGATGCCAAGAGAGCCAGCAAGGATCTTCTCTATGTCCCACCCGGCGTTGAGGCCAAGGCGCCGTTTGTATCGAGGAAGGACTACTTTGACAGTAAGAAAGGATTCATGGCTTTTCTGGAATCCGATAAATGCAAGAAAGATCCCTTGGCCATGTATGCTCTTGCATTCTACAGTAAGGCGGATTCCGTCGTCAGGAAGGAAAAGGCGGCCCAAAAAGCCAACCCGGTTGAGGATGAAGCCTTTGACGATATGGTGTCGCGAATAAATGCGAAAGTCGACAAGAAGGCTTTGAAAGCCCTCAAAAAGGCGAAGCTTTCCTTGCCTCCTGGTGTGACGAGAAACAGTACTAATCAATCCGGAGATGGAGCGCCAGAAGAACAATCCTCTTGTGATGAGGTTCTCGCCACATACCAGTTGAAGAAACCAGTCAAGGGAAAGTTGAAACAGAAGAGGACTTCCAGTAGCCCTGTTGTCTTTTCTTCTGATTCGGACGACGACCACAACAGCACGAAGAAGAAGAAGTCTATTGAAGCAATCGGCATTACCAGAGACAATCCTATCTTTGACGATACTGAGTCTTCTGGCGATGAAGTTCCCAAGTCGTTGGGTAGGAAGACAGTGGGGCTTATTCTGGAGCCTGGTACCAATGATGTCCTTATTCATGCCGGTGGAAGCACAACCGTTACAAATCATGTAGGTAACAAGAAATTTCGGGTCCTGATTAACGAGCATCGAGACGAGTACCTGAATGCCGCCCATTTTGACAAAAAGGGTATCACTCAATCTATCGTCGCTGCCGTTGGTGACAGAGGAGGTCGCTTCTTGAAAAAAGCTGGAGATGGTAGAGAAGGGTGGATCGAAGTCGACACAAAAACGAAGGAAAACAAGGTTGCGCAAGATCTGCGACATGCTTGCCAAAAGGTCCGGTCTGAAGGCTCAAAGGCACCGGCCAATGCCATTGACGCTGATGCTGCCTCCTCGCTACCCGCTGCTACATTTAACAGTACCAAAAGGCTTCCCAAGCACGTTGGAGGCACCACCGTTAAATTGTTTCCGTCAAAAACTGTTGTTCTGCGGGAGATTGTTGCACCTTTAGTTGAGAAATATCGCGCTACAGCAAAGAATATTGCTGATTCGCTCCGAGATGACGAGATCATTGCCATCAACATCGAGGATGATGCGGGCGCTGATGATCAAGTCCTTTTGAAAGCGGAGGGTATCAAGGAGATCCAGGAAGAACTCAAAAGCCATCTTGAATATTGGATCAATGAACGTGAGAATAATGTCCTCGATGAATTGGAGGCAAGTGACAAAGTTGACGAAGGGGAAGTCTTCACTGGGGACGATGGCAACGACGCCTACGACGAAATTGGGGAAGAAGACGAAAGTGAAGATGATGATGAGGAGCCTATTGAGTGTCGCTATCGCATTGGCCAAGAGGTAGAGAAGGTGAGTGTTTCTTATTATGTTCTGCGTGCCTGGGCTGCGCCGTACCTTGGCGTGTTTCACAACATTATTGAGTTGCATCTTCTCATTACGAATGTATCGTCTCGTCGTCAATTTCGTAGGTTTTCATTAAACACCGAAAGAAACCCTACAAGGGGAAAGTTACGATGCTACCGATCAAAGGGTACGAGTTCTATCGAGTATTTTGTAAGTATTGCCTGCGAAGGCTTGACGTGACTTGCGTATTTTTATTAACTCAACTTGTATTTTTCAGGTGCGTTGAATAGAATCTTCCTCTCATAAAATGCATAATCTCTGTAACCTGTTCACCACCTGCAGACCCCGAGGATAATGACGAGGAAGACATCGCCGTCTCTAAAATTTCGCAATACATTGTCAATGATCTCGGCCCTCCGAAAAAGAAAAAGCACAAAGCCTACAAGAAGAAGAAAAAGGAGGAGGAGAAGGACAAGAAGGCAAAGGCAAGGGAGACGCAGAGCAAGGTCCGAAAGCCCTCTCCCCGGTCTTCAGATGATCGCGCTTCCGCCGCTACAGCCACCTCTGCCTCCGCCACGAAGGAAGCCAGGAAGCATTTTAAGTCCAAGTACTTCCATACTCGAAGGATCGAATATGGCGATTCGGGTCTCAACCTAAATGCTGTTCACAAGTCAATGTGGAAAATGCACCGAGAAATTCTCGGCGATACTTGTGACGACGATTGCACCTGTCCTTCTAACCTCAATCTACTTGTAGATGCGGTCAAGGGTGATAACGAGGATCATTTCAAGTCCACGTACAAGCCAGTCGGATTTGTCAACAAGTTTGCTCCTAAGTTCTATGATCAGCTGAAGGAGGAATTCCCCCACGCGAGCCCGGCCGATCTATTGCAAAAGCTGGAGAAAATGTGGGGTGCCCACGTCGCGGACGAGCGCTTTGGCCGGAGATGTCTTAAGAAGTGTGCGTGTGGCGAAGCTTGGAATTCACTCTTCCTCGACCAATGTCTCCGACCAAAGCAGCAGCACGAGATAACGAAGAAAAATAGGGAAAGTGTACCGAAGACGGCGAAGGAGACGATCCCAAAGAAAAAGAGACCCGCTTCTGATGCTGCTGCAGCTCCTGTCGCTCCTACACCATCATCTTCCGGAGTTGAAAGTGCGATCCCTAAGAAGAAGAAGCGCAAGACTGAGTCTTCGAGTACATTCAAACTTTCTGGAATTTCCCTGGAAGGACCACCCGTTCCAAAGAAGGGAATGACAAGTGCGCCGAATGATACTTCTATCGTGCCGCTCCGGCCATCGAAAGCGTCTGCCCTAACGCAACGGATCAAACGAAAAGACCGAGATGATACTACTTCTGCTTCCACTTCTGCAGCATCTCCCCCCCGGGCCTTATCTAGGACCACGCCTGCGCCCGGTACCCGTTCTGCTCCTCCTCTGCTGAAGATGAAAGAGTACAGCGTTTCTTTTAATTCCAAGGAATCACTCGGCTTCTTTGTTGTCACCGAGAATCAAGGGGGCCGTTCGGTGTGTAAAATCACCTCTGTCAGTCCCAAGACAGCAGAAAAGGATGCGCGCGTCCTAGAAGGGACCATTGTCGTTGGTACAGGCATCGTAAAGACGCCAGTCAGCACCCACGCCGAGCTTCGCCGAAGGTATGAAGAAGAAAGGAACTCTATTGGAGGTAATTTTGTTCTGCACTTTATCAATGCCGACGTTACTGCTTCGCATGTGCCAAATGTTTTGAATAGCAGAGCAGTAGGATCGAGGAAGGGAGATTGGTCAACCAGTGGTGCTTTTCGTGGTTTTAGCCGAGTGGGCGGGTGGGATGGGGGATCCACCAAAAAGCTCCAAAATCAGGAAGATCTCGAGGGAGCGAAAGAGCTCAGATTCTCGAGGGCACGGCAAATGCCATCGGTATCCCGTTACATGCCTCGTGGTTCGATCAGTACTCGAGGGGCTCGTTCATCGAGCCGAGTTGTAAGTAGGAAGGGCACAAGCGGTCCAGTCCGATCGATACTGAAAAAAGAAGGCGATCTTGTCAGCAAGGCGGCCGCTAAAGTGTCTACAGAAGCCGCCGATAATGATATCAATGTAGACGATGATTCTCCAAGGAACACCAAGATCAAATTCGTCACAGATGAAGACTTGCTGTTTCAAGTTAAGACCTTCTCGGTGGAAGACGATTATCGAAACGTACGTGAAGAGCCCCTCCCTCCACCTGGACTCCGCTCTGTGGGCAGTGATGCTCTCTCCTATACGATCGAACATATGACGAATGGCGACATTGTCCGTATGATAGAAGAAGGCGCTCACGTAGATGCCTTGGATTCCGAGGTGATGCGCCCAATCGATAGAGCAAGACGGAAATGCAACACTCTGAAGAAACAGCAGCGAGATCTTCGGGCCCGTTCAACAACCGAGGTTGTTGCTGAATTGGAGCGCGTTGATGCTGCCCTAAAGGAAGCAGAGCACAAGTATCATATCATGAAGCTCTATAGCGACGCTGAGGAAATTATCGACTCGGCGGTGGAGCTGAAGGATTGGTGTAAGATGGAGATTACTGTGAAGGGCATTCGGAATCTCGATCTGACTCCCAAGGCTAGGACTCATCCATCGAAGAATTTTATCTTCCACGAGTTTCTCATCAATGGCCAAAAAGACAAGAATCGTCATCCTCTGAAGGCTCCTTTTGACTCTGCGTCCGAAGGGCCTGTGGCAACCAGTTGGTCAAGGGAGGAGAAGTATTCTTTCGAGTTCAAAGATGGTCATATGTACAAAGGCGACCTTGAGGCTTGGAATCTGGAAGTCTTTGTTTACAAGGGTGAACCAGATGATCCTGAGAATATCATTCGGCTCTCAAAGTGGAGGGACTCAGCTGCCAGGCTTCGAAAATTGTCTTTAGTCCAAGACGAAATCGATGGGGTTCTCTTCAAGAACGAATTTATTCATGAAGGCCTCGTGATAATGGGTGAGTTGTGTTTAACTCGTTCTTTGTGTATTGTTTTGTGCGCTTTCGATGAACCTAACTCTTCTTTATGTCCTTTACTACAATGAATTCGGAATTTCAATGAGAAGGCATTCAAGTAGTTGACATGGAAGATGAAATGCTTGCAAGAAAGAGAACAGAGATATCGAAAAAGTAAGTAGGCTTTTGACTTTTGCCCCGCAAGACGGATGCATGCGTGTGTACCTGCCACTTTGATCTCATTTAGTTGGTTTTCTCTGTGTTGCACCGTACCTTTGAATAATAAAACATTTTCAGGCTATCATGCCTCATGGATAGAATTGACAAAGTCAGAAAGGTCATCGCCAAGTACAAAGGCCAAGCTGCGAAGCTTCCGGGCAACATTTACATACCGGCGTCTCATAACGTGAGCTTGCTCCACGCCGCAGTTTGTGCGTACGACGAAGACTCTGTCAAGCGACTACTTGCATCTTTCGGGGCTGACCCGACGACCTCGAGCTTGTTCGGTTCTGCCTTAGGATTGGCATGCTATGAAATGGAGGAAGCTCGGGATCGAAAGGCAGAACCTGAAGTTACGCAGAAACTCAAGAGAATCATTGAGGTTCTGAGAAGTACTTCCGCTGCCAAAGAAAAAGCAGCCACTGCCGCCGCCGCTACTGAAGTAGAGGCGGAGAAAATGAAAGATGTCAACAGACAGACAGGTGCAGCTAAGGTAGATCATGTTGGCGAGGAAAATAAATCCGACGAGACCAAGCCGACCTCACTTCAGAATGCAACCTCTCAGGGGCAGCGAGCTCCCGTCTTTGGCGGGGAAACAAGCAAAAGAGCTGTCTCGAATTTACCCGCATGGATGTCGAACGAGGAGAAACAGGCATCGCGGACGAAATCGGAAGCTTGGAAGCCGAGTGCGGTGGCGGTGGCGGCCACTGCAGTTGCCGGAGGAACAACTCAGGCCGAGACTAGAGGAGAGGATCATGTTAGTCGAATCGATCTTCCGATACTCTCCAGAGATCACTGGCTCCCCGCGGTCAAAGAGATGCGGAGTACTAGAAATAGGAAGTGTGGCAAATTCCAGGACCAAGGTTGTCCCTTTGGTGTCAATTGTCGATACGCTCATATCCACGACAAGGTTGGCCCTATCCTCGACAGCGCAAACTTTACCCCGAAACAGAGATACGTTGATGAGTATGTTCCAAAAGAATACATCTATACTCTCACCCGTAAGAATGGTCTGGGTCAGCGATTTCATACCGCCGCTTTCTGTCATAGGAAGGACGAGATTATTTACTATGCCGAGCGAGGTCAAGGATCGTTTCTCAGTAGACAGGGCGTATACTGGTATCGCACGTTGGACCATGCAATGCAAGCAGTCCAGAGAGTAGTTTATTGCATCGTCAGTCCAGAGGGGAAAGCCCTGCGCAAAGGATGTCGAACAAGTGAGGGCGACGGCAAAAGAAGACGAGACGATGATGATGATGGCGAGACAGGAAGGTGCTCCAGTTCCAAGAGGCATAAGCAAAATGTGCCTTTAGACAGCCGCTCGCGTTCTCGATCCATGTCTCCGATTCCCGGGCAGCGGTCTCGGTCACCGTCTCCTGTGCCGCCAACTGCGCAAATGTCAATTCGACCTATCAGTGGGAGCGCAGCTGCACCTCCGACTTCTGCTCTAGGTCCAAGCCCTACGAATTCAAAACTGAAGTGGGAACCACCTTCCACTACAAGCGACTCTCAACCGGTGCCTGCTCCCCCTTCACTTGCCCTTCCGCCCTCCAAACCGCAATCAAAGTCCTTGGCTGAAGCTACGGAGGCAGCTCTGCCATCCAACACGAAGGAAGGTGAAGCTACGGATGTGTCAGAGCTACCAGACCTTGCCAAGAATTGGCTGAAATCGAATCATCGCGTCCAGCCTCCTGTCGGGAGTATTCTGAACAACGATGCATGGTGCAGGCGTGCACTTTCCGAGATGGAGGACGAGAAACGTGAAGGGTACAAGATCAAGACAGAGATGAACGACGACACCTTTACCCTCTATCACACTGCCGCCTACGTTGATCCAAAAGGTGACTTTGTTTATTATTCGGAACAGGGAGAAGGTGGTGTATTAAATCCCACGACGGGCGTGTGGTGGTATGACTCTGAGGAGGCTGCAAAGCTTGCCGTGAGGCGAGTCGCCGCCGCCGCCCAGAAGACGAGGAGAGACGCTGCTCCAATGCTTGACGATGACGAGGAAATGGCCGAAGCGGAAGAAAAGCCGGCTGTTATCGACGCCACCAAGCCCGCGGTCAATGACGACTCATCTCTGAGTCACATGTCGATTAGCGATGGCGACAACGGTGACGAAACTGCCCTGACACTGCCTCCTCCTTCAAAGGTCGTTGATGATCTACCGCGTCTCGATTCTCGAGACTGGGTGAAGGGGAAGTCAGTCCGTTGCAAATACTTCAACGCGGCAAAGGGATGCGTTCGGGGTCAAAGCTGCCCTTTTGCTCATGTTCAGTCTCCGATACCTCCGGCGTTACTTAGCGATGTTGACGCGAACAAGGTTGCACAAGTTTCGACGAAGCATGTCCTCCAAAAGGAAGCCTTGACGAATTCGTTTGATCTATACTACACTGCTGCCTACCTGGATCCCGACGAGAATGTCATTTACTACTCCCAGGGTGGCAATAGTGTTGGGGTGAATCCCCAAGGAATATGGTGGTATTCAGAAGAAGACGATGCCGTTGATGCTGTCAAACGAGTCGTCGTTGCTAAAGCTCCGCAGAGAGCCAGTAAAAGGAACGCTCCTGCAGGCTCTGCAAAAACAAAGAGCAGCAGCAGTTCATCCTCCTTATCCCAGAACGAGGTGATGAGGCGGCTGGGCAAGAACCCCAATTTACAGACACTTCTGGCGCGGATTTTTCCTGGAGTGGTGCTGCCCAGGACTTGTTGGAAGATAAGGCACAGCACTGATGGTTTTTCTGTTTGCTTCCTTCCACCGCCAGAAACAAATACTGGTATCTATACTGTTGATCCAAACTGGAGGGCTGGCACAATGCAGGATTCTGTTCGGTGGTACAAAGACGAAAGAACAGCCAAGAATGCTGCCTTTATGCGATTTCTCGAATTGTGCGTGGACAGCGGGTATCTCAAAGACACCTCCCACAAACTCGACGGAAGTCCAATTTTTCCTGAGGCGTCCTTCATGTGACAATAGATCTAGTCAAGCTCTATATAGCTATATATCTACATAGATTTTTAAGGTAGACATTCTCTAGTTACATTAAACGTACACTACTACAATGTAGCTAGACTAGCTAGATAAATAGTACGACATGTCATGTCTACGGCGGGTTGTACCGGTAGGGGCATCAGCCTGACAGTGAGCCAGTGCCGCCATCGGCCTGACGTCGACGGCCAGACTCGCCGCGGTGCTACAAATAAATCAGATACGAGGGTGCCGGTGAGAGTGACATGACCGCCCAAAACCGAGGAAGGGAAAGCGCGCACAAGGGATGCAGCATCATGTAAATAAATTGACACGAAGCTACAAGAGCTATATATAATATTCAGCTACATGTACAATATTCTAGTAAGCTACAATATTCTAGTACTAGTTGTGGCCCGTCGTCGCTGTCGCTCGGACATTAGACGGACCGCCAAAACTTTTAAAATTGTTAATAATTAGCGTCAAGTCTGCTGTAAATAAATACATTCGATACATCTCTAAAATCACATGTCGCTGCCCTGCAGGTGATTTTAGATGCACTCGTTCGTGCATTCGCCAAATATTTGCTCCTCCGTGCGGTAGATAACACAAGGGCACTCCTCCTCGACCCATAGCGCTCCTTCCTCGGTAAGGCAATCCCTCTCTAAGCTGAGAGGCTGTCCACTCGATGGACTGGGGCGAAAATTTATGTACTTCCAGAGCGCGTTGCCGTCCTTGTCGCAGCAATCGAACGTATTGCTGTCGCAGCACGTGCAGCACTCGCACTCGATTGAGGTCTCACTGTTAGGACAGTCACCGCAATCTGATTGCATGAACGAAAGAGAAGTCCCGCTTCGGAATTGATCTCCATCGCAAAGGCCATTTAGGGAACCTCCAAGTTCGCTGTTTCCTTGTAGGGATAGAAACGCCATTTCAGATAATTGAGACAAACTCTCCGGCACAGTGCCAGTGAAGCAGTGCTCATTCAGAGAAAGGTTGTCGAGTTTGGTCAAATTTCCGTACGACTCGGGAATTGGTCCCGTGATCGATCCCCCGCCAATATTCAGATCGATGAGACTGTCGGATATGCAGGACAGCTCGTGGGGTAGCTGTCCCGATAGGTTGTTCCACCCTGCATGTTATGATTCCGTTCCATTACAAGTGCGTGTGTGAGTAAGGGGCAAAAAAATCAATGTATGCCAGTCCAAAATAAAATATCCGGATTTACTTGCAGCCCACATCATCACACACTGGACTTACAATATATGATCCTCTCCACTCGGCCGCTCTCGGCGTCGCAAAGAATTCCTTTTACTTCCACCTCCTTTTCGACGCCGGTAAAATCCGACCCTTTGAAAGAACTGCCCCGATTCCAATCGCATTCGTCTTGGTCGGTCAGGCCGTTGAAGTCGTCGAACCAGTTGGAGCTGTCGGTCATTATATGGAACAGGCCCACAACGTACCGCTGCCGGATCTTCCACGTGAGGGACGGGTCGTCGGTGGGAAGCTGCTCCGTGGCATAGCGATCATTGGCGAGCCATTCGAGTGTGGCGACGCGCTGTTCGGAGTAGGCGGGTGAGGTCGGATCAAAAACACCGCTGCCGCTGAGCGGGAGGACGATGGTGCGTAGGGCCTCGAGCCTGTCGGTGTCTACTTGTGCGGAGCCCGCCGTGTCCACACCCTCGTTAGCATCGCTATTGCCGCCGCCGCCACCCCCAAACACCACCGCAAGGACCACCGCAAGGACCACGAGGGCGAGGACGCCCCCACCGAAGAAGCCGTGCTGCCGCTTCCTCATCGCGACAATCTGCTTCCTGTGCTCGGCCTGGACCTGCAGGGCCGTCTCGTCCTCGTCCAGCACGGGACGGGCGTCGACGATGCACTCCTCGTCGACGCAAGTGGCCGTCACGACGTGGTGGATGTTGGTGTCGTCGGTGATGGTGCCGGTGCCGGTGCCGGTGCCACCACTGTTCCGACTACTGGCGGCAGCTTCGGCAAAGTTGGGATGGTGCATCGTCAGCGCCGACACCGCCGACACCGCCGACACGGACGACACCGCCGACACGGACGACCGCGAGGCGTCGCCGGTCGCGCTCTCGTCCTCCTCGGCCCCATCTCCATCTCCGTTTCCGTCTTCGTCTCTTGCCAATCTGACCTCGGCCGTCAGGACCGGCTCGCCATTGCCGCGCGGGTAGGTCGGCTCGACGAGGTACGCGCCCGGGGGGAGCGTGCTGAGGTCGAGGTTGTAGCCGATCCAGGCGGCCATCTCCTCGTCCGGGAGCGCAATGGCAGTGTTCGTCGATGCGTCGCACGGATCCCCCCCGTCTCCCGTCTCATGCTGCGATCGCTCCTGCTCCGTGCCTGCCGTTGCCGTTGCATTTGCATTCGCATTCGCATTCGTCGCTGGTGCGGCAGCATGCACCGCACGCGTCGCCATCTGCTCTGTCCCGGCGCCATCGCCATCACCATTGCTCTCGCCCTGTCGAGTCGTCGATCCCCCCTCCTGCCCCCCCTCCCCTCCTCCCGCTTGGTCTTGCTGCTGGCTTCCCTCGGGTGGTGCTGCCTGCTGCCGGCCGCCGTCCTCCGAAGCCATCGAACCTGCCGTGCTGCTGCGGCTGTCGATACTGTCGATCTGGGCGGGCGTCCTCATTGCATGTAATGTATGTACGAGTTCGTACTGTAGGCCTTCCTAAGCTCGATCCTACATGTAACGGTGGCGTGTTAGGCTAGGCCACATGTATGTACTACGTAGTATGCTTTCTTTCTTTTCGTGTGCGCCATGGCGCACGGAGAGGCTCTTTTCGTGTGCGCCATGGCGCACGGAGAGGCTCTTCGCAAAAAACGGACGTCGTGTACCTACGTAGGTACGTAACGTGTAAAAAACGTGTAGCGGCGATCCGGTAAATATCCATGCTTTTGTTGATGCAAATCATGCTGGTAATGTTGTTACGAGACGATCGCACAGTGGAATTATTATATTTGTGAACAATGCACCTATCGTTTGGTTTTGTAAGCGAC
>Ga0115006_10002650_pt1 | contig 11848 bp, 4 predicted proteins | sample ArcOceMetagenome_3_FD_88943 | JGI IMG/M metagenome (GOLD analysis project Ga0115006, IMG submission 88943) | Marine eukaryotic phytoplankton communities from Arctic Ocean - Arctic Ocean- Svalbard ARC20M Metagenome | ecosystem: Environmental > Aquatic > Marine > Oceanic | place: Arctic Ocean...
AGTGTCAGAGCGTCTTCTTGAGGACGCCCTTGGCCTTGTCCTTCAGGATCCGCTTGGACGTCGGCACGAAGTAGAGGCCGAGCCACGACTGCAGGCTGAGCTCGAACGGCTCGAGCATCTCCGAGCCGTCGCCGAGGCCGAGCTTGGCGCAGCAGATGCGGCCGAGCGCCTCGAGGAACTCGTCGTACACGAGCTCCTGCTCGTCGTCGTCGTCGCCGTCGGCGTGGCCGTCGGCGGGGCCCGAGTTGACGCGCACGAAGACGGCGTTGAGGCCGGCGAAGGTGAAGGCCGCGTCGAAGAGCTTGCCGTCCTTGGCGAGGAAGGTGAGCTCGCCCAGGTTGAGCGAGCCCGTCGAGGCGCGCGCGTCGGCCGAGAGCTGGTCGGCGGCGGCGTACGAGTCGAAGATCTTGCGCAGCTCCTTGTCGTAGTGCTCGAAGATGGCGCGCACCTTGGCGGCGTCGGCGCGGTCGTACGCGTCCTCGGTCTGCGTCGCCGCCGCCTCGGCGTCGGCCGTCGGCAGCAGCACCTCCTCGATGAAGGCCGAGAGGCGGCCGCCGATGCGGTGGCCGTCGTCGAGTTGCGGGAAGACGACCCACGCGAGGCGCACCAGCCCGCCCACCCACTCGGTGAGCGTCATCAGCTCGCGGCCGCCGTCGTCGCCGTCGGCCTCGCCGGTGCGCGCGTCGCGCGGGCGCGCGTGCATGAAGCCGTCGGTCGACTCGTCGAACTTCTGCTGCGCCGCGAACTCGCTGTCGACGCGCAGCGACAGCGTGAGCGTCGTCGGCCGCCCCGCGTCGCCGGCGGCGGCGGTGGCGGCGGCGGCGGCCTGCTGCGAGACGTGCGAGCGGCGGCGCGGCGCCGCCTCGTGCGTGCCCTTCGTGACGGCGGCGCTCGCCGCGTCGGGCACCAGCGTCACGCGCACCTGCTGCTCGGCGCCCCAGTTCTGCTCGTCGAAGAGCGCGCCGTCGACCTCGACGCACGCCGTGCCGATCGGGTCGTCCTCGTTGTTCGCGTCGTCGTCGAACACGCCGACGCGCAGCCGCGGCGGCCGCGGCCCGCCGCGCTCGAGCTCGAGCGTGAGCTGCTCGTCCCACACCGGGTTGGACTCGTTGTCGACGGTCGCCGTCCGCAGCGTCTGCGGCGGCTCGACGCCGAGCAGCGCCACGGTCACGTACGGGTCGGAGTAGCCGCTTCCCGCCTTGGCGTCGGCGTCGGGCACGTCGTACGCGCGGATGTCGGAGACGTGCAGCCGCGCGGCGGGCGCGGGCATCCCGGCGGCGTCGCCCGCCGCCACCGCCTCGCCCGAGAAGAGCCGCGCGTGCACGGCCGTCGCGATGGCGGGCAGCTTGGCGGTGAGGTCGGCGCTGTTGAGCTGCGGCGACGACGAGCGGCGCGTCGAGAGCTCGGAGGCGTCGAGGTTGGCGCGCTGGTAGATCAGGTCGAGCTCGCCCGTCGAGATCGGCGCGAGCGGCGTGTACGCGGCGCCGCCGGGCAGCGGCGCGCGGCCCGCGCCGCGCGGCGGCAGCCCCTTGGCGAGGCCGCACTCGCGGCACATCCGCGCGAACTGCAGCTTGCCGAGGCCCTTGGACGAGCCGACCTGCCCGCACGCGTACAGCCGGAAGACGCGGCGCAGGTCGGGCACGCGCGGCGCCAGCGCCAGCGCGACGTCCTCGACGAAGCCGGCGGCGAGCTCGTCGGCGCCGCGCGTCTCCATGACGCTGTCCTGCACGTACTCGAGGACGATGTCGGAGACGTCGCAGCCGAGCCACGCGCGCGGCAGGACGGCGTTGGCGGGGTCGCTGTCGGCGGCGGCGGCGGCGTCGTTGAGCTCGCGCGTCGAGGGCGTCTTGATCTCGACGACGTCCGACCACGGCGAGGCGCGGTAGAGCAGGTCGAAGGCGCGCACGCGCAGCCGGTAGCGCGCGCCCTGCGCGAGCGGGCCGCTCCAGCGGCGGGCTGAGCCCTCGTGGACGGCCTCGAACTCGGCCCACTCCTCGACGAAGCTCTTGGTCTCGGGCCGCCACGCCGTCGTGTGCCGCGCCGCCTGCAGGCAGTAGGCGGAGACGTCCTCGTGGATCGAGTCGCGCCGCTCCTCGCCGTTGACGGGCATCCCCGCCGGCATCCAGTGCGCCTCGGCGCCGGCGTCGTCGACGCGCGAGCACCACAGCCGTGGCGCGAGCAGCTTGCATCCCTTGCCCTCGGGTCTGCCAGTAGCGGCGCCACCGCCGCCGCCGCCGTCGTCGCCGCCCTCGAGCACCTTGGCGTCGTCGAAGATCGAGACGAAGCGGCCGTTGGTGCGCGTGCCCGTCCGCTGGCCGCTCGGCGGCTTGTCGCCGACGCCGACGGGCAGCAGCGGCAGCGCCGCCGCCGCCTCGCCGCACGAGCGCTGCCGACGGACGTCGTCGAGGAACCCCGCGTAGCCGGCGTCGCCCACGACGTCGGCGGCGTTGCGCCCGTTGCGCATCGCCGTCAGGTAGGACGCGCCCGCCTCGGGCAGGCTGCGCAGCATGTGGTTGCACCGGCCGTGCCACATGAAGTTGGCCGCCTCGCGCTGGTTGAGCGCGACCGCCGCGTTGGCCTCCTCGAGCGCGTCGGCGGCGTGGCCGTCGAGCGCGAGAGCGCGCGCGCGCATCCGGCGCAGCGCGTCGTCGCTCGGCGCGAGCTCGACGCACCGGCCGAGCCGCTCGACGGCGACCGCGTGCTTGCGCTCCGCAAACGCCGCGAGCGCGTCGGTGCGCGCCTGGCGGAACTCGGCGGCCGCCGCCGCGCGCCGCTCCTCCTTCATCTTCTCGAGCGAGCCGGAGAGCCCGCCGCGCAGCCGACTCAGCCCGCCGCCGCCGAGCTTCATCTTCGGCTTGGGCGCCAGGCTGACCTCGTGCTTCAGCGAGAGCTTCTGCGAGAGCGTCGCCATCCACAGCACGTCGCGCGCCAGCAGGGTGCGCAGCCGCGCGCGCGGCAGCGGCGAGAAGATCTTCTCGTCGTCGACGAGCACGGCTTGCGGCCGCTCGCACTCCTCGCGCGCGACCGTCGCCGCCGACGCGTCGATCGACACGTCCATCGAGTCGCGCCACGACGGCCTGCGCGCAGTCGGCACCGACGACGACCGCACCGACGAGCGCCGCGAGTCCTCGGCGTGCCGCTGCGCGTGGTGGCGCTGCGGCGCGGGCGCCGTCTCCGGCCGCTCCTCGAGGTCGGCCGTCGGCGGACGGTGTCGGCCCGCGGGGCGAGGCCGGAACGGCTGCGGCTCGCGTGTCCTCAGCATGCTGCGCTCGTGCTCGTACTGCCAGCGCGCGTGGCCATGGTGCTGCCACTGCGTCGGTGGCGACTCGGGCGTGCGCGCCCGAGCCGACAGCGTGGGCAGCACCGGCGCCGACGCGGAGCCGCGCATCGGCGGCGAGCCTCGCGGGCCGGTGTTGTGCACTCGGGTGCCTTGGCTGGGCGTGGCGGCGCGGAGCGGCTCGGCGTGGGCCCGAGGCGCGATAGCCGGGTACTGCTCCAGCTGCTGCTGCTGCCGACGGCGCGAGGTGATCGTCGAGGCCGTGTGCGGCGGCGCTTCGATGAGCATGTCGCAGGCCGATTTATCGTTTCAGATAGCAGCGTCGAACTCTTGCTGCAACGCAACCTAGGCAAAAACACGCGTGTACCCAGGGTTTGGCAGAAGCGCTGTTTCGCGGTACAGTGGCACAGCGTATAGCGGCTGGCATGCCGCTCCTCGCGCCGCATCGGAGCGTCCCCTCATTGATTGGCTCGGCTGCTCAAGCGTCGCTGTTCCACGTAGGGCGAGGAGGGGATTACCAGGTAGCCTGCCACCGCGGACAAGACTGTCTCCGTGACCAACAACACGGTGCCAATCGTCCGCCAAGAGCCTATAGCTCGATGGGCAAGCGCGACACCAAGGCGGCCAAGGCGAAGCGTGCCGAGCGGCGTGGCAAGGGCGCGGCGAAGACCGAGGCCAAGACCGAGATCGCCCAGGGCAAGCAGGCGCGCCGCGACGCCAACGCCAAGGACGAGGAGGACCTGGACGCGGTGCTCAAGGAGTTCTCGGCGATGCAGGCGCAGCTGACGGCGATCAACGAGGAGGTGGCACCACCGCCGTCCAAGCGCTGCAACGGCAGCCTCACCGCGCACCCCACCAAGGACGAGCTCATCTACTTTGGCGGCGAGCACTTCGACGGCAAGCGCAACATCTTCTACGCCGAGCTCTACCGGTACATTGTGAAGCGCAACGAGTGGCGGCGCGTGTCGTCGCCGACCGCGCCGCCGCCGCGCTCGTCGCACCAGGTCGTCGCCGTGCCGACGGGCGGTGGCCAGCTCTTCATGTTTGGCGGCGAGTTCTCGTCGACCAACCAGCAGCAGTTCCACCACTACCGCGACTTCTGGAGCCTCGACCTGAGCACGTGGGCGTGGGAGCAGGTGCCCGCGAAGAACGGGCCGTCGGCGCGCTCGGGCCACCGGATGGCCGTCGTGCGCGACAAGATCCTCTGCTTCGGCGGCTTCTTCGACAACCTTCGCGAGGTGCGCTACTTCAACGACCTGCACGCCTTCGACCTCGGCCTCTTCAAGTGGAGCCGCATCACGCCGCAGCCGGGCGCGCCGGTGCCGCAGCCGCGCTCGGGCTTCCAGCTGTGCGCCGAGGGGAGCGGCATGCTGCTGTACGGCGGCTACTTCAAGAAGAAGGTGACGATGCAGCAGTTCGACTCGCACAAGAGCAAGGACCAGGTGGAGGAGCTCTGCGAGACCGGCGTCGAGTTCCGCGACCTTTGGCACTTCGACCTCGAGGCGATGGAGTGGTCGCAGCCGAAGAAGAGCGGCGCGCCGCCCTCGTCGCGCTCCGGCTTCGGGATGGCGCTGCACCGGCGGCGGCTCATCGTCTTTGGCGGCGTGCACGACGAGGACACGCCCGACGGCGAGGGCCTCGTCTCGCGCTTCTACAACGACCTCCACACGTACTCGCTCGACGCGTCCAAGTGGTACGAGCAGGAGCTCGTCGCGCGCAAGCAGCCCAAGCCGGGCAAGAAGGACAAGGACGCCGCCAATGCCAACGCCGAGAATGGCGGCGGCGCGGCGGCGGCCGCGGACGACGAGGACGCCGCGCTGGCGGGGCTGCTGCTCGACACCGGCGGCCGCCGCAGGAACCGCAACCGGCAGGGCGGCGAGGAGGGCGACGCGCCGCCGACGGGCAAGGGCGAGGCGCCTGCCGCCGACGGCGCGGCGGCGGCGGCGGCGTCGGCGTCGGCGGCGGCCGAGGACGGTGGCGCAAAGGCTGGCGACGCCGCGCCGGCCGCCGCGCCGGCTGCGGCGGCGAGCGAGGCGGAGGCGGCGCCGCCGCCGATGCCGCTGCCGCGGATGAACGCGCAGGTGGCGCTGCGGAACAACTCGCTGTACGTGTACGGCGGTCTGTACGAGCCGGAGGAGGCGTCGGAGATCACGCTCAACGACCTGTGGGTGCTCGACTGTGCCAAGATGGACGGCTGGAGCTGCCTCTTCGAGGGCGAGGCGCCCGAGCTCGCCGTCGTCAAGGAGGACATCAGCGACGACGACAGCGACGACGATGACGACGACGACGACGAGAGCGACGACGAGAGCGACGACGAGAGCGACGATGATTCGGGTGACGACAGCAAGAAACCAGTAGACCTTGATTAGTAAGTACAGTCATCACAAAGCATGTTTCAGTTAGCTTCTGGAGCCTAGAGTAGTGGAGGGGGCATACCGCATGCGGTAAAGTACTTTTTATGCCATATCCAAACTCACAGCTTGCGCCACCGCGCAACGAAGAACCCATCGGTGCCATGCCGGTGCGGCCACAGCGTGCGCTGGTGCGGCGCCGCCTCGTCTCGCCCGGCGACGCCCTCCTCGAACGGCCACGGCACGAAATCGTCGTCGCCCTGGCCCACGTCCGCCTCGAACGCCGAGGCCACGCCCTGGTTCTCCTCGCGTGATAGCGCGCACGTGGCGTAGACGACCCTGCCGCCGCGCCGGACGCGCGTGGCCGCCTGTCGCAGCAGCGACAGCTGCAACGCGGGCAGCTCGTCGACGCCGCCCCCGTCGCGCCCAGCGTCGCTCCACGTCCCCGCCGCGCCGTCCCAGCCGCCGCCGCCCGTTGCCACCGCGTCGCCGAGGCCCGTCGGCTCGTGCCACGCGGCATCTCGGCTCCAGCGCAGGCCAGGGTGGCGGCGCAGCACACCGGAGCTCGAGCACGGCGCGTCGACCAACGCCACGTCGCAGCAGCTTGGCGCCGCGTCCGGTTGCTCCAGTATCTGCACGCGCGGCGCCACCCCCGCACGCTTCGCCGCGGCCGCGAGCTGCCGAAGCCGCGGCGTCGCCACGTCGTAGGCCGCGACGCGGCCGTGCGGTCCCACCATCGCGCACAGAGCGAGCGTCTTGCCGCCGTTGCCGGCGCACGCGTCGAACACGGTCTCGCCCGCCGCGGCCTCGGTCGCCGCCGCGACGCACTGCGAGCCCTCGTCCTGCGCCTCGAACCGGCCCTCGCCCCACGCACGCAGCGACCACAGGCTGCCGCCCCACGCCGCGCGCCCGCCGTGCAGCGTGAGCGCCCACGAGGAGAGCCGACCGTCGGAGCATCGCAGCGCGGGCACGTCCCTCGCCAGGGCGCGGCGCAGGTCGGCGCGCCCGCCTCGCGCAAGATTAGCCCGCAGCGTCACTGGCCCGGGCGTATTGCATGCCTCGCCGAGGAGGGCGACCTCCTCCCAGCTGCTCCCGAGCTGGCTGTGCCAGCTGCGCAGCAGGCGCGGCGGCAGCGAGAGCTGGGTGGAGAGCCGATGAGCCGGATCCGCCGGCCAGCTCGCGTAGCGAGGCTCGAAGGAACGCAGGCGCTCGAGGGTGTTGGCTGGCAGGCCCAGCGCCTCGGCAGGCAGCTCCCGCGCCAGCACGGCTGGGTCGCAGAGCTGCGGCGTCTCGTGCAGCAGGAAGAGCGCGAGCATTCCGAGCGAGCCACTCCGAGCATCTGGATTCGTCTGCGAGAGAAGGTGCGACAGCCTCAACCGAAGCATCGAGACACCAAAGAGGGCCTCCGCAGCAGCCGCCCGTTGATCGTTGGTAGTGAGCACGCCCAGCCGGCCGCCAGCGCGCAGCGTTCGCTTGACGGCGCGCTCGACGCAAGCACCGTGGCATAGCACATCGTCGAGGCCGGTGAGCACCAGCGAGGCGCGCGCGGAAGGCGTGTGCATGATGAGTCAGCGACCTAGCCAAGAAGTCAATCAAGATGACCGCAAGATTGCGCAGTTCTGCATACCTCGACAACCTGCATGCACGAGCAAAGACTTGTTCCTGACATGCGAATCGTACCAACAGCGCGGAGGGTGCGGTGGGGTAGCAGCAACGAATAGGCGGCCAACGCGACAACAAGCTCTCCGAGTGCGACACGACACCAACCCTGGGGCGCCGATCAATCAATCAACGGGCCCCCTGCCCGCGCCCGCACGTTGGGAGGGGAACACCACCGCACCCTCAAACTTGCATCGTGTCGATAGTGTCGGAGAGAGGTCCGGCGGCAGAGCGCAGGATCGCACACACATGCCGCCCGCGACACGGCGCGACGACATGTCGTCGATGTCGGCGAACAGCGCCGTGACGCTCATGAAGGAGGCGGTCGACGCTGCGGTCAAGCACGGCGACATCAAGCTCGACGCGGTCGCAAAGGCCGTGGGCATGTCGCGTCAGCACCTGCGCGAGTGGATTGATTCGCGCACCCCAAACCCGCAGTGGGACACCAAGCTCGCCGCCTGGCTGCAGCGCGTGCAGAGCCGCGCGATCGAGGAGCAGAGCGGCGGCGGCGCCTCGTCCTCGTCCTCGTCCGCAAAGGCCCCCGCTGCGTCCTCGAGCAGCAGCTCAGCGGGCGGCGGCGGTGCGTCGAGCTCGACGGGTGGCGGCAAGCCGTCGAATCATGGCATGGCGAAGCTCAAGGCCGACCTGATCGAGCTAGAGGACTACATCCCATGGAATGCGGTGTCGGCCACCTGGGCCAATCGGCGCACGCTGTGGGCGAGAAAGCTCAAGGAGTGCACGGACGCCCCGTCGGTGGCGAAGCACCTTCTGCAGCTCGAGGCGGCCCTCAACAGCGTCTCGTTCTGCCCCGAGTGGCGCAGCGGTGGCGTGCGCGACGAGTGGGCCGAGGAGCTGACGCGAGAGGTGCGCGCCACCGAGGTGCGTGCGTACGTGCGCGAGATGGAGGAGCATCTGCGCTGGAAGGCCTTCGCGCTGCGCGCGCAGCTGCAGCAGGAGATCAAGAAGCTGCTCGCCTCGCCCACCGGCGCAGCGCTGCGCGACCTCGACCTGAAGGCCAAGCAGCAGGGCGAGGAGCAGCGCATCAAGGCGCTGCAGGCCCGCGTGGCCAACCTCGAGTACAACCGCGCCGAGGCGCTCATCGCCGAGCTGTGCGAGCTCGCCGCGCTCACGAGCAGCGCCGACGAGGTGACGAAGGCGGTGCACCAGGCGCTCGACGCGCTCAAGGGCCAGGGGCCGGCGATCGACAGGGCGCCGAGCCCCGCGGAGGAGGAGCAGGAGCAGCAGGAGGAGCAGGAGGAGGAGCCGCCGAAGCCGCCGAAGCCGCCGAAGCCGCCGAAGGCGCAGCGCGAGACGTCGGCGCCGAAGCACGGCCCGCCGCCGGCGGCGCAGCGGGTCGACTCGGCGCGGAGCGACTCGGTGCGCAGCGAGGGGCCGCCGGACGAGGACGACGGCGACGGCGGCAGCGTCGACATGGAGGAGCAGCTGCAGGAGGACCTGCGCGAGGCCGAGCGCGGCGGGCTCAAGCGCGAGCGCTACCAGCAGAAGGAGTCCAAGTTCGAGCAGTTCAAGAAGCAGCAGAAGCTGCACCCCGAGTACGCCGGCGTGTACGCCGACGCCTTCCTGACGTCGGTGACGCCGCTGCAGTACTACCGCGAGCTGCTCGTCTTCCACAAGGCGGCGCGCGCCGAGAGCGTCGCGGGCGTGCTGCAGGTGCAGCCGCACACGACGCTGCGCGACCTGCGCTTCATGCTCAAGGCCGAGCTCGGCATCTCGTCGGCCGTCGAGGAGGAGCTCGCCCTCTACCGCGCCGTGCTCCCCGAGGACATGGCGCGCGGGCTGCTCGGCGAGGACGACGAGGGCGAGGCCACCGGCGGCGCCGGCGGCGCCGGGAGCGGGAGCGGGAGCGGGAGCGGCGGCGCCGGGAGCGGCGGCGGCGGCGGCGGGCAGGGCTCGAGCGCGGCGGACGAGGCGGCGCTCGGGCGGCGGGGCGGGCTGTGCCCGATCCAGCCGACGCAGAGCCACAAGCTCGCGTACACCTTCTTCGTGCAGCCGACGCACGCGCTCGTGTACGACAAGCCGCGCAAGCCGCCCAAGGACCCGTCGCTGCTGCGCGACCTGGCGGAGCGCGCGCGCGCCGGCGAGCGGCTGCTGACGCTCGACTGCTCGCGCGGCCTCGAGGCGCAGGTGGTGCCCGTCTTCAACGGCGCCGACGACGCCGGCCTCGAGGACGGCGCGATGGACTTCACGTACGTGACGCACTGCGTCGTCAACGAGGGGCTGCGCATGCTGCTCGGCGGGCCGCTGCGCGACCCGTGGCCGTGCCCGTACGCCGGCCTCGACGCCGCCGCGCCGCTCGAGGGGCGCGCGTACGACGAGCAGGGCCGCTTCGTCCACGCGCCGCACACGGTCGAGTCGGTCTTCGAGTGCACGCTCGCCAACCGCTGCGGCATGAGCTGCCGCAACCGCCTCGTGCAGTTCGGCCCCAAGTTCCGGCTCGAGGTCTTCCGCTGCTCGAAGCCGCACGGCGACAACGCCAAGTACAGCAAGGGGTGGGGCGTGCGCTCGCCCGACGCGGTGCCCGAGGGCGCCTTCCTGTGCGAGTACATCGGCGAGTACATCTCGGACGACGAGGCGGAGAGCCGCGGCATCCGGTACGACGACCAGAAGATGTCGCGGCTGATGGACGTCCTCGGCGACGGCAAGGACTCGGTGCGCATGTGCATCGACGCGACGCGCTTCTCCAACCTGGGCCGCTTCCTCAACCACTCGTGCGACCCCAACGTCTTCAAGCAGCGCGTCTTCTGCGACCACAACTCGCGGCTGCCGCGCATCGCCTTCTTCGCGACGCGCGACATCGAGCCGTTCGAGGAGCTCTGCTACGACTACGGCTACGCCGACGTGCCCGGCAAGACCATGCCGTGCCTGTGCGGCGCCAAAAAGTGCAAGAAGCTGCTCTACTGAGACATCGGATACATCGGGGGGAGTGCAGCCGGGGAGCAAGGTGAATCAAGGAGGGTGGGCCCGTGACCGTGACGACTATGAACCGTGTATGGCAAAGCCCCAGCGCTGACACTATTCCGCTGTCAGTGTGGAGCGGCTAGGCACACGGTGTGAGCGTTCTATAGGCATGCATTTTATCACAAACACGCAACCACACGCGGGGTGTCAACTCACGTGTCGACTCACTCCTCACATCGCATCTCACTCCGACTCGAACGCACATCACACGCCGGCGATCGAACACATCACCATCATCATCTTCAGCATCATGAGAGATGAGTGCTTCCTTGCCGAGGCGTGTCAGTCGTCATCGACACTCCGCTCCTCCAGCTGCATTGGCTCCTCCCGAGAGGCCTCGGCGAGCTTGAGCTCAAGCCGCGCGTGACGGCGGCTGGCCACCACATCCGTCGTCGCAGCGGGCAGGCGCCCGCCCGTCAGGCGCCCCACCGTCGGCGGCCCGGTGAACGGCACCCCCTTGTGCGCGTCGCGCGGAATGAACACGGCCTGGCCGTCGCGCTGCAGGTAGGTGCCGCTGGGGCGCACGTGCGCGGCGTTGTCCGCGCCCTGCCCGACCCAGCCGCGCCGGGCGTGAAGCTCGCTCGCCGGCAGTGCGCCCCGAACCGTGCCCGTGCACTTCACCGGCCGATGCAGCTTCCCCAGCGCCTCTGGCCACTCGACGTAGAATCTCGTCGACGTCTCGACGGTCAGAGAGGCGTGCTGCGCGTTGATGGCGTCGAGCTGCTTGCGCTCGAGCTCCGTCATGAGCGCCGGCAACGAGGGCGGGGCGGGGCCTCCGGTGCCGTCGCCCTCGTCGAGCGTGCAGCCGGAGAGCTCGACGGGCTCGCCCGTGAGCAGGCCGTGCGGCTCGTTGGTGCTCACCATCAGCGCCGGAGGGAGGTCGCCCCGCACGCGATCAAGGCAGGCCACGCGCACGGCGCACGTGGCGACGCACGGGCAGCGGCCCTCGCAGACGAGGCAGCGCCACTTGCTGCGGCCGTTACGCTGCTGCGCCGCGACGAAGGCGGCCGCCGAGTCGCCCGCGTCGGCGTCGGCGTCGGCGTCGGCGTCGGTCGGCTGCGGCGCGAGGGCGTCGGGCTCGAGGCCGTGCACCTGCTCGAGGCAGCTGCCGCAGAAGACGAGCGCACACTCGCGGCAGCCGAGTGGCGGCGCAGGCGCGTCGAGCGAGGCAACCTCCCTCTCGCACAGGTGGCACGACTTGCTGCGGCGCGGCTTGCGGTCCTTCTTGGAGGGGGTGGGCGGAGACGCCGCGCTCGCCTTCTCGATCGTCTTGGAGAGCGGGGCTGCCGCCTTCATGGGCGCCTGCTTTGGGGTGGCAGCGCCCGCCGTCTTTGACTTTGGGGGCGCACGGCGGCGAGGGGCGAGTGCCTCAGGAGCAGGCACGGACTGCGCATGCGTGGTGGAGCTGACGATGAGGTCGTCACGCACGACAGAAGAGCTTCGCGCCCGCCCGGCGAGCGCCGCCGCAAGGTCGGCAGCTGCGACCGCCTCGTCGTCGCTGCTGTCCACCGGCGCCTGCTGCGTGACGCTGTCGAGTCTCTTGGCCTTGCTCCTCGCCATCTGCTCGCGCTCCATGGAGCGC
>Ga0115006_10002651_pt1 | contig 11847 bp, 4 predicted proteins | sample ArcOceMetagenome_3_FD_88943 | JGI IMG/M metagenome (GOLD analysis project Ga0115006, IMG submission 88943) | Marine eukaryotic phytoplankton communities from Arctic Ocean - Arctic Ocean- Svalbard ARC20M Metagenome | ecosystem: Environmental > Aquatic > Marine > Oceanic | place: Arctic Ocean...
CATACCCGCAAAGTGCCATGAGTGCTCAAAGGCAGAGGGCGAGTAGCACCGACTTTGGTGCAGACCCCGCCAACGAGAATGAGAGAGAAGACCCTTGCATTCGACGGCGGCGGAAGGAATCGTTCGACACGCCCGCCGCCTCGTCGTGCGCTCCCGATCCCAGCATCGCCTCAACGTCAGTACCTTCCGAATCCGCAGCAACAATCTCTCGCGCCAGATCATCTCGCTCTTCTTTGTCACTGAGGAGAGCCTCATCGTCCTTCCATGTGGAATGTCCTGAACAATATGCCAACCAGAGAACAATGACGACCTTGCAGGAGAAGGTGAACGCGGTTACGATTCTACCTTCATTCTTCCTGTGTTTGCATTACGTACTTGCGGGGAAATGGGTTCTGCCCGAAACAATAGAGACAGCGAAAGAGTTATTATCACGTGGAAAGGAAGATGGTTCTAATGGATGCACCAACTGGGCCTACTTTCCCGGCATGTTCATGCCCCCTCCGACCGTAATTGCTATTTGTCTCGGTGTCATTGTGCACTGTCCCTGGTCCTTCATTTACCACTGGAAATATGCCACCAATCCCAATCCGGCTGAGCGATTGAAGCATTGGTCGCGGCGCATGGATCACAGTGCCATCCACGCCGCCTCCATTTGTTGGTCGTACAGCATATCTCGTGGGAGCCTTGCCTTTCTGCTGCTGAATTTTCTCTACAACGCCGATTGCATTAGGTGTCACTGGGAGGAAGAGATCAAGCCCCGACGGAACCAGGCCCGAATCCTTGGCTCCGTGTTGCTCTACACATCACCGCTGCTATTTATGCCAGATGATGACGGATCTCGATTTGTGCTCTTTTGCAAAATTTGGTGCTACTTTGTCGTGGCAGTTTGGTGCTTCGTGGCTTATCCCATCGGTGGATGGAGTCATGCCGCCTTCCATATTGTCTTGGTCGCCATCCCATACCTTCTCTTGGAGGCTGCCAAAATGGAGGCCGGTGGAGAATGGTCGATTGCTGCAGCGGTGTGTGGCATTGAAGTCCGAGAGCTGCGATAAAAAATTGATGAAGGAATTTCTACCATTCCTCTACCTAGGTACGTGTAGAAATTTCTGACTCTAGCTAGGATAATGTCCCACCGTGTGAGGTATAGAGAGCAAACAGTCCGATCTCTAGCTAGCATGAAGAGAAATGTGCTAGATCTACGGTAACATAATCTGCAGCTGGTTGGTGGCTTTACTAACGTGAAGACCAGCTGCTCAATTCAAGGGATTTCCCTCCGCGAGCCGGCATCGCCATTCTGTGGCCACTCAACGCTTGATACCCATCCCACATCCCACCAACGAATTCATTCCTTCATTCCTTCGACAATAGAAGACCGATCTACAAGAGCAGACCCAAGAAGAGCATGAAGAGACGCTCATTGACCTCCCTCATACCCCTCGTTGCTGTGTCATCAGCTGCTGCGGCGGAAAATTCTGCCGAGGTCAGACGTCGGCGACCGCCGCGGCACTTGAATCGAGAACAAGGCACGTCCATCGTCCGTTCCAAAGCGCGGCGGAACCTCCAGGGAGAAGAGGGCGGAGAGGATGATGGCGTTCCGTACCTATCCGCCTGTATCGGTCGTTATCCTGGATACAACCTAGAGCTTGGTGCCTGGGTCAATCCCAATGGTCACGTGCGAACAATCTACTTCCAGGATGGTGGCAGGGGTACAGAAATGTTGTTCGAATTCGACGTCTACGAGAACGAGGACCATTGCAAAGACTGCCGCATACATATTGCCAGGGGAATGACTTGTGATGATGCTGACCAAGTCGGGGGGCACTACTGGAACTCTGACGTGTTGGAAGATGACCCGTGGACGCGACGGAATGGAGCCTACTACAACAGTAACAACAATGGAAAGGCGATTGGAGCGTTCGAGATTGACAATGGCTACTCGTACGAGGAGAACCTGGGACACGCCGTCGTGATCTATGCAATGGATGGAAGTACAAAGATTGGTTGCGGAGTATTGGAAGCTGGAGATCGAGGGATGTCTTGCGATCCATTCGAAGATGGTGGCGGTGGGAGAGATGATGGCGACGACGACGAATCATCGTCAGAAGGAGACAGTGAATTATCGCAGGATGACGTGTCGGAGGATAGTTCCAATAGTGCCTCCTCCCCTTCGAGTCCATCCGCATCGGCACCAAGCCCCTCAGCTCCATCACCATCTTATAATAGCGATATTTCTTTCGATCACGGTGACAGGTCGGATTCTGAAGTGAAGCATGATGCCGAAAGTAGCGACGATAGAAGGGGGCATCGACACGACTATGATGATGAGGATTTAGATCATGAGTCCTCGGCTACTTTCTCTAGCAGCACTGTTGAATCAAAACATGGAAAGTCATCGAAATCGAGCAAAAGCTCGTCAAGCAAGACAAAGAGCTCAAGGGAAAGCCAGGGCAAGGGCAAGGGGAGCAGTAGCAAACAAAGTTCCAAGAAGGAGGAAATGGAGCAGTTGAATTACTCTGAGATGGATGAGAGCGCGAGCAAGGAGAGCAAACAAAAATCGAAAAAGTCGGCAAAGATGGTACGGCAACGGCAAAGATGATGATGATGTTGTTTTGGGTTTGGGTCGTCGTCATACCAATGAGATAGATGGGTGAGTTTTGCCGGTAGAGCAAAATCAATTATTGGAAAGTAAGTTATCTACTGTGCAAATGGCCTAGGGATCCCTACATGTTCATGTAGATCTACATGTAGCTAGATCTACCAACGAAATTGCTGATCGAGATCATCGTTGCTGGAGGGGGAGAAGGAGAGTCGAGTCGAGGCATGAGAAGTATTGACCCATGAGTCGAGGCCAGCAATCCTGATCTCATTGTCATGCCAAAATGGTTTGGTCCCGATCTTAGTCCTGGTTTGGCGCAACCGCTAACCACAAAACTCTTTCCATTACACGTACGAGTAGATGCCCTGACCACTCAAATGGAACACCGGTATCAGCCTCCGGCATCGGCATGATGGACACAAAGCGCGTCGGCGGAAGAGGAATGGCCGCCGGTAGCGATGCGACTTCCGCACCCGACGAAACCGACGCATGTGTTGGCTCTCCGCTCATGCGCATTAGCACCTTTTGCTCGCCTCGGTCGGAACGATCGAGGCGGCGGCGGAACGGAACGCCAGTTGTCGGCGAAGATACAGTCACCGGGGAGACAGGGGAGGATATGTCTGTGGCGGTGGCCGTGGCGGTGCACATTCTTGACGACGTCCCTTCCCCGAGCCGCACTCGACGGCGGAAGCATCGCCAACAAGGAGTGCTGGGTGATTTGTCCGCCACAATATACACCAACGACCCATCTCTTCTAAGCAAAGTGGGAGCGTTTGAGGGTTCTACGGTATGCTGCCTTTCGTCACAGCGACCATCGCCTTGTTCGGGGAGAAAGAGCTGGTCTCCTGTTCTCATACGGTTGCTCCCAAAGAGAGTCGTGCAAGATGAAGATGACGAGACTACCTTTAGCGGTCTAAATGTTAGTGGCGATGACATCAGCGCTTCGGCTATCAAGTCAACAATCTATGTTCCGCCTTGTGTCGCGGCATCGGCTGGTCTGTTCCAATTTGCCCCTGCATCGCTCGAGTGTGCCTTCCTACGACGCATCGACCCGACATCGGCCAATGGAACCAACGGCGGAGCATCCACTCGGCTAGCGTCGAAGGTAGTTGTTCGAGAGATGGCGGCACCCACGGTACAGATCGGGAACTCAGGGTTGTCTCGTGACAAGGACATAAAACGCATGCAAGATGAAAGCTTGAGACGATACTTTCTTCGAGAGGGCGAACAAGGCATTCGAGATGATGCGCCTCGTCTCATGGCTTTGGGGACATTATTTGCCGTTCTCGATATTCGGGATGGAGAAGGAGCAACCGCCCCACACTTGCAAGATGTTGCAGATGGAGTGAGGTTTTATGAAGTAACTTCAATTGTTGGCGATGGCAATATGAAGAAGGAGGAGGAAACATGTGCCTATGTTGTCTCATTATCAACGAAGCTTACACTAGAGGAGGGTTCGGGACGCAGAAAATGGCCGAGGCGACTGCCCATCCTCAATCAGGCATCCAACTTTGCTGTATCTATATTTCAACCTCTTGGTGGATTGACAAAGGAGTCACATGCACAATCGCCCAGGGTGACATCTCAACACCCGTCGATTGGCCAAATTGTTGACAAGCTATTGATGCCGTTATCCAACTCGCTGAAGGCGTCAGATTACATGACTCTCGTCGTAGGAAGCGATAGCGATCGGATCGATGAATGTGTGAGAGGTGCCGCCAATATTGTTGGAATGCGATGTATAAGTGTTGGTGGACTGGCTGCTTTTGACTATCGAAATAAGCAGCAACGGCACTCGGCAAATGAGGACGAGAAGCAGAAGTCAATCGCCCCGGTCACGGGCTCCTTGGCAGAAAAGTTGTCTGGCCTCCAGGCGGCAATAGACTTGGCAGCGACCTCTATGCCGTGCACTATATTTATCAAAGATGTCGACAAGGAATTGACAGCGGCAGATGTCGATGCCGAGACCCGAACCGAGGAAGAGAAGCGATTTGTTGTGGTACTTTCAACTGCTATTGCACAGAATCCGATACCCTGTGATGTGCGAAGCAGTGCGTGGAACTATTCGTCTCCGCCCATTCAATTTGTGATTTCATCGTCCACACCACTTCCTCCTGGACCCCTTTCATCTGTTTCGACGGGAAATGCAGTAAACATATCTCGACCTGACAGCAAATATGCTCGACAAATCTGGGAGAGCGCACACTCTGACAGTGAGCAACAGGGTCCCTCATTTGACGAAGTTAGATCACAACTTCTTGGCCGCACTGCAGATGAAATTAATTATGCCAGGAAAGAAATGCTGGCTCATGTAGAAAAATACGGCGACAAAGAATCTCCGACGGCCACTCTCCATTCCATATTCAACACCATTGATAAGGGCCCTATAATTGTCTCTGACGGAGGCGGCTCTAGACTCTCTTCCTCATTTATTCCAAATGTAAAGTGGGAAGATGTTGGTGGCCTTTCTCATGTTCGCTCAGAGGTAATGGATGCCATTGAACTCCCTTTGCAGCATCCTGAATTGTTTTCAAGAGGGGGTCGCAGCGGAATTTGCCTATTTGGTCCGCCAGGTACAGGAAAGACGCTCGTTGCCAAAGCAGTCGCTACCGAGTGTGGTCTTCCTTTCCTTTCTGTAAAGGGTCCTGAACTCCTCGGTAGCTACGTCGGTGAGAGTGAGGCAAATGTCCGAGCAGCATTTCAGAATGCCCGGGAAGCCGCGGCTGCCACAGCGGGCCGAGAGAAAGGTGGTGCTGCGATCCTCTTTTTCGATGAGCTTGACTCCCTTGCGCCTCGTCGTGGTGGTGTTGGCGATGGAGGCGGCGTCATGGAACGAGTGGTTGCTACATTATTGGGAGAGATGGATAGTGGATCAAATTTGCAAGATGTTGAAAGTGTCGAAACTGGCCGTGTTTTTGTCATTGGAGCTACCAACCGTCCGGACCTGCTTGACCCATCTCTGTTGCGCCCGGGGCGTTTTGATCGCTTGGTGTACCTTGGATTGGCTCAAAGTCGGGAAGATAGGATCAAAATATTGGTCGCACAGACGAGAAAATTTATCTTTGAAAGGGAAAAAGACGCGCATACCATTATTGACGAGGTTATTGATTCTATACCAGTATCTCTCAGTGGCGCCGATCTATCTGCCGTGGCCAAGGGTGCTCTCATGAGGAGTATGAAGAGGCTGTGTGATAGTTCGGATGCTGAGCTAGCAAGAATTAGACGCAGAAGCGATGATCCAGATGCAGCGGATATTGAAACTGTCGTCAACAATTGGGGCGAACAGAAACTGGTACCAAAGGTGAGGGCGGAAGATTTTGTCATCGCGGCAAAAGATGTAACTCCGAGTGTCAGTGCCAAAGAGCTTGCCAATTATGAGCGGCTGAAGGAGCAATTTTGTGCATAAAATAAACGTGCACCATTTTAGAAAAATAAAGTCATATTCTCGGCTCAATTAACTTCAAACGAAGCATGCCTGACGTCTCTAGCTAGAAAGACCACCTTCACCATTTTGAATCCTCTCATAAATACGCAACAAAGAGAGCTGTCCGAGGGTTTCGGCATTGTCCACGAGTCTACGTCGATATTCTCCGCAGTGATGATTCGAGCCCTCTCTGGCTAATACGATAAAGCAACAGTAAGAAGAGTAGATCTACATGTACCTAGCTAGGTAAGTTGCAAAGTGGAAGTTCCGAAGTAAGTGGGTTTCGGACGGACGGACGGACGGCCCAAACGCTTGACTGCTTGCTTGCTTCTTGCTGCTGCATGACGCCACGGATGCCTCGTTAGGTCTTTTACACTGCATGACTGGAGGTCTTTTACACTGGAGGACAGACGGGCGAAAGACCATTTTCTCAACTGACGGCATTTTTCCCAATCCAACGCTCGCAACCAATACCGACCCCCGCTAGAAGAGAACAAAGAATAACAAAAAAGGAGAACAGATGATAGCATAACACAACACAAGATGCATCTTCCCACCATCACCCTCCACCATCGGCGCCATGCGTCAATGGCATCGCTGCTCATCCTCCTCCTTCGTCCCCACCTAGCGGCGGCCGTCTGGTACTACGAGCCGACCGCCGCCACCCTCGACTCTTGCGATCCCCTCAAGTGGCGCATCTGCAAGACGTCCGCCGACTGCGTCTACAATGAGTGGAGGCAGTCCACCTTCATGGGGCCGAACACCCAAGTGCCCATGTGGGAGTCCGAGATGTCCTACAACTACTACGGGAGTTACGACTGCGTCAGTCCCGAGGAGGAGTACGGGATGGAGGGGTGTGCGGCGAAGCGCTGCGTGCCGGAGCTGAAATCAGCGTTCGCCTGCGGGACCAACGGGGACTGTCCTGATGGGCAGGTGTGCGCTGATGAATTCTGCGTGAGCTGCGGGGCAGGGGCCGACCCCACCCAGGCAACCCACTTCTCCCACGGAGCGTGCCATCAGGTGTTCACGACAGGGAACGGGGACGGCGTCCCGTCCTACGCCGAGGGGCAGAGTGGGTGCGCCGGGGATCACTGCCTCCACAGCTGTGCCTACGACACGCAGTGCGTCCGCGTTCTGTCGGACACGGCCGAGCTTGACCTGACGGCAACGCACAACCAGTTGTCCAACAAGCTGGTCCTGAGCGCCAAGGATCGTCAGGAGCTGGGAAGGCCATCGGAGTGCGAGGGGGCCGATGACGGGATGGCAGGGAGCGGGATGAGGTGTGCGGCCGACATCTACCGGACCATCACATCCCGCATCCAGACTCCAGACGAGGTCCGTGATCATAACGCTGACGTCGTCGAGCTGTCAGTCCTCAAGGGAGATCACGAGAAGTACGTGACCTTCTCCGAGGATGATTTGGAGCATCGGGCCCTGAAAATCGACGAGAACTGGGACCGGGGATACAACCTTGGCTACGTCGTTCCGACTGCAGACATCAAGGCTGCTGCCGATACTGAGCTGGGGGTTAGGATTGTCGGCGCTGGTGTGCTTGCGCATCAGCCAAGGGGTGTGCCTCTTGAAGACTGGGATCGCCAGGGCCTCATCCAGTGTGAGGTCAAGTATGTTACAGATGCCCCGCTCCACACGACGAGGGGAGGTGTCGACACGCTGGACAACATAGATCGGGAAATGACAAGGTCGACCCTCCTCACTAGGGTGTGCATTAGGCTGCAGGGTGTCGATGACGGTGGTGGGCACGTATGGGGGGACATGCACTTTGTCGATGATCACCAGAGGAGGTGCGGAAAGTGGGGCACTGTGTCGGCAAGCAGTACGGCGGACCATTACAACTACGGCTTTAAGGTAAAGTGCACTCTGTCCGGCCCAAATGTCAATGGCATCATCCCGACGGTGGCACAGCGCGATCGAATTGGTGACGGCCTCCTCTCGGCCTTTCAGAATGGTACCATTCAGATCCACGACGTGCTGAGGTTGAGCTTCCACGACGCTGCAGCCTACACTCCTGATGCTGCTGCCGTCCTTGGGGGGGCTAGGGGATGCATGAGGTTCGAGCACGTGCACGGAAATCCTGCCAACCTAGGTCTTGCCGGCCTGATGGAGGACTTCTTCTGGGAGGCCATCGGCTGCCAGCCTGGTAAACTGGTCGACTGGCAGACAGAGGAATGCTGGTCAATGGCCGACGCCCTGCAGTATGCTGGGGCCGTGGCAGTCGATGCCGCCCTTGGTCCCAGCTTCTCTGATGCCGTCAAGTGGGGCCGGCCCGATGCCCCCCGCATTTTCTGTACGGGAGAGCTTCAGCTGACAATGCCAGACGCCACTGCCGGTCACCGTGCAGGGGCTGAAGTCTTTGGGTCAAGCAATGTCTCTGATCGTCTCCAGACGGTCTTTAAGGCAACCAAGGCCTACTTTGAGCAACAGCTCCTCCTCTCCCATGAGGATTGGATTGCCTACCTCGCTGGAGGCCATTCGGTCGGTGGAGTCAAGGGCCTCATTGAGGCAAAGAATACAAGGTTCAACTTCGACGCCACGCCTCTCCTTTTTGATAACCTCTACCTTGAGCGAGTAGACCGGTCCGCGAGGACGAGCCTGATGTCACTCTGTCCGCAGATGGCCAAGATGGGGGACTCTTTTTGGTGGGAACCGACGGCCAACAAGGTGCATGAAGGTGGGGGGAGTCACGACGCCCTGCTGGATACCGACGTTTCCCTCACAACGGATGCCGCCTCCATGATCATCATCCGTGACTTCGCCCACAGCGAGGAAGCCTTCTTCCGTCACTATGTGAATGCTGCCCTCCAGGTCTCCGAGCTGGGCTACGGCGACAGGCTCGTATCTGTTGGCCCGGCCGCTCCCCTGACGACAAGCCCGTCGGCTGCGACCACCGATGATTCCCCAACGCCACCCCCCACATTCTCTCCGACTCATTGCAGTGATGATTCCGATTGCAATGATGGCATATTCTGCAATGGCATTGAAGTCTGCGAACCCTCTCAGGGCTGTGTACGTGTCACAACGGTGACCTGTCCAGGGAAAATTTGCCTGGAAGAGAGCGAATCTTGCGTGGAATGTCTGGGCTCTGATGACTGTGACAATCAGAATAGTGAGTTTGTATACACACCCACGGTTTACAGCAGTGCTTTTCTTGTTTCATCGGCTTTTTGCTATTATAATTTTAAGTTGTTTTCTCACACACCTAACACTTTCGACTCAATAGTCTTTTCCCACTCAGGCACCGGTTGCACTATCAATCAATGTACCAACGATGGTCAATGCTTGTTCAATCAAAATGCCTGTGGGCCTAATGAGGAATGCAACGCCAATAATGAATGCGTGGCATTGGCATCGTACGACTCATATCAAGATGTTGGGTACTGTACATCGGAAATTGACGAACAGGTAGATGGTGCTGCGACGGCAGAAGAATGTTTGAACCTTTGCAAGTTGGAATTTCCAGACTTTGAGCAGCTCTTTGTCGAGTTCATTAACGGGGGCGAGTGCTACTGCCAAAACGAGTGCACCTGCATGGATGATCTTTCAAGCGCTGGACGAACTACCTTTACCCCCACCGGCGTTGACCTCCCAGCAATGTGCTGCAGCGATGATCCGTCATGGAGGTTTAAGGGGAAGAGAACTTGTGAATGGGTTGGCAAAAAGCCAAGCAGAAGGTGCAGAAAAAGGGGCAATGATGAGCGCAAAGCCCATGTGGCATGCAAGAAAGCTTGCGATTCTTGTGATCGCTAATCCTTTTTTCAGCGCCATGCATACAATACATATGATAAATGTTATCTACGACACTTGAAATTTTATGAATTGTTTTGTAACAATATGAATACATAATCCCAAGCTTTATTTTATGTCTTTTTGGTTGCATGAACCTTCAGTTGCACGCCAACATGTCGATAGCGCAGAGAAGGAATAAACGGGGACAAAGGTACGCCAATGCAGCTCACTGAATTCCAAGGGACCATTGGAACGATATCCAAATCATTTTTCGGACGGACGGCCCAAACGCTTTGACTTGATTGATTGACACAATTATTAAGCAAGAAAAAGAGTGTCGATCCAGGTAATCGCTTCGATGGAGGGGGCCCGTGCTCGATGGCCGCTGCCGATCACTCTATTGTCGGCCTTGTCGGCCTCATTGTTACTTTTAATATCTGCTACTTCCGCAGATGGGCTGTCAATTGCTGGTAACAAGCACGCTCGATCGCCAAGCAGCATCATATCCAAGAAGGCAAATGGCGGGGCCAGCAAGACCTTCTCATTCGACGTCGATGTTGGTGTAGATGGCAGACCAAATGACTGGCGGCGCATGAAGAATCTCCTGCAACTGCGTAACAGGATCCGATCTGCAATTTGCTCAACCTTTTTGCCATCAGGCTATCCCAACCAAACACCGCAGGGATATCTTGCGTACTCCATGTGGAGCTGGGCGCAAGATCTGACGACCCAGATGAGGGCAGTCCTTGCAACGCAGCGAGTGCTGGAGGGAGTCGGTGTGGGAAAGGAGGGGGCAACAGCACTGAGTGCATCGTTGAACTTTATTTTTCGAGATGGGTGTGGGATGCTGGCAACTCTTCTCTTTACCTCCGTGGCTGCATCGAAATTCAGCTCGGACATTAAACGATGGAGATTGTTAGCAGACATTGCCGTTGATATTGGCATAACCCTCGAGGTGGCAGCCCCACTATTCCCGACAGTTTGGTTTCTGCCCGTAATATCCATTGCTACAATGTTCAAAGCTGTCTGCGGAGTCGCAGCCGGCGCCGCTGGTGGTGCTATCAACCTACATTGGGCGAGAGGAAGTGATATAGCTGATATTAATGCCAAGTTTGGCGCGCAGCACACAGTTACTGGGGGCCTCGGGCTGGTGACAGCAGCTCTGTTTGCTACTTCGGTATCGAATGCTCCTTCTGCACTCACTTGGATCCTCTACGCCTTGCTCACTGCATTCCACATTTATGCCAACATGAGATGCATGCGGTTGGTTGCTTTTGACTCGCTCAACACTGCTCGAATGGATTTGCTAGCTTCGCAATTCTTTGAGCAGAGGGAAACTCGCAAGGCGTTAATGGATCCGCGCCATATGTCCCGAATAGAACCACTGTTCTTTTCCTTTTGGAAACAACCAAGCAATTTTTCGTTACCCATACTGAGTGGAATATCTTTCAACGAGTTTGCTCGTCTTTCTGGTGAATCACTTTCCGTGCTGAAAGATGCCATTTCGAAGTCGGCCCAAAAGGACCAGTATTTGGTTGCCAGTGGCAAACGTCAAAGAGGAGGGGGTCTATCGGTTTTGCTCGTATTCTTATCGTCAGCAACTCCCGAGCAAAGGGCCAAGGGATATTTTCACGCTCTATGCTTATGTCAGGCATTGAAAAGAGAAGGATTTCATCGCAGAGGACGAAGAGGACAACACTTCCGGTCCTATCAAAATATCCACGAAGCTGAAGAAAGTGCAACAGAAGAGTGTAATCAATTCTGGCCTACATTCCGAGAAAGCGCAGTTAAAGCTGGCTGGGATTTTTCACAGACAGTCCTTAGTACAGCAGGCTATGCGCTGGAGGTTGATTAAAAAGTAAGATGTCTGTAAACGAGTTCAATTTAGAATAGGAGGGCATAACCTTTACTAAGCAGCCACAACAATCGAGGCACCACCATCTAAATCGCCGTGCGCCACGAGTACATCAAATGGAGAACCTTTGATGTGCATTCCATTCAACGTTACCGACAGAGAGCTCTTTCCCGCCCTCTTGGGGACAAAAGAAGCTCGGTATCGTCCGTCTTCCTCGTTCTGAACCGA
>Ga0115006_10002653_pt1 | contig 11846 bp, 12 predicted proteins | sample ArcOceMetagenome_3_FD_88943 | JGI IMG/M metagenome (GOLD analysis project Ga0115006, IMG submission 88943) | Marine eukaryotic phytoplankton communities from Arctic Ocean - Arctic Ocean- Svalbard ARC20M Metagenome | ecosystem: Environmental > Aquatic > Marine > Oceanic | place: Arctic Ocean...
GATATATTCTCCATCATTACCATTTCCTTCTTTATTATCTATATTACCAATATTATCCTCTACCCTGTTACCAGCCCTCCTCCTTTTACCTAAAATGAGGAATGGGGAGAGGAGTGAAGCAACAAGCAGAAGGTGGTTAGTTATAGTGGTAGGCGGTATGCTGCTGTTAGGGTTTAATCCTGCCGCTTCACACCATCCTTCCTTTACTCCTCCTCTCCTTCACTCCATCTTTCCTTCTCTCCTTGCTCACTTTTGGCCTCACCTCTTCTACTACCTCTTCCACTACCTCTTCTATATATTATGTTATTATCATTACTCTCATCCTCTCCTAACATAATATTTTATTATTGTATATAATATTTATATAACGTATAATAATATAGTGAGTATAATAATTGGACAAAATAGAAAAGGGACGAAGGAGAATGAGGGGGAGATAAACTTTATATTATATCCTATAAACTTATATATAGATTAATAATTAGAAATAGAACTAACAATACTAATGTTATGTACAGAAATTGGATTAAATATGTTGAATAAATACGTTTAACAATATTTGATGAATTTAAGCCGACAAAATGATCTGACTGAGCACTTAGAAAGCAGAGCTAGGAACCAATTTACAGAGTGAGAACCGAAAAACGTTCTTCAAAGCACCGATGGAAGCCTCCGCCCCCCTGTTCCCCGGATCTATCTGCAGGAGCTACGAGGTGGAGATTGAATGGAACAGGGAGCAGAAATTGATTGTTAAACCCCACTGCCTTGAGTGGAAGGTGAGAGAGAAATGGATGGAGAAGAGAGGAAATTGCGTAGGGAGGGGGTGGGATTGCTGGCGATGCATAAGCGACGGGACGATTCACACTGCGTAAACCAAGTACCCACTAATATGAACCCCTAACCCTTCCCTCCTCCCCCCGGGTCGCCGCAGTCGCAAAAGGTCTTTGACACCTCCTTTGTTGAAGGGAACAAGGTCGGGTTCAGGGTCTTTGTGCCGGGGCAGACGACCGAGTGGCTGGAAAACGTCTCTGTAAAACGTCTCCGGGCTCTTTGAATCCTTCAGCGTTTACTTCAATGGGTCAGGGTTGTTTGCAGGCACCTTCCGGCGGCAGGGAGAGGGCGATCTTGACTGCAGGGGGGAGAAAACCGTCAGTCTGGAGGAGCGGGCAGCGGCCATGCCCAAGCTGGAAAGGCAGCTGAGCTCCCCTGACTCCTCGTGTTTGTTTGCTTCGACGTATGGTCAGAGACGTCCACGGCTGTAGAGACGTTGTGCCGACACATGTTCTACGTAACGTGCGTGGTGAGCTGCTACAAGATTGAACCACTGGACACCAAGGGAAGGTGCCCGATGTGAGGTGCCCGATGTGTAGGGCCGATATGGACATCAAGGATTTGAAGAGGGTGGAGTTTACCTGATGTGTGTAGGGAGGGGGGTCGCAGCGTCGGAGGTAATTTCATAACTCGTGCGCGTTGTGATTCGTTCAACTACGGTAATATTAATAATATTCTGCCGCTCTGAGGGCGAGGCCGACTATGCTGACTATGTTGCTCCGAGGGTGAGGCCAATTAGCCGCTAAGAGCCGAAACCGACGGTTCTCTTCTTGCTCGAATCTGTTTCTTCGGTTCTTCGTGGTTCCTGCGGTTATTTTTGAGAATTGCAGTTCCTGGTTCCTTGGTTCTTTCACATTGTTCCTGTGTAGATCAAATTACGAGAATTTTATGATACTTTGAACACCACACTTTTAAGCCACTTTTAAGCCACTTTTAAGCCCATCCATTTTTGCCTGCTTAGTGACCGGAACCGGTTACAGGAACCGGTTCCTTGGTTCCAGAAAACGTTCAAATTGGGAACAGAAAAAGAATCAAAGAACTGCGGAACTTGTTCTTTTTCGAGGAACCGCAAAACCTTAATACCGGTCGTAGTTCTTTATTTCCCACGTAGAACCGGAACTGAACCGGTCCTCAAATTTTGCCCTAAATCCTAGCTCTGAGAATGAGATAATCAAAATTTCCCTCATTCCCCACTAAACTCCTAAAATAAATGCCGTTCGGTAGTCCAAAATTATTCAACCGTAAGGGAAAGAAGTCAGTACTAGAAATTGATACAACTCTAACCGAAACTCCTCCTAAACCACCTGTTAGTTCACCAAGCAAGGTATGAAATCGAGAAATGGCGTGGGGGGGATGAAGAATAGAGGTTTTAACAAGCATCCAATAACTTCCAAATTAAATATACATCATAAAACATAATTCAACCTTCCCCCTCCCTAACACCCCTCTCCTTCTCCCCTTCCCCCCTCCCAGGTGGATGCCTACCTCTCCCCTACAACATCTTCAATCCCATCCTACCCCGCCCCAACCCCCCCCTCGATAACCGGTGATTTAACATTCCGCCGCGACGCGGCGAGGATAGAAAGGGCGATGACCGAACTTACCAACAAGGGAGAAGGTGAGTTACCAAAGGCAGGGAGTGGATTTAGCCCTAAACAATGGGCAACAACACACACACAACGGACACATACTAAGCACACGAACACCAACGAAACCGCAGACCTCGCCCCAACATGGCTGAAACCAATCATCGCCGCCGCAGGACCAATCATAGTAAAACTAATGGTCCTAATCCGTTCCCTCTACCCCTACATCCTCAAGGCTCACTCCGGTTACCTCTGGGCCCACGCCAACCTCCCCATGGAGCTCCTGGTAGCTCTCTGGGGTCTAACGCTCTGTTTCTTCGGTGGCACATTCTCCCTAACCCTAGCAGCCTACGAGGCGTTCAAAATCTCAGGTTGGGACGTGTCCCGTGCAGCCCTCACCGACCTATACGAGGAAATGGATAGGTACTTGAGGGCGAGTGTCGAGGATGACAAGAGGGACGATGACGGGGACGGGATCGCCGATGTTGAGCAGATTGATTCTAAGGAGTTAGTTAAGAGGAAGTTAGCCCTTGTCCTGAAGGTGGCGGACCCTAACAAGGTGAACGACGCGCTAGGGGGGATCAGCCAGGGGTTGGTGGGAGTTGTTGCTACGCTTAAATTCAAGCACGCCAGGACTGTCGCGTTGGGGGTAAGCATCGGGAACCACTTAAGGAGGCCTGCGGGCTTGTACTTGACCCCTATTTTGGCCGGGCTTGTACCGAAGGAACACAGGAAGTGGGTACCGCATATTATCAACTACCTCTGCAAGGCGGTTGCCGTCAGTGTGGCGTGGACTGTCAGCGCGGTGGTGAGCGCGGTGCAGTGCGGGGTTAGGGGGGGACTTATGTTCGCGAGGTCCATGCTTAAATACGCTAACAAGAGAGGGTGGTGCGACATCGACGAGGAGGAGACTTACCTCGACGAGGCTGTCGGCTGGTTTGTGGCGGTTCTGGGGGCGGGGTTCCAGATCTGGAATGGCTTCGGACTGCCGTTTCCACTTAATTTGATACTTATTCCCGTCAGGGTTTTAGAGGGGTATTTGAGGTGGGTCGTTACGGAGTAAAAGACCCGGGGGGGGAGGGGGGACTAAGACAAGAACGGGAGGGGTAAAGATTATGGTTTGGGGTTTGCATTTATGAAACCTTTTCAAGTTACTTTTGAAGGGGATGATGAGCGAAGAAAACGAGCTTTGAGAGGTAAACAACAGAGAAGTTACAAGCTCGGGCCTGGTCAACACTTGGGAAGCCCCCTTTTGAAACTCTGGTATTTGTTTATTGTATGTTAATAAGAGGCCATCGTCCGGTGACAAAACCCATAAATCAGAACTTGCATTTCTTACATCCCACAGGTTCAAGATGGTTAAAATCTACAAGGTAAGCCCCCATGGATACAATACCCCCCCCCCCATCGGCCCCCATATGACGCTTTAACGCGAAAAAAAGCAACATTCATCTAAGGGTGTTGGTGTGGGTTGTCGGCAGTGTTGCCCAAAACCCCCACCTGTTTTGTCTTCATCTCACACCACTTTCCGAATTTCCATCATTTAAATCTAACACTCCCCCCTCCTCCTCGTACAAACCCCTCTAAATCTCTCCAATCTTGCGTAACCTTCCCCTCCTCTTGAACCCCCCCCTCCCTCGAACAGGGCTTGTCAGCAAGGAGTGTAGTGCCATCTTCGGGTGGCGACAATAGGTCAGGAGCGTCGGTTTCAGGAAGATCAACATACGGAGAGAACTGTACTGTACGAGATAGTTCTGCATCAAATTCACCTGGGATCCTATCTCGGATAGGTGAGGAGGAGCAAGGAGAGGAGGGAAGAAAGAAGGCCGGAATGAAGCGACAGATAAGCAACGCTTCTCTCAAATATATTACTAATAACCTGCTGCTCGTCGCGTCGCTCCTCGTCCTCCTAACCTCAACTTCTTTTTTTGCGATTCGCTTCTCTCACCTCAGTATTTTCCTTGACTCCTACCAACATAATGTCGACGCTTAGCAACATAAGCGCGGGAGGAACGATCAGGGGACTAAGGGTAAGAAGGGCGAGCGGGAGGACGGAGGGTAAGAGGGTCATGAGAATTGATACTCTGAGGTGAGGGTTAGGGGGGTGAGGAGTGAAGCGACGAAGCAGAAAGACGGCTGGAGCGTAGTGACAGCAAAATCATTATAGCATGCCGGCTGGGCTATTCAAGAAAACTTCTTCACTGCATTCGCTGCGCTTGTACCCTTCAGCCCGTCGCTTCGCTCCTTCGCACATACCGCCTTTCTACATAACTAACAACCTTCCGCTCGTCGCTTCGCTCCTCGCCCCATTCATTGCTTGCTTCGTTCGCGCCCTTCGTTATTCGCAGGAGCCAGATAAACCTTGACGCTTCTGATATGAAAATTTCAACTTTTAGAAGGAAAATCGAGGACCTCAAGGTGGAGCGTCACAAGATGCTGACCTCGAGATTTGACAGCTTCAAGGGGGCGCCCCCTTTAGACCCCTCCCCCTCCGTTGTGTCCGAGTCGATGGAGAGGCTCACGAGGTCAACTTCAGTGAAGATTAAAGAAGAACTAGAAGTCGACGACAGGGTAACTGGAAGCGACTACGGAGCCTTTCTACCCGAGATGCTAAAGGACAAGCTGATAAATCACATGAAGAAGAACCATCTGCCGTTATTCGAGGCCAAGCTTGGGTGCGTTATGATTGCAGATATATCAGGGTTCACCAAGGTGAGGAGTGGAGAGATTATGAAGGAATGTTGGAACGAAGCGACACTAGCATATCGCCCACCACCGTAACTAACCACCCTTCCTACGCTCTCTTCACTCCTCACCAGCTCGGTGAGAAGCTCAGAAAACAGTACGGTGAGGGCGAGGGGTCCGCTAGGCTCGCGGAGGACATCAACGACGTCCTCAGTGAGTTCATCATGTGCGTCTACTGTTACGGCGGAGATATTGTAAAATTCGCTGGGGATGCAATCATCTGCGTGTTCTTGGGCAAACAGAAGGACAGGGTTTCTGACCCCCAGAGGTACATGGAAGACGCACTGCTCAAGTCACGCCTTTGCGCCAAGGCGCTCATAAACCTAGTGTCGCACAACGGGGCAGACGGACTCAAGATGCACGGAGGAGGTGAGGTATCGATTAGGGCCTGTGAGAGGAGAAATCTTTCCCGTGCTAGCTTCACTCGCGCGCCAACCAAACCCTTAACTCGCCGCTTCGCTCTTCGCCTGCTTCGCTCCTCCTCCCTTGCAGTTTGTTGGGGCGACATCCAGTTCCTCATGGTAGGGTCGGAGGGAGCCGGCCCAGGAATGGCCATGTACATGGTCGCGGGGAAGTGCGTGGAAGGAGCCGGGGACGCCCTTAACGAGACGACCCATGGGCAGGTCAAGATCTTTAATTCTGGGGAAATCATTACACTCGATACCGATTTCGACGACACGGACGTCGCTGACACATTTCACAACGACCTCGACAACATGGTAACCAGGAACGACAAGATCCCAACCCACGCCATTGGGTACATTAGCAACCTCTGCCATCTCAGGTTGAGCCACATGAAGCATAGCCACTTTGTCTCTACGTCCACCGATGACATCCGTCGCGTCTCAGTCGTATTCGTCTCCCTCCCCGAGCTAGAGCTCGACTACAACGACCAGAACAACTTGACGGTCCTCAACTCAGTGTTCGAGAAGATCATTGCCATCACGTACAAGGTGAGGCGGGGCAGAGGACGGATGACCATGCCAAGGGCCGCAGCGGAGCTAAATAATTAAAGACTATCTGCTGCTCCCTCCAATCACATCTGACCCCCCCTCGCTCCTCGTTCCTCGCTCCTCGCTCCTCGCTCCTCGCTCCTTGCCTCCTCGTAGTACTCTGGCTTCTGCAGGGACTTCCTGTTCGAGGACAAGGGCTGCACGTTCATAGCGGTCTTCGGTGCTCTCTCTCGTGGGGAGTCCGACGAGCTAGTCGCGGTCCTCGCGTCGATTTCAATCCAGAAGACGCTGCAGGAAACGTTTAACATGACCAGCCACCGAATCGGCGTTTCATCTGGGGACGTTTTCTGCGGACTTGCTGGACCTATCATTAGGAAAGACTGCATCGTCATGGGAAGTGAAGTCAACATGGCCGCAAGATTGATGGGAAAGGCAAAGCCAGGCAGCATTCTCGTCAGTAAGGTGAGGCAGAGCGAGGATCAAAGGACGGGAGGAGCGAAGGACAGGAGGAGCGTAGGACTGGAGAAACATAGCGACGAATGCATTCTGTATAGCACTATAACTCACAACCTTCTGCTGCTCCTCTCCGCCCTTCGCTCCTCACTGCTGCTCGCTAATTGCAGAAAATCTACAAGTTGACCTTGTCCAACATTGTGTACTCGGATGTAGTGATCGTCAACATCAAGGGCTTCGAAGGCGGCTTTGCCTCGTACAGCCCACTGTCCATCTCGACGCGGAGCAGGCGCTCAATTGTCGACATTAGCGCTAGGGGCATTTTCATTGTCGGACGTGACAAGGAGACTAAGCTAGGAATGGACTGGATCCACGAAAGCATGCAAGATGATAAACCCGGACTTCTTGTGATCGAGAGTAATCCTGGAATGGGGAAGAGTGTCTTCGTCGAGGTGAGAATCTGCGAGGAGCTAAGGATGACTGGGAGCGAAGGACGGCTGGAGCGAAGTGACAGCAGCATACCGTTCAGCCTAGGTAACTAACGTCAAGTCTGCCGCTTGTCGCTTCGCTCCTCGCCCTCATCGCAGAATATCGCCATCAAGGCGTCGATCTCTGGGAGAGATCCCTGGTTTGTTCTCGGAAGTGAGGTCGACCAAAATTCGCCATTTCAGGTGTTTTCTGGCGTGGTCTCGGACATTCTTTGCGATCTTCTCTCGCTTGATAAGATAGTTAACCTCAATTTCCACGCCGCTGAGGTCGAGAGACTCTTCAAGGGGCCCAACGACCGGGTGATCTGCAGCATCATTGTTCCACAGCTAGGTAAGAACGGATGTCGAGATGAGGAAGTAAATGTGAATCGAGCCACGCGATGAAGCATTGTTTGAAGTTAACCCAAACACTTGCCTTAAATTTGTTACCTCATCATCACAGCTCCATCGTTTCAGCTCAAAGGACTTGGGTTGAGCAACAAGAAAATTTACGAGCAGCTGCACAACATAATCATCATGCTTCTGTGCAAGAAGGAGCCCGGGGTACTCATTATCGACGACGCACAATGGATCGACGCCAACAGCTGGGAGCTGCTCATGAAAATATTTTCAGGTTCCACTGCCACGGCCAAGAGGTTTAAACACATGATCATCGTCGCAACACGCCCGCATAACGAGAAAAACTCAATCAAAACGTTTATAGACTGGTTCGATAAGCAGAATCCTTTAACTATGAGGGACTTCGAACAAAGGGCGCTTGACAAAGAGCAAGCAGCTTACACTGGTGCTACTCTTGAACGGAAGCAAAGAGCGTCAGGAATCAAGGGTAACTTGGTCAGTCTGACGATGGAGGAGTTAAGCATAAGCAGCATGCAGCAAATTATTGCGTACGAGCTTGGGTGCGATGTTCATGATATTGATTCTGAAGTCTTCGAAAGTGTCCTCGAGGCTTCAGGAGGGAACCCCGCGAACGCAAAGATCTACGTTACGTGGGCAAAGGAAAAACACATTATTATCGAACCCGGTGACTTTGACGCCATTGAAACGTGAGGAGTTGCGAGGAGCAAAGCGACGGGCCAAAAATGCCATTTCTAGAGACAAAAACTAAACGTGCTCGTACTTCCATACAAGACGCGTCTCCCTCGTAACCACCGTAATAATTCTCAAACCTCATCCCAACCAATTTTGCGATTCGCTTCGCTCATCGCAGCTTCAGAGACAAGAGGCACACAAGGAAGAGCACACAGAGGACTTCCGTATCAATACTTGATGACGACGAGGGTAATACTATAAGAAGGGAAATTAGCTTGCAAGCGAACATCAAAGAAGATGTACCGCTTAAAGACCTTGGTTCTGGCTCTCTCTCGGGAGGTTCAAATGATCCAAAACCAACTTCCGAGAACTATGACGAGGATAGCGAGTCGGATAGCACCCTTGGTGCTCTCAGTGCCCTCAACTTGACGAGGAAAAAATGGAGACTTCAGAGCAGCAGTATTGAAATCAAGTTCCCCGATAGCGTTAAGTCGGTCATCCTGAGCAGGATTGACCACATGGACTACGAGCTTAGCGAGGCGCTCAAGGTCGCGAGCTGCATCGGGTACAGGTTCGAGGTGAGTCTCCTTGCTTACGTTATGAGAGTCTCAAGGAGCGGTATTGAAAGGATTCTTGACCCCCTGAAGGAAAAGGGGTTCGTAGAGCCCGTTATGACCGACAGTCACAACCAAACAAGGAGGTCATACAAGTTTAAGGAGCATGCCGTTTTCGGGAGTGTGAAGACGCTTCTAATGGGCAGCCAGAGGCAATCGATGCATCAGAAGATCTTCAAGTATTTGATCAAGACTGAGTGCACAGATGAAACCTTGCTAGGCCATCACGCCGAAGAGGCAGGCGATTCGACCATGGCAGCCACATTTTGGGAAAAGGCCTTCACTAAGAGTCTTGACGCCTTTGACTTTAATCAGGTGAGGCCAAGCAAAGAGCGAAGCGACAAGCAAAGGCAGCGAGCTGCCTAATGCTGCTGTATGCAATAAGCTAACATACCCCCCCTTACTCGTCGCTTCACTCCTCGCCCCGCTTGCTCATAACAGGCTCAGGAGTACCTTGAGAGGGCAATCGACCTCAGGGAGAAGAACCCCGATAAGGCCTTTAGCAAGGAGGAAGTGGAGTTGCTGAATGAAGAATCTAAGGAAATGCGAGTTAAGGAAGAGGGCATAAAAACTATCCTCCTCAAGCGCGAGCTTGGAGAAATTTACCGGCAAGTAGCCAAGTACGACAAGGCAACAGAAGCCCTCTTATCGTGCCTCGACAAGTGGAACGAGATCGCCACAATTGAGGAGAACTGGGGTTTAAAAATTGACATCCTGAGCAACCTCGGTTGCACCAACAAAGAGCAGGGGAACTACGACGATGCCAAAAAGTACCTTGGGGAGGTGCTTGATATTTCAAGAGAAAAGGTGAGGCTGAGCGAGGAGCGAAGGGTGGGGGGAGCGAAGCGACGACTGTATATTACTTAAACACAATAGCTAAACCCTTTTGCTCGTTATTTCGCTCCTCGCCCCACGCTCTTCGCTTCACTCATCTCAGTTTCGGCCGATGCACCTAAAAATAGGGAACGCCCTCAGCCAGTACGCAGAGGTTCTAAGGAAGGAGACGAATGTCGAAGCCAGCCTGAAAATGCACAAGCAGGCTCTTGAGATATACCTTCACAACAACGATGAGGAGAGGAACCTACAACAGCAGATAACAGGCGGCAAGGGGAGGCATTATAGAAGAATGACAGCCAATAGGAGGTGAGACGAAATTGATGGGGCGAAGGGATGAACGTCGCGACGAAGAGAGGAAATGTGATCCAGGCGAGCCTCAGATCATACTCTATCATAAGCAATGAATCATGATTCCTTTATGCTCATCACTTGCTTTGTGAATCACAGGTTCAGCACAAGCAATATCGAGATCAACAACAGCGTCATGGAGGTCCAACTCAGCTACGTGTACACCTACATAGGTTGCTGCCTTGCGAGCAAAAATTTGGGGAAGGAGGCAGGGGAGAAGCACGAGCAGGCACTGAGGCTAAGGATGAAGCACTTGTCCGCAATGCATCCTCTGCTGAGCGAGAGTCTAAACTACGTTGGGGAGGCGATGCTTTTGCTAGGCCAGGAAAGCAAGTCTATTCCCTTTTTTATCAGGGCTCTTGCAATCAGGAGGATTGCTTTCGGAGATGGTCATCCAGCGGTGGCTCACGTTTTGGGCCTCTTAGCCTCTGCTCAGCGCAACTTGGGAAGATTTGGTGAAAGTCGAATCAATTTCAAGGAGTGCATTGCAATATGCGTCAAATTCTTCAAGCCTAACCACCCGAACCTTATTCCAAACTACATCAACTTCGGCAAGCTCCTCCTTTTGGAGGGAGACTGGGTCGAAAGCATCAAGATACTTGAGAGGGCCCTGGAAATTCATAAGGAGGCTGGGAGGATGGGGGATGTAGAGGTCGAGCTTGTTAAGATGATCACAGCTGCGACAGCCAAGCTTGAAAAAGAAGGAGATAAGAAGCCGCCGGCGATATCAACTCTCCATAGACCATTTGAAGACATCACAAAAACGTGGATGTTTGCCCCAAAGAGTAAGCAGGCTAATAATGCCAATTTCATCCTCTTTACTGATCCCGGTAGGGACCTTGACGACGAGCTTTCAATGGTTATGCTTGCAAGCTGCGCAAAAACTCCTTCAGAAAAGGTACAACTCTTGGGCTGCGTGTGCAGTTTTGGTAAGGTCTTTGAGAGGGCACATTTGACGCGAGGGACTCTCGACGTCATTGGATTGCCAAAAATTCCAGTCGCGGCAGGGCACAAAGACCCCAACTGCCCAGCTGGGTGCAGCGACATGTTTGCAGAGCAGTACTTGCCCCCGAGTAGCTGGAAGCCTTACAACAGCAAGGCCATGCTTACTAAAATATTCGAAGAGGCCGAGGATACCAGCGTCGACTTTGCCCTCATTGCTGCAATGACAGATGCATGGAATTTCATGCATGAGAAGGAAGAACTTTTCTTGAAGAAGATCAGGTCAGTTTCAATCATGGGCGGCGTCTTACCTTTCAAGGAAGGCGATCGGCTCCTGCCAGACGAGTCATACAACAACTACTGCGATAAATCTGCAAGCAGGAATGTCTACAATTTCTGCCAGGAGAAAGGCGTAAAGATGGTGATACTGAGCCGCTTCGCAGCGTATGCTGTTCCGGTTCCTCGTGATTTCTACGAAGAACTTGGATCGAGTGGAAGCCTCGTAGCAAGGAGACTCTTTGAAGAGCAGAAGCATTCAATTGTAGAACTCTGGAAGAGGGCATCAAGTCCCTCAGGCAGCGTGCTACGAGAAGAACTACCAGATAGATGCAACAAGATGTGGTTTTGTAAAACATTTTGCGATGGTAACGGGCAAGATCTTAACAGGGAAGACGAAATCTGGGCTTGCGTTACTTCATTCAATATGTATGATCCCCTAAGCATCCTTGCAAGTTTGAAGAGTTGCGATAGGTTCTTTGAAAAGATTTTCCACCAGGTGAATGGAACAAGGCATGAAATTATTGGGATTAACGGTGAGTCAAACGGCATTGTGAAGGGAATGGAAGAGGGCTTAGTAGACTTAATTTTAGAACACTTCTCTTTTGGCGTAGATCTTCCAGGGCTCCTAATGAATGGTGAGGAAGAAGAAGAAATATGTGTGTTTAAACTCTAAAAGCTATTCTTTGGGGTTAAGGTTCTTTTAAATAAAATAATTTAGGGTTATTTAACTAACATAAA
>Ga0115006_10002654_pt1 | contig 11845 bp, 17 predicted proteins | sample ArcOceMetagenome_3_FD_88943 | JGI IMG/M metagenome (GOLD analysis project Ga0115006, IMG submission 88943) | Marine eukaryotic phytoplankton communities from Arctic Ocean - Arctic Ocean- Svalbard ARC20M Metagenome | ecosystem: Environmental > Aquatic > Marine > Oceanic | place: Arctic Ocean...
GGGGCCCGGGGGGGGGCTCGTCGCCGAACCTGGCGCGAACTCACATTGTTGAGTGAAATCAATTTCCGGCCCACACATCTACGGGCCGCGTCGCGCGAGCGGACCGGCGTGGCGGCGATGGCGGCAGTCGCGCATGCTCCACGTGACGGCCGCCGGATGGGCCCGGGCAAGGAAGCGCATGGCATCTCTGAGCGCGCCATGGCGTTTGCACTCAGGTCAGTGTGCCGTGTCCAGCCTCCCCCTCAGACACTTTCGGGGTCTGCTCGGCCCTTGGCGCTTGTGGCGTGCTCCCCGCCCAAGCTAACGGGGCTGATGCTGCGCACCGCTGTCGCGTCGGGCTAATTTTGCAGCTCTCTGCTCCCTGCACAGCATATCAGAGACCCCAAAGCGACCAGACAGTGGAGAGCAGCGGAATCACGCGGCGTCGCCGGCGCAGAATGCAAGCGCTGTGGGCTCTGCGGGCCGGACAGCAACAACAACACTGCGCTCCAGCAGCCCCCACCAGTTCGGCGCCTCTAGTCCACACGTTCACTTTGTCGCTTCGCTTCCCGGTACTTTCCTTACGTCCTGTGTGCGAAACGCCCCGCACAGCTGCTGGGACGCTCCCCCATCACGCAGAAGCCTGGGATGCTCGATGCCGGAGCCGTGTTTTGATGCGCGGACATGTACCTGTGTTTCGATGCTGTTCCAATGCTTTTGTTCGCGCAGGTACACCTACAGGGTTAGCGCACGCACCCGGATGGGCAACTGCGCACAGCTCCACACAAAATACCCTAGGTGGAAGTGTCTACAGCAGCGCTCCACTCGCACACTTCATAAACCCGAATCCCGGTAATCAAGGAGCGATGAGTTTCGGGCCCAACGTTCAATTCAGCAGCAGGTCTGGGACCCCCGGGGGCCCGGGCCCCCACGGAACAATAGTTGCAGTTCCCTCTCCCGTGCCCGGTCTAAAACAACGCGCAACCCCGCCCCTGCATCCTGGCAATGGGGCTGGCGCGAGGATGGTTGGCAGCACAGACTCTGAGACGTTAAAACATCTGCTGCTGTCGGCGCAAGATGAGGTGACTGCAGTACACCCCCGCATGTAAACCGCATGTAAGCCGCACCTCGCATATCTGTCCATGTGCAAACACGCATAGTCGACGCAGGTGAAAAAGCTGGCATCCGAAAAGCAGCAGCTGCTGCAGGAAAATGAGATGCTGAAGAGCAAGGTGCAAACGCAAATGGACCTTGCTACGGTGCTGCAGCAGGAGAGTGGGGGCAAGGACAATGAGATTCAGAGGCTATACATGCAGCGAGAGATGGATAAGGATGAAAGAGCGGAGTTGTCACGCAAGCTTGAGGATGCGCTCGAGGCCATATCTGCTCTACAGCGGGAGCGTAACATGAAACTGGACGCTGCCGTCACCGAACAGGTATGTTTCAGTGAGGCAGAAGGGGTGGGCAGGGGTTGGCTAGGCGAGGTGTGAAAGTCAGAGAAATCGCTGCGTGCTGAAAGGGGAGGTGCAGGCGGTTGACGAATGGCAACGAGCGGAGGAGCGGGAGGAGCGGGAGCGGCTGGTAGCGGAGCTCAGTCAAGCTTCTGCGCAAGTACAGAAATTGTCGTCCGAACGCAATCATCTCCAGTGGTGTCTCGACAAAGAGCGCGTTCAGGTCTCGTTTTAATGGCTGGTATTGAGCGCAATGATGAGGCGTGCGACGCGCAGTGTGGGTTGCGTGCCGTAGCGCCAACTGCAAACGTTTACAAATCTGCATGCGGGCATGTATGGGTGGCAGCGAGAGGAGTCAGAAGCTGCCCTGCGGCAGCACAAGCTCACGGTATGCACCTTTGCCAATTGACCAGTGCATCGTTTAAGCGCTTCCGTTCCTTGACGCGGCAAGAGCGAGAGAGAGAACGAGCGTGCGAGAGAGAGAGCGAGAGAGAGCGAGAGAGAGCGAGAGAGAGCGAGAGAGAGAGCGAGAGAGAGAGCGAGAGAGAGCGCGCTGTGAAAACTGTTTTCGTCCAGGACCGGACTGAACAGCATAAGGCGATGACCGAGCTCCAGAAGCAAGCTGACCATGACAAGGAAAGAAGGTGACAGCCTTGAGAGGAGAGGACCTGAGAGAAGCATCCTCTCGCTGTTCGCTTGTGTTCTTCTGTCAGCTCTATCTATCCCCTTGCTCTCAGAACTTGAATGCCTCTTCGAAAGGCACACTCGGATTTGAATTTTTTCGATGTGATGAACAGCAAGACCATGGCGCGCTCGCTAGCAGCAGTGCTGCGCGAGAAGAACGCCCTCCAGCGACGCAACCAGGAGCTCGAAAATGCTGGCCCCGCTAACGGCAGGTTGATGCCTGTCACGCCCAGTGGTGGCCCTTTCGTGTGTTCTCTTATCGCGCACGGTTTGCTGACTCCCGCCCATGGCATGCTCGCGTGGCAGCCCCATGCCAGTGAGCGTGTCGCACATCAGCACCTATCAGCGCCCACCATCCCCCAGCACTACAATCATAAACGCATCGCGGATGGATATGCACATTGCATCAGCGGCCACCACCTCAACTGTTCATTTTCCAGCAAATCCCATACCCGCAGACGCACTGCCCTCCCTCGCCCCTCCCTTCCAAACGGCTCCATTCCAGTCGACAAACGTCCGAGCCCCTTCTCCGGTTGGACCTTTTATGGCAAACGTACACACATGCATGCGAGAATGTGCGCGAGCTTGCGTGCTCGCATGTTTGCATGCGCACGCGTTCGTGAAGATGAGCACCGAGTGACTGCCTCACGCAGCAGCATGCCGCACTCGCGCGCCAGCAGTTCAGAGCCTCAAGGGGACTCGGCGCCGAGGTCTGATATCTCCTGCTTGCTTGTCTGTTGTCTACGTGCTGCAGGTCGTCACCCATCGCCCGCCGTCTCCTGCAATGTCGCCCTCCCTCGCCATACCCGGACTCAGCTCCCATCCGGCCCCGCTTGGTGTCCACCACCAGTACTTGGTCACCGACAAAATTGAGCCGGGTTAGCCCAGACGGACTTCCCTTGCTCTGCCCTGCCCTTTCTCCTCCTTCTCCTCGTTCTTCTCCGCGATTTCAGCGTGGAACCTGCGCATGATCAGCACTACCGTGCCGCCATCCTCACTGTGCTTCTTGTGGCCCAGCTGCACTCTTATCACTTACGCCCCCTGCTGTTTTCACCCTCAGGACCAGGCTTGGGAATGCCAATGTGTCTCACCCCTCGGGACGTCAATGGCCCTGCCGTATCTGCTGGATACCTGCTGTCGCCAGCGCACCGGCACGCATCCCCTTTGCCGTCTCCCCGGACATCACGCCCGCCGTCGTCTCCGGAGAGACCAGGAAGACAAGGGCCCGGGCGAACGCCGTCCCCGGCAAGACCAGTGCCTGGGCGTCCGCCCTCCGGGGGGCAGGCTAGTCCTGCTCAGCAAGGTGGTGTAGGCCAGGGGTGGGACCACAGACACGCGTCCCCCCGCAGCGCGCACGCGCAGGCGGGCCGCTCCGTGAATTTGGAGGAGAGCTTCGAGTTATGCTTGTGACAGCGCGTTCTCCTCAAGCAACCGCTTGACCTTCGCGCTTTCACTCTTTTTGGCGAAGAAAAGTGTTGCGATCCCAGGTGTTGCCCCGCCGCCAGATGTTGGCCCTCGCCCACACGATCGCCTACTGACCCTGTGCCCGGTCGCAAGAAAAGTGGTGCGACCCAAGGGCCGGCCAAAACGCCGTGCCATTTTGGCACGGCGCGCAACTTCGTTGTTGGGTCCCATATATGTAATTTATGATATGTGATCGTTGTTGGTTGGGTCCCTGGCTCGTCGCAAACGCGCTTTCGCGTTTGACCAACCCCGCTCTGCTGCGGGATTGCCTCGCAGCGCCGCCGTGAGCGTAGTTGTGAGCCCTGACTGGCGCCGCGCGTTACACGGGCCAGCGCCTGTCACGCCAGGCGCGTGGCCCGTAGGCCGTGACGCGCCTTCGCGTCAGGCTGACGCGGAAGGACTCGGATGCGGACGCCAAGTTTGCCTTGGCGAACGACCAGCAGAATCAGGGCAGATTTGACGATTGATGCGTCGCAGCGTGCCAGCCAAGTGGTCCAGGGCAGCGTCTGGTGTGCCGCCATCGAGATACGTGAAGCTGGCACCATGGCTACGGCGGCCATTGTCACGCCCAAAATGTGGCCAGCGTCCACTGAAACACCCCAAACCTGCCGGCTGCCCTCATCCTGCGCGCTGCCTGCCCCGTCCCCGCCCGGCACATGCCCTGCGCGTCCCTCGCCCTCGCCCAGACGCAGCGCAGCACGCAGATGCTCCCTTTCCCCTCGCCCTCGGATTGACGCCCGCCCACCCGCTCGATATGTTTGCCGTGTGCCTGCCCGAGGCGTGCGCCGGACCGACGCGCCCGCTATGCCCTGTCCAGCACGGCGCCCAAGTGCCCGCGCCACCGCACTCCTTGCATGCTCCCGCACAGCATGATGCCGCATTGATGCGAGGAGGCAGGAGTTTGTTCCCTGTCCGTAAATCGGGCGACAGCGGGAGGACACATGAAAGAGAATTCAGGCTTCACAGGCGGTCGGCCTCGCCGCCAGAGAAGAGAGCAAGGCAAGCGACAAGGGATGGGCCGAGGTGCTCGAGCGGGGGCAGCCAGGTTTGCCCGCTTCTCTGCGCAATTCACTGGCGCCCCCGGCAACATTCCGGAGGAGGCGCAAACGTGCCCCGGCCCCCGACGTCACGGGGTGCGATTTGTCGCACAAGAAACACGTACCGCTTCGGATCCAAGTTCGGGAAGTTATCAAAAAAAGTTGCGGCTGACACCTTTTCAACTTTCTCTGGTACAAAGTTTTGAAAAAAGTGTATTTGGGATACGAGTGGGCTACGATTTTGGCCAAAGGAGCACGAGTCGTCTACGTAGACGGTGCCCTCCGAAAAGTGGGGAGTCGGCCCGACGACAGGGCCGTTGGACAAAGGTGGAGAGTATGGCAGAGAAGGCGGTAGCACAAGCGCTGCAGGGGCTGCGGCCAGAGCAGCTGGCGGCGCTCGGCGATGCGATCCAACTGGTGCAGTCGGGGCGGCGCCAAGAAGACATCGCCGCCATCGACACCGGCGACACCGCCTTCATCTTGATCTGCACGTGTCTTGTGCTTATGATGACTATCCCCGGGTTGGCGCTCTTCTACGGCGGCCTGTCGCAGGCCCCGAACGTGCTGGCCACGGTGATGCACAGCTTTTCGATCACGTGCCTCGTCACGATCTTGTGGCTCCTTTTCGGCTACAGCATGTCGTTCGACCCTGGCAACCCCGTCATCGGCGGCAGCGGCTCGCTCTTCTTTGGCGGCCTGCCTTTTGTGGGCGGAACCGAAGAGAAGCCGATCGTGATAAACCCCGTGATGGCCAAGGTTAGCGGCACGATCCCGGAGTCGCTCTTCTTCACCTTTCAGTGCACCTTTGCGGTCATCACAGCGGCCATCATCACGGGGAGTTTTGCCGAGCGCGTGCGATTTGGGCCGATGCTGATCTTCATTGGGATCTGGCACCTCCTCGTCTACTGTCCCCTCTGCCACTGGGAGTGGGGCGGCGGCTTCATGTCGAGCTGGCATGTGCTCGACTTTGCGGGCGGCGACGTGGTGCACATCAGCTCTGGCGTGTCAGGGCTCGCCGCCTCGCTCGTCGTGGGCAAGAGGAAGGGGTTTGGGCAGGGCGCAGAGCTGCCGCCGCACAACATTCTCCTTGTGTTCATGGGCGCCTCGCTGCTGTGGGTGGGCTGGTTTGGTTTCAACGCGGGCTCTGCGGTCGCTGCCGGTCAGTCCGCGGGCATGGCGATGATGGTGACGCATGTGTCGGCCTGCGCCGGCGGCTTGTCGTGGATGTGCCTCGAATGGATCCTCAAGGGCAAACCCTCGGTGCTCGGAACGGTGTCGGGGGCTGTGGCTGGCTTGGTGGTCGTCACTCCGGGCTCTGGTTTCGTGGACCACTTTGGCGCCATCTTGTGCGGCATCACCGCCGGCCCGGTGTGCTACTTTGGCATCCAGATCAAGCACATGTGTGGCTTTGACGACGCTCTGGATGCGTTTGGCGTGCACGGCATTGGCGGCATCTGGGGTGGCATCATGACGGGTCTCTTGGCGAACCCGGCCATCGCCGGCGAATCCGGGGCCTTCTACGGCAACGGCAGGCAGCTCGGCATCCAGATCGCCGGTATTGTTACCACCATGGCCTACTCGTTCGTGATGACTCTTCTCATCATCATTCCCCTCGACTTTTTGCTAAAGGCAATCACGGGCAAGGGCATGCGTGTGACGGAAGAGGCAGAAGACATTGGTCTCGACATTTCCGAGCACGGGGAGAGCATGATGGGCCACGTAGCAGGGCCCCACGACGTCACAAAGTTTGACGCATCAACCAAGGGGCATGATGTCATTACAACCATTCAGGTGGGCGACGCTCCATGAAGCTGTCGAGTGCGTGCAGGCAGGCTGTGTCAGCGAGTGCCTGGGCCAGGGATTTGAACTATTTCTGGGATTTGAACTATTTCTGTATGATGGACTGTATGTGGAGGTTGAGCAACTTGTGTGGACAGTCCACACAAAAAACAAGAGGTTTTTTCCGCGGGCGGCACGTGTGCATGCGCCTGGTGTTACGGGGGTGCGCGCCTTAGCTGTCTTGAAGGCAAAAGGGGGGTGGTTGGAAAACCTCTGGCTACCCGCTCTTGCACGAGCACACCTTGCACTGAATGGCGGAGCCCGTATTCCCTAAACCGACCGCGAGATTCATAGGATTGTGAGATGTAAAGTATTCTACAAGTAAAATCCGCATTGAGCTAAGTCGGGCTGAATAGCGTCGGGCATGGAGTGCCTCATGTACGCTCTCCGGGGTGTGGCGGGCCGATGGAGTCCAAAGAGACTGAGAAGAGGGTTCTGTGTCGAGGTTGGCTGCAACAGTCTGGACTGTGACAGCTGGGAGAAAGGAGCTGAGCCTATTCGGAGCACGCGATGCCCTGTTTGTTCTTTGTGCAAGGAGGTTGGGAAAGATACGAGAAGGAACAGAGGGTTTGGGAGGGAAGGAGGGGAGGGAAAGTTGAGAGGGAAAGGTGTCGAAGGAAGAGCAACAACCGGCAGACATCGTGATTCTCAGACCATCAGCAACCCCTCGATTCGCGTATGCACATGGCCTCGAGGCCAAAATTGAGAGTGCAGTGTATTAGTCCCACACAGAGTCATCATTAGAACCGCGACTGATGCTGCTGTGCCGGCCACGAACGCTCGTTTAGTCTTAAATTTTCACAGCATCAAGCTCTCAGGAAGTCAACATTACGCCCTTCCCTGACTTGTGGATTCCGGGACGAAGTCTTTGCCACATTTTCCCGCCTTAATCTACATCGAATTAATGAATGCATTCACCCCTCCTTCTGGGCTCCCCCGCATGTGCAATACATGTGCCGCACGACTCATCGCCGCGCGATGAGTTGCCCGACAATGCGCCATACTCCCAGCCCCTCCCACTCGACCGCGCGGTCTGTTACCGGACCCACTCAGGCTCACAAAGTTTTGCCAAAGCCGGAAGATTCTCTTCTCGGAGCACCTACCGCCAAATGCCCCTCTTGGCCCTGCCACCCGCACCTGCGCTTCAAACATGCTCAAAGGCAAGGTGCTGCCCACGATGCTCCAAAAGTGCTATGCTGGATGGTAGGGTGGACATCCTCAACCTTTCGACCGAGCTCCCCGGCCACGCGGATACTCTGCCCTGCTGGAGCTCTCAGCTTATCCCTGCGCATTCAAGAGTGGACGTGTTCATTGCCCAGAACGAACGTTGGCAAGGCAGAGGGAGAGGCACAACATGAAGGGGGGAAGGCACATATGAGTCTGCATGACCGCACGGATTACGTTTTGGTTGTCAAGAGCAGACGGATGTGGCTCGGCATGCAATATTTTGGGTGCGTGACTGTGTGGGATCACCTCTTCATGGCCGAAAGGGGCCGCTCGTAACTTGCAGACGGTGGCCTGGATCCCTGACGAGTGCCTCCTCGGGAAGGCGGGCGGGAGCGGGCAAAGGCGACTGCTTCGGCAATGGCATGTTTATCCAGATGCCCCTGAGGTGCCCTTGACCCCCAAGTATCGATAGAGCCAGGCCTGAGGTCCGCAAGCCGTCCTCGTCAGCAACGTCAGCTTGCTGCAAGCAGCCAATCAGCGTGGGCGATGATCTCGCGCGGCAGATTCTTGCAACAAGAAAACGTGTTTTACCTGTATTCTTCTCTTTTGCCTCCCAATGTCAATCGCTGCTTCTCCTCATCGTCTGCATCTTGAATTCTCGCTGACGGCGGCCGGAAAGGATTTAATCGCTCCCTGCTACTAGAGCCCGGGCGCGAGAGAGGAGCGCTCTGCGGTCGAGGCGGGCGGCGCAGTCCTTGCGCTGGCGTGGTTGATCGCGTGTAGGGGTTAGTGGTGGCGCCGAGCCCGCCTGCCTTAGAGGTCTTCGGGTGGCTGGCAATAGCGTTCTTGAATTGTTGCTTCTCCTCCTTGGACGCCTTCGCCAGCCAAGCCAGCGTACTGTCCGTGAACTTCATGTCCAAGGAACGCCCCCATAGTTCGTGCAACTCCGAACGGGTCCGAGGCGTGACAATGTCTTTCGCGATGCGAGCACGCGCCGGACGAGTCATTCCTGCAAGGAACTGGGGGCTGGCTTCGCGTGAATATCTCTCTCCACCTGCCGAGGCCGAGTTCGGCCGTGTTGAGGCGACCAGTTTGCTGTATTCCTTGGTCATCTTGCGATTGTGCGCGATATAGTCCTGCACGTTGGAAGCCATGTCAACGCGTGCGCGACCAGTGCACCGTAAAACAGCACGTGCACTCCATGAGGCGGCAGAACATACGTGCGCGCACACATTTTCTGCAGATTGAAACTTACCACTTTCCGGGATCTCGACATCATTTCATCTTTGGGATAGTAGAATTCTCCTTCAACCAACGACTTTACTAACGGCTGGCCCAAATCCTCGTCTACTATCACACCCTTTGCGAATCCTGGTCGTTGAGAGGAAGCTGAGAGCGGCCGAGTATACGTGTTCTCCAAGTAGTACCGGCCTTCCAAGATGTTTTGAAGTAGCGGCTGGCCTGCTCAGCCGCGCACAACAAGAAGTGAGAGAGGAGACTGATAGCGCACGGACGAGCACGTGCGCGCGCGTCCCGCCCTACCTCTGAAGCAACAATAGGAATACCCCATGCCAGCGTGAGGGAAAGAGGGTAGGCACCCATACACACAATCGCGTCCATTTGCCATCGCCTCCTCAACCCTATAAGATTCACTCGGGTCCGCACGACGCGCAAACACAGAACACAAGGGCAGCACACTCGCATGCGCATACTGCACCTGAGCCATTGACATCGAGGGTCTGAAAATACTTATTGTTCCACCCTGTGTGCAGGCCCGTGAAATTTTTCGAGCGCCCCTCCGGCCTCTTGGCTTTGAAAGTGGGTTGCAGGGACAAGCTCACTCCAAGTCCGTCGTCACCGCCTGCGGGTCCAAAAGATGCGAGCACTTTCAGGTGCGTACAGCTTTCGGATCCCCTGGACCCACAGGCGGAGACAACGGATTCGGAGTGCGCTCGTTCCCTGTGCGGCCAAGAACTTGCAGGCAGGGACGCAGCAGCGCGCAGGGGATGGCAAAGCCGCGCACATGCCAGCAGCGCCGGCGCACAGCGCACGGCCAGGGCACAACACACTGCGCAGGACCGCACCGGGCAGCAGGAGGCTGCCAACAACCTCCCGAAATTCGGCAAAGTCAACCACGCCGTCGCCATTGGTGTCGAAAACGCTCATAATCTGCACAGGTGCAAGCGCGTCACCCCTCCCGCCCGCGCCGCCAGGCAGGTGGCGCGAGGTGCGGCAGTGGAGACCTGGTCCATCTGCTTCTTGCTCATGTCGCAGGCAAAGCGGTCGCATAGGTCTTCGAATTCGCCTCTGCTGAGCTGGCCGGTGTTGTCTTTGTCCAGGGACCGAAAGGCTTGCTGCACCTTGGTCCAGTGGATCTGCATTTTCGCCAGAAATTCTGCCGGCAGGCCGCCTGTGGGTGCAAGTACCATAGTCGCGGCGTTTAGCGCGTCTGCGCGCCCGCCCCGCCCCGCTCTCTCCCGCGCTCGCCCGCTCTCTCGCCCGGGTCCCGGGTCACTGGGCCGACGCCAAATTCCGTTGAACAACTTGAAAAAAAAACAAAAATCTTCCCACGAACGTCACAAGTTAGAGTCTCAACCACAAACTTGAAAATGTCGGCCCGGAGTCGCGCGCGCGGGCGCGTGCCTGTTCTCTGCGCCTGCGTTCTTCTGGCGGCGCTGCTGCTGTCGCACGGCGCCGATGGCGAGCGGCTGCGGCAGTTCCCGTTCTTCGACGTCGACGGGTGGTCGTGCCATGGGCGCGGGTGCGGCGCGCTGCGCGCGCTGCATGGCTCCCTGGTCGGACAGGACGCCGACGAGACCACGTGGTTTTTCGCGGCACCGCCGCACGTGCTGGGCGACCTCGCATGCGCCAGCACCGCGTCGTTCCGCATCACCCACCCCGAGGTCTGGCGCTGCGCTCTGCTCTGTTCGCCCTGCGCGAGCCATCGACACGCGAGGTGGCCTGACTGCTGCGCTGTGCCATGCGGCGCGGGCAACGCAGTTTGACTCCAAGGGCCAGGCAGCCCAGACCGACTTTGACGTCGTGGTGAGCCCACGACTTGCTTCCTGGCTTCCTTCCCCCGCGCTCGCGGCGGCTGCTGCTGCCGCTTGCCTTTGCGCCCTCACCGCCGACTTGCTGCGCGCCTGCAGGTGGTCTCAAAGGCGCTCAAACTCTCGCTGGGCCTCAAGTCTGTTGTGAGTCCAAATATCCCCGGCCTTGCCTTGCCCTGGACTCCTTTGTGCCGGGATGGTCTGTCTGTAGCCTGTGGTGATCGCGCCACTGCCCGCGTGCCCGCCCCCTGATGCATCCGTGAACGCCTCGCGGCAGATTCCACCCTGGGCCATCATGACCGAGGCGTCCGTGTCCCTGGAAGGGGGCGCAGAGGGAGGTCAGCCCCCCCATGTGCATGTGACGTGAAAATTGGCGACGTGGTCGTGCTGTGGGTGATCGCCAAGCGCTTGGGTCTGGCAATTTTTGGTGCACGGTGAAGCTTGTGTGCGTGTTTCGCATCGTATATATCAGGCGAGAGGGGAAAGGATGTTTGGCTGAACACTGAAGACGATTCCGTGGCTTCGCATCACCTGGTCTTTTTTTATTTTTTGATCTATTAATATTTCAAACAAAAATTCTTTTGTTCCATTTTACATTTAAGGGATGTTTGGCTGAATACTGAGAGAGAGAGAGAGAGAGAGAGAGAGAGAGAGAGAGAGAGAGAGCTTTATTAGGAACAAGGAAGATGATGACGTGGCTGCCAGCACCTATTAGCTGAAAGCTGAAGATGATGACGGAGCTGCCAGCGGCTAATCTTCTTTTATCTATCTATCTATATCTTTCTATCTATATCTATCTATCTACATTTATCTATCTATATCTCTCTATCTATATCTATCTATCTACATTTATCTATCTATATCTATCTATCTATCTATATCTATCTATCTATATCTATCTCTATCTATCTATCTATCTATATCTATCTATCTTTCTATCTCTATCTATCTATATATCTTTGTATACATGTGTGTATCTTCCCATCTGTCTATCTGTCTGTCTGTCTGTCTGTCTGTCTGTCTGTCTGTCTGTCTGGCTGTCTGTCTGTCTGGCTGGCTATTTATCGATCGATACATACATGAATACATACATACATACATACATACATACATACATACATACATACATACATACATACATACATACATACATACATACATACATACATACATA
>Ga0115006_10002655_pt1 | contig 11845 bp, 8 predicted proteins | sample ArcOceMetagenome_3_FD_88943 | JGI IMG/M metagenome (GOLD analysis project Ga0115006, IMG submission 88943) | Marine eukaryotic phytoplankton communities from Arctic Ocean - Arctic Ocean- Svalbard ARC20M Metagenome | ecosystem: Environmental > Aquatic > Marine > Oceanic | place: Arctic Ocean...
CACGGCATGTAATCACTCCACATGCCATGCACGCCACTCAAATCCCAAATTCTCGTTTGCTACCGAGAAACGGAATGGAGGCGAGCGACAGGAGCACAGGAGGTGCTGGGGGCGATATGGTGCGCATGCACCGCTGCAAGCGCGTCGTGCAGCGGCATGCGTGCGTGCACGAGCACGCCGGAAAGCACGCGCCTGACATTCTATTCACGAGATGCCTGTCAGTGTGCACGCATGTTGGGCGGGAGCAGACCAAGACGTTTTTTGCAGCGGCAAAGCAAGTCTCGTGGCCCTCGAGCACCGCCCGCGCCGCAAGCGCTTCATGCTCCAGGTTCTCTGAATCACCGCCTGATGAGGGCGGGAGGCCAAAGGCGAAAGTCCTGTGCGCAGCGTGCGCACCTGCCAAGCGCCCCGAAGCTTCTGCGCCTCCCGCAACCCCGCTTGCCGCTACTGCGCAACCTTGGGCCGAATTTGCATCAACTTTGATGCCAGTGCGTGCGCCGCCCTTCTCCGCGTCCTTCCTTTTCCTGTGGCTTGGGGGTTTAGTGTCGTCTTGTGAGAGGGTGAGGAGAGCTCGTTGAGCCGCCACTTCCATCTCCTCGGAAATCTCGTCTTGTAGCACAGAAGCGTGCGCGTGATGAACTGCAGGTTTCGAAGCGGTTACAGTTGCTGCATGCACAAACACCGCGGTTGACACTTCTGCCGCTCCATCCAGCCGCTGCCCCGCCGCTGCCAGCGGAATTGGTTCTGCTTTTCGAGCCTCTGGTGCTGGTGACACCGATGATGCTGCTGCTGCTGGTGGTGATGGTTTTGGAGTCAGATTCTTCTGATTCTTCTGATGACTGGGCAGCTGATCGCGCACTCCGTCCAGAACACCTCGCATCCTTGCACCTGTTGCACTCATAGCTACGGAGTTGCCATGCCCATCTGTTCCGTGAGTGCCTGCAGCAATGTTTAAATCGAGTGCTGTCGTCCCACCTTGACGAGCTGTCTTCCCATCTGTTTCAGTGTGCTGTCCGGGCATGGAATGCAGCAGCGCGTGTCCTGTAGGCCGCGGCTGCAGGCGTGCTCTGGCCCCTGTTGCACCTCTTCTGCTGCTGCTTTCCTCTGGCTTCCGGAGCACCGCAGCAGCACGAAGACGCGAATTTCGAGAGGCCTTGAAGGCAAGGGGAAGACGCTTGCTCATCAGCGCGCGCTTGCTCATCAGGGCGCGCTTTTCTAATTGCCTTGCGCGCTGTTGCTGGCGTTGGCGCTGGGCCACTTTCGGCGGCAACCGCTGCAGCGGTCTCTCGTCAGTCCTGGGTCTCCGTGCCACGCGAGCGCATGGAGCATCACTGACGCATGCTCTTGCTGTCCGTGCCGCCCACTGCCCTGCATTTGCTGCAACGCCTGCATCATCTGCAAAGTCTCCGTCTCCATCTCCACCACGCCCGGGCCGATCCGCCATGGACATTCTCGCCGCGTGTACGCGCGATTCATCGGCAGGCCCACACAACAGAAACCAGCAGTCGCTATTCACTTGGCTCAGGCGCACGTCGTTGTAGGTCTTGTCGTCCCAACGAATGCGCCACCACGGTGCATACGGTGCCTTCCGCCTGCCATGACATCGCACACACGTGTGTCACCCCTCATTTTTGCATCTTACACCCACAGACAGAAACAGTCGGGGAAGGCTTCGACACACCCGAATATCGCGACCGCATTCACAAAAACACACGAACACACACAAGAGCACCTCTTTTGCACGGTGCCCATGTACCACTCGCCAGCGCTCCACTTGTAGCAAATACGAGAGCTCTCATGCACGTGCGAGGCAACCCCCTGCCTCTTCAGCGCCGCGATGCCGTCACACACGCCCTCTGCGCTAAAATGCCACGTCACGTCCTCATCCTTGGACCCCTCCTCTGGTAACTGCGCGGCAGCCGCAACGCGCGCGATCTTCTTTTTACGCCACCCCCATGCGTCGACCGGGGGGTGGTGTAGGCGATTGCTGGGAGACGCAGGGTAATCAAGACTGCCGCTTGCAAGACTGCCACCAAGCGCCGCCGCGCTCCCATTGCCGCCTGCGCGAGGGCCAAGAAGGCGAATATTCTCGCAGCGCACCGCGGCCTCGGAGTCACCGTCGTCATAGTCAATCTTGTAAGTGCCGTTGCCTCTGGCGAGGGCGATGCGGCCGGAAAACCAGCACTTGTTGCCCTGCTCATGCCGAAACCGCGCTTCCACCCGATCGCCCTCGGCAAACATGTGCACGAGATGTAGGGGCTGGCCGCTAAACTGCATCGCCAGCGGTCGCAGCCAGTCAAAGTCTTGACACGCACGCATGTCGGCGCGGTTGACGAGCCGCTGGCCGTAGGCTTTGTTGTGGTACCGAACCAGGTACACACTGCCGATGTTCACGCCCGCGACACTGCCGCCCATGCCTGCATAGCTCACTCCCGCACGTGCTTTCTCCACCACATCCGCTGGATACCAGGTGTTTTTCCGACCCATGAAGCGCGCTTCCACAAAATCGCCTGCCGAATACGCACTGTGTAAAGCATTCGTGCGCTGCGTTTGCATGACTTCCTGCCGCCGTGTCGTCGCTGCCAACGGCTCGGTCGTGGCCGAGCGTGTAATCGCATCTGCATGCCATGCAGGCATGCAGTCGCCACCACGCCTGCTGTTGACACCCAAGACCCTGCTGGGCAACGCCAGCGCCCCGCCCCACTCCTGGCCCATGTCCTCCTGCCGCGTGTCCTCGCTTCCGCGCGCCGCGCACGCCGACCCATGCGCGGCTCCCTCCTTATCTTGGTCGCCATGGGCCATTTGCATCTCGAGCGAATCGTCTTGATCAAAGTGCCCTGACGCAGTGTCAGCCTCGGCTGCCTCCCCGCCATGCTCAGCGAGCGGCGTCAAAATCGCGGTGTTATCTTGGTGGAAATCTTGGTTGTGGGAAGCCGGCATGCTTGCCTCCAGATCATCACTTGACCCCTCGCCACCATTTTCACATGCGCCAACCAAATCTTCCTGAGCACTAACATCTCGAGCGTCATCATCATCTTTCACCGCATCATCATCTTTCACCGCATCATCATCTTTCACATCATCATCTTTCACCGCGCTCATCCCCGGCATCCCCCCGCACACGCGTTGGCTGCAACGCTCCGGACGTGCGCGGCGGGCCCTTTTCCTTGCCCCTTGGCCCGGCTGCAGCTCAGAGGCCAGGCGCGCTGAAGAAGCAGCTTCATTGGCGTGTACCAATGAAGCCATGGAAGCAGCGTGCACCAATGAAGAAGCCTTGACCCGATTCACAGGCCAGCGCTTGCCTCGTGTGCAGGAGGAGCGGGCGGCGCTCGACTGATTGGCTTCCTTTTCGGCACGGAGCTGGAGGAGCGCCCACTGCTGGCGGCAGTTGTCCAGCGGCTCCCACGCCTGGCCGTCGGCCGAGTACCAGACCATGGTGAAGCCGTTGCCGTATTTGAACTTGGAGTCGAGCATACGGCCGCAGTGATTGGCGAAGCCAGAGGGCGACTGAAAGGTCAGGCCCTGCCGCCGAGGGAGGTTGTCGTGGGAGTAGCGAATCAGACTGTCGCTGAGGAGGTCGCCGAAGAGCGCGCGCCCGTTGCGCATCACCCGCAGCACCTTGCGCCCTGCACGCACCAGCCCCGCATCTATCAGCGATTGCATGGTGCACCGCCGCGTTTCATTTTGCGTCTCCCTCGGCCCGGCATCCCCCTGTGCCGCATTACAGCGCCAGGGCACCACAGGACCGAGCACCTCGTCGTGCCGTTCCTCCTCCTCCTCCTTGTCATCGGGTTGCTCCTCCACTTGCTCATAAACCCGACCCTGGTCCGCGGGGCGGCTCTGGCAGGCGACACGGCTTGCCATTGCTCGCTGCCTGCCCTGTTCGTGCACGTGCGTCAGTGTGCCCTGCTCGTGCATGTGCGTCTTGTCCTGGCCGCCCTGGATGCTCGTCTGTGTCTGCAGCACGTGGTCCACCCAAAGCGCATCCACCGCTCCACCACTCTGCTTCAAACACGTCGGCATCACCCCTGCCACCAAAGTCTGGTCGCGCAACGCACCGCCGGCAAGCAGCAACGGCTCAAGGCCTGGTGGCGAGTGCTCGTGCCGTGTCTCCACGCCCTGCGTTGCCTTGCCGCCAGCGCCTGCGTCCTCCTGCGCCTTCTCACTTACACTGCAAGCTTTGCCAGCGACACACAGCGCCGTGACCATTGGCGCGGTTGGCACGGGTGCGGACGCGGGTGCAGACGCGCGGCCTTCCAACGCTCCCTGTGCCGGACCAGGAGGCATGGCGGCAGGAGCAACCCCAACGCGCGCATCGTCGCCACGCATATCCGTTGCCCTTGCCTCGCCCAGCCCAGCCTCTGCAGCAGCTCCGTCATGCGTCTGGCGGGTCACCTCGAGCGCTGCTGCTGCGTCTTGAGTACGCTCCTCGCGTACGGGCTGCATACTGGGGCGCGAGACGCGCCAGTGCTCATGCGCGCGCGCCACGTTGCCGCCATCATCGTCCCGTGGGGGATGACAGGGGGAGCGGGCCCAGTCGCGCGCCGTTTCCACTACCAACGGCTCAGCAGGTGCGCGGGCAGGCAGGCCACAGAGTCTACCGTGCTCGTCCTGGTCTAGTGTCTCGTCCTGGTCTAGCTCGTCCTGGTCTAGCGTCTCCAGTCCAACCTGGCCTGCGCGTTGCCCGTCAGCCGCCGTGTCGTCGGAGGCGCCTGCCGCTGATGCCGCCGGGGACACACCCGCAAGCCAGCCCCCGGAAGCGTCAGCCGCAGACGCAGCACATGTCCGTGTGCGCCGCCGCCCTTGGTCCGCATCCGGCAGCTGGCTGTCCGACTCGTCTCTCTCTCGGAGGCGCGGGGCTCTGGCGCGGCGGCCACCAGCGGCCGCACTCGCGCCGTGCGCGACGGGTTGCGCATGCTCCGCGTCCCGCGCAGAGGCCCACGGCACGCCGCGGCTGTCGCAGGCGACTGCCCCCCGCACAGCCTGCGTCTGCTGCGTCGCGGCCATGTAGTCCAGGGCCCGCTTGTTTGCGCGCAGCGTGTCGCGGGTGCTCAACTCCTCCCAGTCGTGGTCCTCGTATGTGACCCTGCACAGACGCCCACCTCCGCATCAGCCAGCACACTGCGGCGCACGCGCGGCAAAGGCCCGCGGGGCGTAGGCGTGGGGCTGCGCGTACGGCCGCTGAGCCGGGTGGGGCACTCACGAGTAGAGGTCCCGCGCCTCGGACCAGCCCGTGACCCTGCCCATGAACCAGCCGTGCCCTGGGAAGCGCTTGCGGATCGCCGCACCCATCAGGTCATTCGGCGTCGCGCGCAGCTGCGCGTCCATCGCCCCCCGCCGCCTGCCGCGCGGCCCGTGGCTCTGCGCTGGCGGCGGCTCTTTCAACCCACGCTAAGAAACTCAAGTTTGCTGCAGAGGATTTCGTTGGCTATTGTCCCTGCGAAACCTGAAAGCTATGCATAAACAAAAACTGAAATCTTAGTTTTCTCTCTCCCGGGTCTGAGCCATTCGAATCGAACCAACGGTGGCGGTGGGAGAGGTTGAGGCGGGAGAGGTTGAGTGCGCCGGCACTCAACAACGGCGTGCACAATAATGGCGGCGCCGTCTTCGTCGGAAGGTGCAGCGGGCGCCAGCGCGCCGCGCACGCGCCTCATCATCACGCACATGACGCTGGAGAACTTCAAGTCGTATGCCGGCGTGCAGCAGATCGGGCCCTTCCACAAGGTGAGCGCGGGCCGCAGGACGCGAGCGGAGGACGCGCCGCGCCAACGCCGCCGGTTGCCGGCGGTGTTCCGGCGTGCGGCGTGGTCGGCTGCGCGGCGCGAGGCCTGTGCCCCCGCGGCCCTGTGCGCTGCGCTTCCCTGCTGCCGTGCGGGCGTCGGCGCTGGCCCTGCCGCATGCAGGGCTGGCACGCGTGCGACGCTACGCGTGCGAGCGAAAGGGACCCGCGCGCCACGCAGTGTGCATGTGCACTTCGCGGGGCGCGGCGTGCGCGCAGTAGCCACGCAGCGCCCGGCTCTAGTTCTGGGGCCTCCCACGGTGGCTTGCGTAATCGCGCGCGGCCTTTTTTGGCAGAGGTTCTCCTCGGTCGTCGGACCAAACGGCAGCGGCAAGTCCAACGTCATTGACGCCATGCTTTTCGTCTTTGGCAAGCGCGCTAAGCAGCTCCGTCTCAACAAGGTGGGCCTGCCCGTCTCCTTGTGCGCACACCCTCCCCATCGTTGCTCTCGCTGCCTCCAGCGCCGGGCGGCCCGAGTAGTAGCAGGCGGGTAGCGGGTGCTCACGCCGAGCGTGCTGGGCCACCAGGTGTCGGAACTGATCCACAAGTCCGAGGCGTACATGAACTTGCCCTCGTGCAAGGTGTCTGTGCACTTCGTCGAGATTAGGGACAAGGATGAAAATGGCGAGGATTACGAAATCATTGAGGGGAGCGAGCTCGAGGTGTCGCGTGCCGCCTTTTCCGACAACACCAACAAGTACTACATCAATGGAAGGGGCAGCAACTACAAAGAGGTGACAGATCTGCTCAAGAAGGCCGGCATCGACCTGGATCACAACAGGTTTCTGATCCTGCAGGGCGAGGTGGAGCTTATCTCGCTTATGCCTCCCAAGGCGCGCAATGAGAACGAGACAGGCATGCTCGAGTATCTCGAGGACATCATTGGCTCCAACCGCCTCATCGAACAAATCGAGGTGCGATGCGCATGCGTGCACGGCTCTGGGTGAGTAGGATAGAGGATGGTCGCGTAGGTTAGAGCATGGTCCCCAACAGCGCTGTGCGGTCTTGCAGGAATCCGGCAAGGAGGTGGACACGCTCAACGAGGAACGCGGCCAGAAGGTGAACAAGCTCAAAATAGTGGAGAAGGAGCGAGCAAACCTGAGCAGCGCCAAGGAGGAGGCGGAGGAGTTTATGAGCCAGCAGCTCAAGCTTGTGACCAAGAAGGCTGTTCTCTACCAGGTCTTGCCTTTTCCATGCCCCATCTTGCCTTTTCCGTGCCCCATGTCTCCGGTCACCCGCGTGCATGTTGCAAGTATGTTTGTGGCGCGGCATGTCAGCATGTCAGTTGGGAGACATGTCAGTTCGGAGAGGGGTGCTGAGGGATTGGGATGCGCGGGGTGGCCTGAGCAGTTGCACCTGAAAGACACGGGTGAGGAGCTCGAGACCCTGGCCGAGAAGCAGACCACGCTTCAAGAGAAGCTTGCCCAGGAGAAGGAGAAGGTAGCTGAGATGAGCAAGCAGGTACGTGCTGGGGCAGCGTTGCTCGTCTGTGCTGCGTTGCTTGTCTGTGCTGCGTTGCTCGTCTGTGCTGCCGCCACGCTGTTGCTGCTCTTGCTCAGCAAGGTGCGCTGTGCAAGGCAGCGAGCTAAGATTGGCAGCGAGCTCACATTGCGTCACGTGTGCGTGTGCCTGCGTGCGTGCCATCAGGTCGAGGGCATCACGGCAGCATATACGCAAGAGAAGGAGGGGTACGAGGCCATGGCGGGTGAGATGGAGAAGACCAAGGGCGAGTTCGCAGTCTTTGAGCGCAAAGACATCAAGTTGAAGGAGGACATCAAGCACTTCAAGGCCAAGGACAAGAAGCTCAAGGAGACCATTGTCAAGGAGAAGGAAAAGGCTGAGAAAGCGCGCGATTCCATCCCCAAGCAGGTGTGCACGCGCTATCTGTGTGTCGTTGCTCGCACGCTCTCTCTGTGTCTGTGCGCGCTTGGCGTGCCCGAGTGCGCTGCGTGTGTGGTTGAATGTGCATGGATGAAAACAGGAGAAGGCGATTGCCGAGGCGGAGGCCACGACGGCCAAGATGGAAAAGCTCATCCCTGCCGAGGAAGAGGTGCTTGAAAAGATGTACGAGGCTACCAAGGAAGAGACGGATGCACTGCGCGGCAAGCTGGACAAGGCGCAAGAGGAGCTGCTGCCCTGGTCTGCGTTCTGCAAGCTTGCATGCATGCGCCTGTGCTGTCAGGGCCAGTGGCCATTCAAGCTCTCGCGTCGCCCCCTTGCATGCAAGCTGCTTATGGCAGGCCTAGCGTGCGTGCTGCTCTGTTGTTCGCTGCTCTGTTGTTCACACCCACCCTCTGGTTGCCCAGGACAAAAGCGAGCAACGAAGCACAGAGCAACTGCGATCTCATCAAGGGCGAGATAGAGCTGGTGATGAGCAAGGCGAACAAGGCAAAAGAGGCGCTTGCGAATGCGCAGCAGGTGCTCAAGGACGCGGAGCCCAAGCGCAAGGAGAAGCAGAAGGCGCTCAAAGAGCAGCAGGCCCTCTTGGCCAAGACCGAGAAGCAGCTCCAGGATGGCAAGGCGGAGCTCGAGCAGCTCACGCAGACCGAGGGCGCCCTGCGCGACTCGGTCAAGAAGATGCGCGGGCAGCTGGAGGATTCCAAGAGCGCGCAGCAGGCTAGCAGGTGGGCCTGCCTTGGTCCCCCTTTCCTCCTCCTGCCTTGTCGCGCTGCCTTGGCCTGTGTGTGCCAAGCGCTTGTACTCATGCGTGCTGCACATCAGGTCCATAAGCAATGTGCAGAAGGTGCTCAACGACGCCAAGAAGACGGGCAAGGTGGTTGGCATCCACGGGCGTCTGGGCGACCTAGGCACAATCGATGACAAGTATGACGTGGCCATCACCACCGCGTGCGGCGCGCTCAACCACATTGTCGTGGAAAACACAGCGGTGGCGCAGTACTGCTGCGACCTGCTGCGCAAGACAGGCGCGGGCGTTGCCACCTTCATCATGCTCGACAAGCAGCAGCATCTGCAGGAGAAGATGATGGCCAACAAGGGCAAGCTGCCGGCCGACAGGTTGTTTGACCTCGTCAAGCCCAAGGACGCCAAGTTCCTGCCCGCCTTCTACTTTGCCCTGCGCGACACCCTGGTTGCGGGGAACCTGGACGACGCCATGAAGATCGCGTACCAGGGCAAGACGCGCTTCCGGGTTGTGACCGAGGAGGGTCAAGTGATCGACACCTCGGGCACCATGTCGGGCGGAGGCAACAAGGTAGCGCGGGGCGGCATGTCCTCCAAGGCGTCGGACGAGGAGGGGCTGTCTGGCAAGGAGCTCGAGGCCCTGGAGAAGAAGCTGGCCAAGCAGAGTGACGAGCTCACGGCCACGCGCACCAAGGTGCAGCAGCTCGAGCGGGCTATCGAGCAGTGGCAGGGCGAGTGCCAAAAGCTGCAGAGCGCGGCGGTGAAACTGCAAATGGAGCTCGAGGCCCTGGTCAAGGAGGAGAGCGAAACGCGCGAGAACCTCAAGATCTTCGAGGCTGAGGTCAAGGCCAACCCCGAGGACGTAGGCAAGGCCAAAGAGCTGGCCAAGAAACTCAAGGAGGCCGAGGGCGAGCTGGAGAAAGCCAAGGCCAAGTCTGGCGCGGTTGAGGCCAAGGTGCTCAAGCTCCAGGATGACATCATGAACGCGGGCGGAGAAAAGCTGCGTATGCAGAAGAAGAAGGTGGAGGGCATGAAGGTGGCGCTGGAGGAGGCTACCTCGGCCGTGAGCAAGGGCAAGGTGACGATCAAGTCGGCGCACAAGGCCGTCGAAAAGGCCGAGGCTGCCGCCAAGGCTGCTGAGGAGGAGGTGCAGACGAGTGCCTCCGACCTCGAGAAGGCGCGCGCCGACCTCAAGGCGATCGAGGAGGCGGCGCTGGCCGTCATGGAAACGTACAAGGCGCTCGAGGCGCAGCTGGAGGCCAAGGCCAGCTCGTTGAAGGAGATGGAGAAAGAGTTTGAAAAGCACAAGGCCGTGGTGGCCAAGGCTCGCGGCGCTCAAGTCGACGTCGAGAACGAGCTCCAGGATGTGCAGAAAACCCTGCAAGACGTCAAGGAACGCAACGCGCACTGGCTCAAGAAGCTGGCCCTCCTGCGCGAGGAGTATGAGCGTGACCTCAAGGAGATGGGTGACCTTCAGATTGCTGTGGAAGACGAGGACGCGGGTGAGGCGGCAGAGGGCGGTGATGGAGATGCGGCCATGGCCGAGAGCAAGGAGGCGGCGGGAGAGGCAGCACGGCGTAAGGTCTTTGAGCTGTCGCCCGAGGCCCTGGCGCGCCACACTGTCAAGAACGTCAAGTACGAGATCACGATGCTCGAGGAGACGATGCAGCGGATGAACCCGAACATGGCGGCCATTGCCGAGTGGCGGCTCAAGGACGCCGAGTTCAAGGTGAAGCAGGCTGAGCTTGATGCGGCAACCGAGCGCCGCGATGCCGTGCGCGCCAAGCACGACGCCCTCCGCAAGCAGCGCCTTGATGAGTTCATGGCCGGGTTCTCGGTGATCAGCATGCGGCTCAAGGAGATGTACCAAATGATCACCCTGGGCGGAGATGCCGAGCTCGAGTTGGTGGATTCGCTCGACCCCTTTTCGGAGGGCATCGTCTTCAGTGTGCGCCCGCCCAAGAAGTCGTGGAAGAACATCTCCAACTTGTCGGGCGGCGAGAAGACGCTCTCGTCGCTGTCGCTCGTCTTTGCCCTGCACCACTACAAGCCCACGCCGCTGTACGTCATGGACGAGATTGACGCTGCCCTCGACTTCAAAAACGTCTCCATCGTGGCCAACTATATCAAAGAGCGCACCAAGGACGCCCAGTTCATCATCATCTCGCTGCGCAACAACATGTTCGAGCTTGCGGACCGTCTTGTCGGCATCTACAAGACCCACCACTGCACAAAATCGGTCACGATCAACCCCGCCATGCTCGCCGCGCACCTTCCGGCCCCTGCGTCGGCGCCGCAGGTGGCTGTCTAAGTGGGCATGCAGCTGGCAAGGCGGTCTGCGTCAAGCCGCCCATGCGCCAAGGCCGAGTGTCGTGTGACTCCTACCAGACTCGAGCCGCCAGCCGCCCCGACAAAATGGTCTGCTTGCCGCGTAGATAGTCAATAGGGGATGGTATCCCGGTGCCGCCCCGCCTACTAACCTGTCACTAACTGGGGCCCGATTGACACGGATGCGCCCTGACCCCTGCGCTGAGCGGGAGGCGACACGACAACCGTGACCTGATACCTGTAATTGAACCCCAACACACTAATTTAAAGCCCCGCAGCAGACGGCATGTGATAAACCCAGTTTTTCTTCTTGTGTCATCGCGTGCGATGGCTAGTTGCCACCGCTGGCATCTGCCATCTGCGCGGTGGCAACTAGCCATCTGCTATCTGAGCAAATGGCATGGCTCTGAGCATGCCAGGCTGCTGCCTTGCTCCCCCTCTCTTCTTCCCTCCCTTTCCGTACTCGGCCTGTCCTTTTCCGGCTCTCTTTGCGGGCTGACAGGGGCGGTAGCAGAGACAAGAGGATGGGAGGTACGTGTAGAGAGAAGAGGATGGGAGGTACGTGTGAGGCCAAGTGGAGCAGGAAGTTTACTGTCTGCTGTCACTGGTACGCACACAACCTCAAGCTTGTCCGCCGTCATGGCTATGAGCGGGCTTGGGATAAACGTCACGGTTGCCTGCGCTTGGCATCTAGCTCCATCGCCTGCCCAGTGTAGATAGTGTGCATATATGTAGATTGCATTCAAAATTGTAAAAAGCTGTCTGCGCACCACATGCCATGATGCGCAGACCTGCCGCGAGCACTGGCATGTCACAGAGCAAGTCTTCTCTTCTTTGTCATTCTTTTATGGTAACTCCAGCGTCGGCACTGGACGCACGCGCTCCCCTGCACGGCAGCATGTTGCGCGAGGGTACGGAGCGGAGAACACTGGCACGCTGGAGAAAACAACCAACTCTTGCGCCTCGAGGGCAAGCTGTATGAAATGAATGGCCTCTTTCTTGTTCTCCATCGACTCCTGGATCATGGCCATCCCCTCAAACATTTTAGCAGCCGCACGCAACTGCTCCTGCGTGTAAGACCGTGCCGCGGCGGCGTGC
>Ga0115006_10002656_pt1 | contig 11845 bp, 5 predicted proteins | sample ArcOceMetagenome_3_FD_88943 | JGI IMG/M metagenome (GOLD analysis project Ga0115006, IMG submission 88943) | Marine eukaryotic phytoplankton communities from Arctic Ocean - Arctic Ocean- Svalbard ARC20M Metagenome | ecosystem: Environmental > Aquatic > Marine > Oceanic | place: Arctic Ocean...
CCCACGTGGAAGCTCACCTCGTCGCCCGTGCGGTTGCCCACCCAGCCTACCTTGACGATGTGGCTGTAGCTCAGCTGCCGCCCACTCAACCGGAAGCCGCCGCCAGCCCCGCCATTGCCCATCGGGCGCAGCGCCGGGCAGGCGGCGTCCGAGCGGCACATGCGGCAGCGCCACGCGTCACGGGCGAGGCCGGCGGCGGGTGGGGAGTGGGCGAGCGGAAGCGCGGAGCCGGCGGATGCGCTGGCGCTGGCGTGCTGGCGCAGAAGGTCGAGCACAAGGTCCGCGATGGCGCGGTGGCCTGCCGCGTCCGGGTGTATCCCCATGCGGTCCCAGGAGATGGCGCTGAACTGCTCCGGGCTGAGCGAGCGCCGCAGCGAGATGCCATGCGCGCCGTAAGCCGCGGTCAGGTTGTCGTCGTGGTCGTCGCAGTGCGCGGCCCTCAGCGCCTTCGACGGCCCACACACGTGGAGAATCACGAGCGCCGTCGTCGGCCGCGCGGCCCGCCAGTTGAGCAGCAGGCGCTCCATCGATGCCTTCGGCGTGTCGAGCAGCTTGGCGTCGGCGCTATGACAGCTGCTGGTGGATAAGTAGAGATCGTTGGCAGCGAACTCGATGAGCAGGTAGTCGAGAGGCTCGTCGGCGTCGAACCAGTCGAGCGCGCAGTAGCTGGCCAGCGACGAGCCCGAGGCGCCCTCGGCCTGGTTGCTGACCTGTAGCGGCATGCCACCCACACGAGCCTGGGCAAGCAGGCCTGCGAACGAGTCGTTGCCGGCCTTGGAACCGGACTCAAAAAAGGAGGGCAGGCAGCAGCCGGTGCTGATCGAGCCGCCCACGATGCCGAGCCGGAGCGGTCGGTGCTCCATGCGTTGCTGAGTGAACTGCTTTCAAGCTGGAGTCAATTCTGGAGTTTGTAGTCCCTAGCTGCTCGAGAGATGACGGCGACGATACATGTTGATGGGCTGGATTTCTTTTGCTTAATTTCCAAAACAGTAAGTTGATAGCCTAGAAGTCGTACTTTCAGCGCAGACCCGCTCAGGCCGCGCGTGGCTAACAGCGGCGCGTCGCGCCGTACCGCCCCACGCCCCGTCCTGACCGCCACGCGCGACTTCGTGTCACGGCACCGATCGGCGCGACGCGGCCGCGCCCGCCTGAGAGCGCTCTTTTGCCCGGTACGCGGCCTTCCCCCGCCCGTGGCCGTCAGTTCGACGGCCCGACACCATGCCCGACACGCCCTACACGACCCCTCCTACCACCCCGTGCGTGCCGCTGATAGCCAACACACGCTCGAGTGCATGGCACGCGCCGCCGAGCAGCGATCTCGACCCGCCGTTTCTCTCGCTTTGTACTGAGATCTTCCCGAAATCGAGATTTATAGAGATTTTCCGTTACACGGAAAACTTGGCGAACCTTCTTAAAGCCTCGCTAAGTTTCTTCGCGAGACTTGCCATTTTTGGAAACTATTCTATACCTGCCAAAATCGGAGATGTGTTATTCCCTGTTTACGCTATGTGCATGTGCATAGAAGGTTTCTTACATCTCTGCCCTTACACCCTCTAGCCTTTGCCAATCTGCATGCAGCAGACCGCAGTGAATGCCGATCGATGGAAACTCGCACTCCGAGCACCATCGACGTCGACATTGGCACGCTCGGCCGCCCTGTCAAGTCGAAGAACCACCTGGTCACCTTTGACCCATTCGACAGGCATCTCGTGCGCGAAAAGTACGAGCGGCTTCCTTTCGCCGTCTCGCCGTTTGACGCCGAGGGCGGCAACGCCACATTCTACATCAACCGAGACGAGCCCGCTTGCAGCTCGATGCTCGGCATCAATCCTGCATTTCGTCGCAATGCGACGCTGGTCCATGAGCGCGCCTCGACTTGCCAGCCCTCCAGGGTCTTCTCCACGGGCAAGTTGTTCGGGTACGTGGTGCGCTGCCGGGATCCGCGGCACCTCGAGGTAAGCAGCGTGCCGACGATCCGACTGAGCACCTTCCTGACGCAGAGGAAGGTGCGTCACATCAACTGGATAAAGGTGGACGCGCAGGGTGCCGACCTGGCCATAGTGGAGGATCTGCTCACCCGGACGAGCGTGACGCTCGGCCACATGACGGCGGAGTGTCAGGACCTCCAAAAGGCGCCGCCGCTGTATTTGGACAACAGCCTGCCGCTCAACGACTGCGCCGCCCTGGTCGCGCTCGCTCGCCGCCACCGGCCGCACGGGTTCGATCGAGTAGAGTACTCGTGGTCCAACTCGTGCGCCGCCGAGCACAACGTGCAGCTGTGGTGGAATGTCAGCGCTCCGTTGGACATGGGGTGAGCTCGAGTGTGTGGTGTGTGGTTGGACCCGAATTGTGTGGCGTCTTAGTTGGCTGGTACGCAGGTATGCAGGTGGTTTTTTTTTTCTTCTCCGCGCCACGAAGAGTGCGGCAGTTGGTCATCATACGGCGCCGTCGTCATATCATGCATGCATCCTCATGTGGCAGTTGGTCATCATACGGCGCCGTCGTCATATCATGCATGCATCCTCGTGTGCATAGAAGGTTTCTTACATCTCTGCCCTTACACCCTCTAGCCTTTGCCAATCTCTAGAGTCTGGTGTGCTTTTCTTTCATCTGCTCCGTGTGCATAGGTATGTGTGCGCTCATCAGCCAGTTCAAGAGCTATAGCATGCGCAGTCTGCGCAGTCTGCGCGCTCTTACACTTCTTCGCACGCTCACCAGCGTCGCTGCTCTCGGCGCCGAGGGCCGCGCGGTGGCGGCTGCCAACGCGGCGGCGGCGGCGCATCTCGAGGCGCTCAGGTCGCGCCGACGTGGCCCCACCGCGACCACTGCCGCCGGCCGGGAGAGCCAGATCTGCGAGCAGCTCGGCATCCCGTCGCTGCGGCCGTTCCAGCGCAGCGTGCTCTCGCACATGGGCGTGCTCGACGACGGCGGTAGCGGCGTGCGGGCCGACTTTCGCACCAACCGGCGAGACATCCTCGCGGTGCAGCCGACGGGCGCCGGGAAGTCGGTCTGCTTCCAGGCGGCCGGCGTGGTGCTGCCGGGCACCACGCTGGTCGTCTCGCCGCTGATCGCGCTGATGCAGGACCAGGTCGACCAGATGAGCGCGACCGGCGTGCGCACCGCCACCATCAACTCGATGCAGACGGCCGCCGAGCGCGACGCGACGATCCGGGCGCTGAGCGCGGGCGAGCTCGACCTGCTCTACCTCTCGCCCGAGCAGCTCGACAAGAACCAGCGGCTGTACAACGCGCTCGCGGCGCTGCCGACGCGGCCGCCGCTCCTCGCCGTCGACGAGGCGCACTGCATCTCGCAGTGGGGCAACGACTTCCGGCCGAGCTACCGCCGGCTGGCGCGGCTGCGCGAGGCGCTCGCCATCCCTCGGCTGGTGGCGCTGACGGCGTCGGCGCCGCCGCAGGTGCGCGACGACGTGGCGCAGCAGCTCGAGATGGCGGCGGAGGGCGCCGGCGGGCTCCGCCTCGTCGCGAGCTGCCGCCGCCCCAACATCGCCCTCTCGCGCGCCGACAAGTCGGTGCAGAGCCTGACGGAGCAGCTGCGGCGGCCGGACGCGCTGCCGGCGCTCGTGTACGCCCAAACGCGCGCGACGGCCGAGCTGCTCGGCGACCAGCTGGCCGAGGCGCTCGGCGGGGAGCGCGTGCTCTGCTACCACGCGGGCCTGACCGCGGCGGCGCGGGAGGAGGCGCAGCATGCTTTCCTCGCGGAGGAGGGCCTGGCGCCTGCGGTGATGGTGGCGACCAACGCCTTTGGCATGGGCATCGACAAGCGCGACATCCGCACGGTCGTGCACTACGGCCCGCCCGGCAGCATGGAGCAGCTCTACCAGGAGGTCGGGCGCGGCGGGCGCGACGGCAAGCCGACGCGCGCCGTGCTGATGGCCTCGAAGGGCGACCGCGGCATGCACATGCACCGCGCCTTCGTCGAGGTGATGCACCCGCCGGTGGAGGCGGTGGCACGCGTGTGGCGCACGCTGCTCGCGGAGGCGGCGCCGCGCCGCGCCGACGCGCCGCCGAGCGCCTTCGGCGCGGCCGCCGGCGCGGCCGACCTCTTCCTTGAGTGCTCCGTCAAAGAGCTGCAGGAGGCGACGCGCCTCCACGGCGCCAAGGAGGGCGGCGGCGGCGGCGGGCCACCTGTCTCGGCGGCGGCGCGCTGCGTCAATGTGCTCGCGCAGTGGGGATTCGTCGAGCGGCTCTCCTCGCGCACCGCGCTGCGCGTGCCCGGCGCCGCTGCCGCGCAGCTCTGCCTTGATGCGGCGGCCGGCCCTGGCCCTGGCCCTGCGGAGGGGCGTGGCGAGGCGGAGGTGGCCGACGTCGCCGACGCCACCTCCGACGCGGACGCCGAGGCGGCGGCTGCCGAGGCGGCGGCGGCGGCGCTGCCTGCGGGCGTGCGCAAGGGGACCAACCAGGCGGCGGCGTGGAGCTTCGTGGCGCGGCGGATCGGCGGCGAGATGCGGCGGCAGGCGGCGGCGGGCGGCGGCGGGCCGGGCGCCTCCGAGGCGGCGCTCGAGGTCGAGTCGGACGACTTTGACGACTGGGCGCGGCAGGCGGGCTTTGGCAACGCTGCCGACCCGCAGAAGGCGCGCGAGAGCTTCGCCAATGCGCTGCGCGCGCTGCAGACCAAGGGCCTGCTGCAGATGAGCCGCACCGCCGCGCTGCAGGTGCGCATCCCCGCCGCCGCCGCCCGGGCGCCGCTGCCGACGTCCGAGGCCGACGAGCGCGTGCGCGAGCTCAAGGCGTCGCGCGCCTTCCACCTGGCGAAGCTCGACGAGGTCGTCAGTTACATGAGCTGCCGCGTGACACGTGACGGAGACGAGGACGAGGCGCTGTGGCGACGGATCCTCGACTACTTCGGAGAGGAGGCCGAGGGCGCGGGCGCAGGCGCGGCGGGCGAGCTCGGAGGGAGCGTGCCGCCCCCGGCGCCGCGCGACAAGCAGCAGGGCGCGGCCCCGGCGTTCCCGCCGAGGCCGCGTGCGAGCTCGCCCGGGCCAGCCTCGACGCTCGGAGAGAATGCGATACCGTTTTAGTTTGAGTTGACGAGTGTGTGATCTCAAACTTCCAAGCTTGGCTCGCATACTTCCAAACTTGCGTACCAATGGCTCGCATCACTTGGCGTAGCCAGCACTTGCCGCCGGCACTCGCCGAGCATCGACTCTCAACCAGCGATCAACTGGGCACGGCCCGCTTCATACCACACGCCATGTCGGAGCTGCTCCCGGCGGTGTTCGCTACCTGGAATCTGCTGGATGCCACCATGTACCTGCACGAGCCGGATGCGCCATATCAGACGGGCTACCTCCGTGAACTGCAGATGCGGCGCATCGTGGAGCTCGCGCGCGGCACAAGCGCCCGCAACTACTGTGAGGTGGGCATGAACGGCGGCCATTCGCTGACGGCCATGCTGCTCAGCAACGATGCTCTAAGCGCCCACGTCTTCGACCTGTTCGCATGGCGATACTCGGTACCGGTGGCGAAGCTGGTGTCGACTGTGTTTGGATCGCGCGTGAACTTCCGCCCGGGCGACTCGCGCACGACGATCCCAGCGTTTGTGAGCAACCTGCCGCATGCTGATTGGACGTGCGATTTAATCCTTGTCGACGGAGGGCACACCGCGGCCGCAGTGCGGAGCGACCTCCGAAACCTCCACGCCCTTGCCGGTCGAGACACGAAGGTGGTGATCGACGACATTGCCATGAGCGGGCCCGGCTCCGTGCTGAACCATCTCAACTCGACGGGCGTGCTCATCATTGACGAGCTCTACGGCCCCTTCGTCGGTGGCCACGCGCACAACCCGTGCATGCGCGCGCCAGACAGTGACGCCACCCGAGGCCGTAAGAGGCCTCCCTCCGGGGAGCACTCGCTCTGTCCGGACTGGGGCTTTGCCATCGTCCGGTTTGCTCACCCCGCCTCCGCCAGTGTGCGCGGCGGGCAGCCACGCCTTGAAGGGGCGCACCACAGGCGCCAGGCGGGCAAGGTGAGGGGGCCCTCCCCGGCAGCTCAGCCGAGCACGCTAGAGAAGCCCGAAAACAATCTCGCGGGCCGCGGGTCATGGACGCTGCAGACCAAGACCAACTGCTTCTCTGGGAACGGCGCCGTCGATGTGGCCTTCGGCGACGCTGCCACCGACATCCTCACGACGGTCACTAATGTCGAATCTATGGTACAGGCCTGCAAGGCGCTTTGCCTGAGGCGAGAGGGCTGCACTGCGATCACCGTCCCTCGATACTTTGGGGGGCGCAGGCAGTACCTCGGCAGCACCTGCTTCCTGCACGCAAACGTCACGCTGCCATTGTGCAAGAAAGACAGCCGCTTCGACACCTGGGCTTTGAGTGAGTTGAGTATACGTGTTTTCTATCTTCAAGTGAATCATCCAACGCACACGCACGAGACACGAGAGTTTAGCACATCCACACGCTGTCATAAGTCATGTGTCTCAGAATGAGATCTATCTTCGGTCAGGTTTTGTCATCGCTTGCGGCGGCCGCTCACTCAGCGGTTGAAGCGTCGCCCGCTGCCCGTGGAGCTGTACGTGTAGACCGTCGGCCGCTTCGGGTTCTGACGCGGCGGCGAGTGGCTCGGTCTCGAGGCGCTCGAGCTCGGCCGCCCCGCAGGCGGCAGCGTGCCAGGGTCGAGAGGGTCGGCGGTCTTCTTGCGGGAGCCCACGCACGAGGTGAACGGGCTGCAGTGGCCCGGGGCGTCTCCCGCGCGCACGACGCTCGACGCGGCCTCGCGCGCGCGGTGCGACGAGCCCTCGGCGGCGCTCCGCACCGCGTGGTGGTTGTACCCCGCGGGAGCCGTCGGTGCCGGCGGAGCGAGGGCGTCGCCGATGGCGTCGACCGTCGCACCGATGGCGCCGCCGATGGCCGCGCCGGCCGCCGCGCCAGTCGCCGCCAGCGCCGCCGCAGCGCCACCGCAGCCGCCGCCACCATGGGGCGCATAGGCATACCCGAAGCTCGGCGCCGGCACCAGCGGGTAGTGAGTCGGCGTCGTCGGGTAGCTCGGCGTCGCCGGGTGGCTCGGCGTCACGGCATAGGGCCGCTCGGCGTGGGTCGGCGTCGTCTTCGGCGTCGTCGAGAGATGGCTCGCGTAGCTGTAGGCCGCGCAGGACGTCGCAGGCGCTGGCGCTGGCGCCGGAGCGTAACCGCCGTAGCCGTAGCCGCCGCTGTAGCCGTAGCCGCCGCCATAGCCACCGCCGTGGCCGTAGTGACGGTCCGACGCCGCGCGCCGCTCCGCCGCGCGCCGCTCGGCGTGGAGTCTCGCGGTCGCCGCCTGCTCGCGCTGCCGCTCCTCGTCACGCTGCCGCTGCCGCTCCAACCGCCTGTGGCGCTCGTCCTCGCGTCGGCTGTTGGCCGCGCGCTCCTCCTCGTCGGCCGTTCGCCGCGCCTCCTCTGTCGCGATGCGCAGCGCCTCGAGATCGACCTCCTTCTTGTTCGACGGCGACGGCTTGTGGCCCTCGCCCTCCCTCGCCTCCAGCCGCTCCCGCGCCTCCTGCGGCTTCTCGCCGGTGTAAAGCCCGTTCCACCGGAAGGCCGTGTACACGTGCGGCTCGGGCGCTCGGCGCGCGAAGCCGACCTTGCGCTGAGCCGTCTTTCGCCGAGGCGGCTGCTGCGCCGCCGCGGCCTGGTCCTTTGCCAGCGCCTCCAGCTGCGAGAGGACTCGGGCCAGCTCCACCTTGTCAGCCGGAGTCGCCTCTCCCGCCTTGAGCTTGGTCACGAGGCGCTCGCTAGCGCGCTGCAGGCTCTCCGCCGTGGATGGAGGCGGCGCTGGTGCTGGATGCTCGCGCTTTGGGCTGGACGTCGGTGCTTTCGGCTCCGCGGCTGCGCCCTGCGCCTCGAGCGCGGCGAGCACTCGGCGGAACTCGTCCTTGTCAGCGAGTGTGGCGATGCCGCGGGAAAGCTTTGTTGACAGGCGCTCTCGCGCATCGTGGAGAGGCTCCGAGGCACGGTGTACGGAGTCGACGGACATGCGTGCGTCGCGTGAGGCTTGTACTCCACCTTCACTTCTGGTGTAGGCTGCCCGCAAGGAGTAGCATCACCCAGAGCGTGCACTTCGGCGTGTGCGTCAGGATATCCTGGCAAACGCCACATAAGCACAGCTGCTGGTGCAAACTAGATAGCCTATACGTTGCGCATCCAAAGCCCGTGTACTAGCGTGCGCTGGCTTCACCCCTGCGCTCGGCGCGTGCAGGCCGCGTCGTGCACTCCACTTCTACTTTGCTTGGCACTGCGCAGACGCCTTGACTACACACGACAAGCGCAGCATGGACCTGAGCACCGCCGAGCTGCTTCGCAAGAGCGATGTGCTCACGAGCAAGCTCAAGATCGGCACGTCCACCAAGGAGGACAAGGAGGAGTTCGTCGTGGTGACGGCGACCATCGAGTGCTCGTCGCTGGACACGGCGACGCTGCTCTCGAAGAGCGCCGCCATCGCCGACAAGCTGAAGACCGGCACGGCCACGAAGGAGGACAAGCTTCGGAGCGCCGTGCTCCTCGACGCGGCCAAGCGCCAGAAGGAGGCGGTCTCCGAGATCCCTGAGCTGAGCACCGCGACGCTGATCAAGCGCAACGCCGACCTGGTCAAGGACCTGAAGGCCGGCACCGCGACGAGGGCGGACAAGGAGAAGTTCGCCGCGACGCTCAAGGTGCTCGACTCACGCAAGGAGACCGAGTCGAAGATCAAGACCGCAACGACCGAGATGCTGCTCAAGCGGCACGAGGCGCTCGCCAAGTCGCTCAAGACGGGCACCGCCACCCGCGCCGAGAAGGAGGAGCTCGCGGCGGTAATGAAGTGCGAGGAGGAGCTCAAGAAGAAGGCGAGGGAGCTCGAGTCGGTGGAGACGAAGCGGAAGCTGGCCGCGGCAAAGCACTCGCTGCTGCTGACGGAGAAGCGGACGGAGATCAAGGGCGTCATGAAGCTTGTCAAGGCGTCGGAGAAGATGGACCTGGTCTTCATGGTCGATGCCACGGGCTCGATGGGCTCGCAGATTGCCAACGTCAAGGACCAGGTGGTCAAGATGGTGGGGATGGTGACGGCAAGCAACCCGTCGCTCAAGCTGCGCGTCGGCGCCGTCTTCTACCGCGACGCGCAGGACGGCGACGGCGGCAACAGCTCGCTGCCCTTCGTCGAGGACGCGGCGGCCTTCAAGGCGCAGGTGGCGACGATCTCGGCGCACGGCGGCGGCGACGGCGCCGAGGACGTGGCGTCGGGGCTTCGCGACGTGATGCGGCTCGCATGGGCGTCGCCGTCGCGCGTGCTCATCCACATCGCCGACGCGCCGTCGCACGGCGACCGCTACCACGACGGCTGCGACGACCACCACACGGCGGGCGACCACGGCATCCCGAAGCTGCTCACGCAGATCCGCCAGATGAACGTCGACTACGTCTTCGGGCGGATGAACGCGGGCACCGACAAGATGATTCGCGTCTTCAACGCCGACGCAGGCGGCGGCGCCGAGCCGTGGATCAAGACGGCGCCGATGACGTCGGCGGCCGAGCTGACCGCGTGCGCGACGGCGACGATGCGCACCACGATGCACAAGACCTTCTCGCGCCTCTCTGCCAAGGCGTCGTCGTCCAAGCCGGGCGGCTCCTCGCGCGGCACCGGCCTGCCGTCGGCCATCGAGGAGGAGGAGGAGCGCTCGTTCACGCTGACGGCCGCCGAGCCCGACTGGGGCTCCGAGCCGGCGCTGCAGGCCGAGGTGTACTCGAACGAGCCGCTCGGCGACGTCAAGACGCTCGGCGACGCCTCCAAGGGGACGCTCGGTTGGATCAAGGCCAAGGCGGGAGCGCTCTTCGGGCTCGTCGCGGGGGGCGGCGGCGACAAGGCGGCGGCGGCGGCGGCGACCAAGGCGGCGGCGGTCAAGGTGGCGCCGCAGCCGTTTGCCGAGGGCAACCTGCGCTTCGCGCGCAAGGGCAAGCTGCAGCTGGGCGGCGGCAGCTCGTGGGTGGACGTGGTCCTCAAGGACTTCAAGCGCAAGAAGTGCGATGCCGACAAGGAGGCGTACCTGCGCGACATGGAGAGCGTCACGGTGGCGGGCGCGCTCGCCAAGGCCTTCAACGACAAGCACGCGCCGCCGGCGGCGTCGCGGATCCGCTACGTCGAGTCGCCAGTGCTCTGCGTCAAGGGCAGCGTCAAGTGGGACGGCGGCAGCAGCGGCGGCGGCACGGCGGCGGAGGAGCGCTGCTTCTTCGTCGAGGAGGTGCTGCGCGGCTCCTTCACCAAGTACTCGAACAACCTCGGCTTCTGGAACCCCGAGACGCTCGACGAGTGGCTGCTGCGCTTCTCGCTGTGGACGTTCGAGGCGACGGCGGGCCACATGATGGTCGTCGACCTGCAGGGCGTGCGCGGCGCCGACGGCTACGTGCTGACCGACCCCGTCATCCTGTGCCGCGACGAGATGCGCTTCGGCAGCACCAACATGGGCGTCGAGGCGATGGAGCGCGTCAAGGCGTCGGCGACCGCGCACCTCGCCGAGCTGCTCAAGCCGGCGGCCGCGGCGTGAGAGAGAGAGATACAGCCAGACATGACCGAGAGCCGAGAGATCTGACATGAGGGACCGACTCACGAGGAAGCCGTCCGGGAAGTAGAGGCGTGTGCATGTGTCCACGTGCCGTTCGGTGTGCGGATAGACTGCGTGTGTGTTCGTTTCATAAGCAACGCTGCATATACGAGGATATCCCAAACGATTCAAAGCGAGACGCGCCAACTATCATTTTGCTCATACGTAGCCTGTCCGGCAAGCGAGCGAGGGTCTCCATCTCTGCTCTCATTCGCCAAGACCGCGGGCCGAGAGGCGGCGCCCTGCGCGGCTGACCAGCTTGCTCTTTGCGCTCTTCGCGCTCTTCGCTCGCTTCTTGCCGCCCGCCGTCTTGCACGGCGGCGCGCTCTTCGGAGCAAAGCCGTACATGCTGCGGCAGAGGAAGGCACACGCGGCGCGCAACGCGTGAGCCGGCGGGACGGCAGCGCACGCGCTAGCGTGGCGTGGCGCGGCGCTGGGCGTTGGGTGTGGCGTTGGGGCGCGCCGCGCACCTGATGGCGTCGTCGTAGCAGAAGTTGCCGTAGTAGAAGAGCAGCTCCGCCCCCTTCTTGATCGGCTGCACCGTCCGCGCGACGAAGGCGGCGCGCTTGTTGTCGTACGACGCGCGGATGCCGACCTGCCCAAAGTTGAGCAGGTCGACGGTCGGCGCCAGGAACGGCCGCTCCTCGCCGTGCATGTCGAGCACCCAGTCGCGCGCGCGTAGCACCGAGTAGACCTCGACGAAGCGCTGCGACGAGTACAGCGCCTGCAGCTCGTCGACCGCGCACGGGTTCGCCTTGCACGCGACGCCGTCGGCGAGGGCGCCGCGGAAGCGCGCCAGCGCGGCCGGGAACATCGCCGTGTACTGGCGCAGCGCGCGCGCGCGCGCCTGCGCCGCGAGCTTCTGCCCGTACGCGCTCAGCTTCTGCAGGCGCGGGTCGCCCTTGACCCACGTCGCCGGGATCGGGTCGGGGTCGTGGCCGTCGAGCATCGCGCGGATGTACGGAATGTACGGCGAGCTCGTCTTGGCGCCCTCGCGGATGACGAAGATGGCCATCGCCGCCTTCATCGAGACGGTGGCCGACGCGCCCTTGGCGTACGCGTACATGAAGTCGCGCAGCGACGAGTTGCCCACGCTGAACTCGGAGAGCATCTGGTCGACTGGCACGGCGCACACCTCCTCGCCGCGCATGATGTTCTGGGTGGCGGCCGCGCCGCGCAGCTTGGCGCCGAGCGACGGGTACCAGAAGTAGCCGATCCCAACCTTGGGGCAGTTGATGCCGAGCTTCGGACTCAGCTCGAACCACCGGTCGGC
>Ga0115006_10002658_pt1 | contig 11841 bp, 13 predicted proteins | sample ArcOceMetagenome_3_FD_88943 | JGI IMG/M metagenome (GOLD analysis project Ga0115006, IMG submission 88943) | Marine eukaryotic phytoplankton communities from Arctic Ocean - Arctic Ocean- Svalbard ARC20M Metagenome | ecosystem: Environmental > Aquatic > Marine > Oceanic | place: Arctic Ocean...
CCGTGCAAGCCGTTTGCCTGCCCCTTGATCCTCAAGTCCCCAAAAATCACGGCAATCTTGTTTACTGTGCTACATCACACAGCGGTTCTGCTTCTTCTGCGCACCATTCTCTTTTGTCGGAGGGCGGAGGATTTGGAGGCAAAATTTTGTCCTCACCACGTGGGCGCGGTGTCCACGGCCCCGGCGACGACGCTCGACTCAATTCCGCAATGGTTTTCCCCGCGCAGAATCTTGAAGGTGCCGTTGTCGCCCCAGTCCTCGTTCCACGAATTAGCCACCAGCCAGTACTTGACCCCGCCCTCTACGCCCCAGCCCATTATCTTGATGGCGTGCCCACCCAGCTGGGGCCCGGCAGTGTGCTTGTATACACCGCTCTTATACAGCAGGAAGTCCTGATAGACAGTGAAGGCAGCCTCGACCGGGCCGTGGAGCAGGATCTCCTGCTGGATGTTGGCACTCGCCACACTGTACACACTCTTGCCGTGGAATCTAGGGCCCTTTTCTGCTGTGCGGTCGCACTTGGGCGTCGGCTGCGACGGGCCACACTTGGGGTAGTGCGTTGAGTTGATGTGATGCTCGCAAGGAGGGAAGGCATATGGGTACTTGTCTTCGCTCGTCAGGCCGTGCATCTGTATGGCAGGAGAGAGTGCGTGTGAGCATGCGACGCGAAATACCGTGTCGCAGTGTCTGCGGATGCAGAGCGGAAAAAGAGGAAGAATCCCGGGGGGGCAGCGAGCAGCAGGCAGCGGGGCGGGGGCTGCCCGAGGATGGGCGGAGCGGGAGCGCGCACCTTGAAGAAGCGCCAAGCCCCCGTGAGGAAGCCGCCGTTGCACCCCATGCCGCACTGCACCCGGCCTCAACTGAGTCAAAATGAGGCGACAGGCGGTACAAGGCAGCATCGGCCGCCAGAGAGCACACCGAGGGCGCCGCGCACACATGCATAGGTCCTGGCAGCGGCGCGCACACGCGCAGGGATGGCGCCCAATCACGCTGCGCACGGGTCGCATTTACAGGCTCTGCCGATCAACCAAAACCACCACGAGACGGGCTCGCAGGGCGTCAGTGCTCGGCTGACCTGAATCAGGCAGCAGCTTAGCATGTCTTCAGTGCTAAGCTCGACCTGCACCGTGCCGTTGCTCTCGATGCAGAGCCTGTCACTCATGGACTCAACCGCGCCAAACGCCCAGCACGAGCCACACGTCGCCTGATCGCGGATGTGTCCGATGTGGGGGCAGTGGGGCCAGTTCGTCCTCGCATCGAAATGCTTCGGGAGCTTGGACAGCTCGGGGTAATCTTCCCTCGCGTCGGCCTTCATCTCAGCGGTTTCGGGCAGCGCACCCATGAGGGTCTTGACCTCCGCCAGCGTCAGGCCGTGGAAGCGCTGGTTTGTGCCCGCCGTCCACGTGCCGGCCTTTGCGGCCACGGCCTCCACTGCCCCCGCGAGACCCCCGCCGCAGCGCTGAGTGAGGAAGGAGAGCAAACTTGGAGAAAGCGCGGCGTGCAACGCGGCGTGCAACGCCGCGCTTGCGTGGGCACGCTTGCGCGCGCGGGCGCTGTCACGCACCAAAGTCGTCGGTCATCGCCAGCGCGGAGTCGGCGTGCCCAGGCGTCACCGGCAGCGCGCTGGCGAGCGCAAGCAAGCCGAGCAGGATGAGCGGCCTCATGATGTCAAAGAGCGCGGTGGTGATGTGCAAATCAAACTTCTCAGAATTTTCAGGTTCGTGGGCGTCAAAGAAAAACAAAAAAAATAGTCGGGCTGCGACGTCACTATGTCGGGAGGCAGCATGCTGGGCGAGGTGAGAAGGGAAAGGGAGTGTGAGTGCGTGTACGTGTGTGTGGGGGGGTGCGTGGCGGATGCACCGTGCCGGCTGGGGACGCGGTGACGCTCAGACGGGCGTGGCGGGCGCTCCGTCGGCGAGCAGGGGCAACTGGCGCGGGCGGGTGTCTTCGACACGCCGCGGCGCGCTTGCGCGGCGCGCTGGTCCCGGCAGCCCCGAGGGCACGGGCAAGCGACGGCGGGTGGTGCCGGGCGTTGTCAAGACAGGCTGCGCGGAACTGCGCGGACGACCCTCCTGCGCGCTGGGCCGCCGCCTGTGCAGCTTTGCCTGCCGTGCGCGCTGACGTGCCTGCGGCGGCAGGTGGCGTCGGCGATCGGAAAGGCGGCCATGCCGGGGGGGAACACGCAGAGCGGCGACCAGCCGCAGGGCAATGTGCTGCAGCAGTCCCACCACCCGACTGCCCTGATGTTTCACGTGGGGTTCAAGGTCGCGGCGCTGATTGTGTACCTGTTTGGGGGGCTGTTTTCAAAGTCGTTTGTCGTATCCTTTGTCATGGTGGTGCTGCTGCTCGCGTTCGACTTTTGGACGGTGAAGAACGTGTCGGGGAGGCTGCTGGTAGGCCTACGGTGGTGGAATGAGGTGCGGGAGGACGGAACCAATGAGTGGCGCTTCGAGAGCCGCGAGGACACCTCGCGGATATCGGATCTCGACTCACGGGTCTTTTGGCTGACTCTCTGGGTCATGCCACTCATCTGGGGAATCTTCACCGTGTCTACATTCTTTTCCTTCAACTACGGCTGGATGCTGTGCTGCTTGGTGCGTGTCCATCACTAACCGCCTGCGCTCTGCCGCCTCGTGGTTGCGCTGCCCTCGCTCTCGCCGCGCAATGTGCTGGTGCCTGCCCGCAGGCGCGCAGTATGCGGGCTGGACCTCGTGCTGATGCGCGAGTGGCGCGTGGCGCCTGGCGTCTGCTCCCGCATTCAGGTGGCCTTCTCCCTCTCGGGGGCAAACCTGTATGGCTACACCAAGTGCAGCAGCGCGGCAAAAGAGCGCATGGGAGGCCTAGCGTCGTCAGTTGCGTCAAGTATGCTGTCGCAGCAATTCTCCCGCTTCACGGGATCCAACCCCTCACCGGCAGGAGGCAACTACTCGGGTGTGCCGACTGCTGGTGCCAACAACGTCTGACGTCGTGTGCCTCTGGACAAGCGATGCGATGGTTGGCGCCCGGTCGGCGGTCAAGTTGTGCCAGCGGTGTGCCGTGTGTCTTTCCTGAGGGGCTGCCTAAGGGATAGAAGAGCGCTGGGGGCCACAGGGTTTGCCACGTCTGCCTCAATGAATACAACGCAAAATAAGGGTTGCTGGGCGTGTAGCTCGTCGCTCGTATGGCGTTCAAAAGAAGAGATTGCGGCCCTCACAAAAAACACACATTCATTGAATTATCTAGGTTGTGTCTGTGCCGACCGATGGCAGCACTCAGTCCCTGTCACATGAGTTTGGAACTATGCAAATAGATTGTCCGACGTAAATGGAGTCTTCAGAGTGGATGTCGCCGTTCATCTCCAGCAAGCCTTCGATGGTGGTGCCAAATCGCTGCGTTCGCACAAGACGCGGGCACAAATCAGTTGCTTCGCGTTGCTCGGCGTTGCGACGCGGCAACCCTCGCACCGTATCAAAGCAGACACGATTGAGCATGGCAGACAGACAGCAATGCAAGGGTTCGAAGCGGGTTCGGAGAGCCCCCAACCCTGAACCGGGTTCGTGGAGCCGCTGCGCGCAGTCTGTCGCACCTGAGCGATTTTGTGCACGGTGTCGCCAGGAACAACTTGGTAGAGATGGCCGATGTTGACGACTTGTCCTGCGTAGAGCACGCGGTCAGGGGTCTTGATTGTCGGGTTCATGCTGAAGATGTTAAGCCAGTCCGTCTTGTACAGCGAGGCAAGCTCTTGGAGATGCTGCTCGAAATTGATGGCATATGCGCACTTGATCACTTTCAGTGTGGCGCACACGTGGCTCTCGTGCGGCTGCCCCTCAGGCTCGCAACCTGTGACAATGTCCGTGGCCTTGAAGCACACGGTGCTTGTCAACCCCCCTTGGTTCCATGCTGGAGTCCACGCTAGGTCGCGTGATCTGGCATAGCACAGACCGATGTCGCTGCAGTTGCTCGCGGGATGCGTCATTACATCCAGAACAGCGCCAGGCGGCAGTTCAGCCTCAATCTCTACCTCCTTATCCGGATTCAGCACCAACACCGAAATCGGGTAGCGCGTCTCCCGCCCGATGTAAAACTCCATCACCTGGTTGGGCTTTGGCGTCCTCCACTCGGGCACTCTGTCAGGCAGCACATCAACCGCCACGCATCGCTGCTCGCCCGTCACCCAGTCCAGGCCTGTCGTGTCCAACTCAGACGTCTGCGGGGCTGCACAGATGTACTGCCGGCCCACGTCGCAACTGCACGGCCTCCACGTCATCGTTTGTGAAATGGGATTCATGTGGCTCCTCCTCCAGGCGAGATTGATCGGGCTGTTCGACACGGTGCCCGCATTGAGACTCTTCGGAATTATCACCCACCCTGGTGCTCGCTGCACACCGTCGAAGTAGGGATTTGTGTCCGCATCCTCGTGCACAGTCGGGTCATCCTGTGCTGGGGAGGTCGGAGACCAGAACGTAATGTTGGTGATGGGCTGCTCAAGCCCCATCTGAGTTTCCCGATGGTCCACATATGCTGCATGACCCGACGACTTCTTGTACCAGATGAAGACTTCGTTTCCGCCAGCTTGCTCATTTAGATTGCCGTCCAATTTCGTATACCCCTCCTGTTGAAAATGCGCCTCTTCCTGGGCGCTGGTCGACACGTTTAGATGTGTTATTGCCTCCATTCCGTGACTTGTGTTCGAGCTCGCGGGGTCATACTTTTTGAACCAGAGATACACCGAAGCGCCGCCGACGCCAGAGTTGAGGTTGAAATCAACGCGCGTGAAGCCCAACTGTGCCGCTTGCACGGAGTTGGGGTGATTCACATAGTCCCTCTTTAGCTTGTTGACAGCCCACTCATGCTGGGGCCTGTGCGCCTCAAACGGGTTGTCGTAGGTGATCAGCAGGTCGGTGATTGCTCCTTCCTGATGCATGGAGAAGTGCGCACCTCGAGGCAGAGGTCCGTACTTGAAAGATACAGTACTGCCCTTCACGATGCACCGCGGGTCCTCGAGAAACTCCGGTTTCATCATTCGCATGTTCTTCCACTGGCACCAGTTGGCAGACGCCTTGAAGGTGAGCGTCAGGTCGTAACCAGCATATGCAACCACGTGGCTGTGCGCATCCTGAAGGCCCGTGCCTCCGTCGAGGTCTGTCTCATCAAACCCTGCCGCGGGCTGGACCACTTGCCTCTTCTTGGCGTCCCAGCCCCAACCCATCTGCGGGAATCCGCCAGGCCACCATTGTGGGATGACGGTGCCGGTGTACCTGACGTCTTTGCCGGGCACATCGGGGTCGCAATCCATTAGCGTATTGCCTGCCGCCTTGTCGTAGCAGTCTTTGGAATGTCTCGTGATGGAGCCAACGAGCACGTTGACAACGGTCTCGAAGGAGCCCACTTCCAAGGCTGCACCGGTACACGGGAATCCGAATTGTGGGTTCACCGAGACCGCAGGCATGGTGAGATAGCCACTCCCCCTGTTCGTCACGGTGGCGCGCACAATTCTTCCATTTTCCGACTCGAACGTGCCTTGCATGTTAGTGTAAGCGCCATTTACTCTTGTAGCACCAGCAACTTGAAGCGTTCCCGACGGCGGACAGTTTGAACCTGCGTTCTTGATCCTGATATATCCCACTCGGCTGTCGCGCACAGACAAGCCCAATGTCCGGAGTCCAGGCGACATGCAGCCCCCCCCCATGTCATCTGGTGTGCGAATGGTGCCGTCGTAATGCACAACGACGCTGGCAAGTTGTGGCTGCTTGCTGACGACAACGAACCCGCCCGTTTTGCCGATGTCGCTCACCCCGCTGCCGCATTCGACGCTCGTGAACGGCACCTTGACGCATGGTCCTTTGTTATTCGAAAAGAGGCCCGGGAGCTTGCACGTGGTAATCGTGGAAGCGTCGCTGTCGCACGCCGTGGTGAACTGCAGCGCGCGCGCTGCCGGGGAGCCCGTCATGTGCACCAGGTCGAACACGGCTGGCAGGTCAAAAGCCTCATTGGCCTCGTTCAGGAGCCCCTCCCAGCGGCAGCAGCCCGAGAAGCTGGCAAACCACGGCTGGCCCTGCTGCGTGGTGTTGTCCCCGTACCTGTCTGTCAGAATGCGCCAGCCGTTGTTCGGCGTGGCGTAGGTGTGGGTAATGATGGAGACGCCCGAGAACCAGTCGCCGACCTCATCGAAGGCGGTGACCTCGACGTCGATATACGCCACGCCCCCGTCGCCAAAGTCGAGCCGCGGGGTGACCTGTCCCCCCACCCGCACGACGTCGCCGAGGAAAATCCGGCCGTGCGCTGGCGTCCCGTGCACCAGGTGGGCCGAGTGCGAGCGCTTCCACGAGGACAGCAGCTCAAACTGCACCGTGTTGCCCTCGAGCTTCGTCCACGCAATCGAGCCCGAGCGGAAGTGACCGCCGCTGTTCGGCCCGACGGACGCCGCCGGCCAGACGGCGGACAGGCAGCAAAGCGCGGCCAGGCGCGCTGCCGGTCCCGCGTGGAAGCGACCCGGCGCGCTCTGCCGCCTCGCCATTGGGCCCTGCCCCGCGGCGGGAGCGGCGGCGGCGGCGGCGGCGGCGGCGGGCAGGCGGGCAGGCGGGCAGGCGGGCCCAGCGGTGCGCAGTCCCCTGCGTCAGGCCAGGCGGGGAGCCCTCATCTTGCGCTCGCCATGCACCCGCGTCCTCGCTCCCAGCCCAGGCCGGCTGTGTGCAGCCCCGCCCGGCCGTTCTGCGTGAGACGGACTGGATTGCAAACGGTTTGAGGCCTCCCATCAGCCCACGAACCACCCGCGGCACGGACTGTACACGGAGCATCTGTACCGAGAGTATTTTCATCTGCGGCGGGCGCCGGTGTGCGGCGGGGCGGGCGGGGGCGGGGCGGGAGACGGACGCGCGGACGATGGAGGACTCGGACGGCGAGAGCGAGGCGCCGCCGCCCGGGTGGACGAAGAGCAAGAGCGAGTGGGAGTGGGAGCAGGCGCGACGCAGGCGCCTCGAGCGCGTGGCGCAAAAGATCAAGAAGCCGGGGTCGGCCAAGAAGGAGCGCGCGGCGGCGCGCGCGGCCAGTGCGCTCGGCGACGATGATGCCGAGGCGGCGGTCCCATCTCCCGCGGCGGACGCCCCCGACGTCGAGGAGCTGCTGCAGACGCGGAGCTCGCTGCAGGCGCTGTGCGACCTGAAGGACGCGCGAATTGCCAAGGAGGCGTCGACGGCGGCGCTGCTGCGGCAGGAGCTCGCACAGCTCCAGCAGGAGCTCGAGAAGACAAAGGACGAGAAGCACGACCTCGAGACGCAGCACGCCGCGAAGGAGGCGCCGCTCAACGTCAAGATCAGGGAGCAGAAGCGCGAGATCGAGCGGCTCGCGGTGGAGCTGGCGGCCTCGCGCGCCGCAGAGCAAGAGCTCGACAAGCGGGCCAGCGAGCTCGAGGGCGGGCTGGCAAAGGCCAAGGCCGAGGCTGCGGATGCGAAGCGCAAACTCTTCGTCCAGGCGGAGGTGGCGAAGGACAAGGAGGCGGCGCAGCAGCAGGCAGAGAGCCTGCAGCAGGAGGTCGACAGGCGCGCCGCGGTCGCTGCCAGCGAGGCAACTTTGCAGGAGGTTTCGCGCAAGGAGCGCGATCAGTGGGCAGAATCAAATGCAGAACTCAAGGAGCAGCTGGCAAAGCAGAAAGCGGAACTTGACGCAGCGACGGAGGCGGCGCTCGGAGAGATGCGGCTGGCTGCGGCGCGTGAAGGGGGGATGGAGACAGCACGGAAGAGTGCAGACGACCTCGGGCGAGTCAACTCAAAGATAGCAGACATCGAGGAGGAGATGGCTGCCAGCATGAAGGCCCTGGAAAGGACGATGCTGGCGCTTGGAAGCAAGGTAAAGAGGGGCAACGGCGACATCCTGCGGCTCAACATGACTGCAAAGTTGCAGCAGGGCCAACTTGACAGTTTTAAGCGCCAGCTTGCTGATGCAGAGGAGCGGCTGGGCAAGGGATCTAGCAAGAGCAGGCGGGATGTAGAAGTGCTGGAGGACAAGCTCAAGACTGCTGTCGATGTGCGAAAGACGGCAACAATGCTGAGCGAATCCATGATGGAAGACTTGTCTCTGTTGCGCGAAAACTACAAAGCAGTGCTGCAAGAGCAGCGTGTCGTCTGTGCATCTCTGGACGGACACATGCAGGCATCGAGCGAGACCGCGCGAGATTTACAGCGTGCGCAAACGAGCACAGCAGAGAAGGACGCCATGGTGCAGGGCCTTAGTGCAGAGGTGTCGCATGGGCTGAAACAGTTGAAGACTGAAACCGAATCAATCCTCGAGGAGCTTGCGCATGCGTCGGTGGCGCTCAGCGACTCCTGCAAAGGTTCAGAGGAGAAGGTCTTAGCCATGGGCCAGCGCGTGGACGCTCTTGGTCTGAAGGTGGCTGGTGAGAGAGAGCTCGTCGATGCGCTCAATCAGCGGCTTGCTGACGCCAAGCGTGAGAGTCTTGCGTGGGAAAAGTGTGCAGAGCAACGGCAGACGCAGTGTGAAAAGATGTGAGTATGCGCGCGCGTGCGATTGAGCGCATGTGCAGTCGGGGGTGCACGCGTGACATGTCACGCGTGTTGGCGTGACATGTGCGACTGAAAGTGTAGTGTCGTGTCAGTGCTGGTAATTTGCTCTTGGTGCTGGTGGTTTGATGCACGTTTTGCCTTCTATGACTGTGCGTGTGAGAGCAGGCTAGAAGAAATGGAGGAGCTGAAAAAGGGTGTGACAGCACATGTGCGCAACATGCAGCATCAGCTGCCTGGTGTCCTCGACATAGTCGGGGAGATTATCGAGAACGAGGAGGAGGTATCGCATTTCTATGCGCGCGTCTTACGCTTGTGCGTGCGTAGAGGCACGGTAGCATGCGCGCACGAATCTATAGATTCTCATCTTTTCAATTCCTCTCAACGACATGCAAGCACGCGTGTTGCTCGGTATCTGATGCACATCTGTGTATTTTGAATGTATCCACAGGTGGATGAGGTCAAATCAGCTGCTGTATTTGTCGAAATTGTGCGCGTGCGAGATCAGAACTCTGAACTGAAGGAAAGGATCCGAAAGTATGAAACAAAATTAAGCGAATACCAAGGCGCTAAGCGCATCATTGAATCCCTCGAGTCCAAGGTAAATGTCTGCGCATCTATTCATTTCTCTCCATCTTTCTGCGTGGCTTTCCTGTGCGCCGACCTGACTGTCAATGTGTCGCTTTTCCCGTCTGATTTCGCACATGCCCGCAAAGCTCTTTCTGAATGTCACTTCTATACTTTTTCTTGCCGGGCTATGTGCAGGTGATCGCTACTGCAGCAGCGCGGTCGTCAGAGCAGAACGATACTCTGATGCTCCTGCGCACGTTGAAGCCGTTTATCGACGAGGTAGCAGCACTGCTCAAGTCTGACATGCAGGAACTGCACACGATCACGTTGCTCAGAGGTCAGGTGCTTGATCGACAAGCGTCTCTTAATGCGTTTTCGGAGGGGCTCAAGGTTCTGAGTCAAGAATTACTGGCAATATTTGGAGTGATGAAGAAGGATTTCGCCAAAATGGGCATGCATGTTCGCAGTCAGCATCAAAACGCATTGCTCATGAAGGCTGACATCGCAGACAAGCAAAACGATATCGAGCGGCTTGATGAAATGCTGAGTAGATGTGAGCAAGAGAAAATGGCAGCTGTTGCGATGCACGAAGAGATCAAGATGCTCCTTGACAAAGAGCGGCATGACAGGGTCAATTGTAAGAGAGAACTCACTCATCAGCTTGCCCTAGCCCAATCGTCATCAGAAAAGCAGGCATGGATTTTCCAGTCGCGCCTTGAGAAAGAGGAGATGGCCGTGCAGATGGCAGAGAAGGAGGACGAAATCGCCGGGTTACAGCGCAAGCTGCGCGAAGCTACCAGCTTGGAGAAGCATGCCAGCAAGAAGAGCGCAGAGCTGGCGAAGCAGGTCAACAACCTTATGTCACGTGAGAGGTCGTTGGAGGCTTCCCTCGAAGAAATTCTTACGCGCGAATCCGAGCTCAGGCGTGATTTGGAAACGGAGCATGCTGAGTTGATGGCCGAAAAAGCTACAAGCAAAGAGCTCGAGGCTCGACTGTCTGAGGCACTGGCTGCCTTGAAGAATGAGGAGGAGGTGAAGAATCTCATTTCCAGCCGCATCGCATCCGACACGGAGGCGGCAAGCACCAAACTCGATTGCTTGAGTGCGGATCGCGAGGCACTGATAGACATGAAGATCGCACTAGAACACACACTTGACAAGCAGGACAGGGACTTTGCACGGCTGCATGCATCACACAAGGACGAGCAGGCCGAATGGGACGTCGAACGCAGCCGATACAAGAGGGAGATCAGTTTACTTAAGGCTCAACGACAAGAATGGGAAGAGGGCGCTGCATTGATGCTCAAGGGACAGCAGGGCGATACAGATGAAGTTCTGCGACGGCATGGACGCCTGCTGGCTTACGTTGAGATTTCAGAGCGCAAGGGCGATTGTAACTGGAACGTGCTCCTGCTTAAGACGGCGTTCATGGCGCTATCATCGCACGCGCGCAGGCGCTCACGCATGTGGAACCTTGCATCAAGTTTCGTCCGCTCACGAGATATTCGTGAGAGCGAATACATTGTTGGGAAGTGGTGGGATTTGTGGAAGAATGGTCATAGGCGCCATCGTCAGAGCCATGTGTCGATCATTTCAGGAGACGATGCGAATGGTAAATCCCTTCTGACTGTAAATGCAATTGCCCCTGAAATATGTGATGATCGCGTGGACGTGAAAGCCTTGCAGTGCCTTAACAATGCGAGCATGATTTCGCTGTCCGATAGTTCTTCTGCACGCCTGGGTTGTGGACTCTGACAACAGTGACGGCAGCAGGTATGGTGTTGCACCTTCAACCTCCTCAGTTGAAGCAGATGACGCATCAAGAGTTGTGCACGCACGTGCAGAAGCTGCAACTGAGCTGCACCAACCTGCAGCACAAGCTCACCAATGTGAATAGTCGCGCCAACCACACAGAAGCAGAATTGAAAGTAGCTTTGCAACAAATTCGCCGCCTCAAAAAGGATCTTTCAGAACTCCGCAAGGTGGTCGAGTGTGTACTTGTAACAGTACTAGTCCAATGGATTGACACATAACAGGATCTAATATCCGGATACACGCGAACGCGCGTGCACGTGTGCGCGCATTCACACAAACACGCTTTCTCTCACTCTCACACCAACAGGTGGGGACACAGATCAAGAGCATCAATGAGGAGGCTGGTCGGCAATCTGCAGAAATTCCTGAAGCAATGCTGCGGCACGGTAATGCGAGTGCACGCGAGCGCGCAGGCCTCAGTTGGAGCCCGGGGCAGGAGGGCAGTAGGCAGCAAGGGGATGAGAGACATGGCCCCGAACTGCCAAATTCACAATTTGGAGCTCAAGATGCCCTTCGAAGAGAAAATGGAGGAGGAAAGGGAGGAGACGACAGGCACTCATTGATGCATCTCAGCCATGGAATAGCATCGTCCACTCCATCGCGAGTTCACTTGTCGTACGAGGCTAAACACCACTCTTACAACCTTGCCATGAATCCGCAGCACGTACACGCTGCCCCTGCCGCACTTAACACGCTCGCCTTCAAGTAGCGCAGGGCTGCGTGAAAGCGAGTGGGCGCGGGCGCAGGTGAGGCGTGCAGTGCAGCCTTTGGAGCACACGCAAGAGAAGTGCGCATTGCTTGCTGTATCGAATGAACAGTTACTTGTTTGGCACAAGATCAGGTTTTTCCTCTCCTCTCAACTTGCCCCAATACGCCATTTTGCGCCTCGGGCTTTCCTCCCGGGGGCTGCCTCAAGCACCCGGCGGGCGGAGGCACGTCCTCTGGGGCGCGCTGCTTCTAA
>Ga0115006_10002659_pt1 | contig 11840 bp, 10 predicted proteins | sample ArcOceMetagenome_3_FD_88943 | JGI IMG/M metagenome (GOLD analysis project Ga0115006, IMG submission 88943) | Marine eukaryotic phytoplankton communities from Arctic Ocean - Arctic Ocean- Svalbard ARC20M Metagenome | ecosystem: Environmental > Aquatic > Marine > Oceanic | place: Arctic Ocean...
CACTCTGCAGTGGTCTGTAAGGAAGAGGGGGGCCCATCCGGGGGATCGAAACCGCTCCAAGCCCTAAGCCGCGGCATTCTACCTTGAGTGGCCTGAGGAGGAGGAGGAGGAGGACGAAAGTTGGAGGAGGCCCTCGGAGGAGGCGGAGGAGGAAGGTTTCAAAGCTAACGCGGTGAACTGGGAGGTGGACTCCGAGCACGATCGCACTCGAGGAGGAGGAAGGCAGGTCCTCATCGCCGTCTGGTGACAGACTAACGAGGACCGCAGCTCGGACCGTCCGGGCCGTCGGCGCACCGTTGCTCCTCGCGGTGGCCCTCGGAGAGCCGCCTGAGAGCCGCTGAAGCCTGATGAAACAATCATGACTCTGATGTCCGAGTCGAGAACGGGGGCCTGAGACTCGAGTGTCGAGTCTCCGAGTCTTGCGCGCATGCCACGCGCGCATGCCACGGCGCGTGGCATGTCTCGTGCGCGCACGCCGCGCACAGTGGCATGTCCTGCTGCCCGGCCATGGCTTCGCCGAAGCCACACTTTCTGCGAGTTTCATTTTCGAGGGGGTTTACTGCCGAGGGATCAGACACACAGACAATCCGCGCCTTACAGACAATCCGCGCCCGCGATTCCCCGGTCTCCCTTTTACCTCCCTCCGGCCCAGCCCCATGACCGGCCCCACGCGGCGCGGCACCGCGTCGCGCGTCTTCAAACCCAGGCACTATGGAGCGGAACGTGAGCGAAATCCTGCATGTGGCCACAGAGGAGTGAGATCATATGAGAAGCGCTCCAATGGTCAGGAGTGTTGCCCATGGCGCCACGGAAAGGCTCAGGAGCCCGCAATCAGCGACCTCACTCGGTGCGTGTGGCAGAGGCGCGCCTCGAGGCGGCAAACGAGGCGGCAAACGCGCATGCACGTGTGACCCCCGCCGGGGCGGCGGGCCCCACCACCACTACGCCCAGGCCAATACGCCCAGATTGTCTAGTGTGCTGTGACGGTAGTTGGGAGTGTGCTGTGACGGTAGTTGTGCAGTGACGGTAGATGAAGATTTGGCAGACAGTCCGAGGTTCCCATGCCGTTAGGAGTTTCACCCCCGCCTACTAACCTGTGCGGCGCCGGATTGTCCAACGGCAGCCTGTGAAGCCACTCCTCCTGGGATTGTGCTCCTGGCGTCGACAATATGAGTGAGTGCATGAAGGGCACGCCCGACGGCTGCGCACACGGTGTGAGCCTACTGGGACGCCCCAGCCCCACCCCGCGCCTGATCCAGGCTGTCGCCGCACGCACCCTCCCTGCTATCGCAGTGCACACGTACACAAATGCGTGGATACAGAACGTGCGGGGAGTGTGCTTGCGGAGCATGTTGTGTGTGCGGACACTGCGAGTGTGCGGACGATAGAAAATGGCTAGAAAATGGCTGGATAGATAGAAAATGGCTGGTGAGGACCAGCCATGATCAAGGCAGAGCCGTGAGCGAGCTTCTGAGTGATGCGCCGCTGCGAGGCTTCGTGGCGGATCATCATGTCCCTGCTTCCCTCTGGCGACAGCGATACACTGACGATGACTGGGTCTTTCCCGTGAGCACTGAACGCACAACGCCCAGCACACGCACGACATGTTGGGCGCGTGAGTCTCTGCAACTGACCCGCACGCGCCCGGGGTAGGACGCATAACCTCCTCAGCGGGTCTGGGTTCGTCACGCGCCGCGCGTGACAGAGCGTGTCACGCGTGGCGCGTGACACAGGGCCGTCATGCGCGGCGCAGGTTGAGGTCTAGGATTGAGCCTGGCTCGTCATTTCAGATTCGCACACACGCAACACAAGAGTGCGGTGGCGGGGAGATGCAATGCGGGATGACGGTGGAGAACCGAATCTCGTCTCGATGCCACACTATTTGCCCTTGATCCCGAGGGTAGTGGTTCAGGAGGCAGGCAGTAACCTGCGGCAAGCCGGCCGCCCTGCTCGAGCAGGCAGGTAGCGAGCGAGCAGGTAGTGTGCTGCGAGATTCAGGGACGCAGCGCACAGGGACAGCCGCTCGCACCTCGCGTCTCATCCAGAAGCAACACAGGCGACAGGCAACGCCTGTCGCCAGTGGCTCCTGGCTGCGGGCAGCGCCTGGGCGCAGTGGTGGGGCCCGCGGCGCTGGGGTCAAACGCGCACGCGCGTTTGCGGGAGGCGAGCTCGCCTCACCTGAGCAGAGCGTTCAGGCGCTCGCGGACACGTTTGACGGGTTCCGGCCAGGGCTTCGGCTCGAGGAAGAGCCCCACGTACGCAAACGAGCAGCCCTGGTCCCCGACAAAGCAGGACAGGCGCTGTTGCGGCCCAAAGTCGTCTGTCTCGCGCGCCCAGTCCACCTGGCTGTCGCAAAACCTGAACAGTTGCGTGGCGGTCGCGGCGTCGAGGAGGTTCTCCTTGTATGTGATGAGCGCGTCCCCACCCCCATCGTCCCCACCGTGCACCAGCACGCGGCCCAGGCTCGGGTGCGGAGGGCCCGCACGACCGTGGGGCGGAGGGGTGAGCACGCTGTGCACCGGGCGATAGACAGCAGCGTTGCCGGCGGCAGAGGCGCCGGCGGTGGCGAAGGGAGAAGCGCGTCTGCGCGCTCCGCGCACGCGCCGCACGCTGCGCCACGCCGCCTCCCAGACGCCGCGAGTGAGGACGCTCATGGACTAGGTTCGTAACGCACGCTCTGGACGGGCATCCCGGGCATCGGCCCGCAACGCCGGCAGCTGGTCCTCCCAGGAGGCTGCAGCCCGGGCGGGGCGATGGACACGCAGGACCGTGCCGACGATGCCGGCGGAGAGAGCGTCGGCGACAACACCGCCGGCGCGCTCTGCCTGTGCCCCTCGTGGGCCCACGGGCCCGACTGCAGGTGCTGCGGCGACGTGAACGATGCGTTTCTCCGCCGCGCGTTTCGCTTTGTGGTGAGTTCTCGGCACCCCCGGTGCAGTATGAACATGCATGATGCATCTGTCCGAAGATTTTCCGAACGGGGTGGTTGTTCACAAGCATGTGTGTGTGTATGCGTATGCGGCGCGTGCGCGTTCATGCAGGGTGCTGTGCTCGCTCGCGCGTGGACGGCAGCGCGCCCCGTGCCTGCCCTGACTCCATCCACGCTCCCCGCCCCACCCCCACCCCGTGTCGCTCGTGTCGCTCGCAGGGTGCTGCCTTCGCCTGTGCCGGCTTCCTCTGCCCCTGTCCTTGAGCCCGCGTTCGCGCAGCAGGGCAGCGCAGAGCGGCGTCCGCACACGTCCGCCCCGCAGCACGGCAGGCCAGCGGCGATGCAGGCCAGCAAGGAGACCCGGGACATTGCGCTGCCGTCCTGGAGCAAGAGCTCCCGGGCAACCCGGCCGGCCTGCTGGCCAAAACAGTCCCGGGGCAGCGCGCCCAAGGCGCTGCAGCTGAGGCCCCTGACACACGATGCGCGAGACGTCAGCGGGGGCGGAGACGGGGCGGGGGCGCCGGCGAACGTATCGCGACTGCAGGGGGCCTATCCCCGGCTGATTGGCGCCGATAGCAGCGTGGTGCTGTGGGACTTGAACGAGGCGCAGCGTCAGCTGAGCGACCTGCACGGCCGGCTCCTCAAGCGGGAGGCAGAGCTCGCGTTCCTCGACAAAACGCTGGCGCACCGCCGCCAGAGAAGCATCCACAACGGCTGCCACAACATGCCCCGGCGCGCTGCGCTGGCGTGCCGGTCGCGAGCCTGGGCCTCGTGGCGCGAACATGTGTCTCGACAAAAGCTCCTCCGGCGCCAGGCAGCGCTCGAGCACGAGCTGGCAAGCAAGCAACAACAGATGGCCGACGAACAGAAGAAGCATCACAAGGTGGTGGAAATCATGGCCAAGCGGCTCAACGAGATTCCCCTCCTGAACAAGAAAATCGAGCAGCTCAAAGCCGACATTGCGTCGCAGATCCGGGTCAAGCAGCTGGCTGAGGAAACAGCAAAGGAGAAGATGCAAGCCTTGAAGGATGCGCTCAACACGCAGGCAGCAGAGCTGAAAAAGCTCGCTCGAGAGCTGGATGAGCGCGAGCGACAGCAGCTCGAGCTGAGACGCAACCTGAAAATGCGGGACCGACAAAAAATGAAGCATCGCGGCGAAGTGGCCAAACTGAACAGCGAGCTGCAGGACAAGAGAGCGCAGCTGAATCGGGTCCTTCAGCACCACGTACTGGTCCACGACGAGACAGACCCCTCTGCGAAAAAGCTGGCAGCTCTGCACGGGTGCGCCTTCACAAAAGTCCAGTTTTTGGGGGGTGACAGTGAAACTCCGCAAACGCGCTTGCGCGTTTGACCCCCGCGCCGCGGGCCCCACCACTGCGCCCAGGCGCTGCCCGCAGCCAGGCGTTGCCCAGCGGCGACAGGCGTTTATGTCGCCAGGCCCTAGAAACTCCTAGAACACTAAAAACCTCGGACTGTCTGCCAACACACCCGAAAATGAAACTCCAAAAATCACGTGGCTTCGGAGGACTTCTACTAGAATCCCAGTATGCCACGCGCCCAGGGCTTTCCCTGCGGGCCACGCGCGGCCCGCAGAGCTTTCCCTGCGGTGACAGTCCGAGGTTCCCAGGTGTCTAGGAGTTTCATTCTCCACAGGGGCAGATCTTCACTGGCTCCCCTTGTGAAGATTTCTTTCCAACAACAACTGACTCGTAGTAACGTTTTCACAGATTCATGATGCACGATGAGGAGGGCATTGAGCTGGTGCGCCAGGCGAATGTACGGTACTACCAAGCTGATCCGGCGAAGACACTTGGCATCTACGGAACCAGAGACTCTTTCTTCTGCGGACTCGAATCGATGAATGGGCGGCCTCTGGTGATCAACGACGACCAACTTTGGAACCAAATACGGCAAGAGTTCCATGATTGTACCGACTCCCGCGTGCAGTTGATTACCACTACAAACAACGGCTTAGTATCGACCAATCTACAGACAGAGTGGGAATTCGCGGCACATCCTATCGCAGGCAAAATCTATCCCGGCCAATACGGACACCCCGACAGCCACGGCATCACAATTTCTCGCAGTTCCGCAAGTCTGACCGAGTTGATGAATGCCGCTGAAGCTCAGCGCGCGCAGCTCATGCGCGCTGAGGTCTTGGCCTTGCGCTTGTACACGGGGCCTGCGTACGCGGCTTTGAATGGAGCACTGCGTGAGGGGCGCTTCATCAAGGGCAAAAGGGAGTGTCCACGAACTGTGTACTTTGATATGCCAAGTCTGATCGAGAACATGGTACAAGAAGCTGGGAAAGAGCAGTGGACAGTAGGCTCTGCGGAGTCTGACTGGAATGAAATTTGGAGTCGTATCATAGCCCAAATGAATCTGAGCGATGTCCTAACTGTAAAACTGACAGCAGCGATGGACGCCGCCACCCTGAGCCCAACGACTGCAGTGCTGATCAATCGTGCAGAGAAACGTGTCGTGATAGTGGAAGTTACGGTGCAGGGTTCGGTTTGGCAGAAGTTCAAACGCTCAGAAACGCTGTTTATGCGAAGGGCTCCCGCTGAAATCAAGCACATGCGAGCAGAGAAAAGAAAGCGGGAGAAGCAAAGGAAGGCTGAGGAAGAGAGAAAGAAGAAGGAGCGGGAGGAGGAGGAGTTGAAAAAGTGGGAGGAGGAGCAGGAGCGAAAGAGAAGGGAGCATGCTGCTCAAAAGGCTACTCAGCAAGGCGAGGGCCCTGTTGCGAGCGCTAGCGCCATCGCTGATGAGACCACCGCAAATCCTGATGGAGCACATGAGGTCGGGGGGGGCAATGAGCATCAAGAGACAGATCCCCCTGCAGCAGCTGCCGCAGACTCGCTGAATGTCGAAGCCAGGGTAGAGCCAAACGACGAATTTGACGTCTTTGAAAAAATGCAAGAGAAGTACAGAGCCTTGCAGGAATCATGGGCACAGCTGCTCGGCAAAGACTGGCACGTTGGCGTTTATCCGGTCATCGCCGAGTCTTTTGGCGAGATGTCAGGGGTCACCGCAACGTTTTCGCCCATCCCTGAAGAGTGGTGTTGCAGTAGCAACAGCGGCGGCGAGTGCAATTGCGCCGGCTGCATCCATGCACTGGCAGATGCTCTCTTGATTCCTGCAGAGCGAAGATTAGACTTGGCAACTGCAATGCTCAAGGCAAGCGTTCAGGGGGGCTGCGGCAAACACGACTATGGCGCTTGCCTGGACCCGGCACGGTGTGAGAAGTGCAGACTAGGCGAGCTTTGGAGCTGCGCAGAAAAACGGCAAAGTCCATGCGCCAATTGTGCGCCTGGAGCCGATAGCTTCACCTACACGATTGCAGCCGCCAGCTCGGCCATAATCAAATTGAGCAAGCATTCCACACTGCCACCTGGTGGACTGCTCTTCCGCGGTGTTGAAGGCTTGACGCTGCCATTTCAGCACCTGGACGAGAACCTCGAAGTCCCGTGCGGAGCCTCTATGGATATCTGTCAAGATTTTGTTGAACATGCCTTTTCCAGTGCCTCCGCCAAGAAAGCGGTTGCTCTGCGCTATGCAGGGGGATCGAAGTGCAAGAGTTGCAGCGGGCAGGGCAGCTGTGAATTTTGGGATGAGGAAAACGGAATTTGCAAGGAGCACAGAGCAACTGTGCTGGAAATCGAAACCGGAATGATGGACAGAGGCGCAGATTTGCGGTGGGTCTCTCAGTGGCCGGACGACGAGGAAAGCGTGCTTCTGCCCCTGTCCAACTTTGATGTCAAGGGCATGCGACGGGAAAGCAACATTAACTTCCTGCGTGTAGGCTTACGATCTAACTTCCGTACTCGGACACTTGAACAGACGCGCACGAGTCGACAGGCCCACTTTACTAGCATTGTGCAGGAATTGGAGCAGGAGACCGAACAGCTTTTGCGCGGAGTCAGCAATGTGATAGACTCCGGCACCGTCAGCGCCATGTTTAACAAAATTAGAAATGACGTTATCGAGGAAGCCTGCAACTACATTCTGCTGCATCATTTACAAGACCTTGCCGAGTACTTCAACGCGCCCGAGCGCTTCGGATCTGCTGTGGACAAGCTAAGCAAGAACTGGTCGGTCATGATGGCAGACGTTACCCTCAAACTAGTCGAGGTCATTGAACCTCTCATATTAGACCTTTGGGAGCACACACAGATCGACGGGTCTGGCAACCTAGACAAGAGGGCTGCAGCAGAAGACGGACCTGGCGACATGGACAAAGGGACTGAAGAAGTAGACATTGACGACGAGGAAGAACGCGATCAATCCAAGGAAAATTCGGCGCACACATGTCCTGATGAGGCATTGACGCGGCAGCGGCATGATCAGGAAACCAAGAAATTGAAGCTGAACATTGAGCAACTGTTGACAACTGCTTTGTACATTGTGAAAGTGATCGATTTTAAAGCCGCAGCAAGAGAACGAGATGACAACGACTACTCCAAGCACGTTTTTAATATTGTATATGATCTCCATATTTATTTCAGCTCCCTTTCCAGTTCCGCAGAAGTTCTGTCATCGATGTAAGAGCCCTCTCCTGCAGCCCTCGCTCGCACACTCCTCCTGGTCTCCACGTCCCTTCTTTCTACTTCGAATTCTCTATGTCCAGTATTGTGCTGTGAATTCAGACACGCTCCTCATATACGCACGTGCCTTACAGATACGAAGAGAAGGCCGACATCCTAAGACGTCGCCGAGCGGGTCAGGAGCTGAAACAGGCCTTTGAATGCTACACGAAGGCCCTGGATCTCCTCGAGGCTCACGCCAGTCGCGCACCGCAAGTTTTGTTCAAAAAAACTTCGGTCGGAGTGTTGCTGCGCGAGGCAGACGGGTCGGAAGAGGGCTATAAGGACCTCTTTATGGACTTCATGACATGCCTTGGCATGCTGAAAAGGCTGGAGGAAGAGACTGTTGTAGAGAAGAAACTGATCACGTTGGAGAATTTGAAATTGACGGCAAACAGAGACAACACCGCCCATGACCCAAGGGAGACTGTTGTTGTTGACGAGGAGGTTCGCAGAAGATCGCTTTTGAGGGCAGACATCGAAGAAAGTCTCGGTGTCCTTTTCTGCAAGCACATGCCCGATAAGGTGCTGCCCTCAGCAAGTGACCATGTGTGCGCCTGTACGTGCAACGCGCATTGTCTTGGCGTCTGCAAGAAATTCTGCCGCTAACAGGCTGTGAGGCTGAAATATGCAACGCATGCAACTATCAGCTAAACGACGCTCCGCTCTCTCTTCTCGAAGCTCTTCGTGTCAAGACTCGGTGGTTTGGCGCAAAGAACTTCGAAACCTTGGGTCATCTCGACAAGGTCCTGCTTGAACTGGCCAAGGGACAGGGCTACGCGTCAATTAAGCACAGGTAATGAATCTCTGGGTGCGCGCCGAATCGTGCGAACTTCAATTGAGAGATTTCTGCCCCCAGCGCTATCGTCGGATTTCTGCTCCCAGCGCTATCGTCAAATTTTTATCTTTTCGTTCGTTCATTTGTCACTGACCGTACACGGCCATCTTGTCGTCATACTCTGCAGGCTGATGCCGTGCAACGTCTTTTTGCTGTTGGTTGGCGCGGAAGAAAGTAGCTCGGTGCAATTGAGCAAACTGACGGAGGCGGTCTCAAGTTTGGCAAGGGATGGAGAATCCTTTGTCAAGGAGTGGGGATGCAGGGCCATGCGATGCGTGCTCGAGACGGATGAAATGGTCTTTGAATGGCAAGAAGGCCTACTGGTGATTGATGCCGTCGTGAGGGCGATGTCTTGCCATCCCGAGCACCTGGGTGTAGCAGAGCATGGATGCTTGACCCTGGCGACAACGCTTCAGAAGACGGACGTATGGGCACAGCTCTTCGCGCACGCTCCGAACCGGTTTGGTCAAACTGCGCGAAAAATTATTGGTCTGTGCGTGTTGGCTCTTGATGTGCACAAGGACAGACTGCAATTGAGCAGTGCAGTCATTGAAGTTGTCCATCGTATCGTTACCTTTACGGTGGATGAAGGCAGCAAGCTCGGTTTTGCACTGCATGAAGCACAAAAACGGCAGGCGCGGGATGTTCTTGGAAAGGTTATTGCAGGTCTCGATTTGGTGTTCGAAAATGGTCCGGTGACAGAGCTGGCCCTGGAAGTTCTCTGCAAATGTGCAAGTGAAAGCGAAAGGTCAAGAATTCTGATTGCGTCTGCACAGGGCGAAAGAGTTCTTCGGCGTGTTGAAAATGCGCACGATGCCTCCTTAGAGCGAGGAAGCAGGATACACGCTCTCTGTCAAGAGTGCAAGGGCAAATGCGCAAATTCCTTTCAGAGGGCCGGACATCAAGCCCAACTGCTGCGATCCCAGCATGAAACAACTCCTGCAGGAGCTCCAGATGAAACGTGTGAGGAGTCAGATGAGCAAGGCATGCAACTATTGCGCTGCGAGCCGCTCTTGGTCAATGTGAAAGATGCAGTCCGATCAGGCAATCTGACCACGGCACGCTCACTCTTGAAACACTTTCACGAGAATTTTGCCCTTGGTCAATGCCACAAGAGTGTGGAAGAGACGATGTGGTTGCTTCATCACGAGTGCCAAGGCATGACTGCGCTGACTGAAGCGCGTCAAGCACTTGACGCTGGATACCCCGACAGCGCGCAGGCAGCGCTTGCAGATGCGGACCGTGAGCTTCAAAAGGGCGACTATGAATTCTATCAGGCGCAGAAACAAGAGTTGCTGAACACCGCCCATAAGATTGTTGAGTACCGTCGCTACTTGGACGAATTGTCAACACGCCACATACACGTGACAGCAGGCAATGCTGCGCTGCAAGCTGCAAGGGACATCCTCACCCGGATCGGTGAGTTCGAAATGGATTTTGAAAAGGTCTTAAATCGAGCTGCTGAGAATGGCAATGCAGCAACGAAGCAAAGTGACGAGAAAGGGGAGGCGGTGGCCGCGAACAATAATCATGTCAGCTCCTCAGCTGAAATGCGGCCTCAGAGTCCAACGTGGAGGCGAGGTCATCTGGAGGACTGGTCAGAACAAAACTGGACTCCTTCGGCTGCTGGGGCGCCTCCGCCTCCTCCGCGGGGCGCGAATGGGAACAAGGAAGGAAATCTCCTCCTTCTCGCCAGTGCACCAACTTCCGACGCGACGCAGGATGTGGCAGCCGTTGACAAGAGGCCTACTGACGACACGGAGGAGGAAGGAAAGAAACAGGAAGAAAAAAGAGCAGGTAGCAGCGAGCATGCGCGGGAAAGCAAGACAGGCGCAGAAAACCTGCTGAGCAACAGACCTGCAGAGGAGAGTGCTGGGGAGCTTGAAGTAAAGGAGGCGAGTACGGCAGCCGACGACGATTGTAAATCGCACTCGCCATTTGATCGCCTTGCCGAGGTGCTCAAGCGAGTGTTGGAGGCACAAGAAGCATTCAGCAAGATTGGTGAAGACAGGTAAGCGACGCGTGAGTCAGCGCCAGCTCTGTGCGGGGCTTGAGCTGCGAAGCTGACCGAGATCTTATCTGTGCTAGGCGCCAAGAAATCGAGCAGATACAACAGAAGTTGACGGCCTTTGCTTATGCTGCGCGCGGAGTTCTTGTTTCCCGCGTGCGGCAACTCCTGGAGGTGCACAGTTTCCCCCTCGCAACCGCACGTTTGTTATCTGAATCCACGGTTTCGGAAAATTCGACTGTCGACTAATCTGATTCCTTGCACAGAGCGGAAGTGTTGACACGGCGCACCGCATGATCGCAAGGGCAACGGACGAATTTGTCAAAATTGAGCATGCACACGAACTTGACGCATTAGACCTTGACACCACCACGGAGCTTGTTGACAAGGCTCTGGGAATGATGAACCTTGCACGCCACGTACGTTGTTGAGCTTTCAACAAATTTGGTGTTCCTGTCCGCCAAATGCGGTGCGTAAGTGCGAGTGTGCCACATTTGACGCAGTTTGGGAATCGGGTGTAACTGTGCAGGTGTTGGGCCAGAAAGGAGAGCTACCCACCTACGAGAGGATGAAGCCCGTGCACGAGCACCTGGAGGAGGCAGCGACGCTTCTGGATAGCGCGATACGCAAGGGCACCGTGCTGCTTGACACGACCCCTCTGAAGGACGATCTTGCAAGCCTGAGATTGGAGTGTGCAGATTTGCTGCTAATGTGAGTGGGCTGGCCGCGCCGGGTCTTCAAATGCCGCACGCTCGCTTGCCTCTCCCTCGGTGCACGCCGCGTGACATGTCACGCGGCGTGGTGGTGGGGACCGCAAGCGGGGGTCAAACGCGCAAGCGCGTTTGCGTGCCGTGTGTGGCGCTGGTGGTGTGGGCTGACACACACGCACCTCAGGTGCCCGCGACCAGTGAATCAGGAAACGAGGGATGTGTATGTGATGGCCAAAAGGCAGCTGCAGCTCGCCGGCAGTGCACTGAGCGGTAAGCTGCTGCTGCGTTTGGTGATGGGTGCTCGGTCGCAAGATGCTGACGTGACAATGCGCAGGGAGTACGCGGGGCCCTGACCTTGCACGCAACCTGGACAAGTTCCGGCAAGAAATTGCCTCTCACATCACCTGAGAATCCCAAATAATCAAGAATGAGGATTGTTTGCCCCGTGCCAATCCAGCCCGAAAGGTCTGAATCTTCTTAATACTTGCGGGTTGTCTGCCCTGCGCTGCTGAGCTGCGCAGCTCAGGCCAGGAGTTTCGGGCGTGGGTGTGGGCGTGGACGTGGTCGCGGACAGCAGAGGAGATGGTCGCGTGGTCGCCGACAGCAGAAGGATGGGTGCACGCGGTTTCTAAACCCTAATTGAATCAAATCTTCTTAATCTTCTCACTACTTCCCAAATTAGGATTGTCTGCTCCGCCCAACCTCTTTTCACACGCCCGAGACCTCAGAAGCCACAGTGGGGTCCAGCATCTGCTGTCTGCTGCAGCGCCGG
>Ga0115006_10002660_pt1 | contig 11838 bp, 7 predicted proteins | sample ArcOceMetagenome_3_FD_88943 | JGI IMG/M metagenome (GOLD analysis project Ga0115006, IMG submission 88943) | Marine eukaryotic phytoplankton communities from Arctic Ocean - Arctic Ocean- Svalbard ARC20M Metagenome | ecosystem: Environmental > Aquatic > Marine > Oceanic | place: Arctic Ocean...
AGCCCCCCTCCCGCGCGCGTGACCGACTTTGCTGACTTGATGTCAACTGTGGTAATCACGAGAAAACGAAGTAGCTTGGAGCACGCGCCCCTTGTGTGCCAGCAGGAAAACCGACCCCGGGCCCCAAACGCACCATCTCCTCTGCAACTGTAGGGCCTATTGTGGCTCCCACCAGATGGCTGTTCGAGTAGACGGAGTAGACTGTTGTGGTCGCGCGCGCGGCCTCTTGTGTCGCCGCTCGCGACCTCACTTGGGGTTCCACGGCCAGGGAAGGTGGTCTACGGTGAACCGGCGACGGCTCGTCGGCATCAAATACTGCACTCTTCTGAGAATTCAGCTGGCCCCGATCATACGCGTCCAGCGCCCTTGCCTGCTGGTCTGTTGCCTCTCGCCTCGCTTCTGGCCCTGCTGGGGACACGGAAGCAATCGCCCACACTGCCGCAGGCGGCTGCACATGCTGAGTCGCCCTCGTAGATTCTTCAGACAAGGGCCATGAAGCGTTACAGGAAGGAGGAGGAGGAAGGGGAGGAGGAGGAGGAGAAGATGGTGATTGTTTAGGTAGTGGTGGCGGTGGCGGCGGACGATCGACCCCATGGAGGAAACGACGTGACCTCGGCGTGACTGTGTCATGAGACCTTGCGGTGACTGCGGTACTTCGCTCATAGAGCGAGGCTTGGAGTATACGGTCGGGCAGACAGTCAGTTTTAGCACAACTTGCAGCCAGCTCCGCCATGCGCTCAGAGTGCTGGCGGCGGAAGCTCTGACGGCGTCCTGGAAATAAATTCCTGATGCTGGGATAGTCATCAGGCTGTGGCGCCGAATCACTGGGCGTGTGTCGGGCATACCGGCGGTCGTTCTGGGCGCTAACTCCCGGTTGATGCGAGCCCGGCCTCTGTAATTCCCCGCTCAACCCGTCGTGCTCTGGTTTGCTGTTCTGCCATTGCGCCCCCCCCGCAGGATCGTGCTCTGCCAAGATGGAGAACTCCCATTGTGGCCCTCCAGCAGGATGGGCGGGAGGAGGAGCCGAGTCGAAAACAGGAGCGGGCGCGGATAGGAGCTCGGGAGGAGAGGAGATTGAGAACACGTCGGCACTGATCCAAGACTCTGGCGAATCGGTGATGGCGCTATGATTGTGCTCTGCTCTGTCGTCACTTACCATTGCGGCCATGTCCTCTGCTGATGCAAGACCACTCAAGAACTGAGCACGCTTCATTGCTGCTCGCCGACCACGGGCGCTCAGCTCGCCGCTTCGTGATGCTCGCGAAGCCGCTCGCTCTTGAAGTTTGAGAGCGAGTGGACTCGCCTGCTCCGTCCCAGGGCTCCTCCCTGGCGGGTCGCACTGGAGCACGCGATCTGCTATGTGCGCGGGCTCGATCTGGGATGAATGGCGCCGTGGCAGGGTGACAACCTGAAGGGTTCACACGAGGACAGAGTTAGTAGAACCCCATCTCGCTGTGCGCGCATGGCGGTGTCAAGCCTTGACAGCGAAACACGAGCTTCATCGAATCTGTTGCCGGGTTCAAATACAGAAGCTGTCTGTGCTGAGAGCCGTCGCGAGCTGTGCGCAGGAGCACCTTGGTGCCAGCTGGTCCGCTCATCTTTGCGTAGAGTGTGCGATCGTCCATGCACTGGCGCCCTGTGTGACAAGGGCACCTGAGTGGCGCGGTAGCAGCGCCGCGCGAGGGTGCGACGGGGGCGACACGCGCGACGCACGCGAGCGAGGAGGCGGAAGCAAGTGGCCTCCTCGCTCATGCATCACTTGCAACATTATACAACACGTCGCCGGCTGCGAAATTTCCGCTCGCGTGCGCCGCACCCCCTGGGTCGACGACAGCGATCGTTGTGATGAGACCGTCGTCAGCGCCGGGGCCCTGCTGCCTGCAGATGAGCATGCCCATGCCGCTGGCATCCACCCGCCGCAGCGGGCCCTTCTCCTCCTCCTGGTCCTCCCTAGGCGTGGGAGGCGGCGGCAAGGGGGCAGCATCATCCTCGCAACCAGCCTTGTCGTCCCTCGGCGGCGCATCCATGTCGGACGCAGACCCACGCGGTGCTTGCAGTCGCCGGCGTTTACATGCGCCAGCGCGCGCCCGCCTTCCTTCGTGTGGGGTCCCGCTGCCCACGTCACGGGTGACTCCACCGGTACCCGGGGGACCGTGACCGTGACACGTTTGGTACCGCCGAGCCTGAGTTTGTTCACCGTGCCAGTGACTGGCAGCCTGCCTGAGTTCGTAATACACAGATGTTCAACGGTTGCGGACTCGGAGGGTGCGGCCCCGGCGGGCCCGGGGGCGTCACTGTCCCGGGCCCACGGGTGGTGGGAGTCACGGTTATTGCGCCGGCGCCACAGCTCCGGAGTCCGCGCGCCGATGAAATTGGCCGCGCGCCTCTCGTCTCCGTGGCAGGAGGCGAGAGCGAGAATAAGTGATCGGCAGAGCAGAAGGCGATACTTTTATCGCCGCTCTGCGATCTCCAGATCTGCGGCGCACTGGAGAAACGTAGGAGACACCTCTGTTACTGTAGTAACGAGTAATAATAAACAGCCCTCGTAGTGCTGTTGACAGGCATCTCTCTGTATACAGGCATCTCTCTCTATATAGGCATGTCTCTGTATGCTAGCTCCTCGCAGGTTCCCATGTGTGTGGTGGTTAAACTTGATAAAGACCAGTACGCACAGGCGTCTGCTCGTACTGCGTGTGCAATCGCTTCACAGCAGCCAAACATGTGCGCATAATGTGCGTGGATTGTGTGTGAATGTGTTGCACGCGCGTGCGGCAAATGTCAAGCACTCAAGCCTTCTTCCGTCTTTATGTTCTTCCGTCTTTATGTACATCGCAAACAGGGGACCCTCCCCGTGTGACGGTCGCACGGGCACTCAACGGCTGACAACCCGGCGTTCGCGCAGTCTCGGGCTCGTGCCATCAGACCGCCACCGCCTCGATCCCGCCGACCGCCTCGCTGTCGCTGGAGCTGACCTTCCCCTCCAAACCCTCCTCCTCCTCCTCAGCTGAGTCGCAGCCCCCAATCCTCGCATTCCTTCCCGGGGCTCCCCGCGGGCATGGCGGCACAGCAAGCCTCGCAGAAGACGCATCGAGCCCTTCTTTCGCTGCCCCGCCTCTCCCTTGTGCGTGCGCGGGGGTCAATGTAGAAGGGGGCAGCTTGCGCGCCCTCGGCGGCGGCGGCGGCGGCGGGTCACACGTAGGTGCCGCCGGTGCGGACCGCGTTGCGGCAGGCGAGCAGAGAGTCGAGGACACTTCCAGGCCTTGCTGTCTGCCACCTCCTCTGTCTCTATCGGCGACAGCGGTGGCAGCAGCGGCGGCGGCAGTTTTGGCAGCTGTGTCCAGCCGCGCTTCAGCGCGCGAACGGGGGCGCTCAGCAGCCCCGGAGACATGCGCACCAGACGCCTTCAGGTCGACGCGGGTAGCCGCGGGCTGGGGCTGCGCCGAGGATGAGCCCTCCACACACATCCGGTCTCTGTCCGCGGCGCAACCCACATCATCCGGGTCCTCCGGCGCCATGAGCAAGGACGCTACCATGCCCGTGCACCTTGCGCCGCCGCCTACATCGTCTTGGCGTGGCGTGGCGTCTGCTCCGAGCGTCTTGGCACGCAACTCTGCTGCTGTGGACTCGATGAGCCCCCCGCCTTTTGGCACTGCTGTTGCGTCAGGCGCCGCTGCTGCGTCAGGATGGGCTGGACAGGGGGAGAGCGCGGGCGCAGAGGCAAGGCTGCGGTGCTGGACGAGTTGCGTGCCGTTGGCAGCAGTCTTTGCCCTGAGTTGGCAGCGCATGTCGTCGCACTCGAAACGCAGCGTCGCAATCTCGGTGGTGGCCGCTGCAAGCTGGACAGTGCGCTCATCCAGCTCTTCTTCGACCTGCTTCTTCTCGAAGGACCACTGGGCAGCCTGGAGAGCATGCTGATGAAGAGTCACCCGGTGGTGCTCTTTGAGCGACGCCAGCTGCTTGCGGGTTTCGTCGAGCACGCGCGACATCTCCTCCATGTGCGTGCCCACCAGCGCCGGTAAAAAGTTGCTCCGCGCAAACTGTGATGCTATTCCGTTCTCCGACACATTATTGCCTGCGACACGCGTTCTCAAGAGTCAGTGCCGTCACACGCGTTCGGTTCAAGGCCACCGCAGGGGTCACTTTGGGGGGGGGGGTGCTTGCCTGTGACAGACCCCGCGGGTCCTGCGGCAGCGACCGTCTTCGTCGAAGCGGAGCCCGAGTCAGACGTCGCCTGCGAGCGCGCAGTAACAGAGCCTTCTCTCGGCGTGATGCCTGCGACCCCTGCAACCCCTGCGACCAGTCCGGCCACCATGCCTGCCAAGCCCTGCCCACTCCCAGCCGCACTCTCTCCCGCAGCACTCGCGGCTGCCGCCCCCTCTGTCCCTCCTGCCTTGACGACGTCCGCATTTCTGCCTCCCGGACCGCATTCAACGTCAAGTGCACCCTGTTTCAGCTCTCCGCTCTCTCCCGCACAAGGGCCACTGTCCACAGCCCCCGCTTCGGCCGCGATCCTCCTCGACTCCTTCTCATCAATGTCGCGCCACGCATCCCACGCGGCCGTTGCGTCAGGCACAGACCAGTCTACATCAGCATCCCACGGGCGGATATCGAGAGGCGTGAACGTGTTGCGCACCATGCGCAGGACCGCTGCTTCTGACAGGGCGTGCAGCCACTTGCTGAGCTCGTCTGAGTCCTTGACGCGGCAGTAGAGGTGCCGCGCGTTGTTCGGGCCCGACGAAAACAGGAAGTTGGGCTTGAGCTCCAGAGTCGGTATCCGGCACTCGCCTGGGCCCTTCTTGCGCGGCGGCGTGCCTAAGTGGCCGCCCCAGTGGCTCTCAGCCGTGTAGTCGGACGCAAAATAGCCATCGAGGACCACTTTGCCGAGGGGCTGCGCCTCCTCGGGGCTCTGAAAGATGAGGAGCTCGTTGTTGTTGAGCACCATCCACCTCTGGTCCCACTTCATGGCAGGCTCCTCCAAGTGCCGTGTGATGTAGCTCGGGAGGCGCACCTGCTGCACAGTCTCGTGCACCAGCATCCACCCCTGCAGGATCTCTCGCACGGGTTCCTGGCCCTGCGCATCAACAGTGCGCGCCTTGAGAGCCTTGGCCCTGGAGGCGCTTCCGCTCTTCTTCCGCTTCTCCTTCGGCGCACGACTCTCCCCAACCACATCTTCATGCCCCTCCATCTGGCCGGCGCAGGCATCCGCTGTTTCCGGACGCCGTGGGGTGCTCACAAGGGCCACGGCAATTTCGCACTCATTAATGGCATCCTTGCCGCCACCACCAGCGTCGCCCCCGTCGCTCCCTGCCGCCGATGCTCCAGTGCACGGCTCCTGACCGCTGTGTCCCACACTTTGCCGACCGGCCGTCACCTGCACGTGATCCATGTTGCTCCCCTCGTCCTCAGATCCCCCGTCCTCCTTTCTTTTCTTTTCCTGCGCACCCGCGATCCGCCTCCCCCTCTTCACAGTCTTGACACCCTCGCTTAGCTTCTCTATGCGGGACGCAGACGAGAGCGCCGCATAAGAGCCAACAGAGCTGCCCTCCTCAGCACCGGCAGCCGTTGCGGCGATGTTGCCATGCTTCTCCTCGAAGCTCCGCTGAGCTACACGTGCCTCGTGCCGCACCTTTGAGCTCACCCGAATTTCCTGCGCGGCAATGACGCCAGAGGACGCCTCATTTTTGTTGCACAACGCGATGGAGAAGCCGTCGCCCAGGACCACCGCCACCACTTGCTCATGCAGCTGCCGCAGAAGGCGCGGCCGCGACAACGCCTGCCGCACCTGCGCGGCCTCACTCAACTGACCCCTTTTGCGCTCGCTGGTGGACCAGTGCGAGCGAGAGCTACCCGCTTCTGACGCTGCATCATTGTCGTCGTCGCTCCACACAAGGTCAGGTTCAGCATCCGCCCAGCGATCCCTGTCAGCAGTTCCTTCCTCCCCACTGTCGTTTCCGTCCTCTTCCAATCCCATCCCCGCTTCTTCGGAACCCCTTTTGGCGCTACCTTGGTGCGAGTTTATACCGTCGACGGAAGATCCGCGGCGGCCAGCCTCGTCATCGGTGAGGGGCACGTGTGCAGGACCCGCGGGCTGTTGCTGAGCAACGAGTGCCCTGGGCAAGGGTGCTCCGGGCAACGACTGCGCTGGCTTGCCTGCGACAGCAGACGCACTTGGAGTAGGTGCGCCAAAAAGAGCATGCTGCGTGGTCTCCAGAGCCGCTGACAAGTCGAAGCCGCCGGCAAAAGAGAGGGTAGACGCTGCATTTGAGCGCTGTGATCCGCGCGACCTTGCCGACCGCCACGATCCTGCTGAAACCACGGAATCGGTATCGTCGTCCGCAGTGCCCCTACGGCCTGCCGCGCTGCGGTGCCCTTGGGCCAGCACCGGCACGTGCGCCGACGACGGATACACCTCATCGTCGAGGGGGAGGGTTGGGGCCAATCGCATGCTCAATTGCAACACCTCTCGCGCAACCCTTGTCTCCACCGCCATCGCCTCCTGCGTGTCGGGATGCCGCGACTCCATGAGCATCAGCGCCTGCTGCAGTCTGAAAATCTCCTTGGACCCCGGGCTCCCGCTCCCCAGTCCTCCAACTTGGCCGCTTGCGGCTTCCTCCCGACACTGCATCCCGGCAGGCTCGCGGTACGCAGGGTTGTCCTGCTCGTCATGTCCCAGCAACCCACCCTCGGCCCACTCGGGATGGATGAGGGGAAGGCCCTGCAGCAATTTCTCCTTGAGCCCAAAGCGCGCTACCGCCTCCGCCGCCCCTTGCACAAGCTCGAAGCGCAGGCGGAGGAGCGGAGCGGGGGAGATCTCTTCATTGAGTGCCGCCTTGAGCAGATCACGGGGGAATTTGTCCGCCTGCGCATCGGCAAAGAGCTCGCCGGACCCTTGTGCAAACTCCTCACGCAGCTGTGTCAAGTAGCTCCTCGTGGGCTGCGGATCCAAGACGCCCCCCTCCTCATTGACATGCAGTTTGCCGTAGTGGCCGGACAGATCTGAAAAGCGCTGCGGATCTGACACTGTGGTGCCACCCCCCCACATGTACAGGTTTCCGCCGCGGGCAACCGCAGCCGTGCGATTGCCTCCGCACGCCACCTGGATGATGACAAACTTGCGGATGGACTCAACGCGGATAGGGACTCCCGAGTCTTCCTCCTTGCCGTTGCCCAGGGCGAACCCTTGTCCACCGCCCCAACACCACACTTCGCCCTTGATCGTGAGCATCGCGCAGTGGTGCCGCCCGCAGTCCATGTCTACGACAATGCGATCCTCGGGCAAGGGCAGCTTGCGCGGCGCGAGCACATGCGAGGTATGACCGTGACCATGCGCCCCAAACTTGCCGCGCCCCCACGAGTACAGCTTGCCGTCGTCAGAGAGCGCAAGCGGGTTGGACTTGCCGGCAATCACCCTCACAACCCGCACGCGCGACAGCGCTCGCAGCTGGACAGGTTTGAGGCGGTCTTCGCGGTCTCCCAGTCCCAGGCACCCGTACTTACCGCGCCCCCACGAATACGAAGCGCCGGCCCCAGTGCAGGCGAGCGTAAAGTGCTCGCCGCAAGCAACATGGGTGACATACAAGCCCTTGAGCTCCGAGACCTGCTGCGGCAGCCAATGGTCGTAGCGGTCATCGAGGCCCAGCTCGCCGTACAGCCCCATGCCCCAGCACCAGACTTCGCCCTGCGTTGTGACGAAGGCAGAGTGCATGTGGCCGCACGCCACTTGCGCCGCCTGGCAGTCCTTCTTCGTCACATCCATCAGCATCGGCCGCGTGCTGTCCTGCATACTCGCATGGCCAAGCCTGCCATACATCCCGACGCCCCACGTGAAGACCTGCCCTGAGGACGACAATGCAGCCACGTGCTGGCCGCCGGCTGCCATTTGGATAATGCCCTTGTTGCGCAGCGATCGCAGCATGCGCGGATACTTTTCATCCACGTGCGTCCCATGTCCCAGGCACCAATGAAACCCTGCCGTGTGAACAGGTGTGAGCGTGTGCGCGCGGCAGGCGCTCGCGCACGCGGTATGCGGATGGGGCAGGACGCACAGAAGGCAGCTGCAAGGGGAGCACCCCCAAGCAAACGCACGTTTAGACAACGTACCGGAGCCCCAGGTCCAGGGGGCAGCAGTGACGGCAACCTTGCGGCGATAGAAGCGGCGCACACGGCGAACGCGCACACGCCTGCTTTCGAACGCATCGCGTGCTTCCAGTTTCTGATCCAGATCCGTGAGGTCATCCTCCGAGTCGCTGCCTCGAAGACAAAACGCTTCACGAAAGAATTCCTGGCGCTCCTGCTCCACCCTCCCGTCGTCTGACTCATCAACGCTCGAATCGTCGTTGTCGGCGTCACTCGGCGCCTCGCTTTCTGTGTACTGTGTCATAACATCATTCAAGACCGAAAATCCCGACTCCGACCTCCCGCACGCGCTCGCTCTTGGGTCTATACTGCCCTCGTCCCTGTCCATACTGTCGCTGTCCATTCTCGAATCGACTTGATTGGCATCGGGGCAGATGGGACCGACATCCAGGCCCCTGCCACCACCATGGTTCCTTGCGACTACTCCCGCGCCGCCTCCTGCCCCTCCACCTCTTCCTGCCCCGGCGTCGCGTGCCGAGTCCTGCTCCTCGGGCACCTCTGTCGTGTGCGAGACTTTCGGCGCCGCCACATCGCTCGAAGTGTCACGCTGCTCTCGCAGCGGCGGCGGCGGCGGCGGCGGCTGCCGTTTGTGCCGCGCATGCTCCAAGACCTGCCGGCTCTGCTGCAGCAGCGCGCGCGCGTCCTGCCCTCCGGGGGCAGGGGAAAATCGCGAGGAACGGCTGCTGCCTCCCTCTTCTGCTTTGCGGGCGAGATGCTCTGGGGCTTGTGGGAGCTGCTGACACCGCACGCTCGACGAGGACTTGTTCGAGCGAGACGATCGCGGCGTGAGCACGTCAGTCGCCACAAACGCGTCCCCAAAGTCGTCGTCCGCCTCCTCATCCTCGGACGCCGCACACGCAGGCAGCGCGGCAGACTCTAGAGGTTTCGGCGCAGAGAGGATGGCTGAGCTGCCAAGCGACGCGCCCCTCCGGGACCCAGGAAAACTGTCACCTCCCAGCTTCGCAAGCTTCAGGTGCATGTCTGACGCGGGCCTGCTATCCCGGGACTCGGCTGGTGCACCTGCCACCGCGGCGCCAGACACGGCCGTGCTATGAGCACCATCTGCACTGTCCGCGCCCGCGAGCTCATCTTCGGGCAAGTCTGGCAGCCCCGCGCGCTGTCTGGGGCGGGGCCCGCTGTCCAGCGCAGGCGCGCGTTTGGCCGCCCTGCCCTTGGAGCCCATCAGGGAAGACACCGACGAGGAGAGAGACGCGGCTAAAGACGCGCCGGAGCCGCGCGACGTCGCAGAGGACGACGAAGCTCGCGTCCCCGCGCTGGCGCTGCTGACCGCAGACCTCGCCGACACGCTCGACGCGTCATCTCCTCCTCGCGTGCCCCTCAGCGGCTTTCCCCGCGCCGCAGCTTTCTGCGAAACGCTGCTCGCCGCGGCGCGCAGCACCATGTCCCAGATGGCAGACTCATTGATGTCGGACACCCACGGCTGTGCACGGAAGCGCAAGACGTCAGGCCCGCGCGCGGAGGGCGCGCGCACGCAGCGCGCCGCAGGGACACGCCAGCGCAGGACGGATGCACAGCGCGACCCGACGCGGGCGCGAGGCAAATCTGCACTGCCCACGGACCTGCACGTCCTCTTCTGCCGCTGTGCGGAAGAGCATCTTGTGCTTGTGGCCGTGGACGGTGTACAGCGCGCTGCTCTCCAGGACAAAGGTTCGCTCCAGTTTGGGCTGCCGCTGGCAGAGGGAGCCGCGCAGGTCGATCGCCAGCATGGTCTCGGCGTCCCTCCCGAGCATCACGTCCTCCTGGTTGTCGTACAGGTACATCCAGCTGTCGCGCAGCAGCACCCACTTGCGCCTGTACTCGTGCTCGTCGGTCTCGAGGTACGCCACCCGCGCCAGCTCCTCGTAGACGTCCATCCATCCCTCGCGCTGTGGCGGCCGGAGCTTTGGGCGGCCGCCGCGCCGCGCCTTGGCCTGCCGCTGCCTCCCGGCCGAGGCCGCGGCCGCGTCCGCGTCCGCCATTATTGCGCCCGGCGGGGGCGCCTGGGTCCGCAGGGGCGTCAAGTTGCTGGCCGCCCGCAGCCAGCGCAGGGGAGCGCGCACAACGCCCGGCGGCCGATCAACATGGCGCCCCGGCCGTTCCAGATTCGGCGGCCGATCACCACGGCGCCCGGCGGCCGATCACCATGGCGCCCAGTCCGGCCCCGTCTCCTGCCTGCCAGCGACGGCCTGGGAGAAGAGGCGCAGGGAGGTGTTGCTTGATAGCTACACCCCCGCACGGGGCCGCCATGCTCACGGCGGCCTCGGGCATTATGACGCGGAGGAGCCTGAGAATGAAGCAGCGCTGGCTCCTCGGCGTTCTCGCGGCCGTCACCGCGCTGCAGCCCGGGGCGGCGTTCCACCAGGGTACGATGCGAGCCTGCGCGCCCGGTGCGGCCGCAACCCTGCGGCGCTGCCCGGCCGCCGGACACGGCGCCGCCGAGCTGCGGCTCTCGGCGGCGGACGCCCCCGTGAGCCGTCGGAGCGCCGTCGTCGGCGCAGCGGCGCTGCTGTTTGCTGCCCCGCTCCCGTCGAGCGCGGCCAAGCCACGAAAGGCGAGCAACGGCAAGTGGGCGCAGCATTACGGTGAGCCTGGGGGGTGCGTTGATGGAACAGGGACACGCATGATGGGTGGCCTGCCTGTGTGCGTGTGGCAAGCGTGCATGGGATCTTGTGGCTGGAGTGTCCAGTCGGAGTCCTGGCAGCAAGGCACACTGCTGATTCCTCTCTCTGTTTTGTCGGCGCTCTTTCCCTCCCGCCCCGCCCGCCCTGCCCGCCCACTCGCGTGCTCGCTGTGCGCGCTCGCTGCAGATGAATTTACCGACGAGGAGCTGGAGGGCTTTTCTGAAACAGGTGTCCGAGCGTTTCCCGTGTTTGTGTGCGTATTTTCTTGTCTCGCGCTCACGTGCTGTCTGGCTGTGTGTCTGTGTGTGTGTGTCTGTCTGTCTGTGTGTGTCCCTCCCTCTCCCTCCCTCCCTCCTCTCTCGTTCTGTGTCTCTCGCTTACTTTGGGTCTTTTGTGTGCGCGCTCTTGTGCTCCCACATGCCATGCAATTCGCACGCAACTCCGGGGGACAGTTGACCGGAGGGTTATCACATTTAAAATGTATACGCAGACACCTGTACACACACACACATCACGTGGGTGCAGAGTCTGGTCTTCAAATTAAAGATATCGAAGAAGGAACCGGGGCAACGCCGCAGGTGAAGTCTGAACACTGTCGTCGTGAGCTTCGATACCCGAGCATTTTCTTGCGTTTTTGAGTGCGTGTGGAAGGGGGCGGGGGCGTGTGTGTGTGTGCGTGCGTGTGTGTGAGTACGCGTGTCTGAGTTCATGTGTGTGTGTGTGTGTGTGTGTGTGTGTGTGTGTGTGTGCCTCTATCTCCGGCGCAGAAAGGACAAGGGGTGTATGTACACTACTCGGGATACCTGCTCGAGTCAGGCAACCTCTTTGACTCTAGCTATGAGCGCGGTAAGCCCCTCCAGTTCGCCGTCGGCACTGGCCGCGTTATCAACTCGGAAATCCAAACCCCCAAACCCAGAACCCTGGAACTCTGTCTTTATATGCCGTTTCTATTATATACGTGCATGCATGCATACATACATACATACATACATACATGCATGCATACATACATACATACATACATACATACATACATACATACATACATACATACATACATACATACATACATACATACATA
>Ga0115006_10002661_pt1 | contig 11834 bp, 14 predicted proteins | sample ArcOceMetagenome_3_FD_88943 | JGI IMG/M metagenome (GOLD analysis project Ga0115006, IMG submission 88943) | Marine eukaryotic phytoplankton communities from Arctic Ocean - Arctic Ocean- Svalbard ARC20M Metagenome | ecosystem: Environmental > Aquatic > Marine > Oceanic | place: Arctic Ocean...
ATGGCCGACAATGGCGGCGCGATCAGCGGCGAACTACGAAGCTCGTGTGCAGCGAGGGGGATCCGGCTTGGCGAGTGATTCCGTCAAAAGGTGTGTGTATTAAAAACCATTGGTGTACAAGGCATGCAGTGTATTCACACTCCCTCCCTCCCTCTCGCTTGTCCCCTCCCCTTCCCTCCTGCCAGCGCCCGGCAGCGTCATTGCAGGCGGCTCATCTCGCCGCAGATGTCGCTCTCCGCAAGTACGTGCTCGTAGTGCGCGCCGTCGGTCACGTGGCAGTACCCTTCCGCAGGGCGTGCGTCAACAGCGCCAGCCGGCAACCGAGGCCGGCCGCACCGGAGCTTGATGCAGGGCTGCCACTCGCCTTGCGGCTCCACGCCGCACAGCAGATAGGCCACGCGCAGGCCTTTCACGCCGTCATCCCAGCACGCCGGTGCCGCCGGCATGCACCGCAGCCACAGGTCGCAGAGGTGGTTCAAGTCGTACGTGTGGTCGGCGTGCAGCCCCGAGAGCCTGCGGAGGCCGCGCTGGGTCGCGGCATCAACGACGAAGCGCCGGCGGCATCCGCCACCCGCGATCGGCCCGCAGCATGCGAGCGGGCGCTTGGATTCGACAAACATACGCACGTATGCCGGGCGGAAAGTCTCGGTGGCGAACTTGGTGAACTCGGCCCAGTGCTCGTGGCCCATCCGGGACTTCAGCCGCGCCGCAACGCGCCTGAGCATCGTGTCCCATCTGCGCAGCGCCCGCCGGTGCACCTGTTTCAGCGTTGTGCTTGCCAGCTGCTGCGATGCTGCCCGCTGGGCAGGGCCATCTTGTTCGACGTGCACCACAGCTGCCTCGTCATGGTGGTCCTCGTGGTGGTCCTCGTCGCCGTCATCCTCGAAGAAGCGGGCGCGCACATCAATGCAGTTGCCGGCCATGTTGCTTTTTGTTGTTGTTGTTGTTTTTGTTTTTGATTTGTGTTCGTGTGTTGCCCAACGGCATTTCGGAATTGCCGTTGCGCAACGTAATTTTTGAACCGAATAAAAAATCAGCCACCGGCATTACACAATCAGCAACAGCCATGGCCACTGCTGGCATTACAACCAACCACAAGGCGGGTGTCAGGGGGGGAGCACGCGCGCGTGCGGCTTTGGAAAAAACACCAGCCCGCGGGCCGCGGGCGCAGTATGCGTATTGCGGCCCGGGCGCATGCATCGCGCTCGCGGGTTGGCGGGACCTAGCTCTCTCAATATAACTCAAAATTCTAGCCCCCGGCCCACCACAGCAAAATACATAAAGCGGCATAAGCATGATCACAAACGGCCATCCAGATGGGTATTGGGGGTATTTTGGAGGTATAAACAGCACAGCACACCCAGCATTAATTAAAGACCCCCGAAAAACAAATTCTGGGACTTTTACCGCGCGCACGTGTGTGCTTTCCGGGCGCCCCGCGGGATAAGGGCCGTGCGTGATGCACGAGACCCCCCCCGGCAGACTGTGCCAATTGTCCATATCAAAGTTCAAATCAATCTCTGGAGAACGACCGCATCGAAGTCACACTTCTCGGACGCGCGGTTGGCCACTTCTAAGCAAAAAAAAAATCACGACCACCGGTATACCCCTGACACCTCGCGCGACACAAAATGACGCGATGGAGTTCACCAACCTCCTGTTGGCAGAGTGCACACGGGGGATGCAAGCGGAGGGGGACACTAAATACCTGACCCCGGCACCCAGCGCATGCGTGGCAGGGGCACTCCGGGGTCTTGGGGTAGGGGTTACCACACACAGTCAGGGCCATACATGCGGCCACTCTGGGCAAAGCACGGTGCTAGAGCAGGGCATCAGGCTGGGGGCGAAGGGGATCACTAACGTCGAGAGCGCGCTGCTGGCATGGGGCCGAGCCTCGCGAATGGCGGGGACAAACCCATACAGGTGCCCAGAATGCCAGCAACATATGGATGCCTCGGAACAGCAGGTGGTCAATGAGCTCCCAGACACTATGGTCCTGAACGTGCTACGAATGGGAACCTTCCTGACACCGGATATGCCAGTGACGGACCGTCGTGTAATCACCACGAAATGTCGCCCACACAGTACAAGTCCCTGAGTTTTTTAATGGCATCCTAAAGTATCCAAACATAACAGACACTACACGTAATGGAAACCTCTGTATTTGGCAATTTTCTGCAAGCATCATGGAAAAATAAAGAGGCGGTGTTCATTAACTTTTTGGTCGGCGGCGGCGTAGTGGCCTCCGTCAGTGCCATGGCCACGTGGATGAGCCCCGTGGCCGGAGCCATTTGGTGGTCTTTCCCGTTCACATTGATTCCGTCCATTTATTTCATGCACTCCTTTGGCAAAAGCAATCAGGCCATTGGCGAATTTTTGTACAATGCCTCCGCACAGCGAACAGTGGAAAACAGCCATCCTGAAAGCGCCGGGAGTTTGGCTGCTGTGCGCCCTTGTTTTCTACTTCGTATACCGTATGAATTATGAAATACAGTCCGAATTATGAAGTATAATGTGTCTGAAAATACTGGAAGACCACATATAACAAAATAAAACAAAGCAAAATCCAATGTATCAACCGTTGCCGCTGGCCAAGCCGGTAAGGCGGGATCTTTGAGTTAATATCGTGGCCACTGGTACATTCGGGAACACTCGCATGGGGTCAGTACCATGTGAAGGCGCGATGACAGGCGCTAGCGGCTGCGGAACGGAGGGTGCATCTGGTGGAGGCTCGGCCGGTTGCAAGATGATGGCCGTGGCTGCTCCGTTTTCAGGCGGGTTGGTGATGTCCGGCAGTGACGGGAGGGCCCTGTCTTCTTTTATGAGCAGGTCTTCCAGTTCCTGCAGCAGGTCGTCGTCTTCATACTTGTCTGCTTGGTGCATATCGTTCAGGATGCTCTCTATGTCCTTAGAGGCGTCTCGCTGTTCGTACATCTCTTCGATGGTGTTCTCCAGTTTGGAGATGTCTACGTGTTTCTGGATGATATGGAAGTGGTCGCTTGTCTCCTTTATAGTGGTGACGGTTTCCATCATAACGCCCACGGACTCGATGTGCAATATATTGGATTCGATGTTGAACTTCAGCGACTCCATTTTCCGTATCTCCCGTTCGTACATTTTCTTCAGCCGGACCTGGTGCACTGCACCGGTTTTGTTTGAGGCCTTGTATAGCTTTCTTGCCGACTGCGTGTACCGGGCGCAGCTTTTCTGCATGGCCTCAATTTTGTCGTCCAGAAATTCCAAATTGGTTCGCAGCTTTGAAATCGCGTCCGCGGTTCGTCGTTTGTCGAACTCGCTGGTGCTCCAGAACGATGATACGTACTGACTCAAGTATCCGGTTATTGTGCTGAACGCACGAACGAATACAAACAGCGCGGTCTGTTCTGTTGTAGCTGGGATTGGGTTGGTCGGTTGCATGGTCAGTTCGTGCGAGTTTACGCTAACACAGTTGATTCCCTTATGTTTTACAATACAATAAAAGCACTTCATGCTTTTTATGTATACGAGTTTTTTTCATAGATATAATATAAGTCAAAGAGACCTGTTCGGAAACTTCAACATGCTTCTTTATGAACTTGTTCAGCACATTTCAAGGGAATTTAACCCTCAGCATGTCGAAGCATGGCAGAAACATCGCAAGCGGGGTGGCACTTTCAGTAGCATTCTGCAAAATGTAGATAAGACGGCCATCATTGTTTTGCTCTTATGGTTTGTTAGCGGTCTTTCGTACTTTGCGTGCAACATGGGGAACCTCGGAAAACTGACCACAGACTCATGCATGCTGTGTTTCAGATGTTTCGGGACGTTTTCAATGTTCCGGTATTTATATTCCAATCAGAAGAAAGAGGCGCTTACTAAACTACAAGTCAAACACAAGGGGGGTAGTAGTGCACGGCACATTGTGATATTAATGGCTATTTCTCTGCTCAGTATAAATATGACGAGCAGTTTGCATTACTCGACGTCAATGGGTTACGCAGCTAACGATAATAAACAGGGAAAGTTGAACATGGCCTCGCGTTTTTTCTTTTCGCTGTGGGTGTTATTGCTTCCGATTCCATTCATATTTTACATTAAGTCTATGGAACGCGTCATACAAAAACAAAAAACCAAAGATTACCCGACATTGCACAACGACACGACCCAAATTTTTCAAGCTCTGTGCGTAGTTATGGTGTCGTTATCTGGGGTTTTGTTATGGGGCACTGTGCTTTATGCTGTGGGGTATTTTAAGAAGTCTGAAGGGTTTGAAACACACGAAGGAGAAGACTGTCACAGTAAGTTTGCTATTTTCGGGTCGGTTTATATTATCATCCCGCTGTTTGTGTTGGGGTTATGTTGCCATCCGAATTTATTGGCGAACTCAATAGGCGGCATGATTGAATCAGGCAGCGTGCTCAAAAATTACGAGTTGTATACATTTTTTTTGCAGGGTAAATTACAGTGGTGGTGGTGGAGTATATGTGTGTTATTATTGATATGTGGGCCAATTACATCTATTTTCCAATGTATTTTATTGCTGTACTACTGGTTTAAGCCCCTCAAGACACCGAGCAAAGTTGCTGCTGCTGCAGAAGGAGCAGCAGCAGCAGCAGCAGCAGCAGCAGAAGGAACAACAGGAGCAGCAGAAGCAGCAGCAGCAGAAGCAGAAGGAGCAGCAGAAGCAGAAGGAGCAGCAGAAGCAGCAGAAACAGCAGCAGCAGGGGGAGTAGCAGCAGCAGCAGAAGGAGTAGCAGCAACAGCAAAAGGAGCAGCAGCAGCAACAGCTGTTGCGCATGGGTGGATGAATAATCAGAAAAAAAAGGCTGCTGCTGCTGCTGCGCCCGGAAAAGGATTTCTGCAAAGGTTCGCTCAAAGAAAATTTGGTGTTGGCGGAATATGATTTGTCTACTAAATATCTGTTCCTTGTTTGCCCCATTCTACCATAAAATCTGAAAGGGACCACATTTATGACATATCATGCAGCGTCGTTTTCCATTTGTCTTGTAGCCCATTCGTACCCGACAGAAAGTGAAGCGTAGTATCCAGCATGTGGGCGTGTTGCTCCACAAACTGCGCCAGCCGCGCAACGCGGGCGCTTAGGATGTGCGAAACCGCGTCCTCTGGCGCATGGTTTACGGTGTCTTCGAACTCGACGAATGGTTGGTAGCACACGAGCTGCAGACACAGGAAGTAACTGAGCAGCGACTCCAACTCGAGTTGGTTGAGTTCGACACATATGATGTGCTCCAATATGTCCAGTGACTTGGTGCGCTGTATGGCACACGTCAGCGTCTGGTTTAATTTGTGCAGCGATATGTTGACATGGTCTGCATTCCACGGTGTGTCATCGTGGGACGTCAGGTACTGACGATTGATTTTCTCGAATACGTTGCGGTATATTTTGCGGTAAATGGCGATGTTCTCGAACGTCAGGCGGTTGGCCGAATACTGGGGGTAGGTGGTTTCACTGTCGAACTGGCTGGCGTTGCTGCAAGTGAGTGTGCCGATGCTTTTCTTGATCGCGAACTGGAACCCGTCCTGGATGGTGGGATACACCTCTGCGTTCTGCATAAGTTCGTGTGTGCGCGACATCGACAGGAACTCGCTATACAGTAGCCTTCCCCGCTCCGTCAAGAAGAGGGTCAGTTGCAAGTTGGACGAGCAGTTGAATAATATCCAAAACAAGTGGGAAATCAGGGTCATTCCCGTATCAACGGCCTTTTCGACGTCCAGGTTGTTGATTTTGTACAGCCGGTGCTTCATGTCGAAAAACCCTTTCCAAAGCGTGCATGCAAATGTGTCCACCACTAGACTCTGCGAAATTTGCTTACTCTGCAGAGTTTCACTCTGAATGAAGTGGAGTAGTAAAGACGAGTCGTCACCATCGCACGTGTCTGCGGACGTCACTTCGATATCATCCATAGTTCACCGTAATGTATTGAGTCTTCTAATATTATATGTGCATATATAATTTTTAATGCATCCTTGGAGTGACTGGACGAGTGGACGTGTGGACGAGTGGACGAGTGGGCGTGTGGACGAGTGGACGTGTGGACGAGTGGACGAGTGGACGAGTGGACGTGTGGACGAGTGGACCACGACACGAATAAATAAACAGAAGAAAGGAACGAAGGAACGTCTGCATTTAAGTCTTACACATGGTGAACATTGTAAACCACTCACGGACTTCCGCGCACTCCAATGCAACGACAGAGAAAACGGCGCTTGAAAGACCTGCATGCTTTGCAGAATGCCGGGCACTGTTTTGAGGATTTTGACAGTGAGGACGAACCCAAGCGCGTCTTGTGCCTTTTAACTGGACCGAAAGATACCCCATATTTTGGGCGAAAATGGCGTGTGTCCATCCATTTGCCCAGTGAATATCCATTTAAATCTCCCAGCGTGGGCTTCGTTGACCCGATTTTCCATCCGAATATAGACGCCAAATCGGGTTCAGTTTGTCTGAATGCCCTGAACAGCGAATGGACACCCATGTACAAATTGGTAGACGTGGTCGAGGTACTGTTACCAAAACTCCTGACATATCCCAGCGCTGATGACCCATTGAATGCTTACGCCGCGCAGCTGTGGCAAACTAATATGGAAGCATTCAACACAAACGTCATTTCGGTAGGCGGATATGTTTCAGAGGTCTGACGGACACGGCGTCTGGTGTGGGTTTATTGTGAAATGTTGACGCATATTTTTTATGTGCACACATTATAATTGACAGAACCGACTACTGTGTCGCCCGGATTCACAAGATGGTGGACAACGCGGACCAAAAACTGTATGAGCAGGCGTTGAAACTGACGGCGAAGTATTCAGACGCGCTAAAGAAACATTTCTTGCTGGCCATTGGAGGCATGCTCTACATCGCATTCATTGTCATGGCGACCATTTTTTACAAACCTTCGTTTTTTGCATGCATCGGGTCTGGGGGCATGATGTGGGGGTTGCTCAATGCCGTGGTGAACGCATTGTTCGTGGCACTGTACGTTCTGTTCCTGTTTCAAGGGCTTCTGCCATCCGATGTCTTGAGCGATTTGCGCGTGGCCCTACCAAGCATCCTATTTGTATGCATGTTGTACCTGCTGGTGAGCTATGGGGCACTGTTCTTCAGATGTCGCGATGCGCACAACTGCAATTCAGCCGAGTGCACGTATAATCGTGCCGTTATGCTGGAAGTCAACAAAAGCAAAACACTTCGGGAGCTGCACGCGTTCTATAAAAAACAGATGGGTGTGACGCGCCCATCCGTATCGTCGTGTGCGAATTATTATAATGCCTCCCACGAGAGCGGCGCCAAAGGCAAGCCTTGCACGCCTAGCAGCAAGAGCACGCTGTGCAACATATCGACAGACCCCGCCATTGGGGCACCCGTCCTGTCCGAGTTTTTCGTCATGACATCCGGGCGGACAGGCGTCGTCGGACCACAGTGTGACGGATATATGAGCACGCAAATGATCGTGATTGCCCTTACGGCTGGTGCAAGGTGTTTGGACTTCGACGTGAGCGCACTGAACTACGGAAACGACACCACGCCGATTGTCACCGTTGCCCGAGACCGAGATAATCGGAATTTACAACGGAACTTCATATTTCTTGAAGACTGCTTCAAGACAATCATGCGCTATTGGTTCGGCGCCTCGTCTGTCGTGGGCAACGTCGGCAAGAAAGACCCGCTTTTCATACACCTGAATTTCCGTCGGAGCCTGACAACCAAGTGCATGGACAACATCGCCAAGCTTATTAACTACTACTTTAATCAGTACATGGGCGAGTATTTGCTGGGGGATGATTTTCACCATGGCGAAATAAACATGGGCGAAATACCGCTGTGCATGGTCTTCAGCCGTGTGGTTATCATGGTGAACTCACCCTACCGAGCACCGAGCACGTTACTCGACCCTTTGATCAACTCGTATTGCGGTGTAGGAAGTTCGACCGGTTCATACAAGAACGAGGATTGGAGTACTGTAAAGAACTCGACAAATGCACGTCAAGACTACGTTAAGTACAACAAAAAGAAGCTGACGTTTGTGGAAACGAGTTTCCATCCGTACCAACCGATCTCCAGCACTCCCAAGAATGGAGAAGGTGGCGTGTCGTCAGACATGAAGGCCACATACACCACGCGTGACTCCATGTCCGACCTGGTTTTGAACAAGCAGACAATCAACAACAATCCGATGGTACCCTTCCAGTATGGATGTCAGTTCGTGGCGATGAATTTCCAAAACTTGGACGACGACATGCGCTTGTACATGGGGTTCTTTAAGAACAGCAGTTTCCTCCTCAAACCCAAATCTCTGCGTCGTGACCCCCTCAAATTCGTAACCACGGCCCAATACGGCAAATGTGGTACGGCTAGCGTAACGATGTCCAACACAAAGAATGCCGGAAAATGCCAGCAGATTTGTTTGTCAGAGGCCGATGCTCAAACGTTCGAGGCATCAAACCAAAACGTGTACTGGAGCCGGAGCGAGTGCGATGCGTCACTATACACGGAAAACTTTCAACCTTCCAGTTTGGACTTTGGCGGCAACTCTTTGACAGTAAACAATTTTCAGAAGCCGGCGTCGTCAAGCATACAATGATGCGAACTTCGCGTTTGCGTGTGCTGTACAAAAATTTCGGCACATATATCAGAAAAAATATAAAGTTGCCATTACAACACACGTGCTATGCATCGTATAATTTTGGGGTTGGCTTTTGTTGGATGCGTTTGCCTTATTATCATTTCCAGTTGGCAAGCTCCATTGCATAAACAACAACGAAAGGAAACGTTCGCGAATCCCACGGTGAAGGCACGGAAAACAACAACCCAACAGCACAGCTTGAACAAAACGGAAGAGGCTGCCAAAAAATCGAAAAAGGTTGCTGCTAAATCTAAAGAGACCACCTTCAAACCTCCACAAAAAGGTAGCAAACATTCAAAGCGCATCGCCAGGGAAAAAGACGCTTCCGCTCAATGGAAAGGCACCGTTCCCACGGATGCCAATGTGGAGGATGATGACATTGGCGATATACATCCCCACGACCAAGAAGAAGGCACAGGCACAGGCACAGGCACAGGCACAGGCACACTCAAACAGTCCGAGTGCGCCAAAACGCAGGCCCTCTATGTCCACATGCCTGTTTCCAGTTGGTGGCTTACAGACAAACGGAAACCCGTGTGTGTACCGAAAACAAAAAACACGGTACGGCCGGTTTACACGACAGGTGCCAGCATTGAACAGTTGGATATGGGGAGTCTGATGATGGGGAGCACGTCCCAGTCCCTTTACAATCTGTCAAAGAATAGTATGGCACTGTAAGTATCGAATACGATTTGATATACATACGTACCCCAACAAACGAGTTCTTAAATGGCGATAATGATGATGAGAATGATGATGATGATGATGATGGCCATTCTCAAATTCCCAGAGAGTGGGTGGCCAGGTAGGCGAACATGGCAAGCACGGAGGCACACTGGCAAAATACTATGGATTTCGAGAATACCGATGTGGGAGCCATGTCTCCGTATCCGATGGTACTCTGCGTCACCAATGAAAAGTAGATAGCATCAAATAATCCGATTCGGTGCACATGGGTACCATCAATCGCAAAATGGCCTCGGCCCTCATTATGGAATGTGTTGGTGGCGTAGTAGCAAATTGCGAACACGGCAGTGGTGCACAGTATGCCCAGCCATATGTTGACGAATGATGCCATTATATATGCGTTGTCAAGTAAGTGTGTGCTCTGTTTTTTTGTTTGTTTCGTGGTCACGGTTTCTGTTGGTTTGGTCACACATTTTATTTGGAATCGCCGAATTGGATGCCACCGGGGGGTTTATCGGATGGAGGTGGAAGACCCGGCTTCACGTATTGGTCGAACATTTTCTGCCCAATTTCCTTGGACGCGCCGTCGAACGTTCTCTTTTGCTGTTGTACCTTTTCGTACATGCCAATGATGTAGTTCATTTGGGTTTCATCGACCGCGGGGTCCATCAGTTTTTCGAAAAACTTGGGATACTGCTTCACAAACTCTGCGTGCGCGTCTCGGATGCTGTCGCGCGTCGCATCCGTTTTGCACGATTTGAGGATGGCGTTCACTTCTTGACGCAGAGTCTTGTGCGTTGTCTGGTACTTTGGCTGATTGTTGGCCGAAGTGGCGGAAGAGTTCTCAGACATTCGTCCTTTTGATGTCAGTGATGTGGTGTGCTTTGTGTGATAGATAGTATACACATCACCACCTCTCTTTATTTATTAATCCGCGCTTTCCGACTAGCGTATAAAATATATTGCTATACAAGAACCCACAGTCACCATCATCATATATACCGTTCCCCTTGTTCCATTATGGTAAAATCCTTCGAGTCCGAACTCACATTCGAAAAACGGTTGGAAGAATCGAAACGCATAAACACGAAATTCCCCAACCTGATTCCGGTCATCTGCGAGCGATTGCACAGCTCCAGGAACGTGCCGGAGCTGGACCGCCGCAAGTTCTTGGTACCGCCACATCTCACAATGGGCCAGTTCGTCTACGTCGTACGGAGGCGCATTGAACTGGAGCCATCCCAAGCCATCTTCATGTACTTGTCGGGCAGCACGATGGTGCCGACATCCCACCAGATGTCGCAGGTGTTCGATACGCACCGAAAAAAAGATGGGTTTCTGTATATCACATACAGCGGAGAAAACACATTTGGCTAACGCCATTGACTTAAGCACGAAAACACATAATACATATACGAAATAGAGGCCCCCTTCCATCCAATCATGATATATTTGAAAGTGTCGTATGAGGACCGAAACAAAGCCAAAAAACTGGGCGCCCGATTTGACGGACAATCCAAAAAGTGGTACGCCCCCACCGGCAAAGAGACAGAGCTCATAGAGGCATACGGCGATGCCAAAGCAAAAGAGGCGGCGGAGCACGCGGTGACGGACCTGGCGAACCGTCTGCTGCCACGCAACAAAACTGTCTCCGATGGGTTCCGCCAGGGCCACTACATGTACCCAGGGTATGCGTTCCGGAAGACCGTGGAGGAAGAACGCCCGGGATAAACACACAGAGATATATATCCAGCAGCTATTAGTTATGTTTTTTTTTGTGTAGTAAATGTCTTCTTTCCTTCTTGCACCTCCCATACCCAATCTGTGCCCGTTTTCTTTGCGAATAATCCTTTCACACTCGAACCACCAAGAAGACCCGTTCGCGCCTTGGCCTTGGCATACCGGTAGTAGATTTTGATGCCGGCAGCTTCTGTAGCTTTATCCAGCTTATCCGCCGCATTGTCGCCTTCTTTGGGGATTTTCATGTGCAAACGACAATGCCAACCGGCTGCCGTCATGTTTGTACGCAGCCATGGCTTGACGTGCGAATAAAATTTGGTGGGATCAATGCGCGGTACAATGCTATTCAGCCTCTCGGTTGACTTGTTGTTTTGGTGTATGCACTTCTCCATCGCGGTCACATATTCATCCTGGTCACCCCCTTTTGATTTGAGTGCACTTGTCGGCTGCTGCTTCTGGACGCGTGCTGCTACTAGGGCCTGCTTCTGCTGCTGCTGGTGGTGGCGGTACTTCTCGACGACTTGCGACAGCAGTGAAATGTCTGTATTTGTGGCGTTTTTATCTGCGTTTTGCCGTCTTTTTTCTTGGAACGATGGAATGTAGGGGTGGTAATCTTTTTTGTTTTCCTTCTCGTTTTTGTCGTATGCCTCAAACAGGTCCTCAAGTCATTTCGCAGCGTTTTTGTTGTCCTCTTTGCCTCGATTTTGGATGTGTTTCACAGTGCTCACCGAATCAGTGCCTTAGAACATTTTTCTGTACAGGTTACTGCCGCCGTCCTTGGCA
>Ga0115006_10002662_pt1 | contig 11834 bp, 6 predicted proteins | sample ArcOceMetagenome_3_FD_88943 | JGI IMG/M metagenome (GOLD analysis project Ga0115006, IMG submission 88943) | Marine eukaryotic phytoplankton communities from Arctic Ocean - Arctic Ocean- Svalbard ARC20M Metagenome | ecosystem: Environmental > Aquatic > Marine > Oceanic | place: Arctic Ocean...
ACACACACACACACACACACACACACACACACTTACACACACACACACACACTTACACACACACACACACACTCTCTCTCTCTCTCTCTCTCTCTCTCTCTCTCACACACACACACACACACACACAGGCAAGAATGCGCTGTATGTGGCGAGCCTTGACGAGGCGGGCAACAATATTACCATTTTCATGTCTGGATCCATGGGCCACACCCTCTCTCCGTTGGGTGCGTCCCGGCGTGTTGCTTACGCCCTCTGTGCTGTGCGTTCGCGGGTTCGTGGGTGGAGGGTCTACGTGTTTGGACTGTCGCTACTGTGGGTTGCAATGCTGCACGAGTGCGTATATGAGAATGGTGATGTGTTACGGCGCATTGGTTGAGAAGGCATGATTTCTCGCACCCGCTTGCCTCCTTGCTCTATGTCAACGCTTGCCTCTCATGCTCGCTCGCCTGTCGGGCGATTGAAAGAAGATGAGGTCCGCTGACAAGGAAAGGCTACTTGGCTACAGAACCGCATCCACCGACGTCAGACCTCGCCTTTTCCTTTGTCCTCACCCGCATGCGCACGGTGGGGTGCACCGCCTTGTCGCTTCTTGCTGCAGCTCTCTGACCCTCGCGCGTGAGACAGCGCGCAGCAGCGGCTGCATGCGCTTTGCCTTGCCATTATAACCCACTGTGCGCATCTAAGTCTGCGAGAGAATGATAGCGCCTTGTGTTACGTTTGTTTTCATGATGAAAAAGGTCTGAGGTCACCTCGACAGAGCTCGTGTGCACCAATGCTCACCTCACGTGTGGCCTGCCGATGCTTGTGCAGCCCTACTCTGGCCTGTCGGGCACGTTCCAAGTGCGCTCGATGACCTTGGATGGCATTGTCATCGATGAGGTACGTCTTCGCCAGCCTGGTCATGCGCATCATCAATGACATGACCACAAGGCCAGAAGGCCCTCTCGCCCGGCTCCTACTGCTTTAGAACAGTTGTGCGCATGTGGCTGCTGATTGCGACTGGCCGGTGTGGGTTGGTGGTGTGTATGTGTGTGGATTGCAGGGCATGAGCATCGCGGGAGTAGATGTGCCAAAAGGGCAGCTTCGCGACGTGTCAGTAGTCTCCTCCGACAATGCGGCGCGCAAGGAGTGTGAGATGACCTTTACCTTTGGTTCCAGCGGGCGCGTGCCAGGCAATGGCAAGATCGTCATTATAATGCCGTTTGGCTACTATATTCCGGCACCTACGCTCACTTCCTACAATGGTCTGGGTCGCACTGGCACTCCTGTGCTCTCGGTCTCGGGGCTCATCCTCACAATACAGCTAGGCGATGGCCACTTTACCGATCGTAATCAGACCTTCAACGGCAGTCAGGCCACCGTACTTGATCCTACCGACGGCATTTCATTGACAATCGCTGGCATTATCAATCCTGGGGCCGGCTCGACGACGCCCTATATCCTGCGCACTACATTCCCTAATGCCGACAACATCATCGACGAAGCGCAGATTGGAGGCACAGGAATCTCAACGGGCATCTTGCCCACGCGTTCCGTCTCAACAAGTGACCTGCGAGCAGGGCAGGCCAACAACCTGACCCTCGCCTTTACTACTACTGGCTTCATTCCAGACAACGCTCTGATCCTGCTTGGCGTTCCCAACGGCCTGGGCTTGTCGCTGCCTGTGCCGACAGAGATTGTTCATGCCACTTGCTGCCAGGCGAGCGTGTGCACTAATCCTTGCAACATCTCCGTCGTCTCCATCTCAGGACAAGAGATCTTGCTGCAGCTGGCTGGTGACGGCTCCATCAACTTGGCTGAGGGCGCTTCCATCTCTGTTACGCTCAATAATATCCGCAACCTCTGGTCCGGCAAAAAAGAGGGCTTCGACATCACGATTTTCTTGTCCGACGGCATATCAACGGTGTTGCAAGCAAAGGATGTAGATGGGCCGGAGCTGGTGCCTGGTATCCTGCGGTCTGCCGAAGCTGTGTTCTCTGAGACTCCTATGACGGCGAACACATATGGCGCGCCAGAGGCTGGAAAATGCGGGACCTACCGCATCCGGCTGCAGGCAGATGGTACCTTGCCAGCACAGGCTACGGTGCGCGTGACCTTCCCTCCCCGCATTCAGCTGAACGATCCTATGTGCAGCGAAGAATTCTATGCCGCTTGGACACGGGTGGCCTACACTCGGACGCCGGATACAGTGCTAGACCTTAGCGTTGATGCACAGCTCAGGCAGGTCGTAGTTCAGATTGATGCGCTGCGCAGCGACGTGTGGGCAATACCAGGGTACGTTGAGTTTTTCCTGACCAATATTCGCCATACTAGTGCTGGAGCTCTTGAACGCCTTCAGCTGGAGGCCATGTTCAAGCAAGAGCTGAATGTGCGAGAACGCCTTGTAGAGCACAATCGTTCCGTCCCGCTCCTCTCCGTGGTTTCGCCCTCTCCCTTCCAGACTTCCGCCATGCCGCAAGAGCTGTCGGCTGGATCGCGCACCCAAATCAGCTTTGAGATCCAGACCTATGGGCGACTTCCGCGATCGGGAATAATTTTCGTGGTGCTCCCGCCAGCGTTCCGCATCAACGACGGCGATCTGACAGCTGTGATTGACTCCTCAATCACCGGGAATCCGGCACTGGACTTGCGCGACGTGATGACGGTAGAGGCGGGCGATGTGCAAAGCGGAATCGTCAAGGTGCGAATCGACGCTGCCGCAATCGGTGTGGATGATGGTCTTGTGCAGTCTGTGTGGACGTGCAATCCTGCCGCAATCAACTGCGTTCGCTCGCCTTCTGGGTTCACACCAGGATCACTGCTTTTGGACCGCACTAGTCTGAAGTTTACTCTCAGCCAGATTCGCAATCTTGCGGGAGGCTACTCGGGCGACTTTGAGTTTCGGACTTATCTCGAGGACGGGACATCTCTTGTCGAAAGCAAGGCAGGCGTCCCAGGAGTGAACCTTTTTGTGGGAAACCTGTCAGCGGGGGCAGTGTCTCCAAAGCTGTTCGGCTCGGCCATTCGCACCTCGGTCAAAGTCTCTGTGACCATCGCCAACACGCTGCAGGCTTCGGGCTATGTTGTTGTCGAATTTCCCGCTGGCTTCCAAGTAAACGACGGAGGTGCAACCAACGTGTCACTTACTTGGCTCACGCGTTACACTGCCCAGTATTCGACGCCATCGCGGGTGGTGGAAACGGATGAGGCTCTGCGCACCGTCACAGTGTCGATTGGGGGGGAGGATAGCGACATGCTTGAGGCGCTCAACACCTTCGAGTTCACCCTGAGCAACATCCGCAACATGGTCGCTCGACCCACACCACCCCTGGCATACCAGGTGTCAGGCAAGTTTGGGCTTGCTACCCGCCTGCAGTCAGGCCTCATCGTGGAGAAGCTGCGAGTGCAGGGCGTCGCAGTATCGCCAAATACCATTTACGCATACCCGGTCGGCAGAGCTGACCTTGTGCTAGAATCTCTCCTGGAGAATTCGGTGGGTTGGATCACCGTCATGTACTCGTCAGACTCAGTGCTGCCAACGGATGGTGTAGTCTCGGTTGAGTTTCCTCCTGAGTACTCTTTCAACGCGCGAGCGCAGGAGAATATATCATCAACTGTGACGGTGGACTATGACGGCATTAAAGACCCAAGTTACCAGCTAGTGATAGAACCAATCACGCTCTTTGACCTGAAATCCTCAGTTGAGCAAGCCCTTTTGACCAAAACCCAGGCGGATCTGTTGAAACAGGGGTTGCTCTACACCAGGGTGCGAGCAGTGCGTGTTGTCACGAGCAGCTCGGCAGCGGTAGCTCCGCAGACGCTCGTTGCTGTCAACATCACAGGCGTGCGGGTATCGAACAAGATCGGGGAGACAGGCAGCCACAACATCTCGGTACTGACAAGCGACTTTGCCGTAATTGCAACGGGCGTTATCCCGCCCTCATACGTCGGCCGCCCAGCAGAGCCTCAGAACATTCACATGAGCAACTGCAACGTAAATTGGCCCGCATCGGACCTACGATGTCTGCAAGTTGAATGGGACCCTCCGCTTGATGACGCCGGCAGTCCCGTGACTGAGTACCTAGTGACGCTGGATTCCAAGTCGAATGCATTTGAGGCGGTGGTACAGAATATTCCCATGTTGGTCATTCCTGGCCTGCCTCTGCGCGTACAGAGCATCAGTTTGGCCGAGGGCGTCACGCACTTCGTCAGAGTTCGCGCGGCCAACGCCAAGGCCGGTGGGCGAGGCTTTGGTCGGCCCTCATACGGTAACTCCGTCCGCGTCGTCAGTCTGGCCACGGCGCCGCGTCCCGCCATTCTGCGGTCCGATACAACGAACCGCCTCTTTGTTTCCTGGCTTCCGCCGCAATTTACGGGCGCTCTCAATCCCCCGCCCCCAATCTTGCAGTACAAAATCGAGTTTGACCGTAACGGCGACACGTTCCTGGCCATCAACCACAACGTCTCTCTCTTCTCTTCTCCCCGCCGCCCCTTCGCGCGTGCGCCCTTTTCACCTCTGTCCCTCTGTCCCCATCCTGGCCTCTTGCTCTCACGTGCGCGAACGAATCTATTTCCCTTTACGTATGCGATGTATGCATGCGCTCACGCATTTGAGCATACGCGCACGGAAACACGATGCGCGTGCATGCACATACGCAAGCAAGTTGTTTGCACGTGCTTTTGCTCATCACATATCACGCGCACACGTACTCACGCAGGACACGCTGATCGTGGATGGCAATACGCGCTCTGTCGTAAGCAACCTCCTACGCCCCGGCACCTACCATGCACGGATCTTTGCGGGCAACGCGGCAGGATTTGGGGAACCAGCAACGCTGCCCATCACAGCGTTGGCAACGCCTATCATGTCTGTGGCATGGGACGACGTACTCTCTCCACCGCACATGTCGGTGATCCCAATACAGGTGGGCTACGAACTGCGGCGAACGATTCAGGCGTATGATGGCGACATTACAGACTCGCTAGATATTCTGATCGACACAGACAAAGGAATGCCAGTGATGGCGGCGATCTCGCCAACAGTTGTTTCAGGCTTGAACGGAGGTATGACCAACGTGGCAACGAGGATTTTTAGCATGACTCCGCACACGTCGCAAGTCGGCATGCGATTCGAGGTGTGCTTTAGGGCCACCAATACCAATCCTGACCTCCCGGTGCTCGGACCAAACGTGGATGCCATTCGCTGCATCATCATTAAGGTGGTTGAACCCGAGCTCTCCTGGACTAATGCTATGGAGGACGGCACGCAGCTGACGCCTCCTGAGGGTTCTACATTTGAAACCTACCCGGGATGCTACATCGAGATGCCACTGTATGCGAACTCGGTGTGGTACAAGACCGTCTTTGGATTTGAGACCTACGTCCAAGAATTTGATGGCACCTTCACTCCTACATCTTCGATGCCTGGAGCCGAAGTCGTGTCCCCACATCCCAGGGCCGTCATTCCGCCCTCGAGCTTCGTAAACATAGCCAACAACTACAGTCACAGTGGGCTGTTCCGGTATCAGCCGGGCGTGGCCATGGCTGGCCGCCGGATTCGCGTTTGTTTAACTGCATCAGACGAGTGGAGCCTCAATTCCGTCGCGCGGTGCGTGACTGTCGACACCGGTAGCTGCAAAGCATGCTTGCGCGAAGGTCAATCCATCAGTGGACTAGCAGCTGAGTACAAGACCGACTGGGTGCAAGTTTGGGCGGTGAACCCCCGAATAGGGCGTCCTAATGCGCAGCGCCACCCAAATATCCTAGTCAATATCGGTGTCCTGTACACGAGTCGCGGTGGAGAGAGATTGCAGACACTTGCAGAGAAATTTTACACCAGCGTGGATCGCATCCTCAGCGATAATCCTGACTTCATCGACCGGTCCTACCCGCGTCACCCCTAGCTCGCACCCCTAGCTCGCCGTGCTGATTTATTATGCGTTTTTTAGCGGCGCGTAAGCATGGTATGAATTTCGCGCGTAGATTGAGCCAGGTGACGTGTACTTGTGGTGTGACTTACAACAGGGCCGGTGGATATGATCGAGCTGTTGCTCGGGCGCTCGTGCCTGGATACAAACTCTGCATCCTGCCTCCACTTTGTCAGGTTTCACTTTTGCTTTCATGCCTTGTTTGCCCTTTCAGGATCGATCGAATAGAAGAGTCAATTGCCATGCTCAACATGAACCTCTGAATTCAATCTGCGCCCATTTTGGAGAGCAGGTGCAGTGTCCAGGGGGAGGAGCGTGCGCGCTGTCCCCAGGAGGCGAGAAAAACGTCGGCTTTGTTGCATGAGGTCACCTTGCTCGCCCTGGATCGCCCGTACAGTCCAAAATCAAGGTCGCTTGCCGAGGCTGCTTGGTCATGTGAGAAGACCTCTGCGTTCGTTGCAGTGTTCGCATGGGCGCTAAATGTATGTACATCTCATTTCAATTGCTTTATTAAAACAGCACATACCAATAGAAGAGTGAAGGACAGGAATCGAGAAGAATAAAGGGCCGAAATCGAGAATGAGAATCAGGGATTCAGGTCCAGCGCAGAAAGTAAATCATCACCGTACAGGTTGTCCCGCAGGTTGTGTCTGCTAAAGATCTTCTCGATGAGTCGATTAATGGCACGCTCACGCTCAGGAGTGATACCAAGGGCCAGCAAGGTTGGATCTGTCTGCACCTCAGCATCATGCAGCACAATGCGGTTGTCGCACCCCTCTACATTTTCCTCTCTCTCCTCTCCGATTTCACCTCCACCGCCCGGATGTAGGTGGGATAGTTCCTTGAGCTCGAGCTCATCGCGATTCCACAGACGCCAGCTGTTGCGGCGAGCAGCCACTGCAGCCTCCTCTTTCTCCGCAGCCTGCTTGCGATGCCTAGCCTCGCGAACCAGCCGCTCTCGCAGCCTCGCCGACGGGCGAAGCTCAGAATAGTTCTTCACGCCGAGATACTCGGTCTCGAACAGCGCTTCGTTTGCCGCCAGCACCGTCTCGTTAGGGGCGATACGGCGACCGGACACGGGGTCAAACATTGGGTAGTCTTCGCGCCTCCCCGGAATGCCACCACGCGCACCATCGCGTGCAAAGCGCGTCTCGTGCCACAATGCATACACCACGGACCCATCGACGCGCTTCACAGGTTTCATCCAGTCACGGTAGCGCGCGTCCCAACGCAGCCCAATCGACTCCAGCCACTCAGAGGAGTTGATGCGTCCGCCCAGGTGCTTGTCGATCCACGCATCAGGCCCAAACGTGACATTTTCCAATCTACTCTTCCCTGGCCGCTCATCAGTACCCCACACGTCACCGAGGATGGTGCTATTGCTCACACTGATCGCCGCGTGATGCGAACCCCCCGTGAACAGTGGCATGAGCACGTCAAGTCCGTGATTACCCTCCTCTTCATCCTCCTCTTCCGCACCCCCCAGCGTGAGAGACCCATTGGCGAGACATAGTGAGGTGAGGCACCCAATCTCCTGCCAGCGCCTCCAGCTCCGCGGAACCTGCCGTAAATCTAGTTTGCCCTGACCGTGACCGACCAAGGCATCTATCCGATCCACCACATCCCGAGGCACGCCATTCTTCCAGCCCGGCAGCCCGTGCTCCCACCCATCGGTTACATTTCCAAAGAGAAGGTCTTGCCGCACGCTTCGCCCTCCCCACCACCCTCCCCTCGCCCGTTGCCCATGCGCTCCCCGCATACTCCCCGCGCGGCTCTCAGCACCAGCACGCACTAGCCCCTCCTCCCACCTGCCTCTTTCCGCCCCCTCTTCCGTCGAAACATTCACAATGTATGGATGTAGCCCTAGTCCTTCTCTAACCATACCCCACTCGCCGCGCCACACACTGCAATCCAGGACGCCTCGCCGGCACTGATCGCGTGGAGCATCCGCCATCTCCTCCTCAGCCCCTCTGCATGACTGCAACGTGTCACCAGCACTCTCATCCGCAGCCCGCAAGCCTGCTGACCGTAGCCCGTGCCGGTCTCTCTTGCCTAGGGCGGCAGGAGGCGGCGCGGCAACGGAGGAAGGGGCGCAGGAATGATGTGGGAAAAACTCCTCCGGCGGATTTGCAGTCACGGGGCGTAGGCGCTCGTACGCCACAATCGCACCCTGCTCGTTGCCGTGCATAAAGCTCGAGGCCACCTTGACAGAGGCGAAGTCGAAGACGCCGATAGAGTGGATGTTGCGGTTGAAGGTGGCGCTTTGCACGGAGAGCTGCGCCTTCCCCGAGGCACGCAGGGCAGGCGCAAAGTCGTGACCCGTCATCTCCGCCGAGCTGTTGAGCAGCACAGCGCGCGCATAGTCGCGGACGTCTACGGCCATGGTTGCGCGCCCCGCGCCGCTGTGGCGTAGGCGGTCGTGTGAGAGGCCTCCGACCACGCACCCTCGAACTTTGACCAGACTCCGTCGGGAGCACGTGAGCGCTACCGCCATGCACCCGCGCAGACCGCACCTGTCCATCAGCCACGGTCCTCCTTGTATTTCAAGTGTGCTTGTGTAGAGCAGCTCTTCGTAGACGTGTGCCTGCGCGTGTACGTGCGTGTGTGCGTGTGCGTGAGCCTCGGCAGGCGCAGGCATGCGCAGACAGCAGACACACAGACACGCGCGTGCACACGTGGATCGATGCATCTCTATGACAATTGCATGCACAAGGAATCACGTTAAGTGCGAGCCAGCGAGCAAGCGGCGGGAGAGAGAAACGGCAAGGGGGAGAGGGAGAGACCACATCCTCAAACGCGTGCACAGCAGTCTCGTTCTGTTCAAACACCGTTTCGACACCCGAGAAGGAACCGACAGAGGCAGGCTTGAGCAACCACCTCCCGCAAAGCCGCGCGCCCTCCTCACCCGTGATGTGCAGGCAGAACGAGTCTACGTCAGGGTCGGCATACTCGCACAAGAGCTCGTTGAGCACCGGCGACGAATCCGGGCCTGGAGGCACCAGCACGGCCCCATTGAGACTTCGCACATACTCCCAGGACATGCCCTCGCGCGCTACCACCTCAAGGTTGTAGGCACTCTCCGCAGTCAGTCCGCTGCGCCCGACGCCAAGCCACGTGTGGTTGCCCGGGCGCACAAAAAGCGAGGACCCGTCGCTGCTGGCCCAGACCGCCTCCGGCACCGAGACAAAGGAATCTGGGACCACGAGATCACCGCGCTTGATCCGCGGCGCCGGGATGAGCGGCGCAGGGTAGCTAGTCTGGAAGCTGTTGAAGCCCTCTATTTCGTCGTCATAGTCGACGTCAAAGCCAAACACTTGGCGGAACTCCTGCGCCGTGCGTCGCGCATGCGCAGGCATCTGTCGCTCCACCTCCTTGTCCACCCATGCGCAGATGTCTCGGAAGCTGGCCTCGTCTGCCGTCGCGATTTCGCGTATGAGGTTCTCGCGCGCAAGTGCGTATATCGCCTCCAACGGTACCTGGTGTGTGCGCGCGCGTGCACGTGCGTTTGTGTGTGCGTGCATGTACACGTGTATGTACACGTGTGCGCGCATGCACATGTACATACATGTCTACGAATATACATGTGCACATATGCGTGTACCTGATAATCGAGGGGATGTTTGTCTGGGGCGCACACTCCTGCTGCCTCTGGCCACGCCGCATACATCTCTGCCTCACTCCTCGCTTCTCTATCCCGCTTCTTGCGCTGCTCTCTATCCGCCACATCGAGGACGCCCACCCCCTCCCCCATTCGCCCAGCATCAGCTGCGCGCTGCCGCATATCCTCGGCCTCGAGAACATCTTGAGCCTCCCACTCGCGCTCACGAAGGGCCGCAAGCTCTTGCCCCCTCCGCAAGACCTCTTCTTGCAGCACCTGCTGTCTTGCGTCCTCTCGCTGCATTGCAATCAGGCCCGGATCCGCTCCCCGCTCCTCACTCACCGCCTCGTCCTCATCCTCTGTCTTTTCCCTATCCCCCCATGTGCTCCCACCCTCCCGCTCCTCCTCGTCTCCAACCCCGTCCTGCACCCTCCCCGCCCTCTGATTCCCACCCTCACCGGCACCCTTCATGTCCGCGCCCCCCTCCGCGATCCCTGCCCCCAATCCCTCTCTGGCACCACCAACCCCAGTATCACCACCTTGCCCCCCATATCCTCCATTCCTCGCATCCTCCCCGCCCTCTTCCACCACCTCCACGCTCTTCCTCCCTGCCTGCACACCCTCCGCAGCATCGACGCCCACTGCGGGAACCACAGGCACCACCCCAACCTCACCCAACGCTCTCACCTCGCTCGCACCAGTTTCCACCCCCTCCACGGCTGCCACCCCCTCCACATCCCCCAGCAATCGTGGAAGGTGCATGTCCTGCAACGCATCATGGTCCCACTGCATGCGGCCAGCGAGAGGGTGCGCCCCCCCCAGAAGAGGCGGAGCAGCCAGGCGTGCCTGCTCTTGCTCCTCTTCCCAGGGCAGCAGGGCCTGTCCCTGCGGGCCTGAAATCAACTTGTCGTGACGCTCGAGCAGATCCCCATAGTTGCGCTCCTATATATGCACGGGGGTGCGGTGGGTGAGGATTGCGAGTTGCGTGCGTGTACGCATCTTCAAATCAACGCAGCGCACGCGTGTGTGTGTGTGTGTGTGTGTGTGTGTGCGTTTGCGCGCGCTTGCGCATGCGTGCACATGGACATGCTGCTCGCATACATGCTCGTGTAGATGGGAGTGTGTGCATGCATGTGTGCACGCAACGCGCATGTTCGTCCTCGAGGTACGTGCTTAGATGCATGCACGCGTGCTTCAGAATTAGGCATGCCCAGCCCCTGCCCCGCCCGTTGCAAATAGGCCTGCGCACCTTGAAGTCCCAGATCCTCTCGATTTCCTCCCACTCGGAGACCGTCAGATCTTTGAGGTGGTCGTGGGGGTGCAAGAGTCCCGGGATGCGGTTGTACTCGACGTGGAACTCGCCAGTGTCCGGGTCCTGCGTCATGCCGGCGATGTCCGCATTGAACCCTTCGTTCGAGTCGCCGTCGCCGCACACGCCCGCCCGCACGTACTCGGAGGGCTCAGCATAGTCGTAGATGGGGTCCAGCCAGTCCGGCAGCCCCGTCTCCTTGAAATCTGTCTCCACCGGCTCCTGCGGCTTCTTGTAGGCGTCAGGCCTGTCCGAGCTGATGTCCCCCTCGCTGGACAGCTCGTCCGAATCCCCAAGATCGGAGCCCGCGTCGTCGTCCGCCGGCCGCACAGGTCGCACCCGCTGCCTCCACTGCTCACGGCGCTTTCTGAGCCGGCGCAGCTGCTCGCTCTCGGGCCTGCGCACCTCAAAGTGCGCGCGCTCGTTCACCACGTCCTCGATCGTGCCCCCCTCCCCCGGCCGCGGCCGCCGGTCGCGGCCCCAGGCATCCGTCTGCCGCCCCCTGCCGCCGCCGCCGCGCAGCCGCAGGAGGCTCCCAGTGGGGGGCGCCGCGCCGCGGGGCCGCGCGGCGCCAGCGCGGGCGCCGGCCGGGCCGGCGAGCCAGAAAGAGACGACAGGCAAGACGCCGCCCACCAGGCCGACGACGGCGAGAAGGCCGGTTGCCGTCTGGCGACTCCCCGCTACCCACGGGCCTCCACCCGCCATCGCAGCATGCGCACACCACGGCCAAGCACCAACTTCCTACTTCCTCAACGCCTGCGGTTTCAACCACCGACGACTCACGAACCTATTCGGCATACAAAGCAGTCTCAGCATGTCTCAGCCGCCAGTGGCGGCGGCACTGGACGCGGGGCGGGGGCGAGCCATGGGCAGCGCGCGATGGCCTGCCGCACGTGCAGTGGCGCGCGTCTGGTTCCCGATTGCGCTCGCGGCCATGATGTTTCGCACGGGGGCGGCCTTTCGCACAGTGCCGCTGCCGCTGGGCTATGGCGCACAGGCAAGCCTGCTGCAGCGGCGGGTC
>Ga0115006_10002663_pt1 | contig 11832 bp, 10 predicted proteins | sample ArcOceMetagenome_3_FD_88943 | JGI IMG/M metagenome (GOLD analysis project Ga0115006, IMG submission 88943) | Marine eukaryotic phytoplankton communities from Arctic Ocean - Arctic Ocean- Svalbard ARC20M Metagenome | ecosystem: Environmental > Aquatic > Marine > Oceanic | place: Arctic Ocean...
AAAACTGGGGTTTTTTAATGTTAATAGCAACGCCCGACTCCGCCATAGCACGCACCAAATCGGTTTGCCGCGCCAAAAACGCCGGCAACTGGAGCACATCACAAACCTCTGCAGCGGCGGCCACTTGCTCTATTTCATGCACGTCGCTGATCACCGGGCAGCCAAAAGTGGCTTTGATATCCGCCAGAATTCTCAGTCCGGCGTCTAGGCCCGGCCCCCTAAAAGAGTCCATAGAGGAACGATTGGCCTTGTCGAAAGAGGCTTTAAAAATATACGGAATACCCAGTTTAGTGGTGGCCGCGACGTAGGCCTCCGCGACTTGCATCGCCATATCTCTGGATTCTAAAACGTTCATACCACCGAACAGCGCCATCGGTCGATCATTACCGACCCTCAGGTCGCAGACGTCGATGTCGACAGACGCCCGAGCACTCATCCTTGACGGCGCTCTGAGTAAGCCATAGCCGCCTTGACAAAAGCGGTGAACAGCGGGTGGCCATCGCGGGGCGTCGAGGTGAATTCAGGGTGAAACTGGCTGGCGAAAAACCACGGGTGATCGGGCAACTCAATGGCCTCGACCAAATTCTTATCCTCAGACAGAGCACCGACCACTAAACCCGCCTCACGCAATTGTGGCAAGTAATTGTTGTTGACCTCGTAGCGATGACGATGACGCTCTTTGACAGTATCAGAGCCGTAGATAGCGCGCGCTTTTGAGCCGGGATTCAAGTGGCATAATTGCGCACCGAGGCGCATCGTACCGCCGAGATCAGATTCGTTATCGCGCTGCTCGACGCTACCGTCGGACGCCAACCATTCGGCAATCAGCCCGATCACTGGATGGGCTGTATCGGGATCAAATTCGGAACTGTTGGCCGCCGTCAAGCCACAAATATTGCGCGCGTACTCGATCACCGCAACCTGCATGCCCAAGCAGATACCCAGGTAGGGAATGCCGCCTTCTCGCGCGGTCTTTACCGCAAAAATTTTACCCTCAGTGCCGCGCGTGCCAAAACCACCCGGCACCAAAATCGCGTCGGCTCCATCGATTAACGACGGATCTGTCTCTAAATTGTCCGAATCCAGATAGCGGATTTTAATTTTTATCTTGTTCTGGATGCCGGCGTGGATCAACGCTTCGGTCAACGACTTGTAAGCATCGAGTAATTCCATGTACTTACCCACCATGGCGATACAGATCTCGCCATCGGCGTTTAACTGGTTTTCAACCACCATATCCCATTCATGCAGGTCAGCCGCCGGCAGATCGATGTTAAACCTGTCGAGTACATACTGATCGAGCCCCCACTCATGGAGCATCCGAGGCACACGATAAATGGTCGGCGCGTCCATCACTGGAATCACTGCGCGCTCTTCGACATTGGTGAACAGCGAAATCTTTTGGCGTTGCGATTCTTCGATCTCGACCTCTGATCGACACAGCAACATATCCGGTTGCAAGCCAATAGATCGCATCTCTTTGACCGAGTGCTGCGTGGGTTTGGTTTTGGTTTCACCCGCCGATGCAATGTAGGGAACCAACGTCAAGTGCAACAGCAACGCGCGCTGGTGCCCCAACTCGCCTTTTAACTGTCGGACTGCCTCCAAAAACGGTTGCGATTCAATATCACCGACGGTACCACCAATTTCAACCACGGCAATATCTGCCTCGCCCGCACCCGCGTAGACCCGCCGTTTGATTTCATCGGTTAGGTGGGGAATCACCTGCACCGTGCCCCCGAGGTAATCTCCGCGGCGCTCTCGGCGGAGAATCGTCTCGTATATTTGGCCACTGGTGAAATTATTTTTTTGGGTCATTTTCGAACGCAAAAAACGCTCGTAGTGCCCTAAGTCGAGGTCGGTTTCCGCCCCGTCTTCGGTGACGTAGACTTCTCCATGCTGATAGGGACTCATGGTTCCAGGGTCGACGTTTAAGTAGGGATCCAATTTTAGGATCGTCACGTTCAGACCGCGCGCCTCGAGCAGGGCGCCGAGCGATGCCGAAGCAATACCCTTGCCCAAAGAGGAAACCACACCACCAGTTACAAAGATAAAACGCGCCATATTAAGCCCTAGTTAGCAACCAGCTAGTCAGTCAGAAAAATCGTAGGAAACAGCTCGTTGCGCCCGATTGGCAGCGCCGACCCATCCCAAGTAAGATGGGTCTACAGGCTAACAGAATTGTGCCTGTGGATCTACACAGAGTTGCTGCACCAGTGTATTTTTAAACCGCGTTCGCCCGCGCCTGCTTGCCAACCTTCACAAATCCACAGATCGCCCACCGCAACCAACTTTCCGGCCGCATATATTAGCGGTATCGAGGATCGCCACCAGGGCTCTAGAGCATATTCTTGAAAGAGTTTTTTAAGCCGTTGCGAATGCCCTCGACCCACTGGCCGGCAACGCTCACCACCGCGCCTAAAACCGACCTCCACAGTAGTCGAGGCCGCCAATCGCAAGCCCAGAGACTGTTCCTCTGACGCCGTCAGTAAGCCGCCTCCGGGAAGCGCCAATGGGCCATCTAACTGCCACTTTATTCGTTTTTTAGCGCCATCAGCGGGTTCCTCCACAGCGCGAATAACGTAAAGCTTATCTCGATATCGACGGTATTGATAATTACCGCAAGCAACTATCGGAAGCGCGCCGGAACGCGCACTCACACAGCTTTTAAGAACCTCTTCAACCACTTTGAAACTCGGCGGTTGCAAGCCCAATTGACTCGGCATGTGCCGAATAATATTGCGCTGTCGAGGACTGTCCAATAGAGACAACTGTGAGATTCCAATCGACAGCCCAGATCGCTCATCACGCCTGTCCAAACGCGCCAAATCAGTTCGAAAAACTGAGCTGGCAAGCGCATCGGCCTCTCGGCTTCGGGCCGCCGAGGAGGCAATTCGCAAGGCATGATCGGGCCAGCGCTCGGCGATCGCGGGCACCACTCGGTGGCGCAAGAAGTTGCGATCAAAATTAACGTTAGCATTGCTATGGTCATCGATCCAGCGCAATCCATGGTGCCGTCCGTAGGCCAGCAAGTCGGCTCGGGTCAGCCGTAAAAGAGGCCGTGTCAGGTAGCCGGGGCCGAGCTTGCGGGTGGCCGGAATACCGGCCAATCCGCGACTACCAGAACCTCGCAGCAGGTGATAGAGCACCGTTTCCACCTGATCGTCGGCATGATGGCCCAGTAACAATACACCGCCGTCGATCAGTTCTTGCCGGAAGGCGGCATAACGTTCAGAGCGAGCGGCAGCCTCTTGGTTGCCAGATTGCCGGCAGTCGATTCGATGGGCGTTGAAAGCCACCGACAACGCCGCGCAATTGCTTTGCGCATGCGCCTGCCAAGCGTCCGCCGAGCAACTCAGCCCATGATTAACATGCACCGCTCGGATCCGTTCACTGCTCCAATATTGAACCGCTAAATGCAACAGCACGGTCGAATCCAACCCGCCGCTGTAGCCCACCAACAGCTGGGGAGAATTGCGCAGCGCTGGAGCCCAGTCAGCGAAAACAGTGGCTGCAGTCAACGTTGGCGCGTCACTCATTGGGCGTCTGGCGCAGTCGTTCAGAGTACTCCCGATCGAGCATCAAAGTGCAGGTCTCGGCCACTTCATCGTAGGTGATTACCACATCACCGCGCTCTAGCTGGCGCTCTACCTGAGCCACCTTGGCGTCCATCGAGCAATCTTCAACGCCGTAATCGGTGCCCTCGCGCAACACAAACTCTTCAATAACTGCGCGCAAGGTGTCGCCACCAAGTCGCTGATAGGGAACCAGAATCAACGGTCGGGCTTAACAAAGCGTAGCGTCATGCGGTCGCTCTCGCCAATCGATAAGTAGCGCTGACGATCCTCGTCCCCCTGCGCCAAACTCGGCGGCAAGCTCCACACGCCGCGCGGGTGATCTGCGCTATCCAGCGGGTTGGCATTGACCTCGGAACTTGCCTGAAAGACAAACCCCGCACGACGAGCCAAGTCCATCACATACTGCTGCGACATATAACCACTTTTTTTCGTCGCCTCGCGAGTCATATCACTGGCACCACGGTGCTCGACCACGCCGAGCACGCCGCCGGGTACCAAGGCCTGATAAAATAGCTCAAATGCAGCGGACTCACTGTCGGAGTTCACCCAACTGTGAACATTTCTAAAGGTCAAAACCGCGTCCAGTGAGACATTCGGAACATCGAGCTGTCCCTCGGCTGGATCAAAGGTCACTAACTTCACCCCCTCATAGACCTCCGGATAAGCGGTACTCTGATCGACAAACCCCTGACGTTGGCGAAGCACATAGGGTCGCGCATTCACCGGATTGGCATGGGCCGCATACAGCGTGCCCTCAAGATAGGGCGCCAGTATATCGGTATACCAACCACCACCTGGGCTGATCTCGACGACATTCATATTTGGCTCGATGCCCATGAACGCGAGGGTCGCCGCCGGATGACGAAAGCGATCGCGCTCGGCATGATCGGCTTGACGATGGACGCCACCCAAAGCCTCCTGCATGGCCGCTGATATGGGCGCAACCGGGTTTGGCTTGACCGACCGAGTCGGCTCGATCGAACCACAGCCGCCAATGATCAACACCCAGACTAGTAATACACAATTCTTTATAGACATAATTCCTCCATTAAATATGACTCTGCCATTAGATATAACGCCACCAGCAACTGCAATCCACGCGGCGGTCGATGACTGGACGCCTCTGTGGCGCGCTGTCGAGGTCAACCAATTGGCGATAATAGCGCCCGTAAACAACGTAGCAACAGCGATAATCAAAGGATTAAATACCCGCTACGATCGATACCAACCGATGAATCCGCTGACGTCTAGTTGATGCGGCACCCAAGTTGGTCAGCATTGCTGTGTCTGACGCTGTGAATGATGGCATAATGCGGGCGTCGAATCATCTGGAAAAATCCGTGTCCATAGCGATCAGCCATCATTTGGTATTAACCATACTCGCCGACGACCGCCCCGGCATCGTCGAGCGCGTTGCTCAAGCAGTTACCACGCATGGCGGCAGTTGGACCCGCTCCAGCATGACCCGTCTTGGTGGCAAGTTTGCCGGCCTACTGTTGGTCGATGTCGACGTGACGCGCAAGCGCGCATTGGTCGAGGCTCTGGAAAGCCTAGATCAGAAACCAGATGCAATTCGTATTTTGGTAGACGAGAGTCAGCCAAACGATAGCGTCTTAGCCGCTCAGACCACCTGCCCACGCACCGTTGAAATTAGCATTGTCGCCAACGACCGACAGGGGATCGTCGGCGAAATTGCCCGCTTATTAGCGGCGCACGCGATGAACTTAGAGTCACTCGACAGTTTTTGTGAGAGTGCACCGATGGCCGCCGGAAGTATTTTTCACGCCCACGCGGCGATAAAACTCCCCGAGGGGATGTCGCGAACCCGATTCACCGAACTACTGGAGAGCCTGTCGGATGACCTGATGATGGAGATCCAGTCAAAAGACTAACCTATGCTCGATATCGTGCTCTATCAGCCGGAAATACCTCCAAATACCGGAAATATTATTCGCCTGTGCGCCAACACTGGGTTTCGGTTGCACTTGATTGAACCTCTGGGGTTTGAGTTGGAAGATAAAAAACTCCGTCGCGCCGGACTCGATTACCGAGAGTTTCAAGCGCTCAAGCTCTACGCCAACTGGCAAGAATACCGCGCGTCGACAACCAGTAAAAATTTATACGCGTTCAGCACCAAGGGCAGTCGGTGCTTTTCGAGCGTAAATTACCAAGCCGGCGATGCGCTAATCTTTGGGCCTGAAACCCGTGGACTGCCGGATGACATTCGCCGTGAAATTGGTCAGCAACAGGTACTGAAACTGCCGATGCAAGCCGCAAGCCGCAGCTTGAATCTCTCTAATACGGTCGCGATCGTAACCTATGAGGCCTGGCGTCAACTGGATTTTTCTGGCGCGCAGATGTAAGGTTATAAAACGCATTCGACAACCTGATAACCCGCCCGGTATTCCCATAATCGAGCCTTGAGCTTTATGTATAGCGCTGGAAAACACGCGATGAAGAAAAAAATTGGCTTGTTTTACGGCAGCACCACCTGTTACACCGAAATGGCCGGAGAAAAGATTCGCGACGCCATCGACCTAATACTCGGCAGCGGTGCAGTGACAATGCACAATGTGGCATTCGACTCGCTACATCTAATGGCCGAATATGACTATTTAATCCTCGGAATTCCGACCTGGGATTACGGCGAATTGCAGGAAGATTGGGAACTTCACTGGCCGCAACTCGACGAACTCCAACTGAGTTCCAAAAAGATTGCGCTGTATGGACTCGGCGATCAAGTAGGCTACCCCGACTGGTTCCAAGATGCGCTCGGTTACCTGTGGCAAAAAGTCGTCCATCAAGGCGCTGAAACCGTCGGAGCCTGGCCCAATCAAGGCTACGACTTCGATCATTCTAAAGCCTTGAACGCCGCTGGAACGCACTTTGTTGGACTGGCGCTCGACGATGAAAACCAACTCGACATTAGCGACAGCTTTATCCTTCGTTGGTGTCGGCAGGTGGTCGATGAGTTTGGTTTGTGAGTCGGCGTATTAGCGGCGCTAAACGGCCACAGATGGATCGCATTGGAGCGCCCGCAGACCAGTATTTCAGTCATACTGATAGCCTAAAATGGTTCATCCAACCGAATGATTTGGAATGCCGCTGGAGCAACCTCAGAATTCAATCTGCGCTATTTACGCTCGGTGAAACGCACTTTGGCTGCGGCAGTAATTTTTTACACAGCGCCGCTCTATGGCAGGCAAGCGCGCCTAGCAGCGCCCGCCTGCACTACGTTGCCGCGCACCCAGCACCCCTGACGCGAATTGAGTTACGGCTGGCGGCCGCTCGATACCTCGGGGCAAATCAATCGCCGCCGCTCTTAGCTGAACTGCTTGCGCACTACCCAGCCACGGTAAAAGGCGTGCACCGACTGGTGCTGGGTAACGGAACAATCAACCTGACGCTACTGTTCGGAGATGCCGCCGAGTTGTTCGAGCAAATCGCACTCGGCGCGGCACCGCAGCAACAAGAGACCCCAGCACCTCGCGTCGACGCTTGGTTTATGCCCTGTTCCGCGCATATTGGTGAGGGCCTCGGCGTTAGCGCCGCAGCGCTGTCATCAAACGGCACCAGTTTTGCCGCACTATCGCAATGCAATGCAACCGCCGAGCAGTTGGCCGCTTGCGGGTTTTTATCGGCCACCACTAACCAACCCGCCGATGGCATGCTGTGTGGTCAATACACCGCTGCCGCCGCGTTAGCAGCAACTTCGTCTGCAACGCGACCCGCGCGCCAACTCTACTGGCATATCAATCGCCAGGCGGCGGCGCTCAACCCACCGCAACAGGCGTTGGTTTTAGGCGCAGGTATCGCTGGTTGCTGCACTGCCAGGGCGCTGGCGACACGCGGCTACGAGGTCACGGTCGTCGACCGACACCCCACCGCTGGCAGCGAGGGCTCGGGTAATCGCCAAGCGATTGTCTACCCCAAACTGTCGCTTCGCGACGAGCTTCTGCCACGCATCAACTTGGCCGCCATGCTCTTCGCCAGCCGCTACTACAGACCCTTTTGGGAAGCTGGGTTCGGCGCCCAATGCGGGGTACTGGTGCTACCGCACAACGAAAAAGTCGCCGCCGAACAGCGGCAAATTAGCGCGCGCCTAAAGGCCAGTGAGAATTGGGTTCGGCTGCTTCAGGGCCGTCAACTTACTGCCATTAGTGGCCTACAACACACTGCCGAGTGCGGCTTGTTTTTTCCACAACTCGGCTGGCTTCCCCCAGTCGACCTATGCGGCGAATTGCTGCGACATCCGAAAATACAGCTGCTGCGCGGTCAGGCGGAACGCCTAGTTTATTGCGACGCAAACAAGCGCTGGTCGTTTCTCGACGGCGCCGATAAAACCATTGCCGAAGCGCCGATCGCGGTCGTCGCCAGCGCCTTTGGCTGCCGGCAATTTGCCCAGACAGAGTTTTTACCGGTGGCCAAGGTTCGCGGTCAAATTAGTCACCTAGCGGTGAACTCCGAGAGTCAAAGTTTGCGCACGGTACTCTGCGGAAAGGGCTATTTCACCCCGGCCAGCGGCGGCCAGCACAGCTTTGGCGCTACCTATAATCCAGACTTAGACTGCAGCGACGTTCGCCAGCGCGACCATCGAGAAAACATCCGCCAGTTGATCGACACCGACGCGCAACTGGGCAAACTGTTCGCGGCTAGCGAGATCGCCGAGCTCGATGGCCGAGCCAATTTTCGCTGCACCACCAAGGATTATCTGCCGATCGTCGGCGGTGTCCCAGACGTCGAACCCATGAGTCGGGATTTTGCTGCGTTGCGCCACGATGCCCGCAGCTCAATAAGTGCCACCGGCAGTTACCTACCGAACCTCTATATTCACTGTGGCCTCGGTTCTCGCGGTCTCGGTTATGCGCCACTTGCCGCCGAGTTACTGGCCTGCGAAATCGCCAACGAACTCCCTCCGCTGGAGAGAACATTGCGTCTAGCTATGCATCCGGCACGCTTTTTAATCCGCGATCTAAAACGCCGCCAGCGCTAATATGACGACGCCGAAAACCGCGCATTCAATCGGTATCCGATCGATTGGGCAGCGTCGCCGATTGACTGGACAGCGCCGCAAGAAGACCCTCGCGGTAGAGCCGAGCGCTGCCGGCAGCATCGCCCATATCGGCTTTGACCGCCGCCAATTCAGACAGCACGCGTGGGCTAGGTGACAGCCCATGGGCGCGCTGCAAATAATCTGTCGCCTTGACAAAGAAGCGCAAGCGCCGACAAATCTGGCCGAGGGCAATCAATAAATGCGCGTCCTTGGGGTGCGCCACCAGCCAGTTTTCTGCGCAGGCCAAATGCTTGTCGGTGGTCGGTTGCTGGATGCTACCGAATAACCCGACAAGCTCCGGTTGCCAGCCGGCATTCAGCGTTTTGACCAGCAGCGCTTTGGCCTCCGCCCCAGCGCCAAGGCGATCGAGGCACGCGGCATAGGGTGCCACCAGTTGGTGGCGCTTTTTCAATCCCCGAGGGATGCGCTTCCAAAGTTCGTCCAACCGCTCGCGTCGAAGCTGCGAACTCGACGCAGCGTCCCCGCTAAGCGCGGAAAAATCGATCAATTGTCCCCGATAAACGTGCACTTCAAGGGTCGCAAGTGACGCTTTGCAAACGCCTCTAGCCGCGCCTAGCGTTGGCAGTAACGCCGCCGCTAGGACCCACTGGTTGCAGCGAATATGGGCATTGATCAACGCGGATAAACGCGCTGGGTCAGTGGCATCAGAGCTCTTTATGGCGGCGACAAGCGCTTTGGCCTCGGTGAATTTTTGCTCATCGATAAGGATCTCGGCGAGAATTAAATCAGCGTCTACCGCGGCGTTTGGAAAGACCGTTTTATAGCGTTCCAACGACGCTCTGGCACCGTCAATATTGCCTGTCTGGGCCTGTGCTCTTGCGGCAAGCAACAGTTGGATACTGGCCGCCGAAGAGACCTCCGAAGCGCTTTGTAATTGTTCTGCCGCCATATCCCAAAGGCCCAGAGCATATGCGCGCAAACCGACTTCAGAGCGCTGTTGCCGATCGCTGTGCCGGCGCTGACGCCACCAATTCGACAGCCCCCCCATACGGGCCAACCATCCGGCCAGCGCGATCGCACAATACACGCCAAAAACCAACAGTAGCAGCAGAATACCGGCGCTCCAAAAACTCATCTCCACCGCCGTCTGACCTAGACTGACAAGCACATAGCCACTGCCCGCCTGCATCAGCCACATCAATAGCGCACCCAACAATAGCGCCAACACTAGAGCCAGCAGATAGGTTCTCACTCCACCGACTCCGCCAACTCGAGATGCTGGCGACGCAGCGCGAGCGCAGTATCGATTGCGCGCAGAGAACCATCGATCGTTGGCAGCGGTTGAACGATCGGTCGCTCCGCCAACAGACCCAATTGTTGCGCCAACAATCGGCTATCTGAGTGGTCGGGAAAGTGTTGGTGCAGAATCCTTTGCGCCTCGCTCACACTTAGGCGAAAAACATGCGGACGCTGCGACAGCAAGGCGACCTGCGCCTGCGCAACGAGACGGCCAAGGGTCACCTTGAGCTGCCCCTCCTGTCGGTCATCCAGTAGCGGCACGATCGGTAAGTTGCGCCGCTCGACCCTGAGTAGGCCAGAAAATCGCTCAACCAAAGTTTGCCAAGCGGTTATATCCGCGACGACCGGCTCGACCTGCCGCTGGACAGTCGCCGTTGGTGCGCGGTGTGACCCCTTCGCCAGCGGCCAAGTGTCCAGCGCTTGAAGTTGCCGACCCAAGCTGTCCAGTTGCAAATAGAGACCGTCGATATCGACATCGCCAACCCGCTTGAGGGACGCCACATCCTGCGCCAGCGCAGCCCGAACGGGTAAAAACTGTGGGTTGTCCAAGTCGCGAAAAATACTGTCGATACTGGCAAGTAATGCCAGTGGATTGGCGGTGCTGCGCTCGGTGTATAAGCGCTGATTAGCCAGCCGAGCCAGATAGGCCGCCTCGGCCAGCAGCCAATCGGTGCGCGAGGTACTGCCGAGTTCGGCAAGCCGCAACGCCTGCGCATCGACGCGCAATTGCAACCCATCGAGGCGTTCTAGCAGCAATGCACGACCGTCTTGCTGACGCTGCAAGCGTTGATCGAATGCGGCGCGGCTCTGGGTCGCAGCTTTATCGCGGCGATCGAGATCCGCGAGTTGTGCTCGTCTTTGGTCGCTCAGACCGCGATACTCTTGCCACTGTTGGTTGCCAAACCACAGCGCTAGCGCGGACGAGCCGATCAGTGCAATAACGACCAGGCCAAAGACCAAGCGTCCGATTATTTTACCCCTGCGCCGGGGCGCTGGATCCGCATCACTCACCTGGGTCAACTGCCACCTCCCTGCCGAACATTGCTATTCAAAAAAATAAATTGCACCGCAACGGCGGTTATCTTAATCACCGTTGGTGCGCGCCAAAACGGCGCATGTCGCCGCGCACATGGCGCTCGGCGATGCACTCTCGGCTATCTCCACATGGCAATAGCCAAGCGCACTGGCCATCTCACCGAGACGCGGGCTGGGCACCACGATCGGCACGCTTGCGGCGATCGGCGCTGGCGGTACCGCCAGCGATTGCAACAACTTACCACTGTGCACCACCAAACAATCTGTGGATGACAATTGCGCGCGCGCCAAACTCAGCTTCGCCGCGTCGATATTTCGTCGATACAGCCGGCAATGGTCGACGCGGGCGCCGCGGCGCGCCAACTCATCGGCGAGCGTTTGACGTCCGCCGACACCGCAAAAAATCAACGCGCGCCGATCCTCTAAGCGCTGTAATTCGGGCAGCGCCAGCAACCCCTCGCTGGTAAATTCTGTAGTCGGCGTCGCCACCTCGCAACCGGAGGCGCGCAATACTTCCGCGGTTTGGTCGCCGACCGCGAAATAAGCCATACCCGAAGGCAGCATTGGCCAGTACTGATCGAGCCAACCTAGCGCCAGGCGCGCAGCGTGTACGCTGATAAAAACGGCACAGTCATAGAGGTCAAAATCAATGATTACCCGTTTGATGTCCGGGCTCTCATCGAGCGCATCGATGGTCATAATCGGTAGATATTGAACCCTTAGTCCAGCGCCCTGCAACAGCGCCAAGAACGCGTCGGCGTCGCGCCGCGCACGGACCACCAGCACGCGACTGCCCACGGCACCCTCAGTGCTCTGACCAGTGCTCTCAGCAGTGTTCTCTGCAGTGCTCTCAACAGTATTCTCAGCAGTGCTCTCAGCGGTCATCGCAGCGGGCTGCCATAGACC
>Ga0115006_10002664_pt1 | contig 11832 bp, 7 predicted proteins | sample ArcOceMetagenome_3_FD_88943 | JGI IMG/M metagenome (GOLD analysis project Ga0115006, IMG submission 88943) | Marine eukaryotic phytoplankton communities from Arctic Ocean - Arctic Ocean- Svalbard ARC20M Metagenome | ecosystem: Environmental > Aquatic > Marine > Oceanic | place: Arctic Ocean...
CCACACAGCTGTGGTTGGAGGCGGGTGAAAACCTGACGGCTGGGAGGCTCACCTGCTGGGAAGACCACGCGGGAGTCGACGTGATGAAATCGCTGTTGACGCGCTCACCGCCGACGAAAATCTGGAACGTCATCGTTCACTCTATACGCGGAAAGATGGGATGGATATTAGCACACGTGAGGAGTGGCGGCGAGGAATCAAGAATCAAGCCGGGCGGGAGAAACTCAACGGCCTGGGATCTGGCGATGGCGGCGGGATAAGCGTAGCAGGAAGGCGCTCGGGGACTCACCGTGTCGACTCTCGATCGTAAAGAAACGTCCCTGGGGTGACTCGATCGACTGACTGTACTTAGACCGTCGAGCGGGGCGCTTGTCGCGTCCTTAAGAGTGGCTTTGACGCTTCGTTACCCATCTGAACTTTTCAAATCGCCACATCGCCACAACAGAAATCTCGTTGCTTTTTCGTCGCAGAGCAGGGGCGAGGCTCGGGCGGGGGCACGGCGGCGATATGACCATTCCGGTGAATGCGGGGGTCAACGGAGAATTAGTCGCGAAGACGCCGAGGCGTATCACGCCCCAGGCGGTCGACGACGACGTCGCGGATCCGGTAGGTTCCCGGAGGGTACGCCAGCCATCGCAGAAACTGCTGGAATCATCCCCCAACGACAAGCGCCCGAGGCTGGACGATGGGCCGCAGAATGGACAGCACGGCGACGACGACCCGTTCGTGGTCGAGCTCCGGATGTTCTTCCAGGAGAAGCTGGACGGGCGAGCCCTGGTGGTGCCCAGGTTTTGCAGGAATCCGCTCGACCTCGGGCACGTCTACAGGGAGGTTGTCGCCAGGGGCGGGTACAAGGAAGTGTGCGATGCGCGGCGATGGAAAGAGGTCTGCGCCACGCTGGGTCACGACCTCTCCGGACAGACCAGCGCGGGGTACCAGATGCGTCAGAACTACGAGAGGTGCCTGCTGGAGTACGAGTTCGCCCAGCACGGCCGCAGCTTGGGGCTGGTGAAGGACGCCATCGCGAATAACCGCGAGTGGTCCGCTAAGTGGAGCAGGATGCAGGGGAAGATCCCGGGCGGACCGGGGGAGCAGGTCAACCTCGACGTGGGCCTCGGGGTACCTCCGCCCACGGTCCACCTTAACCTGGACAAGACGAGGGCCAACGCCGCGTACAACATGGACGATGCGGATGAGAGAAAGATTGCGCATACGCTCGGGCTCTACGACTCCATCGAACCGTTCGAGCTCAACTTTCTCTTCCCCGGCGCCGACCTCGGCGTGTACATCACCGTTCGGAACAACGTGTTGTGCCGGTGGAGGGCCAACCCCAACGTGTTCGTGTCCGTGGAGCAGGCGTGCTCCTGGTTCATGCCCAAGCACCGCGCCGTCGTGCACTGCGCGCACAGGTTCCTGACTGTGCAGGGGTACATCAACTTCGGCGTGGGTTTCACGGGGAACTACCCCGCGCCGGGCGAGTCCCGCGGGACCGTGGTTGTCATCGGAGCCGGGTTCGCGGGTCTAGCCGCGGCGAGGCAGCTGCAAAACCTCGGGCACAGGTGCGTCGTCATAGAGGCCAGGGACAGGGCCGGCGGGAGGGTGTGGACGGAGCGGCTCGAGGGCGTCGACCCGGAGACCGACGAGAAGGTGGTCGCCGCGTGCGAGATGGGCGGTAGCGTGCTGACCGGCGCCGACGGTAACCCCGTCGCGGTCATCGCCAAGCAGATGGCGCTGCCCTTCTGGAAGATCAGGGACAAGTGCCCGCTGTATTTGGAGGGTGGAGAGCCGGTGGACGCCGAGGTGGACAAGAGGGTGTTTCGGGAGTTTGAGGACTGCATGAACGAGGTTGGAGAGAAAAGGAACGAGCTCACGGAGACGAACGAGCACGGTGCCGATCACCTCTCTCTCGGTAAAGAGCTGGAATGGACGTGGGCGCAGAAGGCGAGGGAAGAGAACAAGCCGCAGATTGAGACGGATCTCTTCAACTGGCACCTGGCCAACCTCGAGTTCGCCAACGCCGATCGCCTCGAGGTCCTCTCGCTCGGGCAGTGGGACCAGGACGACCCGTACGATTTCGACGGAGACCACGTGTGGCTCCCGGGGGGTAACGTCCGGCTGGTGTCCGCCATGGCGCGTGAGCTGCCAATCTTTTACGGGCACGCGGTGACCAACGTCGAGTACCAGAATAAAACTGAGGGGCGGCACGACGGCGTGGTGGTGACGTGCAAGAACGGTCGGGAGTTTCGCGCGGACGCGGCGCTCGTCACCGTCCCGCTCGGTGTGCTCAAGAAGGGGAGCGTCAGTTTCGAGCCACCGCTTCCCGAGCGAAAGACCCGGGCGATTGGAGCGCTGGGCTTTGGCGTCCTCGACAAGGTGATCCTGCTCTTCCCCAAGCCGTTTTGGGACACGAGCGTGGACACGTTCGGGTACGTCGCCAAGGGGGACAGACAGCGACGTGGCAGGTACTTCATGTTCTACAACTACGCCAAGACGGACGAACACAACCTGAGCGGCGGGGCGGTGCTCATCGCGCTGGTATCGGGCGAAGCCGCGTTGGAGTTTGAGAGAGACGGCCACGCGAGCGCGGTGGAGGATACCATGCAGGTGCTCAAGGATATCTACGAGAGGCAGGGCGTGACGATCCCGGACCCGATAGACTCCAAGTGCGCGTGCTGGGGATCCGATGAGTTTGCGTACGGGTCCTATTCGAACATCAGCGTGGGCGCGACGGGGGAGGATTACGACGCCTTGGCCGAGCCGGTTGGCGACGGGCTGTACTTTGCGGGGGAGGCGACCATGCGGCGGCACCCGGCGACCATGCACGGCGCGTTCCTGTCAGGGATGAGGGAGGCTGCGAGAATTTCGGAGAGGATGCGCGAGATGAACAAGGCGGGCAAGCTGCGGAGAGGATGAGCGGACGTCCAATTAGAACGCAGACGAAACGTTTAACGAGAATAATCAACATAAAAATGGTGCGAGGGGCTCGTTGTCCCTCAACAAATCGTATCGTCCATCCGTTCACATCACGCGGTAACGTCCGAGAACGCAATCTCCGCTTTCGGGTACTGCGGGTTCGCGAACGTCCGTGTCAGCGTCTCCTCGACGCACTCCGATTTCTTCTTGGCCAGCTCAGCCTTGACCTCCTCGCCGGCGCCTTCACCCGCCTCGGAGGTCATCATGACACGCCGCCAACGCCTGACCAACGCCTGCTTGCTCGACAGCGTGGAAGGCGCCAGGGTCTTCGCCGTCTTCCTCGGGTTCCTCGCCGACTTCTGCACAAACTTGAGCAGTTCGTCCGTCTTCTTCGACGCGCGCTCGGCGTCCTTCTTGTGGTCAACCGTCTTGGGCTTCGGCGCAGACTTTTTCGCGGGGGAGTCGCCGATGCCGAGCCGCGCCAGCTCCTTCTCCTGGCTCATGGTCCGAGCCAGCTTGGCGGACATGGTCACCTTACGCTTGGCGGGCAGCGCGCCCAGGGGGTGCTCGTCGTCGTCGCACACGGACCTGTCGTCGTCGTCGTCCCTGGAGTGGGGCCTGGTGAGCCAGTTGTTGTAGTAGTAGTCCACCATGTCGTGCAGCGTCTTGCCCTTGAGCCTCTCGTCCAGGGGTTCTTCGTCGAAGTCGTCGGCGGGGGGAACCTTGCGCCCCGGGGACAGGTGTGTCTCCTTGTCCCTGACGCAGTCGGTGCAGAACCAGTCCCCATCGGGCACGCCAGGGAGACCGAGGCACTGGTAGTGTCCACCTTTGGGGCACCCGTCGCAGAGCACAAAATCCGGCTCGCCGTCCGTCTCGCCGCACTTGAGGCACGGCACGTCGTCCACCTCATCGCCGGTACCGGGCTGCTCCTCCTTCTTCTCATCGGTCTGCTTCTCATCGGTCTGCTTCTCATCGGTCTGCTTCTCCTCGGTCTGCTTCTCCTCGGTCTGCTTCTCATCGGTCTTTTCCTCGTCCACCTTGTTGTCCCCAGCCTTGTCGTTCTCCTTGTCCTTGCCCAGGAACTCGTTACCCTCCTTCAGCATCTCCTTCTCCGGGCTGGTCTTCTTCTTCGGGGGCTTCTTCTGACCCATCCTGGACACGGCAAACAGGTTGTACTTGTGCGCAACCATCTGTTCCTCGAAAGCACTCGCCTGCATCGCGGTCCATCCCCGGGCGTCCGCGCTGCCGATCCCCATCTTCTCCAGTCCCAACAGCGCGGGGCTGGACCGCCTCCTGCGCAGCTTCTCGTCCAGCTTGGACCGCTTCGCCGCAACCTCCTCCGCGGTCGGGCGCTTGGGCTTGGGAACCTCGGTGGGTTCCTCCCACAGAACACCGGTCTTCTTCTCCGGCTCGGCGCGTGGGGTGGCCATCATGGTGTCGAGGACGAGGCGCGCGGCGTTGGCTCCGGCCACGTCGGCATCCGCCCGGGCCTGAGCCGCGCGGACCAGCGCAGCCTTGACGTTGTCCCCCTCGTCGTCCGAATCATCCGGCTTGGACAGGTCCCTAGCGCCGGACTTGCGGGGTGAGAGCTTAGACGACGCCAGCGCGCGGGCAGCGGCGGCGGCGGCACGCGCGGCGGCGGCGGCGCGAATCACCGCCAAAGATCCCTCCGCGAGCACGCTCTTGATGCCGTCGATGAAGCCGCCCTCGGGTTCGTCGGTCCTGGCGCGCTTTGACGGGTCGTCCGCGTCGCCCTCAGATATCTCCGACGCCTTCCTCTTGTCCTCGGACGTGGACGGCAGCGCGAGTGTAGACGGCAGCGCGAGTGGGGTACCGACGGACCCTGCGGATGCGGACAGGCTCTGCAGGGTTGACATGGACCCACCCGCGGCGTACGTCCTCCTGGCCACGCCCTCCGGGGGCCAGACCCTGATACCGCCCAGCCGCTCGGCCCGCTCGGGCTCGGTCTCCACCTTCTTCATCTCCTCCGCGATCTCTTTCATCCTCTCGCGCTTCGCCCGCTCCGCCTCCTGCAATTCGCGCGCCACCTTGAGCCGCTCCGCCTCCTCCTTCTCCCGCTTGGCGTCCACCCTTTTGCTCTTCGGCACGGGCACGCCGTACACCGTCACCTCCTTCTCAGGGAGCGCCGACGTGTCCGCGGTGAGGTCGATCGTCCCCGTCGTCACCGGCGCCGACCCGTCCAGGGGTACCGGCCCGTGCCACGCGGGCACCTCCGCCTGGTACTGCTGACCGACGCGGATCACGGAGGGCTTCGTCACCGTCGCCTTGCCGCCGAGGAAGTTCCAAGCCGCGGCTCGAGCGCGGGCGCTACCGCCGCCGCCGCCGCGCGCGCCGCGTCGGGGCTGCATGCGGACCACCGCCGTGGCGACCCTGTACCTGTCGAGTACGATGCAATTCACCTCCTCGGAGTCACCCTGAACGCGTGGAAAGGAAGGGAGCGGAGGTCAGGAGAAGGGCTCAAGGACGAACGGAAAATATCCTCCCGGCCGCCACGTTTTAGGGGTTTTTTTGAATAGTGGGCGCGGGGGGGGGCGCGTCGCGCGCGCTCGAGACTCACCCCGGTGACCCCGCCGGCGCTCACGGGCTGCCTACCGGTGCGTAACGCGACCGACCTGCGAGGAGAGGGGTGCGGAAGGGGCGCGTGAGCGGATCGCGCGCGCGAGAGTGGGTCGAACGAAGGGCGTGGGCGGTGTTGGAAGCTGCTTGACCCGTCACCGGCGCACGGTTGGAGAAATATGGGCACCGCCGAAGCGCGCTTTCCTCGCGCGTCGCGGGGACGATGACGCACCTGAGCCACTGCAGGAGCTCGGACGGTTTGATATCATGCGCGAGGTCGTCGTTCGCGGCGTTTCCGTCGTTCGCGGCGTCCGCGGTCCCCGCGCTGGCGCCGGGAGAAACCGGCACTGTCGCGCCAGCCTCGCCCATCTTGCCAGTCCCAGTGTTCAAGGGCGAATTGCAGCCCGGCGTTGCGTATCAATACTCGAGTTCACGACGCAGCGCGAGTGCGGCCCGACCTCGCGCGCGGACTATAGCGCGAAAAGGTACTCGCGGCGACTTTGTGCGCGTGGAAACCGCGCGCCGTCGAGTATCGCGCGCTCTGGGACCCCGGCACAGGGCGTAAGAACAGAATCGCCTTGCACGGCCTTTTCCACGGCCCCTCTCTCCAGTCTAAATGCCCTGCCAGAGAGAGTCTGACCAATCAGGACTCTCAGCCCGATTTCACTCGACGTCGACGGTTTTTATCCTCAACCCGCCTCGGAGAACACACGAGACGCGCGCATCGGTCCGGCGAGACCCAGCACGCACACGCCAGGTTCGAGCACACGCGCCGCACGCAGCGACGCCGAGTCGAATCGACGTTTAACCAGCGGAAGAAGGTCGCCACTAAGAGGCGAAGCTTCCATCTCGAAGGAGAGGAAAGTGGGCATCAGCGGGACGTCGGTGTAGAGAAGAGAGTACGTGAGGAGCCATGTTCGCTGTGATGGGAAGGACCGCGGCCGTGCCCGTGAGGTCCGTGGGGCGCGTCGCCGTCGGGGCGAGCAGGATGACGGTCGCGAGGGCGCCGTCCGTGGCGGGTGGCCGGCCCGCGGCGAGGTCGATGCGCCTCATCGGAGACGACGATCGCGCGCGCTCGGTCGTCGCGAGGGCCGCCGACGACGAGCCCGCGGCGGCGTCCGCGCCCGCCGCCGGGGAGCCCGAGTTCGCGTTCGAGCCCAAGAAGAAGATCCGCCCACGCCGCGACGGTTCCAAGACGAAGCGCGCGAAGATCAAGGTGGAGGGCATGGCCATCGAAGCCGCCAAGGGCACCGCGCCCGTCACCATGCAGTCCGCGTCCGAGGAGGCGTACATCCTCTTCCTCTTCGCCTACATCGTCGTCATCTTCGGTGCGGGCCTGTTCCTGGCCGTCTCCGCCTTCGGCATCCTCCCGGAGAACGTGGACAACTGGGTCACCGAGACGCTCTACCCGGCGTACTCCCCAATCGTCATCGGGTTCCTCCTGTTCTCCTCCGTCTACGGCCTCGTCAAGACCAGGAACGACCCGGACTCGGCGTCCGGCAGGTGATGGCGATATGTGGTGTAGCGTACTTTACGATGTCTAATATTACGATTCTTTGCCTATGATACGGTTTGCCGGTTCGCGTCTCCTTCAGTTGGCGTCGTGTTCACCGTAGCGGCGCCGACGAAGGAACCCTCCTCTAGAACCGTCCTCTTCCTCCCCGCCGCTACGGTGAAAGACGCTCAGAAGTGGTGCACCGAGGACGCCACCGCATCCTTGAAGAACTCGGCCATCTTCGCCTTCTCCTCCGGGTCGAGGAACATGTTCACCCCCCTCTCCGTGCCCCTGTACGCGGCGGTCAGGAACACCAGCGCGTACAGCATCGCCTTGCCCATGCGCACGCTCTTCTCCTTGTCCAGGTGGTTGAATATCTCCGTCACGTCCGCGAGGTGCTGGTTCCTGCCGATCTGCCTCACGTGCCAGGCGATGAGCGGCCCGTTCACCAGGACCATGCTCCACGAGCCGCACAGCAGCATCAACCCGGCCGCGGCGGCGTGCGCGATGATCTCGGGCATCACCAATTTGTTGATTCGACCCGCGCAGTCGTGGGGGTTTATCAGGTCAGCCTGCAGGTCCGACAGGCAGATGAGGGCGTAGAGATTGATCCCCATCACCGCGCCCAACACCAGGAAGGCGAGGATCCACAAAAAGAGCACCGCCATGTCTCCAGCCTCGTCGCTCTCTCGTCACTGCCGACCTCCAACTTTTTTTCAAGCTCTCACGGGTCCGCCTCCATTAGATTTTTACGAGTTATCGATCTGGTCTGTGCCCCACGTCTCCCACTTCGGGTGACGCTCACGCGCCTCCAGGAAGGACAGAAATGATGCGTCGCGCCGCGCAAGTGATGTGCAGGGCCGCCATGGCGCGCCCTGCCGCCGCGCCCATGGAATCGATGCACCGCAACGCCGCCGCCCCGGTGAGTGTGACACCCCGGCTAAATCCGCAGCACGTGCCCTAAGAAAGATTATTCCGCGGGGGGGTCGCGGGTTCTACGCGGGGGGGGCACGACGCCCGGTTTTCGACGCGCCCGTCGACATCTAGGGCATCGTCTCTCGTGTTCCCTTCGCGCGTTCGACGCGTGCCTCGGACCCCCCGCGCCTTCCCCGCGCCGATCGTTCGACTGGGGGAGTTTGCAAATCCCCCCTCCTCGGGTCCCTCAACGGCCGGCCCAGCTGGCACACCGTCTCTCTGTCAGCCCCTCGCCTGTTTTTTCTGAGCTGCTTGGACCCGCCGCTGACCGCTTTCTTCCCTTTCCTTCGATGACAGATCTACGCGGCGAGGCGCGCGATGGGCGATAAGGCTCCGGTCTCCACCGACTGGGAGCACGCCACCGGTCTCGAGCTGCAGGAGCTCCAGGCTGCGGCTGAGGGGAAGGACTTCTTCGACCACTACGACTTCCTCAAGCAGCCCAACGGCACGAAGGAGGCGCCCGTGGTGGTGACGAGCTCGATGCCCTACCGGGTGGTGGGTGCGACCGACCCGGATGACGATACCATCGTTCACTGGGGGCGTGTGGAGGCTGGCAAGCCCCCGGTGAAGATCGGCAGCGAGTGGTTCGTGCACAAGGCTGAGGAGCCGCACTGAGGGCGACGATTAAAACAAGCACCAGGCGCCGGGAGTTGTAACTTGATTTTGTCGTCTGTGCGGGTCGAACGTTCGCGGGGTCGCCGTTCCTTAGAGGGGCGGTATCGGCCGCGCGCGCGGGTCCACGAGGATGCCTGTAATGCAAAATTCATCACCATCTGAACTAGTCTCTCCCCTCGACGTGCGCAAAGATAAAAAAAATCCCCTCGGGCTCATATGGCGATTCAGTCCGCACGGGTCTTGGAAGCTCTCTTTGGGTTCACGCAGGATAGAGGTGGACACAAGGCGAACGGGGCGCGCGGAGACGTCGATTAAGAACGCACGGTTAGTTTAGATCGAGATTGAAACGTTTCGCTAGTAAACCTACTGGACCTCGGCGCTGGCTGCCGCTTTCACGCGATCAGCCCGCGAGCGGAGGGGATTTTTTCCCAACCCCTCCGCTGGTCGACCCCTGGTCAACCCCTAGTCGACGAAGCGGGCCCATGCGTCCCTTTCGGTGACGCACGCGGCCGCTCCGGTCGACGTTCCACTCGTTTTTCAATCCCCTCGATCGCCACGCTCCGCGCGCGACCAAACCCAATAAAGCCCTACACCACCCCTGGGTTCAAGGACACGCCGGACCCTAAACCTAATGAAACCATCGTCGCTTAGGCAACGAGGGTCGACGCGGTGGCGGAGTCGTACTTCCAGTTGGGCGCGAGCTTCTTGGCGAGCTTGTAGTAGCGGGCCAGGCGGTGGATGCGGGACTCGATGAGAATGAGGCGGAACTTGGAGTCCATGTCCTTGCGGTTACGCTCCATGTGCTTGCGCACGGACACAGCCTTCTTGATGAGGCAGTAAAGATCCTCGGGGAGGGTGGGCGCGAGGCCCTGGCCCTTCAGGATGCGGAGGATCTTGGAGTTGGTGACGGAGGACACCTGGGCAACGCCGTGGTTATCACGGAGAAGCACGCCAATCTGGGAAGGGGTGAGGCCCTTCTTGGCCATCTTGGCGATGATGTCGTTCACCTCCTGGGAGGTGATCTTGAGCCAAGAGGGAGAGGAGCGCTTGTAGGGCAGAGCGGAACCGCTCATGCCCTTGCCGGGAGTGTGCATGCGACCCATGGTTGTCGGGTTTGATTAACAAAGAACCGAACGGTACTTCGTTGGCACTGACGTGTACGTCGTGCGCCGCGTAAAGAGGGTGAGACGGCGCGTCAATCGCCGGCTTTTAGCCAGTTTTAGGGTCTGGCGGCTCGCGAAAAAAAGATTTCCTTTGACGAGTTCGAACCTTCGTTCTTGAGTTATTTTTTTCGTGAACGGGAACCATAAATCCAAGGTTTAATTTGCGCCACTTTCGACTTCCAAAAATCGGGAGGACGTTCGTTCACTTTTCCAACATCGTCGGGCTCCAGCAGGTCACACGGCCAAGACAACACCTCGAGTAGAGGGGTCCTCACGATGGTGAGCCCCGCACCGAGGCGGTCCCCGCGCAACTCCAGCGGGACTGCGGCGATGTCATCCGAGGAGACGGTGCGTCCCATATCTTCCAACCGTGAAGCGAGATAGCCCCGCGCGTCCAGTCCCCACAGCAAGTCACTTCTCGTTCAAAATCTAACTTACCGCGCCCAACCCTCGTGACGACAGGCCGTGGCGAAGACGGCATCGACGCCTTCGGACCAAACCAAGGGCACCACCGCCACCAAGACGTCAAGTCGCCGGAGGAGCGCCGCGTCCGCCGCACCCGTCGCGGCCGAGAAGCCCGCGACGACGAAGCGCAGGAGGACCGATTCGGGCCCGGTGCTCACCTCCGAGAACGTCGTTGCCATGACGACGGGGCGCTCGACCCGACGCGCGTCCACCGCCGCAGCCGCCGCCGCTCCCAAGACTACGCCAGCCGCCAAGAAGTCGCCCGCCAAGACGTCCTCGGCCAAGAAATCGCCCGCGGCGACGAAGCCCGCCGAGTCCCCGTCGCGGGCAAAGACAAAGTCCAAGTCCCCGGCGTCGGCGTCGAGGAAGTCCCCGGCCAAGTCCCCGAGATCGCCGTCGTCCGAGGACATGCCCCCGCCCCCGCCCCGGCTCACTCCACATCCCATCGCGGACGAGACGGACGAGGACGAGGACGCCACCGTCCCCATCCCCTCGATGATGCACGTGCAATCGCCGGGGCGGGGACTTGACGCACGCGCCGTCGCCGCCGAGCTCGCGTCCCCGCTGCAGGAGATCCAGGGTGGCGTCAGGGTCAGGCCCGGTGACCTGGACGCCGACCTGGTCAACTCGTACGAGAGCGTCAACCTGGTGAGGTCCGATCTGATCCGGGAGTTCGAGGCGAGGGGCGAGAAGCTCGTCGCTCTCCAGAGGGACAACGAGGCGGTAGCCAAATCTCTCGCAGACGCCGAGGAGGCCAAGGCGAGGGCCGAGGCTGAGTGCGCCCGATGGAAGGCGGCGAAGGACGAGATGGAGCGTCAGAGGAAGGTATACGTCGAGGAGAAGGCCGCGACGTCCGCCGCGCACGACTCGGCGCTCGAATCAGCCGCCGTCCGAGCCGCCGAGCTCGAGGCTGAGCTGGCGGGTGCAAACTCGAGGTGCGCCGCGCTGGAGAGCGAAAGGGCCGAGCGCGAGGCGACCGCGAAGGCCGCGGAGGCTTCGGCGATGGAATCTTACGCCGCATCGGGCGCTAAGGATGCGGGTAAGGCTGCGGAGCTTCTTCGGAGGATCGCTGAGCTGGAGGCTGAGGCGGCTGAGTCTGACGCCAACCTCAGGGAGGCGAAGCTCGCAAACGCAACCGCCGAGTCCGTCAAGGTTGAGCTCGAGCAGCGCCTGGCGCAGAGCGAGAAAGCCTTCGGAGAGATGGAGGCCATGGTCGCCGAGGCAGAGAGGACCGTGAGCGAGGAGCGCGCGGCTGCGGCCCAGGCGAGGGCCGAGGCTGCGTCCATGGGGGGAGCCGCCGCGGGTGTCGGCGCGAGGGTCCAGGAGTTGGAACTCTCCCTCTCCGCCATGCGCGACGCCGCCAAGAGGGACGCCGAGCTCGTCAAGAAGGCCAAGGGTCTGGAGGCTCGCGCATCGGCGTCGACCGCGGCGGAGGAACGCGCCGCGTCCGCGGAGGCCAGGGCGGCACGCGCGGAGACCAGGGCTAAGGAGATGGAGGCGGCGGCGACGTCGGACCGCGCCGTCGTCACGGAGCGCGAGCAATGGAAAGCCGCTATCGCCAGGGTGCCCGGCTGCACCGCCGCGTCGGATCTCGCCGACCGCGTGGTGCGGCTCGAGCGCGAACTCGCC
>Ga0115006_10002666_pt1 | contig 11831 bp, 15 predicted proteins | sample ArcOceMetagenome_3_FD_88943 | JGI IMG/M metagenome (GOLD analysis project Ga0115006, IMG submission 88943) | Marine eukaryotic phytoplankton communities from Arctic Ocean - Arctic Ocean- Svalbard ARC20M Metagenome | ecosystem: Environmental > Aquatic > Marine > Oceanic | place: Arctic Ocean...
AAAAAAAAAGAAGAAGAAAAGAGAAGGAGGGAGAAGAAAAAAGGGAGGGGGGGGGGGGGAGAAAAGTAAATGATGAAGGGGGAGGGTGGGGGGGTGTAAAAGGAGATACATTTAATGAGACCTCAGAAGCTTTCAAACAACGCACACGACTTCAGTTCTTTTCTCTCCCCATCCTTACTTCTACGAACTCTTTCCCTTCAAGTACTTGACTACTTCTTCGTGGCTAAAACTTTTCACAGTTCTAAGAGGAGTACTTCCATCGTTCGTCGCCTTGTCCACCTCCGCATTCCCTTCCTCCACCAAGCACTTCACGGCCTCCAAGTTACCCTTTTGAGACGCAGCATAGATAGGAGTCCATCCATCGCTGTCCGCCTTCCCTTCCTCAACCACCCACTTCACAATCTCCAATTGGCCCTTCAATAATGCGTAGTACAAGGGGGTCCTCCCCTCCTTCCCTTGCCTATTCACATTGGTTCTGACCTCGACCTGATCCTTTACAGCGTAGAGTCTTCCTTCTTCTGTAGCCTTAAGTAACGTCTGTGAATTTATCTTGACTTGTGCAAATCTTTCATCCGTCTCTGCCTTCTGATCCTCGTAATTCTTTGTCATTGTCAATAGCTCATCTTCTAGCTCCTTAATGCGTGGCTTATCGTCGCTCGGCTCGCCCATGGCAACATCGTCCGCATCTTCCATCTTGACTCCCTCCACCTTGATGCTTGTCCCGCCCAGTTTCTCTTCCGTAAGGGTTTCATTCCCGAATTCCTTGTACTCCTCTTGTGGGTTTTCTTTAACCCGCATGTCCTCGACCTTGATTCTCTTTGCTGGGGTTGTCATAATGTCCACTCCCACCGAGAGTCGAGTGAAAGCTGATACCTTTTAACCTAAAGTCGATACGCCCCATTAAATTACTTGTAACGATAGGAACTGAGTCTAAAATAGTGAGAGGAAGGAGAAAAGTAACGATCTATACGAGTTAGGGGAGAGACAGGAGGCCGATTTTATCAAAAATATGTCGATTTGACCCTATTCCCAAATTACAAATTACTTTTATACCTAAATTTAAAAACATATATCACATATAAAAGTTGAAAACTCCAAAGTAACTCAATATAGAATATAATTAATCGTCAAATTTTACCCATCAAAGATAGATATTAAAGTCAATAAATTAAGAATTTATAATATATGTATGATACAGATATTGACATAGAATGATATAATATAAAATAATAAATTACTATGAATTATTAGACCTCAAAAATACTTAAAAATTTTTTATTTTATATAATTTACTAAATGAGATAATTTGATACAAAATATAATTACAAATATATCCACCGAAACATAAATAATCCCTCTAAAATATTCTTAAATTTTGACTCATTATTTGACGATGCGAACGCTCATATTGACGCTTGGTTACGCCCATATACTATCAAAACACAGCACCGCCTTTTAATTTTATATCTATGCCCTTCCTACCCTAGTCAAGCCAAGGCGTCCAGGAGACATGAGTTACAACAGTCCAGCAGACAACAATGTGGACCTCGCAAATACTGTAAAAGAGATGATGGCCCGTTAAATTACATTCGATGGCAAGCTTGAGGCCCAGACGAAGACAAACGATAAATTGCAAGCTGAAAATGAAGATCTCAAGGTCAGTATGGCCAAGCAAGAAAAGGATCTGTTTGAGGTCAGAGGGACGTGCACTGAACTCAAAGATATGTTCGTTGCGTTCAAAGCAGATAACGACAATGTCAAGTCCGACAACGACCATCTAAATTCTCGCGGTGATGAACTCGAGGCCAAGACCCTCTCAACATCTTTCTCTCCTCTCCTCCCCAACCCACCACCACCCTAACCAACGTCCCAAATCCCGCCTCAACTCCTCCCGCGCCCCTTCTCCCTACCACCCTTCCCACCTCTCCATCCCCCACTTCCCTAGCCCTTCCCTGGAGACGTGCATTCTTACTTATAGGGAGTGGTGCACCAGAATTCTGCATCAACTACGCAATCAAGGGCGACGCTTCTTTTACCACCTCCTTTGGCGCCATGATACTGCACTATTTCGCCTCATTCGACCGACATGGTCATGATGACATTACCAATGAAGGAGGCCAACGACCTCCTCTCTCCAGCTTCAAAACTTTCCTCGCGTTCATCAATCGTAGAGAGAACCGATCTTTAGCCATCTTTGGACTTTGGCTTACAACATGTCAGATCAACCACAACAGCATCTGTAGTATTGCATCTGCAGCCTTTGCCCTCGCTCTCATACCACTATTCCTAGATTTATTCCACATGGTCTTCCACCGCAATCACCACACCTCCCTCCCCCCCCAATTCCAGCGTTCCATCACCTCTTCCCCTTACTCTGAAATCTCCCTCTCCCCCAGTGAAAGCCTCTACCGTGATCCAACCCAAGGCGGCGTAACCGACGGCTTCGTATAGCTCTCTAATATAACCATTGAATTTCTATTGCAGTCGTCCATTGATTACTTTAACCAAGATTTCGTTCCTCAATAACCCCCTCCCAACCCCCCACCCCCCCCGCCCCCTACCCCAAAATCTTCTTCAACTCGTCCTCGTACTTCATCACCTTCCAGTCTTCGAACATGCAAAGAAGGTTGCTATCCAGAGTAGGAATGCTCACGGGGAAGTTGTTGGGGAACCTGTCGTCAACTTTTTTCGCAATCTTGCCATCCTCGAAGCTGCCCAAGAACTCATCGCTCCTCTCGTTGGAAAAAATCACGAGATTCTTCAACATGTAACCTTCAACCCCCAAGTACTCGTTCTCCTTCACCTCGACATTCTCGAGCCTCGCCCTCAGCACCCCTCCGTCGGTCAAGTTCCCCTTCACCCCCTCCCATAGGCTGCTGTCGAAGACCTGCCCTAACTCCCAACCTTCCAAGCAGTTCATGCTGTCGGCGTCAGTCTCGGCCCCGAAGAGGAAGGCAAAGGGGCACGACAGGGTCGACATTGGGTCGTTGTTGTTGTAGAAGGCCACAATGCTGTCCTCCTTATTTTGCAGAAGTGTCACGATGCCCGTCGTATCGACCAGTCCGCCGTCGTTCAGGTACACAGTCTCCCCGTCCAATGTCCCAGTGGGAATACTACCCTTGAGGACAAAGTAGGAGGTCGAGGACTCCACGATCCCGGACGTCCAGAAGCTGCTACTGTAGCTCATCACGTCCAACACGTTCGCGTCCTTAACGCTTAAGGTGCCGTTATTGCTCACGTGAAACTGCGAAGGGTGAAATGACAAACAGGAAGGTTAGATTATAATAATTGCGCCGAGGAATAAGCAAAACGCGCAACCAACATCCTTCCTTCGCAAGTCGCTCCTTGCTCCGCTCCTCGCCTCCCTCCTCGCCTCACCTCCCCAATCCCTTGGCTCATTTCCATACTTGCATAAACGAGACTTTCTTCGGCCTTTTTCATGACCTGATCGTCATCAACCTTGATGGGACAACTTCCCATATCGAGAAGCGCAAAGTTCGCGTGCCACTCCCCATCCCCTCCCACAATGTCATAGTCATGGACAGAGTAGCCCTCCCAGAACATGAGATCGATCACATCCGTCCACCAGCCGACCTGGAGAGACCCAACCCCACCGCCCCCCCCCTCATCACTAGCTCCAGTCAGTGGTGACGCCCAGTTCAAATAGTTGACCACATTGGCATACCAGATGTGGACCTCATCCTCAACAATCTCGCTATTAGCGTCATCATACGAAATGCTCACATCATAATATTGATAAGTAAGTTTATCTCCCGCATTAACATGAATACCTTTTCCTATCGTCCCACCAGACACTGTAGACACTGCTGATAAATTATCGGACAATTCATGATGAGATAGAGAATTCAAGGCACAAAGACCTCCGATGATACCGGTGATCTAAAAAAGGGGGTTAGTAAGGCGATAAGGAAGCAACATCACACACAAACAATTACTCACCCCGCCTCCACTCAAAGCAACTCCAACCATAATTAATAATAACCAGATTGTTTTCGGAATGTTGGAGAAAGGTTAAACAAATATTACTTGATGTCCTATACAAAGCCTGAGTCCTCCGGGCGGCGAGTCAGCTGGGCTCTACAGGCCCTGGATGCCATCAGGCAGGGCGACTGCGACAAGTTAGTGGATAGCTTCAGTGAAGAGAGGAAAGGTAGGTTTTTCGAGGGGCTAACCTTGCCTTGCTCCCCACCGTGTTGTCCTAACGTTTTTTTACCTTCCTCATATTCTTTTCGCCATCGCCCCCCCAACTTCCCTTAAATCAGGTTCGAAGATTGACACTGAAACAAGAAATGGGGCCTATGGGGGCTTCAAATTCCCCACTTGGGGGAATTTTTATGGCGGCAATACCAGCGGAGAAACGCTTCTCCACCTGTCAATGCGATCGGACAACGAATGTTACCCGGAAAGGTACTTGGTAGCTAAAACCCTTGTCCAGAAGCTCAACATTGACACGAGGTGAGGGGGAGCGAAGGCTGGAGCGAAGCGACAGCAGCATATTGCCGACCACAAGTCACTTACTGCATTCTGCTGATTGTCGCCTCGCTTATCGCAGCTTGAGGAACGAAAACGAGCTACCTGCGAGGAAACTTAGCGAGCAAGCCCAAATGACCGTGGATGCTGTGCATCCTCACAGACATTGGACGAACGAAGACGTAATAACGTGGCTGGAGGGACTCGGGGAGTGGACAAAAAAAAACAGGTGAGGTGGAGCGAGGCGGGACTGGACCGAAGCGACAGCTAGTGCTATATTCTAACATCTCTCCCTCGCTTCGGCAGGCAATGGTCGGCCCACTTTGTGGCCCAGACGGTCACTGGGGACCTCTTGGTTACTTTTTTGGCCGAAGAGGACAACAACGCTTATACAGAATGGCTGGAGAGGACGCACCACGATCTTGCGCACCGTGAGGCTTACAAGCGAGAGCGAGGTGAGGTGGAGCAACGAGTGAAGGCGTGCATGCCCATAGCCCATAGCTTATTCCGATACTAACCCCATACCCATCGCTTCGCCCTACACCGTCCATTACAGGCTACGTGAAGCAAGGTCTCAAGGTGCTGTACAAAGAGTTCAAGGCCGCGAACGCATACAGAAGGAAAATGGAAAAGCCATTCATTATGGAGCAGAGGAGGTGAGGCAGAGCGAGGAGCGAAGCGACGACCTTGTACTGCATAGCCTAATAACTAACAATCTTTGGCTCGTCGCTTCGCTCCTCCCCGCTCGCTCATCGCAGGCTTAGGAGAATTGAGTTTAGGAAGGAGAGGAAGGAACTCGCCATAATGGAGGCCGAGGAGAACGAGGAGAGGGAGTTTTTCGAGAAGGAGTTCAGAAAGGCGGAGGATCAGATTGCCGAACAGAATTACCAGCAGGCTATAGGCGGATTGAGGGACAGCGTAAATGGTCTCCAGCAAGAAATTGATAGGCTGAATGAAGCGATCGACGAAGCAGAGGGCAATGCCACCGCAACTGAGGAGAAGAGAGAGGAGGAAGAAGAAGACCCCAAAAAGAAGAAGAAGCCGAAGAAGCGGAGGGCGAGCGTCGTCGAAAAAGAGGCAGCGGAGAAGGCTGCAAGGTTGGTCGAGGCTGCTGGGCAAATCAGCGAGCTCAAGGAGCAGCTGGACCAATCGGAGAAACAGCTCGTCGGCGCTGAAGATAGTTTGGAGGAGGAGGAAGTAAATAAGGAGGAGAGGGACAGCTTCACACGATGGGTCGAGGTGAATCGTATGTTGAGGGCGATGAAGGTGGACGAGGTGTTTGACGTGATCGAAATGGAGGAAGTGGACGAGGTTATAATGACGTACCCTGCAGTGTGCATGATTGAGGAACAAAGGGTCGAGAAGCTCGCTCTCGTCAAGGAGAGGAATGGTATGAGGAAGGTATTGGACGAAAAGTACTACGACGGGGAGATGGAGAAGCTGGTGGTGGAACTCTTGGACTTGGAGATATATCTAATCGAGACGGAGCAGTCCAAGGTGAGGGGGAGCGACGGCTGAGAAGGATCGTCGGCTGGAGCGAAACGACAGCAAAAGCATTACACCGCCTTCCCTCACAACTAACAACCTTCCACTCTTCGCTTCATTCATTGCAGCTGAGCGACAAGCTGCTGGATCTGAACAACATGATCGTTGACTGCGGGGATGACGAGGAGGGCAAGCAAGAGTTTGAGAGGTTGGACGAGGAAATGGGCACACTGAGCAGGAGGAAGGAGTACAGGGGCACGACGCTTTGGCAGGAGAAGATGCAAAAACGGGACCATCTATTGAGGGCCATCGAAGCCAAGGAGCAGGCCAAGTTGGAGAAGGAGAGGTTGGAGAGGGAGGAAATTGAGGAGGAGAAGAGGAGGAAGGAGGAGAGGAAGAGGATCAAGGAGGAGCTTGTGGAAGAGAAGAAGAACGGGGGAGATGGTGGGGAAGGCGGAGACGAGGAGGAGGATGAGGAGGAGGGAGGGTTCCGAGTGCAGGTTAGCGACAGTGACGAGGATAGTGAAGAGGACAGTGACGAGGACAGCGACGAGCACAACGACGATAATGACGAGGATCACGACGACAGCGACGACGCCTTTGCGAGTGACGATGAGAAATAGAATTGTTTGTATATTGCTTTTCAAAATTGATAAATTACAGTGTTTGAATTTCCCCCCTTCGTTTTGCTTTGAATCATTAGATGTCAAACGCTGTATTTTTATCCTTCATGTCTGCTCCTAGCATCTCCTCGAACCCGCACTTCTTGCCCCCCATTTTTTCGTTGTCACTTATAGCGCTACCTTGAGCTATAAATTGATTCATAGCCTCCTTCATTTCCTCGTTGCACTGCGATGAGCGAAGCGAATCGCGAAAGGAGGTGGGATGGCGGGTGAGAATTATTGCGGAGGTTGGGCAGGAGGCGAGTCTTGTACGGAAATACGAGCGCGTGAGGTTGTCGCCGCTTGCGATTGCGTTGTTTGCTCGTCGCTTCGCTCCTCACTCCCTCTCACCTCCCTGCTGAACTCTAAGAATCCAACAACTGCCTTCATCCATCTGTCTCCTACTCCCTCGAGAAGGTGGCTGGCATGGTCACTGCCGCCCAGGGACACCCAGCTCTTATCTCCCCCATCGATTCCGGCGAAGAGGTGCAGGACGTTGCTGTGGCGAGCAAATCGAATAGCGAAAAGGGTTAGGACGAGGGACGAGGATTATTGCTGTGGTTACGGAGGAGGAGCGTCTTGCACAGAAGTACGAGCGCGCATGGTTTTCGTAGTTGCTAGCTCGTCACTTTGCTCCTCGCTCTGCCTCACCTCTCCTCCGAGTAAGGGTCGTGCTGCCCTCCGATGACCATACTTGGCCTGGTGACGAGGCTAGGGTTGAGGGCGTTGAATTCGTGAAGGTTGGTCCACGTTGCCTTAAAGGGGTCAGTCACGAGGCAGGCATCGGAGAACTTGTAGGCTACATCGCTAGAGATGGAACCCTGGATGGTGAAGTCCTCGAGCGTCTGCGAGGAACAAACCGAATCGCCAAAAAAGTTAGGATGTGGGATAAGAATTGTTGCGGTGGTTACGGAGGAGGCGCGTCTTGTGTGGAAGTATTCTTTGCTTGCGATGGCATCGCCAGCTCATCGCTTCATTCCTCGTCCAATCTCACCTCCTCCTTTGTGTTCTGGACCACGCTGCAGCCCACGTCTTGGTTGAAAATGGGCTGCCTCTTGTAGATGTAATCTCTGTCGTAGAGGGACCCGAAGAGCACTAGCTTGTTCATGTCCGAGGGGTAGAGCTGCGCCGCCAGCTGCGCCACGAGAGCTGCGATGATGGCGAGACGAGGAGCGAAGCGACGAGTGGAAGGTTGTTAGTTGTGTGGGAAGGTGGCGTTTGCGAGTGCGAAGAGCGTAGCGACGAGCTAAATATTTCTGATAGGCAATATACTGTCGCTTCGCTCCAACCTTCGGAAGGCGGTATACTGGGAAGGCGGTATAATGCCTTTGTTGTCGCTTCGCTCTAGTCGTCGCTTGGTCTCACCTCCCTGCGACCAACCCAGCAGGCTGGGGGTAATTGGGTTGCAGTCGTCGTCAAGGTCTGAAGCGGAAACCCCGAGAGCCTCGGAGTGCCGGGCTGAGATCCACCTTAGGACGTCGGCGCAGTCACGGGCGCACTTCTGTGGACTCACATTGCAATCGTTGTCGTTTGGAGTCAAACCGAAACCACGAAAATCCATCATGTAGGGTGTGATCTGGCTCGGAAAGCCTCTGCGAGGGGTAGAGAGGGTGGGAACGGAGTGAGCGTCGAGTAGACACGAGAGCATCAATTCGCATTTCGGACTCACTTCATTGTACTGGAACCAGGCAGGTTGTAAACTGGAAGGGAAGACCAAGTTCTTCCATGGAGAAGAAGCAAAGGAGCGGATGTAGCCTTTGGAGGACTAGTCGAATAAACTGTCAGAGGATGACCATCTACCTCCGATAGTACCGTGTGGGTTATCTGTTGATGTTTTCAGGCAGGGGGGGGCGTGTAAGCAACATGAAGGTCCCTTATATTATTTATATAGTTACTTACTAGACCAGAAATATACTCTGATGGGATTTTCCCTGGGATTAATCTTACAGGTTTAGGAATTGAGAGTGATAACGCTAATGATTGACTAAGAAACAAGAGGGCCGCAATTCCAAGACGATGGGAAAGTGGAAGAATCTTCATATTGGGGAACGTTGGAGTATTCTAGATGGTTTATAGAGGTTTAATATTGACTTTTTTAGAGAGTAGGGGATAAAAGGGGGACGAAAGACTAATAGAAGAGGGTGGATGAGAAAGAAACTTGAAAATGGTCCTGCCTGAAATTGACATCAGGAAGGTTGAGCTTGATAAAGTTGATTATTTAGAGGACGACAACATAATAAATCTAGCGTTAGCTACAGAGGGTGGGGGGACATTTATCAGAAGGAGGAACAGCGGTCAGGCGAGGGACGGATTTTAGAATGAGGCGCGCTCGTTGCCAGCGTTATCGTCTACGATGAGTGGAAGGGTGCGAACGTGGGAAGAGTCGTTAGTTATGCAGGACGGCGGTACAATGCTCCAGACGTCCTTCGCGCCAGCCCCCCCCGCCCTCTTCCAATCTCACCAGCTCTGACAATGATGATGTTGGCATGGGGATGGACGACAGTCATTGTGTCGCGGCGCAAGGCCTTGGTCTCGTGCTCGCCCTGGTAGTGCACGCGGTAGTAGGAGGACGGGTCCGGGGACGACGAAAGCTGCGGGGAGAAGCAAAGTGACGACAGAAGGGGCAAGGAGAGAGAAACGGTGAGGAGAGAAGCGAGGAGCGGAAGATAGTTTGTTTCTTAGGCTGGCGGGATGTTGCTGTCATTGAAGGTTTCATCAACTCTCACCTTGATGACTCTCAAGTCCCTCATCTTCAATCCGTCGTCACGAACTGCAATTTCTTTGATCATGGCCTCGCCAACCTCACAGGAATCCTTAGAATTGGCGGAACAAAGAATTAATTAGGGAGGTTAAATTTTAACGGCGAGAGTATATCCTAAAAGAGCTCTACTCACCTCTATCTCAAGTAGGATTTCGGGCTGGGAAGAGTTGTGTCTACCTGCGGTATAGAGTATCTTTGTCTCTGTGTCATCGGACGATCTCACCAGACATATTCTAAAAACCGAAGCTCTTGGGACGTATGTAGTCGACACTATTGACATTTGAAGAGGTGATCGACGAACGAAAAATGACATAATGGTGTTAGAAGGTATGGGGAAGGCTGAGGGGACGAAGTGATTTATTTTAATGGTAATAACCCTAACCCTAATAGAAAGCAACGAAATTAAAACGAAAATAAGGTTGGGGACGAAACTTACTAAGGATTTTTTTTGAGGACTTGTGTCATTTAGGTTTGATCTGTTGAAATTGGTGGGAGAGTCGGCCATGACTGGTTGCCCATGTCCCATGGTACCCTGCCGAGGCCGTTTCGATCCACGATAAGAACGCATAAAAAGACTGTATGCACTGAACTCCCCCATTTGCTATCTTTAACCTATTGTGGGATCGTCGAAGGGGTTGGAACTGAGGAGGAGTGCAAGCGACGAAGAGCTATGAAGAAAGTGAGGGGAGTATGCTCAATCCCCAGCCAGGATAGAAAGTCGGCGTTTTGCACCCAATGTGGAAGGCAGCACAAGTTCGGAATAGATACGCTACCCAAGAACTTGGAAAGAATATGAAGAAAGAGTCGTCCATAGACCTGGAGGAGGATGAGGAGGAGGAGGAGGACGAAGAAGAGGATATCAAATATGGAAAGGAGGTGGTCGTTGAGGTGACAGTAGACAAGAAGAAGTTTGAAGGGCACACCTACGCTAGCGTTGGCGGATCCCCCAACCCATTTGTGACGGAGGAGGTATAAAAAGGGTATGGAGGGGGTGGAGGGCGAGGGTGGTGGAGGGCGAGCTGGACTGGACGCTGTTAAAAAAATAAAATTCTCACTAAATGTCTTTGATTACGCCACTACAATTTACCCTGTTGCCCCAATACCCCCGCCTAAGCTCCCACTCTTCCGTTCGCCCGTTTACGACGTCTTTTGCTTCTTCTTCTTATGCTCGTTGCACTTGTTGATGTGGTTTTGCACCGCACCACACGCACCCTACTTCCGCACCGTGGGTCGGTACACGCGGTGCACCGACCACCGTGGTGTGACATTCAAACTTGCACCGCACCGGTGTGTCGATGCGGGGTGCCCTTAGCAGTGCACTGATTTTTCTCATTTTGGTCCCTTTCTCTTTTGGTAAGCTTTTATCTCCTCCCAACGCATTATCTCATCATTAATAAGCATTTCTAATACCAATCTATAGTCTACGTATACTATATATTACTTTATTCAATTCAATTACGAATCATAAAAGGTTAAAATCTTACCCTCAATGTTCCCGACATCACCGGCCTTTGCTCACAAATTTCTCCCCTTTCTCCTCCCTTTCTCCTCTCTTTTCCCTCCCTCTCTCCTCAGGTTACTCTCTTACATTTTGTCCCCTTTGACCGGGCCACCAAGTGATTAAGAGGAAGGTACTCTAGGAAGGTTTTCGGAGGAAGAATTCATCAGAAAGGTTCGGCTCTTTATCCTTCAAGGCTTAAAATACCTCTAAATTCCATGCTATATGAAACAAAACTAATACCCGGCAAAAGGGATCTGGGGCTGTTTGAAAAGACACAGTTAATTAATTGGACTTGAGAAAACACAGAATATCAAATAAATGCTTAACGGAAAATGAATTTCTTTTACACGAGAAGATGTTCGGAGGTCGCAGAAGACGCCAGGGTATCAGGAAGGACTAGCATCGAAAGCGCAAGGGAGCTCCAGACTCCTAGGGAGAAATATCCAGTCATCCAGAGTAGGTATCCGCTGGGCGAGGAGTGCGGGAAGGGTTGTTAGTTACAGTGGCGGGCGATGCGATGCTGGCCCTTCACTCCAGCCGTCCTTCACTCCAGTTGCCCTTCGCTCCTTGTCCGATCTCACCTCCAAGTATCCCACGTCCTGTCGAGTGTGCACTCGCTCGTAACCTCGTCTACTCCAGTGCTGAAGTCCACCCATGGGCTCAGATCCTCATCCCTCTCCGTCACATACCGATTCCAGTTGCTCCTAATGTCTGTTGATACCCCCCATATGTCGTACCCTACCATGAAGACGACAAAGATCATCAGATACCGACGGACCATGGGATCTCGGGAGGCTTTTGAGGACTGACTGTAAGCGAGGACGAGGATGAAGAGGGCCGGGGTTATGCAAGTGATTCCAGCTACAACCCAAGAACCTTCCTCCAAGGTGAAGTAAAGAGAGTTCTTGGTAAGCGTTGCGTACGTGCTGCG
>Ga0115006_10002667_pt1 | contig 11830 bp, 13 predicted proteins | sample ArcOceMetagenome_3_FD_88943 | JGI IMG/M metagenome (GOLD analysis project Ga0115006, IMG submission 88943) | Marine eukaryotic phytoplankton communities from Arctic Ocean - Arctic Ocean- Svalbard ARC20M Metagenome | ecosystem: Environmental > Aquatic > Marine > Oceanic | place: Arctic Ocean...
ATACATATAAATATATATATATATATATATATATATATATATATATATACTCTCTCTCTCTCTCTCTCTCACACACACACACACACACACAAACACACACACACAAACACACACACACACTTCTTCTTCCTGCCTTCCTCCCTCGCTCTGTCTCTTTCCTTTTCTCTGTCACCATCCCTCCCTCCCTCCCTCCCTCCCTCTCTCACTCACTTATCGTTCCTAATAAATCTCTCTCTCTCTCTCTCTCTCTCCCTCCCTTGGCCCCTACCGTGATCCCTGCAGGCACAGATTCTCAAAAGTGCTCTCTATAGTGTCCTTGTATAGTAAATGTACTAGGTCACTGACTTTTCAGAATGTACACTGCAGACACGTTCGTTACAGCAGGCATCTGAGATGGTAGAAAAACTTCGCAATGATATTCAGGTGTGTCTGTGTCCGTGTCTGTGTGTCTTTGTATCTGTGTATGCGCCTTAGGATGTAATGTAAGGATCGAGAAACAACGAACCTATGATACGTAGTATATCACATACAAGAAACCAAATGCAGTAACAGAGAGAGGGAAAAGAAAAAAGAAAAAAAACATACGATACGATACAAGTATATCACATACAAGAAACCAAGTACATGTAGTAATAGAGAAGGCGTAGGTGACACAGTATACAACAAACCAAGTAAGTATAATGCACGACACAAAGAGTTCGTGATGCAACTGAGAAAGTGTAGATGACAGAGAGAGAGAGAGAGCGAGCGAGCGAGAGAGAGAGCGCGCGCGCTTTATTCGGAACACAGTATGTAATGAAAGGAAAACAATCACCCTGTTCTCTGCCATTATACACACACACACACACACACACACACACACACACACACACACACTCATACACACATATTAGTAGATAGACTGAGAGATGCATATCAAAGATAGATGTAGATTCTCTGCACTACGCTGCGATGTCGAGGTGCGGCAATGCCAACCGCTCACTGCGGCAATGCCAACCGCTCACACACGCCTCTCTCTCTCTCTCTTACCCATACTCACATATGTATTCATTTGCTATACATATATGGGTGTGTGGTATGTGTGAGTGCGTGTGTACATGATGTGTGTGTTTGCGTGTTGGGTGTGTGTGTGTGTGCATGTGTGTGCATGTGATTGTGTGCAGGGGCGTGAGAAGCAAGTCCAGCAGCGAGATGCACAGGTGCGCGAACTCAACATGCGCCTTCGACAGCTTGAAAATGAGGTGTGTGAGTGCGTGCGTGTGCGCGTGCGTGCGCGTTGTTTTTGTGTCAGATTCTCTCTCAGGCGAGCAGCTATGCGAGAAAGATCAGCCTTGGTTATGTCAACAGTCTTGTTGCGTCTCTGTTTCCATATCGTGGGTCTCTTTTTCCATATAGAGGGTCTCTTTCGATACTCGTTGGCTCCTTTTGACACTTGCACATACTTTACTCTCCTCTCTATCAGGCGAGTGGTCACGTGAGACAGATGAGGCTCATCGTCACGGAGCGAGATAATCTCCTTTCTCAGGTATCAAACAGAGCGCGAGCGCGTGCCCATTTGCGTATGCATGCACGTGCGGTCTCGTCATCAGGCCATGTGCTTCTTACACACAAACAAACACACACACACACACACACACACACACACACACACACACAATGCATATCAAGAACGCTTAAACACACCTCGATCAAGGCAGCAAAAACAAACTCGGAGAAGTCAGCTCCCGTGCGCCTGACGATTGTTTTTTGTTCGAGTATGTCTATCAGAACCAGCGCCAGAGGCAAACGCTGACGGATGTGACGCAAGAACGCGACCAGGTTCAATTATCGACATTGTTTCCTAATAAACTCTCTCTCTCTCTCTCTCTCTCTCTCTCTGTCTGTCTATCTGTCTCGATCGCTCGCTCTTTCTATGTATACATGTGCGCATGCTTTTGTCGCCCGTATTCACTCTCCCGTTAGCTGCACATCAGCAATGAAGCACAGGGATGTGCACATATGTGGCGCGTTTTTGCTGAATGCTACACACACACTTGGTGCGGCACGTGCGACAGGCGTCATCGCTCGTAGTCGCCTTCACTCGTGCCCTCAAGAGCCACACAGCTTCAAACGAGGGACATGGTGGACACACAGATGGAGCACACACAAATGGAGCACACACAGATGGAGCACAGGGCGCGCAAGATGCGCAGAGAGGAGGGACAATGCTCGAGGATTTTGCGCGTGAACAAGGCCTGCTGAATCTCTTCACCCAGGAGCTATCCCCTCGTGTTGATTCAGATGGGGAGAACAATGCTGGGGACGCCAGCAGCAGGCCTGGGGAGATTGCAGCAGCGGGATTGGGGAGTTGGCTTGCGGGCGAGTTGCGGGCAGAGTCACCACTCGCGGACAAGAATCAAGCGCTCATGCCCCGACTATTGTATCAAATGGTGTGTGAACTAGTGACCGATGCTGCGAAGGCAACGCCTGTCAAGGATCAGGGGAGCACCTTTGACATATCGGGCATTTATGGCGGGGACTTGTTTCGTGTGGTACGCCTTGAACGTCTTGATGCAGCCGCGGCGACGGCGGAGGAGAGGTCTCGCGAGGCTGGGATTAGCGAGCCACACCAAATGCAAGTCGCCAGTGCCAGACCGCCACCACATGTATGTGTGTGTATGTATCAGAAAGAATGGGAGGCATCCAGACAGAAGCCGAGTACGGAGGAAGTATGTGAGCACGTACACGACAGGGCCAACATGTGTGTGCGTATATATGTATAGGAGGCGTGTAGGCAGAGTTGCACATGCGAAGTGTCAGCAAGTGCGCAAGCTGTGGGAAGAAGGGAATGCAGTGCCGCCAGCAGCATGATCACTGCTGCTCTCGCGTCTGTCTCGTCTCGCAGGCCTTGTTCAAGCTAGTGCAGCACACGCAAGGCTTGGATGGAGCAGGGGCAGACGAAATTGCAGGTGCATCTGCTGCAGAGTCGAGCAGTCACCACATGCATCACCCCATGAGCATGACCGTGTTGATGCAGACTAATTTCATTCATGGCTTTGGCAGAAGCGAAGTCTCCAGTGGTCTTGGCAGATGCCGACGAGCAGACACACAGTGACCAGGGGCTTATGGGTGAAGCCCTCGATGCCTGCGAAGAATTTTCTTCAGAGGTGCTTCTCTCCCTCACTTTATCCCTGTCTGTGTCAAATGCCTTGTCGATGTGAACCTCTTCGACCTCTTCCTCCCTTTGGACTTGTGTTCGTTATTATTCAGGTTTCGAAGTTGTTGCTCACGCTTCAAGTGCAACAAGAAACGGAAAAAACGCAGAAAACCTGGAAGCGACATCATCAACGGAGAGAGAGAGAGATGGAGCTAGAGAAGGAGAGGGAGCGAGAGGCTGAAAGAAATCGGGAGCGGAAGCAAGAGAAGAGGCAGCAAAGACAGCGTGAAGAAGAGCGCGATGCTGAGAGACAGAGAGAGGGTGAGAGGGAGAAGGAGAGACACGTCTTGATGGAGCGGGTCCGGCAGCTGGAAAGTGACAGTGAGGTCATGAAGGAGAAAGAGAGGGCATGGGAGCAAGAGAAAAAGCAGGAGCGCAGGAGGGAGCGCGACAGAGAGTCGAAGAGAGAAAGCCAGCGGCAGGGGCAGCGAGAACAAGACGAATTGCACTTGGAGGACGCGGACAAGCTGTTGTCTGGGATCGAAGAATTGCTGCACACTACAACTAGGCTTGCAGCCGCTGCAGCAGCGAGGCTGGCGGAAGCGGAGTCAACGGCAGCGGTCATAGCTGGTGTGGCAGCATCTGCAGATGGGGCATGTTACTCAACACGAGACCAAGAATCCAGACGCAAGCAAGTGAAGCTCGGAGTTGGACCAGGCGCTGCGCTGCCCTCACAGGCACCACCACCTTCACCCAGGGGGTTTTTACTTCCGTCGGTAGACGAATACGGTCCTCTGGCACAGATTGCAAACACACCTGAGAGGGAGCAAGGGCTCCACACGGATACACCTGCAGACTGGTTCGCTCAGCTGCAGAGAGATCGTGCAGACTCACAGACTAAGGCATCCCAGCAAATGCGTCAGAGTCCTCGCCGAGGCTCAACACCTTGGCTAACCGGAGAGGGGCTGTCGCGCGAGGAAGAATGGCTCCAGATGTGGGGAGACCTGAAGACTGAGCATAGGTCGGAGCTCCGCAATCTCCGGGACTCATTTCAGGAGCTGCTCATCCTAAAGCAGGCGGGCGACTCCAAAGCAGCTGTCTCGAAGGTGTGCATCAAGGAATTGGAAACGCGACTGCTCAAGCAAGAGTTACGAGAACTTGAGCATCAAGATGCAATCGCCACGAGTGGAAGACTTGTAGATAAGGCGATAGTCGATCTCCAGTACATTCAAGCACATCTAGTCTCAACCGAGAGCAAACTCACAAGCTCCGAACATCTCTGCAAAGATTACAAGCTAGAAGCTGATCGCACCATTGAGCGTATCAAGGTCGAATCCGCAGCTCAGACTGCCCTAGAGTTTGAAAAAAGACGTGACATAGAGCTCGCATTTGCAGATGCGCGCAAGGAATTAGATGCCAAAACGGAGGAAGTCGTGGGCTTGACGGCAGAGGTTGCCGAGTTGAGCCAGCAGGTGATGCAATTGAAATGTGATCAAACACGCCAGTTCGAGACAGGAGAGGCAGAGATGAAGGATTTGATGCGGATATACGATTCTCGAATCGCCCGGATGGATGAGCAAGAGCATGAGCTTAGCAATTCGCTGGATTTTTTGACTCGTGAACGCGAGAAGCAAGACGGGGCGCTGGCGAGCAGTGAACGCGAAAAGAGAGAACTGGAGCTTCAGCTGCAACAGCACCTCACGCAAGCAAGCGACAAGATCGGCTTGCTGGAGAGTGAGCTGAAGCAGGCAAACTGCAAACTGGAGAAGCAGAGAGAGAGCGTGGAGAAGATGAAGATCCAAGTGGAAAGGGAGCGGCACTTGATCGCAGAAAGTGTTGTCACCGTGGCTCGCTTGGTGTCTGAGTCAGATTCAGATGTCAAAGGGCTGATACACATTGCGCATGGCACCCGGGCGTATTGCGAAGCTCACAGTGCCATGTTAGTCAAAGCACAAGCTGATGCTGTCAGCGCGATAGACCGTGAGAGAGATGAAGGTGTCTTACGACGCGAGACCCTGCATGAGACCATCAATCAGCTGCGCGTTCGCACTTCGGACCTGGAAGACCAAAATTTGCTCCTGTGCAATACGAAAAGGCACCTCGAGGAAGAGGTTCGCTCGCAGTGCTACAATCTTGCGACGGAATGGGACCTTTTGGCATATGAGGTTCAGGTGAGTGCATACGACAAAAAGTTAAGTGTGCATTGATTGGCTCAGATCAGATCAAGAGATAATGTGAATTGTGGGGGTGATGATTGTGATGTGCAGGAGATGGCTCAGGTAGCGATGCAGCGGGAGGAAGGTATGCGAATTTTGCTCCAAGGTCGCCTGGATGAGCAAGCTCGAGAGCTTGAGGAAACGACACAACGCCACAAGCTCCAACAGCAAGCTATCGCTGGTGAGCTAGAGCAGGCCCAAACGGAACTCACGGAGTGCAGATGTACTCTGGACCAAGAGCGCTCTTTTAAGGCAAGCTCAAGTGCAATGGAGCGTGAGTCTGAGAGAGAGCGCGAGACAAGCTTGTTGAAACTGTCTCAAGATGCAGAACGAGCGTATGCCTTGGCACGTCAGGGTGAGAACCGATCGGCACAGCTCGCGCAAGAAAAGGCAAAACTTGAAGGTGAACTAGGTGTGTTTCGGGAACGTGTGGAAAAATATGAGTTACGGTTGGAAGAAGGTGAGGAAGAGGTACGCAAGCTGGAGGAGCAATTAGTATTGCTACTCGTCAGACAGCCCCGAAGTCCTGCACCCAAATGAGTGCAAGAGGGGCAGAAAAAGGGGAGGAGAAAGAATATTTTACAATTAATGACACGGGCTGAAAACCGTACAGCAGGAAAGTTGTCTATCTCAGTTGCGGACTCCTCATGCTGGTCCCATGGCATCAGATTGCCGGACTTGGTGCATCAGTAGCAGCATTTCGTCCTTTTCGCTAATTTTGAAGTGAAACATTGGCCTCGGCGGGCCCTCGACCTAAATGTGGCAGAGCGGTTAGGGGATGGTCCTCAGAGGGCTGCAAATTGTTGTGCGCACAAGCAAGAACGCATGGCAGGGTGCATACGAAGGATGCATAGATGTATGCTGAACACGCATGTACACACCTTGTATCTGATGTGCGCGTAACGCTCGACAGCAGGCATCTCTTTCCAGGTTTGAAAGTCCCAACTCTTCTTCTTCTCTATCTCTGCAGGAAGCACAAAAGTCTTGTGAAAATGTGCGCATGCATCTTGCTGTACATATAATGTCTCAAGAAATTCAAGCAAGCTCACACATCCATCTATAGGTATCATAAACGCATGCTGCGTATGGATTCGCGACAGCACACTGAGACGCATACCTTCAGCAGCAACCCCTTTGCGCTTTCCCTTCTTCTTCTTTCGAAACGGTTTGCTTTTTGACAATGGCGTGTTAAGGCTGGAGGGACTGGTGGGTGTGCGTCCTCGATCGCCACCTTTTCCACCTTTCTCGCTGGTGAGAGGACTCTCTGCTGATTGAGCCACAGAAGCCCCGCCCTCTTCTGCTCCTTTTTCACCTGTGAGGTCCCCGTCAACCACATCATCCCTTTCTCTTGTGCTCCCCTCAAAGTCCTCTCCCCATGTTGAAAATGGGGACTCTAGGTGCTCAGGTGGGGACTCCAGGTGCCCATCTTCTCCGATGTCGTCGTTCTCTGCACCACTGCCTTCTCCATGCCCTGTCTTAGGAGACACCGGAGAGGCATCAGGGGTAGGTTGGTCCTTCTTCTTTGAATTATCTGTTAGCCATGCTGGTTTTCCGCCCTGTTGCAGCATCTCCTCATGCGCCTCAATCTCAAGCTTATAGTATACTTTCTCATCCTGCCAGCCCTGGTACTCATCGCGCCACTCCTGCAAGGTATTTGCGAACTCCATTCTCTTGTCCGACAATGCCTGATGCAGGAGCGCTTTGACAAGTGGCGTTTCAGCTGGTGGCAGCAGCAAGAAGTTGATGTTCTCGAACGTCACACTCGCTGATTTCTTCTTTGCGAGCGAGGCCCTGAAATTGGTTGTCTGCTGGCGCAAGAGCTGTGGGGCTGGAGCTGGAGACAGGTCTTGCGAAGTCTGTAAACCGAGCCCACCCCATTGTGTATTTTCGTCATGCTTGGTGAGCTGAATTGCCTTGCGAACTTGACAAATTTGGTCCCATTGAGCCATAACCGCACGCAACTGCGCATGTCGGCACGCAAGCATCGAACGAACGAAACCCTGGGTCTTTTTTACTTTCCATACATACCTGTGGGTACATTCGTAGGACCATCAGATCCGTGCGCAACACCATTCCCGTTATTTGCATGCTTGTCATTGCGATGAGATCACCAATGTGTGTACTGTCCCATGAAATGATGAATGTCTACAGTCTGGCAAAACGTGTGGATCACGTACCGGCTGACGGCAAGGGCTACCTTGCGTTTGTGAGCATGTGAGCGGAAGTACGGTATCAACACTTGGCGCGCCCGCCGTTTTAGGCGAATATTTTGCTGTATCTTCATCCACCTGCAAACGTGAACGAGAGCGAGATTTCAGCTCTCAGCGCGTGCGCTTGTTTTCTTGGTGAAGTGGTAATTATAGATTCAAAAGGTACCAGATACGCTTCCGCAGAAAGAGGCGCAATTTGGTTTGACGAGCAACTTCGCGTTTTTGTTTGAGCAGGAAAAACGTCGCCCTGATCTTATTTGCTGCAGCCACTCGTGCCTGCACCCAATCCAAAAATGATCAAGCCAGGATCACGGTTTTGGCAATATAGGACTGAGGATTGAAGGCGGGAAATTCGGGCTAAAGATTGAGAGTGAAGGATACTTAGCCTTCTCTGACCTGATGTTCTCTCAAAGCACGACCAGCATGGATTGCCTTGCTCCATATCACCATCCGCACCGCCGCCAGCATTGCCGGTAACACCACTGAACGACATACAGAGAGATGGAAAGAGAGGGGAAGTGAGGAATGAAGGGAAGCACACGTCGGAGCAGGTTGGCCCAAATCACATATCCTCAAAAGGGTTCGGCGGCATGACACACGATGATGGGATGACACTTAAATATCATCATGAACTGTCAAAGTGAACAATCACCTTGTTGCCAGTTTGACTTGGCGCGTTGCACCTCAGAACGCAAACGTTCCTGCTCGTAGCTGCACAAATGGGTATGTGTGCAGGCGCGCGCAATACAGATACGACATCAGTGTGATGAGCGACATGCACAACTGTCGCCATCTGAACAAGATACCTAGCTAGCGAGAGACAGACAGAGTGCGTGCGTGATATAGACACATGGGGGGGGGAAAGCAGAGGCGTGGGAGGGCTGTCCGGTGGGACTCTAACATTAGCTTCCGCTCGGCGCGTTCCTCACTGCTCTGGACTAGCGCAGTCTTCCTCGATACCAAGACTTCCCGCCGTTTGGATCTAGTTGAAAGGGGGAACCCCACAAAGTAGTTCAGTGTCAGGGCAATGGTGGCCACACAGAATAAGGTGGCGTGCGGAGCAGAGGATATCAAAAGTCTGACGCAGTACGAGTTTTTGACACAAGTGCATTGCATGCGTAGAGCCAGACTACAGCACCATACATGTTAAGAGCCTTCCAACGAACTGTAGATAGATTTGGTAGTTTTTACACGCGCACACCTATTTTCAGAGGCCCTTGTATGGTCCAGGGCGATTTTCGACGAGAAACGCTCCTCCTGCCCTTCGAAGGCGTAGTATCCATTACCGACTCGTTGGCAGTTTTCAGTCAGATAATTGCCGCGCTCAAACTGGATTAGAGACAGAAGGATTGCGGCGGGTGAATCAAGGCAATGGGGAAGTCACGCACAGTCAAATCATTTGCTTGTTCTTGGCATCGTCCAATCAATTTGCGGGCAAGCCAGCGCATCTCTACATCGTTCCTTAGCTCCCTCCCCTCTCTTCCCTCCCCTCTCCTTCTTCTCTGTCCTCATTCTTCAAAGCCTGCAGCATGGCCGTCAAAAGATGAGAGGGTAAGAATTCTGGCTAAGGTCAAGAGGAGTCGCACCAAGAGGTGCGTGGCTTCAGCCTTGCGCTGCTGGAGATCTTGTTGCAGCGCCTCAAGCTTTCTTTCGTCCCAACGCAGCACGTTGAGTTTATCCTCTAATTCTTGCGACCGTTGCCTGTGTGTGCGCACGCGCACGCGTGCATGTGTGCGCGTATGTGCTTGCGACCGTTGTCCGTGTGTGTGTGTGTGTGTGCGCGCGCGTGCATGTCTGTGTGCGTGTGTACGTGCATTCATGCATTCGCTCGTGATCTGGCAAACGGGTATACCAAACATTGGCTGAGATACACCGCGAAAGGGTGCCGCGTATTCATGCGGACGCACCTGAATGACTTGCTCTTGAGACCTTGCTTCATTCCTTTGTGCGGAGGCATTGTACAGAGGTGGGGGGAGGGCTCCTTGATCTTTCCGAGGAAAGCTTTTTTCTCCTGATTCTTGGCGGCCCGAATCTCTTCTTCCAACTTATGTAGTCCGCGCTCCAAATTGCGCTGATGCAAACGCGCGGTAGCCTCCTGCACGCCAGCAGGACAACGGCTCAGCTCAGAGAGAGGCGGCGCGCCAGCGAGAACACGGGCGCCCCCGGCGCAAGGACAAGACGGTGGCGTGGCACACGACGGGGCAACCAGCAAATATGCACAACGCGATAGTCAAACCTCTATTGTGGTAGGCGCAGACAGGTCTTGCGCGCGTGCTTGCCCGTCAGACACGGAAACCTGCCCCTGGCTTCCTCCTCCCTCGATCACGGCAGCCATCAGCAAGGACACCTCACTGTTCGCCTGCTGCGTTATGACAGAACTACCACGAGGCAGGTGTCGATCCCCGGGATACGAGGCGCGATGCACGCCACCTGTACCGCGCGTCAGTCTGGTATGCGCCCGCGGCTTGCTCCCGAGCTTTTGCCCGCCGACCTCCGCCCACTGCGTCACCTCCCATTCACTTGTGCCGGGCGACGCTAACCGCAAGTCCACCTGGCCACCCCAAACGCGAAACGAGAGCAGCTCAGACCCAGGACAGCGCACGGAAGCTGACACCGCGAGCGTGCAGGGACTAGCACCCGCGAGGCCGATCTCACCTTTTTCTTGGACACATCGCTCTCAAGCGGGAAGCCCCTGGCCTGGCGCAGGGAGGGGAGCAGCACCCGCAGTTCCGGCGCCGGCGCACACGAGTCAGCCCGCAACTCATCAGGCGACAGCGCGCGGACGAGATCCGGCGACAGGGCCGAGTAGTAGCCGCTGGACGTGCTCCTTCGGTACCCGGCTCCTGTCCGGCCCGGCCCGCCGGTCAAGGCCTGGAACGTCTGCAGGTCGGCGCCCGCGCGCTCCAGCTCCATGTCGGATCAAGCGCTCCTTGCGCGCGCGTTATCCTGCACGGTGCGGGCGCTCGCCGCGGGCGGCCCTGGTGGGGTGTGCTGCCGCAGGTCAAGCGTGCGCGGCGATTTGCGGTGCGTTTTGCGACAGTAAAGGCGGGCGTGTCAGGAGGTCGGTCCATGACGCCCGTGCTGTGTGGTAAAATGTAGTTGCAACGTTGAAAACTGAGTTTTCCCCGGCGGCCCCCGGCTCGCCGTCGCGCACCTGCGCCCGCGATGCGAGACGCCGGGGCCTCGCATCTGCCTGGGGTCCGCGTGCGCGCGCCAGGTGCGACAGTGCAGGGCACACTGCTCCTGTGCTACCTGGGGGTGTCCGGGCGCGGGAATTGCGGGTCTGGGCTCGAGATCGCGCATCGGGGCCCCGCCGCCGGCAGCGCCTCCGCCGCCGCATCCCACCCGCCGCGCGCTGCTACCTGGGCGCCTCCCGGGCACGGCGGTGCCAGCGGGAGCAGACCGGCGCTGTGCTTCGGTGAGGCCCATGGCGCCGCTCGTCTCGTGGCTGGCGTGCCCGCCGATGCCTGCGCGAGTGCGCGCGCCCAGCCACCTCCCGTCCCACTGACACGCGCGCGCGCAGACGAGGGCGGCGCACTGATGCAGCCCGCCGCTCTGCTGCCGCCGTTCCCGCCCCTGGACCCGCGGGACCAGGGGGGGGCTCGCGCGACACAAGGGAGCAGCGCACGTCTCCCGTGGGAGCTTCTGATGGCGGAGGGGTTGCGCCAGCCGGCAACGAGTGTCGGCGGCGAGTGGTGGACCGAGGACAGCCTTGAGCGGCTCAATGTCTGGAGCGTGGGGCAAGGCAGGGACGGTGAGGTGGCTGGTGGCAAGGAAGAGCCCAGCGGGTGGGGGCAGGGCGTGGCTCAGGAGGGTGAAGGCGGCAAAGCAGGCACGGGGCGGGGTTGTCAATTGGCTGCCCCAACCGGCATGCCGCTTGGGGACGAGCATACGAGCGAACAAGCTGCTGCGGAGTCGATTGCATTAGCGCTGAGGTGTGTGCTAATGTGCGTGTTGCGGCCACGAGAAAGTCGAGAGACCGCGAGACAGGGACAACGTCCAGGAACAGCAATTACCACACACACACACACACACACACACACACACGCACACACACACACACACACGCACACGCGTGCGCACACACACATACACACACACACATCATACGGAGACGAGACTAGTTGTCCAAACGGCGATGCCCGTGCTCAGCACACTGCAACGCCCTGACGCTCATGTGTGTGTGTGTGTGTGTGTGTGTGTGTGTGTGTGTGTGTGTGTGTGTGTGTGTGTATGTATGTGTGTGTATGTATGTTTGTACGTATATG
>Ga0115006_10002668_pt1 | contig 11826 bp, 9 predicted proteins | sample ArcOceMetagenome_3_FD_88943 | JGI IMG/M metagenome (GOLD analysis project Ga0115006, IMG submission 88943) | Marine eukaryotic phytoplankton communities from Arctic Ocean - Arctic Ocean- Svalbard ARC20M Metagenome | ecosystem: Environmental > Aquatic > Marine > Oceanic | place: Arctic Ocean...
AATTAATTGGACGGCGATGTTTGATCGTGTGGTTGGAAGGTTCAAACTTATTTACCTTAGGTGGATATTATTGTTGCTCACGGAAGGGCTCAAAGACGGACGGCAATAAAAAAACGTAAAATAAAGACGGTCTTTTCTTCTTCAAAGTGTACCTTGAAAGTTTGTGCATGGCAACTTTTTTGCCTTCGTGTGTGTGAGAAATAAGAAAGCTCCTGATAGATTGCCTTCGTTTACCCCTCCCTTATCTCCCGCCCATTTGTTGACCATTCCCCTTTGTTAACCACCCCCCTTTGTTAACCATCCCCCTTTGTTAACCATCCCCCACCAACTCCCCTCCCCAACCCACTCCCAAGGATTAGCAGTGTAATCTAAATTCCTTTACCCCTCAACAAAACAGAACCGGCCGTATCTGGTATCGTGCCATCTTCAGCCTGTAATGTTGACAAAGTCGTGCTCGATAAGTGTTGGGAATCGTTGGATTTGCACGCTTGACGGTGTTGGCTGCACCACAAAGTACTTGGTATTTCCAACTCTGTCCTTGGCCAAGAATACCTTGAGTCGGCACTCTCCGTTTTTTAGGAGGCCTTCGAGCGTTACTGGGGGGGGGGTCTCTTCGTTCGGTCTCCCCTGCTCGTCCACTGTGCCTCTCGGGATCATCTTGCTTATGGACTCAAAGGCGTCCTGGAGGGTGGGCGGCGAAGTAACATTGAATACCGTCATGGTCAGCAGGACTGGCTTCGGGAAACCCGAAACGTCCTCGAAGGCCCTGTTGCACTCGATAAAGGAGCCGCCCATTGTCGCAATGGCCATGGGGATGTTGGAGCAGTTAAAGAGGGTTGAGTAGTCATCGGGGTGTAATCTGGAAAGGGCGCGAGGAGCGAAGCGACGAGTGAAGGCTGTTAGTTATGTGAGGGTAGCTTTGTTGCTCTTGCTGTCACTTCGCTCGCAACTCTCACCTGTAGGGATTCTCGGGTTCGGGGGCGGCTACAGGGGTTTGCGGTGTCATTATCCCCGGAGCTTCGTCCCCCTTCAAGGCCTCCAGGGCCTTTCTGTCCCCCATCGCAAGGTGGGAAGGAGGGGGGGGCATGGGTTGGGGGACATGATCGTGGGTCGCCACGGCCTGCCTGACGGCAATCTGCACTTGGGGGCCCATCTTCCCGCTATTCATGGTCCGGATCTTGTTCACGAGGTTTTGACGGTCGACTTCGGAATTGAAATGATGCTGTTGGAGGGCTCGAATATAGTTGGCAGCTTCGGTAAGGACTGAGGACTGCGAGGGAGAAGGGGATTGTGAGCCAAGGGGTTGCGAGCGAAGCGAGAGGGGAGTATGTTAGGTATAGTTATAGCTTTCGCTTCGCTCCAGTTAGCCCACCGCTGCCTTACCTTGGTCCCCTTGGGGACAGCAACCCCTCCATTGTTGAGAAGATCCCTTAACATCTGAATCTGGCGAGAAATCTTGAAGCTGCGCTCCTTTTCTCTCAAATTTCTTTCCTCTCGCTTCTCGTCTTCGATACAATCCTACGACGAGCGAAGCGAATGGCGAAAAGGGTTGGGATGAGGGATGAGGCCAGGAGTGAAGTGAAGAATGAAAGGTTGTTAGTTATGTAGGAAGGTGGTGTGATGCTTTTGCTGCCGCTTCGCTCCAGCCGTCGCTAGTTACTTTGCTCCTCGTCTGATCTCACCTCCTCCTCGACACCCTTGCCCCCCTTGGCCTTGCCCTTGCCCTTGGCACCCTTGCCCTGTTGAGAAGAGGGGGGGGAGGGGTTAGAAGGTGCCCGAAGGGTGTGACGAGAGAGAATGAGAAGCTAAACGCTGATCAGAGTTAAGCCCGAGCGCCCATCCGACCTTAACCAAGAAACCTCAATGACCACCTCGATGACGAGGAACTCACCTTAACCTGTTTTCTGTTCCCCTTCCCCTTTCCTGCCACAGCCACGACGGTCGTAGCGGGTGATGGTGCCGTTTTTGTTCTAGTGCTGTTGCCAGGATTCTCGCTAACTCCACTACTGGCCCTCTTTCTCCCAGATTGGCGGGCCGGAGGGTCTTGTTCGATGGCTGTACTCATCGAATTAAATGAATCTGCCGTACCTGAGGCCTCAGCAGCGTCGTACATACCCGTGAACTCTTCTCCAAGGCTGTTGTCGTTCATACCGTCGTAACCACCCTCATCAAATGCCATGAAACAGTCCAGCTCCCCGGTTGTTTCGTTTTGGGCCCCAGACATACCTTCTATTACGATTCCAGAAAACCTGGTACGCTCAAGGGGTGTTTATGTTACTAAACTATGCTTTAGGCTAGAATTTGTTCCAAATTTGGGGACAGGGGGAGCAAAAAATGGGGGGGGGGGATTGAGAACGAGAGCCAACTCGAAGCCCTTTTTACTTCTGATTTGATGGCTACCGCTGATTTAAGGGTGTTCAAGTGTCAACGTCGATGTACTCAGACTTATGATACGTCAATTTCCTATCTTAGTGAGATATTGATCGAGAAAGTGGGGTTTTAAGAGCGTGCTAAATCAACTAAAGGGTCCAGTCAGCTTCGGACGCTTTCGAGTTTTGGGGGAGTTTTTGCTTCGTAGGTTTTTTAACAGAGTCTGTAAAACAAACTCAAAGTACTATAAATAGATTTTCTGTTGGGTTTCCAGCAAACGAAGCGGTACCCATGGAGTCAAAAATCGAGGAGGAAAAGAAATACGTCGTGCAACGTCGTCGAGCAAGTTTTTTTGGCTCCTGAAAACTGCTCAAACCCCGCAAAATAACCTTGAATGATAAAAAATACAACAGTTTATTCCTTCTGTATACCGTCCGGCAATACTCCACGCCCCCTCCCCTCCCTCCTCCTCTTATCCCGCCATCGGGTCGAAGTCGTCCCCGACCTCTGTTTCTCCCTTGAGCATGCTCTGGTACCCCTGCATGTTGTCAAGGAAGAGCACCAGGTAACCTTGCCTCGTGTGCATGTCGGAGCAGTACGCGCAGTAAAAAATGCATGGGCAGTGCATCTTCTTGTCGTAGAGAACTGTGTGTCCTTCGTCCGGCCACCTTGTCAGGAGGAACTGTGGCGAGGTGGGGAGTCCCTGGAGCAGCCCGAGGACGACACCATAGACCCCCCCGAAGAAACCGCAGATGGTCGCAGTCAGGAATGTGTGGAGCCTGGACTGGAAATAATACGTGCTGATAATCAAACCCACGCTGACCGTGACAACGATATAACTGTAGAATCCTAGGTACCTAACTTTCTCATCCCTCATACTTAAACCCATGTCGTCCCTCATATCGCTGTTTGTCGTCAGAATGAATTCCATGGCGAAGTGGAACTTAGCGAAGACCGAGGCTCCAAAGAAGGCCCTGAAGCAGCTGACGAAGCCAAAGCAGCCAATAACGATCCTCGCCTGCTCGTACGGGAGCCAGAAGGACTTGACGATCATTACGGTCGAACACCAGGGCATCCCGCCCAAGATGTAGAGGACCGTAACGTACCAGCAGAACTTTTTGCTGAAGCGGTGAATCTGCAACAAGGGGGTTACGAGCGAAGGAAGAGGGAAACGAGAGGGAAGTATGTTAGGTGAGATTGGACGAGGAGCGAAGCGACAAATTGACAACGCAATCAGTAGCGGCAAAAACCGCATGCGCTTGTACTTCCATACCAGGCCCTCCTCCTCCGTAACCACTGCAACAATCCCCATTCCACATCCTAACCCTTTTCGCGATTCGCTTAAAGCAGGTATAGCTTTAGCTGTCGCTTGGCTCCAGCCCTCCCTCACCTCCTTGATGTCCGTCAATATGACCTTCTGCTTCCCCACCCTCAGCCAGTTGTTCCTCGGGTTGGTGTCGATGCTGACCTCAGGGAGCCACGCAGGCCAAAGACAGAAGACGTGCTTCGCGAGCCAGAATATGTTGCTCATGTCCATGGCCATGCACAAAAAGACGATGAAGCCGCTGCTCGTTGTCATCTCAGAGTTAGGATCGACATAAGCGGGACGATTTTGGAAGATACTGTCCTCCTCGGACGCCTCGTTGTTGAAAGCGACAAAGGGCATATACAGCGTGTAGCTCGAAGTGACAGAAATCATCCAAAGTAACGCTATCACGTAAGGCCCGAGGAAGGCAATGAACACAGCTTTCTTGAACGAAGGGTGAACCTGCGATGAGCGAAGCGGCGAGTAAAAGCTGTTAGTTATGTAGGGAGGCGGTCGTGATTTTGCTGTCGCTTCGCTCCAGCCGTCCTTCGCTCCAGCCAACCTGACACTCAAATGCTCCCTCGGCTAGCATCCCTGGAGGAGGTTCGTCAGCTTTCTGCTGCTGAAAGTCAAACATGGCGGCCTTCTTCTTAGGCCTGCACGACCGAGGCATGTACCTCTTGACAAACTTGTCAACCACAACGTCGTCCTGAGTCAACATGAGAGTAGTGAAGTTGTACAGGAACTTGCAGAGGGCGAGCAAGCTCGCGATGACTATATAAGCGTCGGCTCCCCTCAATATGTAGTAATCCTCGCCTTCCCACCCCTTTACCCAGGCACAATCATCTGCCTTGTTTTCTGACAGGAACGACTCGGGGTCGTTCTCGCAGTGCTCTGCGATGATGGGCGAGGCGAGGAGCGAAGCGACAAGTCGAAGGTATTAGTTGTAGTGCTATGTAGTATATGGTCGTCGCTACGCTCCTCCGATCCATTAGTTATGTAGAAAGGTGGTGTAGTGTTTTTGCTGTCGCATCGCTACAGCCGTCCTTCGCTCCAGCCCTCCTCCTACCCCTCACCTGTCTCTATGCAGCACTGGGCAACTTGAATGGCTTCGTCGCCTTTCGCCTTCATTTCAGAATAAGCGTCTTTCGACCTCCAGTTGCTATCGAAACGATGGAAGATATTGATGTCATCCAGCGCCCAGTAGTCCCTCTTGTTCTCAAAGAAGGGCTGGTTCCACATGAACATTGTGTTGTTGCTCCAACCGTCCTCTGGCAATTCCGCAGAAATTGGGCTGAAGTAGTCGTACCTGTATTGGTAAACCACGTAGCTTCCAAATTTAACCCAATTCCCAACACATGTGTGCTCCGTTTGGTTGTCAGGTTTGGACACCGAAGTAACATTCGTGCAATAGCTTAGATGGATGTCACCACCGAACGCAGTCTTGCACAGGACATCGTCCTCGTTCTTGACAATCGGGGCGAACTTAAGGTGGAAGTTGACTGTGCCTCCGTAGCTCATATCAAGGGGCTTAGTGATTGCGTTCCTCTTGAGCACTCCGTTGAAAACCAGCGCGCCTTCGCCGTACTTCACTCCTGGTCCTATGGTAGGATACCCCGGGTCCCCGGGAAGGACATTGATGCCGCAAAAGTCCGTCACTTGCGCGTTGGTCATTTCTTCCCAGTTTGCAGAAGCCTGTATGATAAGGGCGACGAGGGGAAAGGGGTTAGGGCTGGCTTCCTTTCGTAATTTGAAGAAAATCCCACGCGATCTTTACTGCTCCCCCACCCTGGTTCCCTGCCCACCCGCTTCTTACCTGGAGGATGCTCTCCTGTGAGTAGTCCGTCTTGTTACGCCAATAATCGAAGGTGTCCTCAAACACAAAAACGCCGTCCGGGAACTCGTCGTCCTTGCTGGTCCCTACCCGACCCTTGACGTCGTGGCAGAAATCGTACCCCAGAGTGTTCTCGCTCTGCTTGAAAAGCTCCTCGTCATAAACGCAAACCTTGCCCCTGATTTTGTTCACAGTCTCCGACAGCTCGCAAAATTTGTACGTCGCCGCACTTTGAATCCCATTCGCTGGGGTTGTTCCTAAATCGACGCATATCTCTGTGTCGCAGCTAGGGAAGTAGCCATAGCACTTGTACCCCCAAATTGTCTCAGGCAGATGGTACTCATTCAGAACAATCGAGAGAGTCATGCCAGCGATAAATAGCAGATAGAAAGCTGATATGGCCCAGGTCGCCAGGACCGCGTAGATCCCGGGGTCTTCCTTATTCCCTCCAAGGCCCCTAGTATTTACCTTCTGGTTGCAGCCGGGACAAAAGCCAGTCCTCAAGTAGCACTTGTGGCAGTAAAATTCATTGCAGCATCTCCTCAGGTATCCCTGGTCGAGGCAGCTTCTGCACTCCTCGCCCTCTGGGACCTCCTTTTCGTGGAAGTCGTCTCCCTGCTGCTCTCTCCTCGCGACCTCGGGGTGAAGGGTCCAGTAGCAGGAGTGGCACAGGTACTCCCCAGTCTCTCCAATCAAGGTTCGGAGCTCGGCATTCTCCATGCACCTAATGCAATCGTGCCACTGTTTGTCTTCGTGTTCCTCCTCCTCATGTTCGATGTTCTCCTCACCGTTCAAGGCCCTCAAGGCTGCTTCCTCCTCGTCCTTTCGCCGTGCATAATCTCCCTTGGGGTCGAGCTTGAGCTTCTTCTTTTTTCTTTTCTTTTTCGTTGGACTGGCAGCAGCTATTTCCCCTCCATTGCCGTCTGTTGGGTTCACCCTTAATTTCAATTTCTGAAGGGGGTGGATGGGAAGGAGTGAGCAAAGAGAATTTATAAATAAACATAGACACAAAGGAAGAAGTATCGAGCTGGTTAGAAACCGTTCACGAAGAAATTAGTCTCACCTTCCTTGTATCTGGCTGTGGGGGCGGTCTCTTGTCCACCACGGCACCGTCGGCATCCTCAGGCTTCAAACCAACCCTAGCGAGGGTCTCCTCCTTGCCCTTCTGTGCCATTTTCTCCTCTGCTGTTATTTTTGCACCCTGCTTCGCGAAAGGATTGCCGGGCATCTTGGTTGAATCAAAAATCCCCATCGATCGACCTCAATGGGGAAGCAAGCAACAGGAATATAATTGAACTATCGAAGGGACAGAGGTTGTTTAATAGGTACTACGGTACGGGGGCGGTTTATAATCAGTAAAGGGTGTCCTTCGCGGAGAAAAGAGGGAGTAATGTTAATGAACAAAGGGCGTATGTGTTCAAAACTACCACCTTCTTGGCAATTTTTTCATTCCAATTCCAACTCCTGTTCCACACTGATCGACCCCACCTTTGCAACGTGACAGGAGGGTGGTTGAGTCATATTTCTTTCGAGTTGGACTCCGCTAGGCTTAAAACTAACTCTTGGTTCCTTAAGAACGGCTCGGAGCGCAACAGAAGTGAACCCTGGGAAGATCTGCCACAACGAAACCCACCTCTCTCATGACTACAAAGGAGCAAACCTCGCGGTTAATCCGAACGCTGGATATGGTATCGGCGTTGAATAATACAAAAACGGCCCTCGTTGAGCGTAATGGGTGCAAATTTTCGACGACACTGGAGCTAGGGACACTAGAGACAGACGAGGATGGACATGCAGTGTTGCCAAGTGGTGTGCAGTACAACCCCTTCGCACCTGTTCAGAAGGAGGCATTGCAGCCGTCTAGTTTCATACCTCCGGAGCACAAAACGGCTAAGTACCCCAGCAAGACGTACCAGTTGGACCAGGTTGAGCACCTTCCCACAAATGGGATGCTCTCTGACAGTGACGACGACACAGACGGCGAGTCTTTGAAGGACGACGGGCTGAGGTTCCGACATACTCCCTTGACACAGTCGCCATTTCTCGCATCAGGGAAGCTTAGCACGCACAAGGGGGCGAACTACAGCGAAGTTGGAAGGGAGTACATGGTTGGAATGGTCGAGGGGCTGCCAACGGGGGAATGGGCTGGGGAGGAAATTGGCTTCTCGCCGAGATTGGACGATGACGACGACGATGATTATGATGATGATGGCGGCGGCAGCTTCGCTGATTTTGTGGATGTCGAGGCACAGGTGAAAAAGGAGGAAGAGGGAAAGGAGAGGCAATTAAGAGGGCTGGAGGAGAAGAAAATGATGGAGATGGAAAAATCGAGAGGAAAAATGGATGTCGCGAAGGTGGCCGCGGGAGAGAAGAAGGGGAAGGGGAAGGCTCCGATGGTTCCCAAGCTCAACCTCAAGAAAGGTAGGGCAAGGGACTCGCCGAGGACAAGAAAGATCCACTCCTTGACCTCTCGACCTCAAGAAAAGAAGAGTTCGGTCCCCAACGCCAATCCGAAGGGGTCCCTCTCGGCGAGGGATGACGTCAGGGACATTAGCACTGCAGAGACTGACACGATGGAGGACAGAATGACAAACACAACGACAAACGTTAGCAGCAACCTTTACAATGACACGGTGCTGTCGACAATAAACTGGGCAATGACTAGGGAGGAGATGGATGAGATTGCCGCGAACTACAACACGATGAAGCATTCACCGGTCAAGGTAAAAACTGAGAAGAAAGAGAAGCCTTTCTGTAATCACCAAAAGTACGTCGAAATGCAAAAGAAAACAAAGGGGAAAGACTGGTACATTTTTAATGACGGGAGTCCGTACGTTAGCAAATGGGAGATGATGAGGAGGAAGGATCAGGGGGACCCCCAAAAGCTCATGGACGCCAAGGGTTTCAGGAGATTCTTCGGGAAGCAGAGCGAGTGGGAACAGCACGAGTTCTCCATCAGGAGCTCCAGCACTTACAACGGGCACGAGGAAGAGGCGGGTTTGGTCGAAGGCAGGGAGGACAAGAGCATGCAGCACAAGTGGTTGAACAAGAAGGGAATGGGTTGGAATAGCATAGGGACCAGCACAAAGCCGCGCTGGAGGAGGCGCAACGCACGTGGCTACAAAGGCTACCACGGGAACGTTGCTGAAGACACAACGACCAACGAAGTAGGAGATTTCGCGAAAAAGACGAGTGAATAAGGTTGAGAAAAGAACGACGTTTTTCTGTAAAACGCGATCATTGTCTGTAAAGCGCGACTATTGCTCTACTGGTGCTAAATTTGCGGCCTTCTCGTACCGCTTTCTTTTTCTTTTCTTTTCAGCCAAATTTGAGTTAATAAAAAATTTAACCGTTGCTGGAAGAAGGAAGTGGTTTAGCGAGTAAAATGAAAATTCTCGTTGTTGATGGCTTCAATAAATCAAAGTTAGGGCGCAAGGCGTTTGATGGTTTCTTTTCGAGTGTCAAGGATGCCTTTAACCAGACTGTCAATCGGGAGGTCCCAGCATCGACAACCCATCAGTTTGATGTTGAGCCAATTTCTGGACTTTATAGGTATGTCTACGCGTACGAGAGGAACGAATTCACCGATCCTAATGCTATTAAGCTCTTTGACAAGCTGGATATGATCTTTGTGGACTGTGATCGAAGGTTGTTGCCGTGGGGTAAGAGGACGAGGCCTCTTCTCCTCCTCCTCAAGACAGCATTCTTCACGAACAAGTGTGTCTTTGCGGCAGGTGGCGCGACTCAGATGTTGAGTTTCGTGATTAGCACGGGGGGGACGAAGATTAGGGTCCTGAATGGGGAGAGGGAGGGCAAGTTTGAGGACATGGGAAAGTTCGTCGTCCCCAGGGTGATCGGTCCGGATGACGTGTACTTGGATTCTGAGAGTGGGGACTTCTACAAGTTGAGGGCGGCGGGGAGGGATGGGCACGAGTGGGTGCCCGCGGGAAACATTGGGAGCCACGTCCATGACACCACAGCGAACTTGAAATCATTGAAATACGGGATGAACCCTCCGAGCCCGAGAAAGAAGGTGTTTGCGAAGCCTCCCCACAAGACTGTGCCCAAGTACCCAGTCAGGGCCATCATGGTGGGGGAGGTTAAGGTTAGGGTTGAGAACGAGTACCTTCGGCACGCGGCTTTCAAGGGTTTCGGGGAGTGGGGGCGGAACTTCCTGGTGGGTTGCGACAATGAATGGAGCCTGGACTTGGACAGCAATAACAGAAACCCGAGGCAGTACCACGTGCTGGCAAGCTCTGAGAGGGGGGCGCAGGTGATCGAGTATGAGAACATGTGGGCGGTCCAGTTCCACATCAAGGGGAAGTACATGAGGAGCTGTGACATTGTGAGAAATTTCGTCGACGTGATGCACGAGAGGGTCTGCAATGAGGCTAAGATTGGCATCAGCTGCGAGGTGAGGAGGATGGGAAGACGGGAGGAGCGTAGCAACGACCGTAAACGACTAGAGCGAAGCGACAGCAGTGTGCCTCCTTTCTCTCTTGAACTAAAGAACCTATGGGTCGTTGCTTCGCTCCTCGCTCTCTCTGTGCTCCTCCCGTATACTGCATAGCACTATAACTAACAACCTTCCACTCGTCGCTTCGCTCATCGCAGTTCCTCAAGCAGGGGGATCCGAATTTGAAACCGAAGAAGGTCGGGGCTTTGAGGCCGTTTTCCGCACCTGTTAGGAGGAGGACAACGATGAGGAACGAATTCGGCGATGCCATCCCTGGGGGTGGAGATGGCAGTGACATGAGCAGCAACGGTAGCGCTGGGGGGGTTGTTAGGGCTGTCAAGGCCAAGACCGTGGGTGGAAGAGTGGCGGAGGAGACCGAGAGGGGCGGGGCGACAAGGTCGAGGAGGGGCAGTTTTGCTACCCAGGTGGAACGCTTCGACCCGGAGGCCATCGCCCAAGAGGGATACGCAACACCGAGGTTTTGTTCTGCAAGGGTTGCAGTGACCCCAAGGACGGGCGTGAAGATAAGCAGCCACCAGGAGGACGCCGTGACGGAGGCCGATGCATTGAGCGGTAGGGTCATGGAGAGCGGCAGGACTACCGTCAACAGGAGCGAGGGGGGTAAGGCGGAATTCAACAAGAGGCTTATGCTGCTTGGGAAGAAGGTGGGGGTTGACATGGCGTTTGCGAGCACATTCAACGAGAAGATTAGGGAGGAGCAGAGGAAGAGGAGGGAGGACATAGAGGCCGGGATCATCGACGACGTTACTGAGGGAGACGAGGGGTACTTTGACGACATTGACGTGGGGAACGGAGGGAATTGGGGGGAGTCGGAGAAGGAGAACCAGAAAGAGGGGGGCGACAGAGGGGTGGGTACCACCCTGAACCTGTCCAACCTTCACAACGACATCGCGTGGGGGGGTGGAATCAAGGTGGACAACGAACCCGTAAAGCTCAAGAGCAGAGAAAGGGAGAAGGGCAGGCCAAAGTCGGCGAAGGAGATTAGAGAGTCATCCCGCAAGGAAGGCAAGGTCGTGAGGGTGAAGGGGGGAAGGGATGGGGGGGAATTCTACAGTAACTACGGAATGTACAAGGACATGGTTGAGAGGGACAAGGGGACCGACTGGTACGTGTACAACGACGGGACGCTTTACGTGAGCAGCAGCGAGAAGCGGCTGAAGGAAGAGAACTTCAACAGGAGTAGGGGCGGATTGGGTGGAAGGGGAGAGGGTGAGAAGCACAAACCCTTCCAGAACTACTGTGGCAAAAGGAGCAGCATGAAGCTTCCCGACAAGGTGAGGGAGGGAGGGGAGCGAAGGACGGAAGGCTGGAGCGAAGTGACATCAAAAGCATTATACCGCCTTCATATCCTACATATCTCAATATCTCACAACCTTCCACTCGTCGCTTCGCTCGTCGCAGCACGGCGTCGCAGCGGAGGGCAAGTACTACGGGAAGGTCGGTTGCAGCAGCCAGATTGACGAGGTCGACGGCAAGTACCATCAGAAGGACAAGTGGGTTGACGGGAAATGGAAGTATAACGGGGACAGGATGAAGCCCAAGGCAGCCGAAAGGAAGGGAAGGTATTTGAAGGGAAGTGGGGCGGCAAGACAAGCTTGGGAGTAAAAAAATTTGGTACGTGTTTGTAAACGAAATTGTGAGTTAAGGTCTATTCATTCTTCCATGGATGTCACCGTATTGCCAGAAGAGTTGGTAAGAAAGGTGATGAGATTTTGGAGCTGTGAGGGGTGTGAGCGAAGCGAGTACGAGAAGGTTGTCAGTGTGAGAGTTGTGGGGAGAGTTTGTGGGCGACATGTTACCTTTGCTCTCGCTTCGCCCTAGACAGCCTCCAGCCAATTC